>UMJI01078410.1_pt1 | contig 126385 bp, 184 predicted proteins | sample 1965991 | NCBI WGS metagenome assembly UMJI01 (sample SAMEA4836140, study PRJEB28245) | human gut metagenome | biome: gut microbiome; material: fecal sample | place: Denmark | collected 2008
ATTCCTCTTTTTAACTCTATTCATATTTTGACAACTGTATAAAATTATGAGTATCTTTGCAAAAAGGACAATAAAGTTTTTTCAAGTGTCCTTGTTTTGTTCTTCTTGCAGAATTTTTATAAGCAGTATAAACATAATTACAACAAGGACATTTGAACTTGCGTTCTGTTACATTGTGCCTACTCAACATTGAACACCTCAAAAACTTCAAACATATTCCATTTTGCATAGTTTTTGTAATCTTCTTGCATTGGATTGTTGTGTTGATTGATGTTTACCCAACTCGCAACTATCCACATAACAAATGCAATGCACATAATTGTTACTATACTATCAAACACTTTGAAAATTTTGTTTTTCATTCTTATCAAGTCCTTTCTTATTTACTATAATCATTATATCATAATTTTTCTTTTAAGTCAATAGTTGAATTGACTAAAAATCTGACTTTAAATTTGTTCATTTTGCCTATTGCAATTTATTTTAAAAAGTAGTATAATTAAATCATAGAAAAGAGGAAAACCTCTTAAAGAAAGGAATTGATTTTAAATGTGTGAAAAGATTTTAATGCGTTATGGTTGTGAAAACTGGAGAACTATTCTTGTTTATCGTCTTGCTGAATTGTTTCGTCCTTGTAAGAAAATAGCAATTTTCTTTGCTCCTTATATTGCTTTTGCAATGGCAATTTACATTTTTTCCTTATTCTGCTAACAAAGTGCCGCCGCAAGGCGACATTTTTTTTGATTATACTGTAATCGTTTACATTTTTAATTATAATGTAATCGTTTACACTGTTAATATTGTATTAATTATATGAATAATTTATGAACATAATGGGCGATGATAAATGTAATCGTTTACATTATCACTGAAAAATTACACAAAATTTTAAACTATCTTTATGCAATTTGCTAATTGAATTCTTTATCTTTTTATGCTATAATTATTATAGTAAATAAGAAAGGATTGATTTATATGATTTTAAGAGATTGCCTTGAAACAATAGTTGTTCCATCTCGTACAACAATAGAAGTAATTGACAATACTAATTCTAAGATTGGTTATGTTAAACTCTATACTTCTTCTTCATTGGATATGTTCTTTGAAAGGATAAAACAATATTTAGACAATGAAGTTTATACAGTTGTGATTATTCCTAGAGAAAATTGTCTTAAAATTACTATTTACTTAATTTAACAAAAAGGAGATTAATTCTCCTTTTTTCTTTTTATTTATGTAATCGTTTACACTATGAATTACTTTATATGCCGCACCTATATATATCCAGGCTCCAGGCTCTAGGCTTTCTAGGCTTTCCAGGTATATAGGGGGTATTAAATTTTGGAAAATATTGGAGTTAGCCTGAACTAACTCGGCCTGGCAAAATTCTTATGACTAATTTTTTTTAGATGTCGATCGAGGTTCTTATGACTAATTTTTTTAGATGTCGATCGAGGTTCTCATCTCAAATCTTTGACTTCCTCAATTATTCGTGTTATACTTTAATTAAAGGAGGTGAGATGATGCAGAAATTTAAACTTGATTTCTCCATCTATTCTTCTAAAGACCGTTTAGAAGCAATAAAATCAATCCCTCTGGAAACTTTAACCAAATCTGAGCTTGAAACAATTACAAACTATGTACTTTATGGAAAAGATGAAGACGGAACTTCTTCTGTCGATAGAAAAGAAATTCAAATTAAAACTAAATTTAACTCATATAGGAAAGATAAAGATAAAATTACAAGTTTAGATGCTTTAATGGAGTCTCCTACATTTGATGAAAGTTCATTTTCTAGTTCCCCAACACACTGGAAAAATGTTAAACCAACAATTGATAAGGAGAAAGATAAAGATATTCCAAATATGAGGGAACTTTGGACCGAAATTGAAAGACTTAGTACTATTCAAAAATAGAATGAAGGTAAGGAACCGCGGCAACCGAATTGTCCTGAGCTTACTTCCACTCAACTTTACTACTTAAATCATTTATTAATTGAACTTAGAACCCAACAATACTACTTAGTAGATTCAGTTCGTCCTACAATTTTTGCAAAAAAGAACAAGGCTCAATTCCACCCAAGTCCAGTTCAAGACCAACTTAATTTTCCGATTTTACCAAGAGGTCTTTTTCATCATAAGGATGATTTTTATTTTTAGAATCCACATGAGGATAAGGGAGAAGCTAGTGCCGCGGCACCAAATGAGGATAAAATTCTTGAAGGTAATAAACCTTATTTGGACTTTAGAAAAGAAGAACATTTGTACTGGATGATTTAGTTTTATAAGGAAATTGAGGCGGCGGCACAATATCATCCAGATTCAATTCTTTGGAACTTATTGTGGACTCTTGACTTTTATATTGAAAAAGCAGGACTTTCGCCGCAACAGCGTCTGATTGTAGAGCTTAAGAAAAACCAAACCCCTAACAAACAGATTTGTGAAGAACTCCAATCCCAACTTGGAATTAGTCATAGAGAGAACTATATTAGTACTATTTGGAATAAAGCGGTTCGAAAGATTAAGGATGCGGTTGAGCTTAATTATGATGAGTGGCTGTGTAAAGATTATGAGAAAGCTTGGAAGTAGTGTTCAAGATGTGGAAAGTGGTATTTGAGAGACCCTCGAAATTTTGTGAGAAAAGCAAAAGCACTCGATGGTCTTACTGGCCGCTGTAAGAAATGCGATAAGGAATTAAGAGGTTAAGAGATAAATGACAAAGAAAGGAGAAGAGAAAAAGGCTGTTGAATTTCTGAGAGAAATTTCAAAATTGGAACTTTTAGACTTACTTGCAATTGGAAATATTTTGGAAGTTGAAGAAATTGACCCATTTGAGGACTATGTGACTGAAATTGTGGAGAATTATTTGAAAAAGTCTAGGAAGATTTAGAGAGAACTTTTGAAATTAGCGAAAGATGTTCAGAAAGACAATAAAGCTATTTAGAAAGAAAAAGAAAAAGAGAACCCAACTCTCTGATTGAAAATTAAAATTAGAGTTAAAAGAGAACCCAACTCTCTTTTAGCTTTAAATTATAAATTATGATGTGCCGGCCTGCGTAAAATTGAGGCAAACTTCCTCTAAAGTTTTCAGACGGTGGCACAAGGAGATGAGGATTATGGCACTTAAGAAGTGTACGAAATGTGGGGAAGAGAAAACCACAGCCAACTTTATTGGTTGTAATTCTCCTCTTCACACAGGAAGTCTACCAATCTGTAGGGCTTGTATTGATAAGATTATCGCCGCGGCGCCTGATGATAAACGATGGAACCAAGTTGATAAACTTTGCTAGTGGGCAGACGTTCCATTTGTGCCGGCGCAATGGCAAAAAATTTATGATGGCGGCGCAAAAGATGCGTTTGGTCGTTATATGAGTATTTTCAGAAATGAAAAATACGAGACTCTGGATTGGGGAATGTATAATGATGTTTACTTGAAACTTTAGGAAGAACATCGAGTTGAAGATGCAATTCCAGAGTTGAGAGAAGAACAATTCAGAAAACTAAGAAATAAGTGGGGGCCTAATTATGATGATGGGGAATTAGAGTACCTTGAAAATTTACATTAGGGACTACTTGAATCGCAGAATATTGTTGGTGCTTTGAATGAAGACCAAGCACTTAAACTCTGCAAAATTTCACTCATTATTGAACAGAAGATTAGAGAAAGAGCAGATTTCTCTAAGGACTTGCGTGCCTACGATGATTTGTCGAAATTAGCTAATATTACTCCAAAATCAGTTAAGGATGCTAATGAATTTAATTCAGTTGGAGAACTTATGGCTTACTTGGAAAAGACTGGCTTTGTCAATAAATATTATGATGGCGCAGTAAGAGATGAAGTTGACTTCTGCATTAAAGATATTAAATACTGGTTATAGTATTTGTATGTTAATGAGAGTGGAGTTGCAGATGAAATTGAATTAAGAATTAACAATCTTAAGACTAGTGCGGCAATGACAGGAGGCACCTTTAATGAAGAAGAGTTTAGACAATATATGAAAGAATAGGGGTCTTCACCTATTACTGAAGAAGATTTTGAGGTGGATATCTAATGGAAAACGTTGAGATATTAATGCCGCAAACCATTCTGAATACTGTTCACTTTGTGATGAAAGACGTGTCTAAGAAATTCTATCGAGATGGAGTTGAACTCGAAAAGGGCGCTGTTATCACAAAACAAAGAATTGAAAAACATCGAGAACTGTATGAGTAGATTATGAATACTTGGTCAGTTTATCCTGACTTGTATTTAAAAATGATTACTCCTACAACATCAAAATTTAAACTAAAATTCTTTTAGATTATTTTTATAAGAGCCTGCTTAAGACACGGAAGACTTTTGACTATTGCGCCTAGAGCTATTGGTAAGAGTTTCATTTGTATTTTGGCTCTTTATTTAATTTGTATTTTTAGACCTGGAAGTCACGTCAGAAAGGCGCTACCGTATCGTGAGGTGCGGCAGAAAAGATTGGTTAAACGCTGGGAACTCCGAGAGTTACTAAACACTACAATAAGCAAATCCTCGCTTATGAATGTTACGAAAGTAGAAACAAGTTTTAGTAATCGGCCTATGGTTAAAGCCTAAAGGCTATTAGAGGACAATCAGCACTAGAGGAGGAAATAATGACAGAAGAAAATATTAGACGTAATGTTGAAAAGCATTTTGGTAAAGTTGATTTTGAATTAATTGAGTTTAGTAAATATAATTAGCCAGTAACTTATAAATGTTTACATTGTGGAAAAGTTTTTACGTTAAAAAGATTAGATAGTCTTTATAATTCAAGAAGAACACGTTTTTGTAGATGTTTACCTCATCCAATTAATTCACCAATGCTTATCTCTTTAAAGGATGCACAAAAAAGATTAGATACGCTCTATCCTAATGAATTTTTAATTTTAGAAAAAGATTACCAAGGTTGGACTAAAAAAGCTCTGGTTAAACATTTAAAATGTGGAAAAATTTTTAAGATAAAGCCAAAAGACTTATTAGAATCAGGACATTGTCCTTGCACTAAAATACTTTCAAAAGGTGAAGAAAGAATTTCTGCAATATTAAATAAATATAATATTTTATATGAAACTCAAAAGAGACTAGAAGGAATAAAAAAAGCTCCTTTTGATTTTTATTTACCAGATTATTCTTTACTAATTGAATTTTAGGGAAGACAACATTATGAACCGGTGGAGCAATTTGGTGGAGAAAAACAGTTAATTAAATAGAAAGAAATAGATAGAAGAAAAAAACAAATTGCTTTAGAACAAGGATATGATATTTTATATATTAATTATAAACAAATGTCTAATATTGAACAACTTCTAGTTCAAAGACTATCCGTGACGGGAGTAGGGCTAAGCGGCCCGAAAAGCCAATCGCCTCGAAATGAGGATTGATATAGTCTGTTCGTTATGTGAAAGCATAAGAAGAAATTAAGTAGCGATTAATTTTGTAACAAAAAAACTTTTAGGGATGTCCTGGTAAAGCCCAAGGCGCCAAGGTGGCAAATTAGAAAATACATCAATTGTGGGAAATCTTTCCACTTTTAAAAGAAGAAATTTTAGGAGAAGGTAACTTTGGAAACGATTACGTCAAATTAACTTTCCGTAATGGTTCTCTCCTAGACATCATCTCACCATTGAATTCATCTCGTGGTAACCGTGCGACAGCCGGTATCCTTGATGAGTTCCGTCGAACAAGAATCAAAAAGTTGAATTTTATGTATTTAAAATTCACTTAATGGTGAGGTGATAAAATGGTTGGTTACATTTATAGTATTATTAATAATAAAACCAAAGAAAGATATGTCGGATAGACTATTGATTTAGAAAGAAGGAAAAAAGAACACTTTAAAGATTTAGAAAGCAATAAACATTTGAATAAAAAGCTTCAAAGTGCTTGGAATAAATACGGTAAAAACAATTTTTCTTTTGAATATTAGAAATATGATTTAGCTAATAAGGATGAGTTAAATATTTTAGAAAAAGCATTTATACAATAGTATGATTCTTATTACAATGGATATAATTTAACTTTGGGCGGAGATGGAGGCAATACTCGAGGAAATCTCAGCTTTGAAAACTATTGTTTAATTTATATAGGATGCCGTTGGAAAGGAATGACAGAAAAAATTGCAAAGGTTTTAAATATTGACTCATCTACAGTATCAGCTATTTTAAGAGAAAAAGCTTATTTATGGTATAAAGAAGAAGCAGATAAATTAACTAAAGAGGAAAAGAAAGAAATTCAGGATAAATTTGATACTATTTTTAATACAAAAGGTAAAATAGCTGATAAGAACAGAATCCCTACACATTTAACTGAAGATGATTATTTTTATTGCTTATGTATAGCATCTAGTTATAGTCGAGGAATTGAAACTGCTTTATCAAAATTTTTTGACAAACATAAATCTTTTTTAGTTAATGGCATAAAAGGAAAAACTTCTGGTAAAGCTTATAGTGCTTTACAGAGATATAAAATGTTATCAAAAGAAGAAATTGTTTAGATAGGTAAATAGAAATTTGAAGAATGGGAAATATAGAAATATTCAAATGTTAAATTAAACATTGTTTGGAATGATAGATGGCGGAACTAAAATCTCTTAAACTGCGGGAACATCCTTAGAGTTCTAGTTACCAAACGTTAATGGTGACATTAACGCGGCAACACTAACTATGTTGGTAAGGTAATAAGATTAGAAATTGGACAATCCGCAACGAAGCTTCTCTTAGAGAAGAACGCTCAGAGACTATAATAGAGACACAGCAATGTGATTGTATAGTCCATTCCCTTTAAAATATCGAGAAATCGAGGGTACTTAAGGATCATGACCCAGATGATGTAAACGAAATACTTCTTCCTCTTTTGAATGTTGACCGCCCAATGGCCAACCAAGACAAAAACCCTTATGAACCACAACAAGTTCAGTTGTGGATTTCATCTGCATCGGATAAAAATACATTTGCTTATGATAAGACGATTGAGATGATGGAGCTTGCTATCCTTTATCCTCAAAAGGTTTTCTGCTGGGGAATGGATTATAGAGTGTCTGTTAAAACAGGACTTCTGTCTGCCGACTTCTTAAATGAAATGAGAATGTCAAATACTTTTAGTGAACAAGGTTTCGCAAAAGAGTATATGAGCCGTTTTGTTGGAAGTTCATCAGAAGCTTGGTTCGATTATGATAAGCTTGCTTCTAGAAGAAGATTGGTCAATCCAGAAACACACGAAATTATTAGAGAAGGTACAGAGAGCTTTTACTTAATATCGGTAAACAAATCTGCCGCCTAACTTAGAGATAAGTTAGTGAAAATTTACTTAAAAGCGAGGAAACCCGAAAGACAGAAAAACTAAAGATATTTTATCCTCAAAATATCAATGTTACGAAAGTAGAAATAATTTTCTGTATGGCATATGGTGTAAACCTAAGTGCTAAATAAAGGGCAATTCGCACTAACAAGGGAGGAACAATGAAAATAATAATAACAAAACTTGTTAGTTCAACGACTAGTTCTTAGAACGTAGGCTCAAGTGAGCCGAAAGAGTAAACTTCTGAAAAGAAGAAAATATAGTCTAATCTTTAATGAAAATTAAAGCAGCGAAAGCGGATATAGAGTAACGACCTATATTGAATATAAATGTGATGTCGCAAGAAGAGGTTGTCAAACTGTTGCAACCATTCTTAAAGTTTTTCCAGGAGGAGACCGTTATACTGCTAATCTAGTTAATGTTTACGTTCTTGGTAAAACTGAAAATGAAAAAGTATTTGACCATCAAGTGCTTGAACTTAAAAGATTAATAAAAGCTTTCAATCCAAAAGAAACCATCATAGATATAAATGGATTAGGAATTGGTTTCGCCGACTTAATGATTAAACCAACTTTAGACCCTCGTACAGGAGAAATTCTGCCGGCCTATGGTTTTTCTAATCGTGATGAATATTTTGATATTCAGCCGCGTGATGCTAAGAAAGTTCTTTTTGGTATAAAAGCAACGAGTGATATAAATAGTCAAATGCACTCTGCACTTTATTCAAAAATTTATTCTGGTTGTTTGTCGTTCTTAATTTCAGAACGTAAAGCAAAAGAGAAATTAATGGCTACTAAAATTGGTAGCAAAATGAAGCCAGAGCAAAAAGTAGCTCGTTTGATGCCACATGAATTAACTTCTCAACTTATTAATGAAATAATGAATTTAAAGCCAAAACCAACGGGAGTTGAAAATAAAATTGCCGTTGAAATGATTAATAAGAGAATGACAAAGGATAAATTCTCCGCTCTTGAGATGGGTGTGTGGAGAATGTGTGAAATGGAAAATGAAGAAATTGCCCATCGCCGCAATAGAGGAATTGGAAGACGGCTAACATTTACCCGCTCAGGAGGTGGAAGACGTAAGTGACAGAAGAAACAGCAAGATTAACAAATTTTAAAAGTGCTTTTAAAGGCATGACAGCAGCATCGCAAGAAGCTTATGTTAAAACTGGCAGAAAAAATGCTAAAACTAGAAATAGAACTTATGATAGAAGAGAAATCGATTCTATTATAGAAGGTGGCGACCCAGTGCGCCAGGCAGAACTTTCTAAGCATTATTTTGAAACTAATGGCACATATAAACGTATTGTTCTTCACTATGCGACTTTTTTAACTTATAGCTGGATGTTAGTTCCTTCTTTAAAGAATAAAAAAGATTTAATGACTAATAAACAAGTTTCCAAAGCCTATTATGATGCTACTAAGTTTCTTACTAATTTTCAAGTTTAGAATAAGTGTACAAAATTTGCTTTAGAAGTTTTTATCAAGGGTGGTTATTATGGCTTACTTAACTCAGAAGGTGGTAAAACTGTTCTTTAGGATTTGCCTTTTGAATATTGTCGTAGCCGCTTTAAGGATATAAATGAAATTGATATTGTTGAATTTAATTTGAAGTTTTTTGATACTATTAAAGATAGTAACTTAAGAACTGAAATTCTTAAAACTTATCCTCGTTTAATTAGAAAGGCTTATAATACATTCAAATATGCAAGTGGTCCACAATGGATATTCCTACCAGCAGATATGGGAGTTTACTTCTGTTTTTCAGAAGAAAGACCATTCTTTTTAGACCTTATTCCTCTTATTGATGATTTAGAAGATTACAAAGCAATGGATAAACAACGAAATGAGCAAGCTCTTAAACGTATTCTTGTTCAAAAAGTTGGCGTTGATGGTACAAGACTTGTTTTTGAACCAGACGAAGCAGAAGAGATGCACGAAGGTGTACTTGATATGCTTTAGAATAATACAGATGTTGATGTTGTTACAACTTACAACACTGTTTCATTGCTTGATTTAAGTAGTACAGATGATGAAAAGACTCAAATTGAAGAAGTTCAAAATCTTATTTATGAGTCTGCCGGCCTGTCAAAAGAATTTTTCTTTTCAACAACAGATACAGGTTTGGAAGTCTCTGAAAAAAACGACTTGGCAATGATGATGGTCTTAGCTCAAAAATTTGCTCATTTCTTTACTGTTCTTACAAATACAAAATTTGAGAATAAGAAAGTTGACTTTAATTTTATCATTCTACCTGTAAGTTATTATAATAGTGATACTTATGTTGATAAGGCAAGAGACCTTGTTTCATTTGGTTATAGTTTTATTACTCCAGTAGTTGCAACAGGACTTGACCAAACTAGCCTTTCAAATTTAAAATTGCTTGAAAATGATTTACTCAACCTTGATGATATACTTAAACCGCTTCAAACTTCTTATACTCAATCAGATAAGACAATTAGTGAAGTTAATGCGGCAAAAGATGCTGAAGACTAGAAAAATAAAGGACAGTCTAATACTGACCCTCAGTCAGACGACGCCGCGGCACCGTCTGACACAAATAAATAGACAGAGGAAGGTGAACAGTAATAGTGGAAAGTTTAAAATTTAATCAAAATTATGATAAAACTGTTCCCCGTAATTTAGATGTTACTCTTTATGGAGAGCTTGAGCCTTATAATGAGGCACTCTCCAAATGTAGAGTACGAATTTTTTATAGGGGACTAAATAGAAACCGCACTTATATATCAGAGGATTTTGCTCAACAACTTATTAATTCTCTCCCGTACACTCCAATTAAAGGAATTTTTGATTCTGATGAGGTTGACTTTAAAGACCACGGCAAGAAGAATAATGAAGGAAGAATTTATGGAGTTGTAATGGCAGACCCAAATTTTGCTTGGGAAGAACATGAAGATTGCGACGGTGTAGTTCGTAAATATGCTTGTGCAGATGTTCTTCTTTATACTGCTCTTTATTCCGAAGCAAAATTAATCCCTGGTTCATCTTAGTCTATGGAAATTAATCCATATACATTTGATGGTAATTGGGAAATTTATGACGATGGAAAGCCTTTCTTTAAATTTACTAAAGGTAGCCTTTTTGGACTTCAAGTTCTTGGTATGGCAACAGAACCATGTTTTGAAGGTTCGGCTTTCTATTATAATCTAATAAAAGATGATTTACAACCTTTTATTAGTTATATTAAAAATATCACAAAGGAGGAAAAACAAATGGCAGAATTGAAATTCAGACTTTCTAATTGCGAGAAAGCCCACAAAATCTTTCAGGCATTAAATGAAGGCGTTGAAGATTATGCCGATATAAAATATTGGCTGTGTGACGTTTATGATGATTACGCTGTTGCTCAAGCAAATACTGCAGAGGGTGGCTATATCAGAGCTTATTACACAAAGGATGAGGACACAGTTACAATAACAAAAACTGAACCTTGTTTCATGCTTGATGTAACAGAAGTTGAAAAAGCAGCACTTGAAGCAATGAAAGCAGCTAGTGGTACTTATGAGCAGGTTTCAGCCGATTATAGTGCTCTTGAAGCTAAGGTCGCTGAAATGACTACAGAAACAGAGACTCTTAAGTCTAGTCTTGCGGCAGCAGAGGAAGCTAAGGCAACTGCTGAAGCTGACCTTGCAACTAAATCAACAGAATTCGAGGCACAGAAAACTGAACTTGATGAGAAGATTGCTTCTTATGAAGCTAAGGCAGCAGAAGATAAAGTTGCTCTCGAAGAGGCCGCAGCTAACTATGCTAAGCTTGAGTCTGAAAAAGTTGAACTTGAAAATAGTAAAAATGACTTAATTAATGAGAAAGAACAGCTTGCTGCTTTTAAAGCTGGTGTTGAAAAAGACCAGAAGGAGCAGTTGCTTTCTAAATATAGCGAGCACCTTGATGATGCTTCAATGGAAGCTCTTAAGGAGAATATGGATAAATATTCTGTTGTAGACTTCAAGAAAGAAGTTTGCACTGCCGCAGTAGAACACGACCCAACCATCTTTAATAAGAGTGGAGAGCCAGACCGTTTTTATTCCAAAGGTGGTAATACAGCAGATAAGTTTGAAGGACGTACTGCTGTTGAGAGACTGTTAAATAAACATATTAATGGAGGTAATAAATAATGATTAGACGTTTTGACTGTAAAGGTTTTGGTCAAATCGAGCCTAGCCAGGTTTGGTTCACACGTACTGGTATGGTTGAATCTCAGTGCTATCTAGATGAAGAGAAATTCGCTGCTAGTTTTCCAATGACTCCAGCAGAAGCAGAAGATGGCAAGATTTACGCAGAGAATGGTGCTTTCCTTATGGTAGATAAGGCTAATAAGACAGCTACTCTTCCAAATAAGAAAATGAGTGATGCCGGCTTCCCTATGGGTATTAATTATTCATCAGAGAAGATTTACAATCAGTATACTCCAGGCCGCAGAAACTTTGCAATGATTGCAGGTGAGTATCTGCCAAGAATTGGTTATGTTGAGCCGGGTATGAGAATTTGCACTAACTCTGTATGCTGGGATGATACAGTATTCACAGTAAGCGATGAAGATAATGACTCTCCTTCTGTTCAGATGTATAAGAAAGTTAAGGAGCAGCTTAAGACTCCAGGTGCAAACCCTATTTATGCTTATGTAATTGATGATTCTGAGCTTCCTGCAAATCAAAAGACACAGGGTAAGCTTGTTATCGGCGCATCAGTAGAAAAGGCTCTTGGTGGAGTTTATGCACAGGTTGTTGAGGCTTATACAAATGCAGACACGACTCTTTCCTTTAAGATTCAGTTTGTAAATAAGCCTACTAAGTAATTTGGGATTAGGAGGTAAGAAAATAATGAGTATGGATAAAAGCGCAATTAAAGATTTAGTCGTTTGCTCTTTCTGCAAAAAGAATCCTGACCCTACAAAGTATTCACAGGAAGATATTAAGGCAACTCTGAGAGACGAGATTCACTCTATTGCTAACGACTATAATTCATATAGACGTAATAAGCTTGACCTGTTCGAGATTATGCAGGAAGCTTATACAGAAATTCTCCCTAAGTCAGTTGAGGAGTTCATGGGTACTTTTGCTGAGATTAAGAGAGTTGCTAATAATGAGAAGGCTCAGTTTGTAGTTACAACAGGTCGTAGACGTGCTAAGCAGTTTGTAACAGCAGTTTCTCTCTCTGGTGTTTATGAGTCTTTCAGACTTGATAAGAATACATTCGAGGTAGGTGGCCATGCAATTGGCGGTGCTGCTTATATTGACTTTGAGAGATATATTTGCGGTGACGAGGATATTTCAGAGTCAACCGAGATTCTCCTTGAAGGTCTCCAGGAAGCTATTTATGGCGAAATTCAGAAGGCTCTTCTTGCGGCAGTAAATGCTGATGACCGTCCAGCAAACAACAAGGCAATTGTTGCAGGTTTCGATGCACAGGTTATGCAGGACCTTTGTATGGTAGCTGGTTCTTATGGTAATGGTGTAACAATTTATGCTGCTCCAGAGTTCGTTGCAGCAATGGGTGCAGATGCTATTGGTCTTCCAATGGTATATCCAGTTGGTGGCTCTGCAAATGGTGTTGCAACTCCTGTTTATAATCCTCTTAATATTGATGAGATTGCAAGAACAGGTAGAATTAAGACTTTCAGAGGTAATCCAATTGTTGAGATTCCTCAGTCTTATACAGATGAAACAAATACAACTACAATTGCTAACCCAGCAGTAGCTTATATCTTCCCTAATGGCAGAACAAAGCCTGTTAAGATTGTTTTTGAAGGCGATACACAGGTAGACGAGTTCAAGAATAGAGATAGAAGCTTTGAGATTGAAGCTTATCAGAAAGTTGGCGTTGCTATTCTCACAAACTATGACTGGTGTGTATATGTTAATACAGACCTTCAGGATAATGAGAAGTATCCAACTAAGTACGAAACAAAGTTTGCTTAATTCTTAATGCAAAGTAAATAAATACCAATGAAAGAAGTGGTGGGTAAGATAGCTCACTCACCATTTTCTTTTGAGTTAAAAGGAGGAAAAATAAATGGCAGAAAGAATGGTTGTTCTTAAGAATATGGTTAATGGTAAAGTTGTTGTTAACAAGCCAGCCTATGGTGTAAGACGTGTTTGGAATAAAAGAAATCAGCCTATGGCAATTGAATATGATACGGTTCAGCAGTTGCTTTGGGACCCTGGTTTTAGAAATATGATTGACAGTGGTATTCTTTATATTGAAAATATGAAGGATAAGATTGATTTGGGTCTTGAGCCTGTTGGTACAGAAGAGCCTGTTAATATTATTGTTCTAACAGAAACTGAAATGAAAGAGCTTTTGACTACTATTCCTTTTAGCGTATTTAAAAGAAAAGTTTCTGAACTTTCAAAAGTACAGGTAGATAACTTAATTTCTTACGCTGTGGAAAATGAAATTGTCAATACTGAAAAATGTAAATATTTAAAAGAGGTTACAGGTAAGGATATCCTTGCTAGTATTAGCCGCAAACAGGATATGGAAGAAGAGGATAAGGCTGCTCGTTAATTTAAAATAAAGGAGGCTAGTTATGATTACATTAATGGACGTTTATAATGCCTTCTTAGGAAAAGTAAATGAAGATGATTGGTCACATTGCTATTCCAAAGATGACTTAGAATGGTTTATGAAAGACTGGCGTACCTTCTTAAATGCGGCACTTGCTTATTTTAAATTTCCACGTTGTAGTTTGGAAATTAATGAAGAAACTTAGTCTTTTAAGGACACTAATATGTCTCAAGACGAAGTACAGATACTTGCTACTTATATGAAATATGAATGGTTGAGTAGAACTGTAGATTCTTGGGAGAATATAAAAACTCAATATGATGAAAAAGATTTTTCTCAGGCGAACTTGCTTAAAAATTTTATCTCTCTTAAAGAGCAAGCTTTTGAAAATGCGGCACATCTAGAAAGAACTTATTATCGCTCGAGAAATAAAAAACCTTATCATTATGGACGTCTTGCCGGCGGCAGGAAACGACTTAAATGAATGATAATCAAGAAATAATCGTAGAAGCCTATAAAGATAAAATGAAAAAACGTCTTTATGGGCTTTTAAAAGAAAGAGAGAAAAATGGCGAATGGGAAAAATTTTTAGATACTATTTTAATTGAATTAGAGGGATATAATGACTCAAGCAAGACGATTGATTATTATACTCTTTATGCAAAGCTTTCTTCTTGTAGGTATTTGTCTTATAAATATTATCGTAAAACAATCTTTGAATGTATGAATTTATTTGATAGGATAAGAATAGAATGAATTATTTTGAAGATGTTTATTTAAAACGAATGAATATTGACGGACAAACTCAACAAGACAGAGTTAAGACTCGTAAAGAAAAAGAATTTGATAGATTGTTTTTAAAAAAGACAGAATATTAGGTTTTACTTTACGGAGTTAATGGAGAGCAAAGAAATGATATTTGTTCCCTTTAGCCAAATAAGTGGAATGAGAGTAATTTAATTGGTAATTTACTTATGTCCACTAGTGCCGCAGCCCTCAAAACAGGGGATATACTTAATATAAGACAATAGATAAAAAATGAAGTGCAAGATAGAATTTGGCTTGTGCTATTTGTAGAAGCAAATCTTACCAAAGGCTATCAACTTTTTAAGTGCATTTGTCTTGATGAAGAGATTAATATTACTGATGAATATGGAACAACAAAAGAAGTTATTCCTGTTAAGTTTATTAGTGCTACTTCATCGTTTATACAAGATAATTTCACACTCTCTTTTGGTGGTTATCGTGAAAATGATACAAGCCGCGGTTTTGTAACAGCAGATTGTAAAATTTTAAAGAAAGGAGTTCATTTTATCTATAAGGATAAACGATGGGAAATTTCAGGTAAGGATAATATTAGTATTGATAATGTGGCTTATACTTTTATTAGAGAAAAATTAATGAAAGCAGAGGAGCCTATATCTTCAAAAGAAATTCCTGTTGGAGAAGATGATAATTTCTTTTTAATAGGTAGGTGATAACATGGAGTCAGTTGTAAAATATGGTCAAGAAATTGGCCCGAATTTGATTAAAATTGCTAAGAAGCTTTTACAAAATGAAAACTTGCTTATGCTTCTAGAAAACACAGACTTAGACCCGCTTAACAAAGATTAGCATCCTGAGTCACCAAATCCTGCTGAAATTTTTAATAAATTAATAAGAGTAGTTCCGCTTATTACTCCAGATGAACAAAATACAAAGTCTAAAATAATTCTCTTATTTACTGGCGGCAACGTCGGAGGAGATAATTATGATAATGAAAATTTATCCTTAGATATCTATGTATACTGTCCTTTTGATGAATGGCGTATTGCTGGAAATACATTAAGACCATTTGCAATTATGTCTGAAATTCGTAAATCTTTACAAGGAAAAAGAATCAATGGCTTGGGCGAAATTCAATATAATGGCTTTACATCAGCCCTTATGACAAATCAAATGGGTTCTTATGAGATGTCCTTTACTATAAATGCTTTCTCTTAATCAATTTGAAGAAATTAAAGAACAAGCTTACTGCGGAAAACCAAGCCAATTACCAGGAGTTTGTTTGGTCTATCCTTTAACTATTTCTGAAATTATGTCAATGGGGCGAAGTACCTATCAAGGCTATTTAGGAACTTTGCTTCTTTCAGAAACAGATATTTCTGCACTCATAAAAGAAAAGACAGGAAAAGAACCTCCGATTGAATTTATCAATCCTCTTGCCTATCTTCTTGAAAGTGCGGATAAGGATGATAGATATTTATTAGAACTCTAGTAGATATTTTCTATTTTTATAAAAGAGGAAGTTCTTTTTCTTCCTAAAATGAAATCAATTGTCGTAGGCAGTCCAAAAGAAAAGCGGCTTATTACTCCTCAAAATTTTGGAGATTTTCAAACTATTTTGAAAATTCAAAATAAAAAAGAGATTAAAGAGCCGCCTCCGGAGAATGAATCACCGGGACAACGAAAAATGCGACTATTACGAGAGAAAGTTGCTGCTGTTAAAAAGAAGCAAGCTGAGAAAAACAACGAGGGGTAGTCTTTCTTAGAACTCCTTGAAATAGCGGATACTTTCGGAATTGATACAATGAATTGTTCACTTCTTAAGTTTTATAATCTTATAAGACGTTATCAAATGAGAGAGAAGTGGGATTAGGATTTGCAAATGCTTTGTGCAGGTGCAGACCCTAAGAAAATGAAAACAAAATATTGGGGCGAAAGCTCCGAGGAAAAATAAGGAGGTTAGTAAGAATGGCTAGTCAGAACCTTTTTGAAAAATATGGTATTCGTGATGTCGCTGATGTTACTCTTTACCGTATCGAAAAGAAAGAAGAGACTTTTGAGTCTCAGAGAAAAATTGCCGCAAGCTCTATCCTGAAGGGTGCTCTTGAACTCCGTACCGTTTATCCTATGATTAATGGTGTCGGTGATGAAGAAGGCTTCGATGCTCTCGTATTTACAGAAGCAACTATTAATAAGGGTACAAACTATGACTGCGATGATGTAGTTAAGCTTGATACTAAGATTAAGGTTATTTATAAAGAGAGTGCGGCTAGTAAGCCAAATGATAATGAAATTCTTAAGAATGGTGCTATAAACTATATTAAGACAAATTTTGAAGCAATCTTTAAGAACGCTTTTAGTGCTGATAAGGGTAAAGAAGTTGAAGAGGCTTCTAAGGGCTTTGTAGTTGAACTTGGTCTTGCAAAAGAGCAGGAAACAGGTATTGTTTACAGTGCTGAAAAGATTAAGGCTGCTCTTGCTTCTGATAATACTACTGTTGCTGCAGAAGGCGACATCAATGTTGAAGTTGTTGAGCCACTTGAAACAGAAGAAGTTATTACAGATGAAGAGACTACAGTATATAATTCTGAGGGTACATTCCTTGTAACAGCAGTTGTTGACCTTAAAAATGAGGATGAAAAGGCAACCGGTGTTTATGAGAATGAAAACAGTGCTACTCCAGACCAGAACCTTGAAATTGGTACTCATGAGTATACTTATCCAGAACAGATTTGTATGCTGTTTGCAAGACGTCAGAACATCATTGCTAAAACTGGTGTAAGATACGTTTTTGAAAACGCAGACGAAATCTTTGGTGATGTTGCTTTTAATGATAATTTTGCCGCAGCACCTAAGTCAGCAGAAAAAATTGTAGTTGCTGGTCTCGTAGGTAAGTTTGATGAAAGCACATATGACCTTGAAGAAGTAAATGGAGTTATTGCTCAGCTGAGAGATACTCTTGAAGCTAAGGCTTATGATGTAATTTATAATGACTACGCAGAGCTTGTTGTAGAAGATGAAATGGGTTACTTTAATCCTAAGTTCCTTGGTAAAGATTATGTAAGAAAGCAGGGCGTTGGCTCAATTACATTCTTTGGCGAGAACGGATATAAGGAGTATGTTGGTGACAACGTTGACGTAGCAATTAAAGATGCTGAGATGTGGAGCGATGGTGTTCATTACAGTATTAATGATGCTATTGATGCTTTGAGACAGAAGAAACTTGTACTTGATACAAGTGAAACTAATGGTGCTGTTGGTATTGAATCTATTTTCGGCGGCTATAAAGTAGGTTCTAAGGAAGACCCGAAGGCCGGCACAGAAGATACTGTAAATGCTGATAATATTTATAATTATAAGGTAGATAAGGCAGACGCACTTGTTGCTGCAACAAATAAAGATGGAGTAGAAGTTACTTCTAAGTATCCTCTTGAAAATGTTGTAACTGCTGTAAGTGAAATAGGTCGTGCTGGTGTTGCCTTTGGTAAGGCTCTTAGAGTTGATACTGCTGGTAAGACATCTAATAGAGCGATTTATGTTAAAGTTGATGGCTCAGTTGACACAGCGGCCGGTGCTTACATCTATCTGTTGAGAAATAAGAACTTTAAGAAGCTTTCTCTTGATAAGGAAGGTATCTTTAAGTTTGTTGATAAGGCTGGCAATGTTCTTTATTATCAGGATAAGATTTTCAAGGGTATTGAGTATCTTGCTCTTGTAGTTCTTGGAGATAAGGGTCTTATCTTTGTAGTAAATCGTCATGGCACTCAGAACATTGAAAGAGTTGCTTGGATGGTTAATGATAAGGGCTATGTAACAAATAGTCAGGCTAAGCTGCTTGTTGAGAATGGACTTATCCATACAACTGATATTACAGTTAATGATGAGTCATTTGAAGCAACTTGCACAGTTGGCAAGATGAAGATTCACGAGACAAAGAAGATGACTAACAGATATACTCCTGTTCTCTTCCTTGATACTCTTAAGGTTTCAACTCTTGAGCAGACAGCAAGTAGTTCTTATGCAACAGGTAGCCGTGGCAATGCAAATCTCATTGGTTGGGATTATGGTAAGGAGATTACTCTAAGTATTGATGATGCTCTCTTTACTCCTGCTTCTATGAGTGCTATCTTTGGTGCAGGAGAGAATGGTGACATTCGCAAGGGCGTTAAGGAAGCTAAGACTATTGATAGACTTGAAAAAGTAACTGCTAAGAGAAACTTTATTGTGCCGGCAGGCAATAGCAAGGGAACTCCTTCTGAAGCTGATAAAACTGCACAGGCAGTATTTATTGACCCTAACACAATGGAGCCTTATGCTGATGGTACTCCAATCGCAGAGGGCGAGAAGTTCCTTAAGTTTACTCGTTCAATTGCTTATGAAGGTCAGTCTATTGGTAATGTAATTGAGATTTCTGCTGAGAAATTCCCTGGTACTTACAAAGTTGTAGGTGATACTTACATCAGAAATAAGGAGACAGGTGAAGACCAGAGATTCCAGTTCATCATTCCACAGGCTAAGATGGGTTCAGAGCAGACTATTACACTTGAGGCCGATGGAGACCCAACAGTATTTAGTTTCAACATGACAGTTCTTCGTCCAGACGATGGCAAGATGGTAAGACTTGTATCTTACGATGTTATTGAGAATGAAGAGGAGAATGATGGCTCAACAATGGTTAAGGGCACAGAGAATCTCAACCTTCTTGATGACGCTGAACTCTTTAAGATTAGTGACAACAGTGAAGAGGATGAGTCATTTATCGGAGCAACTGAATTTTAATTAAAAGAGGTGTTAAAAGGTGAACATTTTTGACCAGTACGGTATAAAAGATGTAGCCGACGTAACACTTTACAGTATCCATAAAAAGAAAGATGGTAGCGGCGGGGTCTATTATGTCCCCGCTCTCTATCTTGATACTTTAAAGGTTTCATCGGTTGAGAAAACGGCAAGCAACACTTGGTCACAAGGCGGCCAAGGTAATAGCAGATTAATTAATTGGGATTATGGAAAGGAAATTAACGTAACTCTTGAAGATGCCCTTTGTACGCCTGCTTCTCTCGGTCTTTGTTGGGGCGGCATTTTAAGTGCCGATTGGAAAGATGGAAAGATTGATTATAATACTGAGGTTTGCAATTGCCGCAATCCAGTAAATAAAATTTCCAGAATGGAAAAGGCTATTTATCCTAGAACAAGTAATGACCCTAGTGAACATCTAATTAGTAGACTTCTGCCACAAACTGGTACAGAAGGAATGTCAATGGATTTACTGAAAAAATCAGAAGTTGTTGATGGTACTAAAATTCAGGGTGTTGGCACTGTTTTAGGTCATAGTTATAGATGGCGTTTAATTCTTGAGTCTGGCGTAAGGTCAGTAGCTCAAGTTCCAGATAGATTTTTTGATATAGAAGGTAGAAGTTATCCAATTGATTGGAACTCAAAGGTTTCAGTTTTCAATGGTGAGGCGGCTGCTTATTCTAATTTCAAAGATGCAGTAATTTACAGAGTAGGTCCGGCGGCAGAAAATAGTAAAGCAAAGCCTTATATTATTTTTGATGCTTGGATGGATATTGCAGAACATGAACAAAATAATGGACAGGATGAAGTCGCAGAAAGTTTGCAGAAATATTTGACTAAATATAAGGAGAATTTGTCTGCTCATACTGTTGCTTCTGTTGATGAAGATAGTGCTAATGCAGCACATACTTTCCCACCTTCCAATGTTTCTAGTATTAAACTTCCTTTAACTCAGGCTACTTTCCTTGCAATTGTAGTTGATAACAATGATGTATATCACACTTATGTTACTAATGCAACTGAGGATAAGATAAATAGTACAAGCGATAGAGAAATTACTTGGTATGAGCCTGCTAAGCAGATTGTTACATCTCAGTTTAAAGGTCTTGATATGTGGATTCGTTTTGAAAGTATTAATGAAATGATTTATTTCATTATTACTAAATATGAGAATGATATATTAAGCATTAAAGCTGCTTATAGAGCTAAGCCATCAGATACAGCAAAATGGGTTAAAAAGATTTATGAAGTTAATGAAGAAAGTGTCACTGCTGAACCACAAGGTCATCTATACACGAAAGGTAAGCTTATAAGTGTTTCTACTGTTAGTGAAAAGGGAACTCCTATTGAGAACACTACTAACATTGAACTTATTAGTGGAGTAAAACGTTGGGTTGAGTATGTAGAGGCTCCACTTGATAAAGATACTGAGAATCCAGACGCTGTTGTTGGTAGAGACACTACTATTATGGAAGATTATGATAATTCTGATATTAATGAAAAGACAGAAGGTAAACTTTGGGCTTATGTAAATCCTCGTACAATGAAACCATTTACAGACGATTATTGGATGCATCAAGGTGAGCCATATTACATTAAATCTCTTACTATTGCGCCGGCAGGTAAACAGATTAAGGGTAATAAAATTGTAGTTAAGGCAGACCAGTGGCCAGGTATGTATATGTTTGTTGGTGAAACTTATATCAGAGATAGAGATACTGGCGAAGACCACCGTATGCAGATTAAGTTCCCACAGGTTAAAGTTAAGTCTGACCAGACAATTACACTTGAAGCTGATGGCGACCCAACTACTTTCAATCTTGACCTTGAGGTTGCTAAACCAAAGGTTGGAGCAATGATGGAAATTACTGCTTATGAAATTGCACCTAAAATGATTCGTGGCGAAAACGGATGCTTCTATGCAGTTGATGGTTCTTCTGAGGTTGTAACAGAATAATATAAAAGGAGGCGATTAAAGTGAACATATTTGATTAGTATGGAATTAGAGATGTTGCAGATGTAACTCTTTATGGTATTACTTATGATAAATATGAGAATGAAGTTTATATACCAGTAATTCATTTTGACACTTTAAAAGTTTCCTCTACCGAGCAAGTCGCGGAGCAAACATCTGCCCGCGGCGGCCCTGGTAATGCAGAACAAGTTATTTGGGACTATGGTAAGGAGATTACTTTAACACTTTAGGATGCTTTATTTACACCTGCTTCTCAAAGTTTAGTATGGGGTGGTCTTTATGGTCTTAAAAACATTAAAATTAAAGGTTTTTGGGATCCCTTCATATATGAGAATGATGAGTTTGGCAATCCAATTTATTGGATTAAAACTAATTTAACAAAAGAAGAATACGAAAAAATCAATAAAGATGGTATTGCGGCACAACAAGCTTTAGATGCTGGCTTAAGTATTGATGGTATTGATTTACAAGCACAAATAGACCTTATGAGACGTACTGAAAAATTCATTTGTCCTTGTGATAATGAAATTAAATATGTACTTTGGAATTTTGGTGATGGTGCTTATAAATATTCTAAGTGGCATCATTCTGATATAGTAGAAGATAATGTTAATCCAGTTAATGGTCATTTTATTGGCACTAACTTGGAAAGAGATGGAAAACCTGTTCGTTCTGCATCTGGATAGATTATTAAAATTTATACTGTTGATTATTTTAATAAAATAATAAAGTAGAAAATGGAACGAGCTGAGATTATAGTAAATAATTTCGGTTCTTTTTCTTTTAAAAACTTGAAAATTGGTTCAAGTAACGAAGATTATTAGATTACAGCCGAAGAAGCTGATTATATAGATTATTCAGTTAAAGATATAGAACACTCTGTTTTACAATATGAATGGAAAGATTGTGAAATGAGAATGTTAGGGGAGAATAAAGACTTGGCAGTAGAATCTGATGTAGATTTCTGTTATCAAAGTTTTTATTTTAATAATAATAAAAGAATTTAGTTTATTGATAAAAAAGGAGAATATAGTTCAACGTTAGACTTTTATGCAATAGCAAAAAAAGTTATAATTGATGCGGATGGTTATGAACGAATTGTTTGCAGACCAGTCTTACTTGGTACGTTTTACATTGTTGAAGATTTCAATATTCCTACTGTCTCTGAAGAGTATGCCATTCAAAATATTGATAGTCATGTTAAGAATGTTCATTTTATGGATACCTTTAAAGAATATTGTGCCGCGAGACCATTTGCAATAAATGTTGATAATAATATTAAGAGTTATAATTTAGCACAATTGCCTGAATATAATCAAGCAATTTTGTCAGTTTATTATGACCCAATAACAATGCGACCTTATGAACCAAATGCCCATACCTTTGTAAGAGCAAATGGTTAGATAGTATAGGGCAATTTAAAGACATTCAAAGAAGGAGAGCATTATCTTCTTTTTTCTCGTGACCGTGCGCCGGCACATCAATCTTTAGGACAACATATTGAAATTAATGCTAAAAATTTCCCTGGAGTCTTTAAACTTGTTGGAGAAACATACATCAGAGACAGAGAGACTGGAGCAGACCAATGTTATCAAATTGAAGTTCCTCTTTGTAAATTAAGTAGTAACACTAACTTAACACTTGAAGCGGAAGGTGAGCCTAGTACTCTTGATATGACATTAAAAGTTTTAAGGCGTGAGAATGGACAAATGATGAAACTAACTCGTTATGAGACAAAATGTAGAGATAATGGCTCTACTTCTCAAAGAATAGTCCCGTTTGATATTCTTGATGAAGTTAATTATATTTACGAAGCACCTATAAATCATACAGTTCAGATATTGGCGCCACAGTAGCAAGAGGTTTTTTGTGTTGAACAAGATTGTCGAATTAAACAAGCCGACTATATTAAAGATAATCAGACACAAACTTATTTAAGATTGCCACTTGCTAATGAAAAAGAACTTTTACCTAATATTACGTCTATTGAAGATTTTGATTATGAAGAGTTTGAAAAAGAACATCGTAATCTTATCTTAATAGCTGAAATAGATGAAAATAAAAAGATAGTAGATTGGATAACTGCTGATAAAGTTACTAATTTAACTATTACTTATGGAGAGTGATATTAGTGAACTTATTTTAGAAATATGGAATAAAAGAAGTTGCTGATGTAACTTTTTATAGTATTATTGAAATTGGTGACGAAGAATTTTACATTCCTGTTCTTTTTCTTGACACTTTAAAAGTTTCTAGTATTGAATAGGGAAGTGAAACAACAACTTCCAATGGCGGCTATGGTAATCAAAAAGTTATTTCTTGGAGTTATGGTAAGAATATTAGTTTATCTTTAGAAGATGCTTTATTCTCACCAGCCTCCATAAATATGACTTTTGGCTGGCTTCAATCTAAATTATCTAAATATACATCAGTAATTGCAAAAATTAATTTAGCAAATAAGTACGGTAGATTGAATTATTCAACCTATGCTTATCCTTCTCCTAAACTGAGTGAAGAAGAAGAAGAACTTATTTATTTTGTCATTGGACAAAAATGTAAGACCATTGCTGCGATTGAGCAAATGTTCGGAACGCAGATAGGTAAGCAAGGAAATTTAGTAGGTTTAACAAAAGAATTTCTAAATGAACCATATGTGGCAGAGATTAGAACTTTTATTAAACAAGCTTATGAAACTAGAGCAATTTATTCTATTGGAGACCGAAGGGCGGCACTTCCTAATGAAGTGATTTAGCTTGTATTTGACTAGATTAAATATGTGGAACAATTAGGGAAAATTGATACTGAGAACTATGAGTTAGAAGTTGTAGATAGATTTGAAAAATGTTATGTCGAGTCAAAAGATGGCTTTAAGATTAACATGAAAGAGCAAATGGATAATCTTTTAAGTTATTACCTTGATGACAGAAGTCATGGCTATAATATTTATTATGACCCAAAAACAATGCAACCTTTTTTTAAAGAGAATAGAGATGGCTATCATGTTATAAAAGAATAGACAGCAGATGAAACTTTAATACTTAAAGAAGGTACGGTTTACTATAAATGGAGTAGAACCCTTAAACCTAAACTTGATGAAACTTCTCTTATTGGTAAAACCTTAGTTATCAATGCTAACACATTTCCAACAAATTTTAAGATAGTTGGTGAAACTTATATTAGAGAGCAAAAGACTCAAAAAGATTCTCGTTATTAGTTTGTAATTAATCGTGCCGCAATATCAAATCAAACAAATATTGAATTGCAGGCAGATGGTGACCCAACTACTTTCTCAATGACAATAGATGTTCTTAGTCCTCCAAATGAAATAATGATGGAACTTCGTTAGTTTGATGTTGATGAAGATACTACTTGCGGCGGCACAAGAATTATTCCTCAAAGTTCTAAGTACAGTTATACTCCAACATTATTAGAAACTAAGAACGTACAAATTGAAAATGATGAAATTTTTTAAGACGGCAGCAATGCCGCCTTATTTTTTTGGAGTAAGTTTATTTCAATTTTACTTTATCAATAGGAAATTAAAGGAGGTGGCTTATGGATAGCTTAATAGGTATTAAAGAACTTTATGACGTAACTATTCGTCTTAGACAGCCTATGGAAATAGGTAATCGAAAGTTTAGTATAAATGAACCAATTTTAACTTTTAAAACAGCGGAAATCGCACAAATTGGAGACATAAAATCTCGGAAAAAGGCGATTGGTGGTATTAATAATAGCTTATTAGTTGATTGGGAACTTGATAAGGAAGTAAGCTTTGCTATATCTCATGGAATTTTATCTCCTTTGAGCTATGCTTTATTAAGTAACTCTCAATTAAAAAATAAAAAAGTTAAATCTGTACCATTATGTGAAATGGTTGATGTAATAGAAGATGACAAATGTAGTTATGTTGACCTGCGTCGCCCTCCTAATTGTTTAGAAGAAAGACTTGGCGTGCAGCCAAACCCAAATTTTGAGCCTCTTCCAATGGGAAGACGTCCAGAATTAATGCTTAAACCATTGCCACCATCTCAATCAAAATGGATATTTTGTTATGATGTAGATACAGGCCGGCAAATAAAAATATTTTCAATTTGTGGAAATAGAATAATATTTCCAGAAACTATGTATCGTAAGGTAATGGTAAATTACACTTGCGACTGTGAAGATAATATTAGGGAAGTGGAAGTTGGTAATCGACTTTTTAATGGTTTTCTCAAACTTGATGGGAAAATGAGTGTAAAGGATGAAAAGAGTGGTAAAGTAACCACTGCGATATTGGAGTTGCCTAAAATTAAATTGTCTTCAAGTTTATCAATGAGGCTAGGAAGCGGATATAGTACATCAACTGTGGGAGATTTTTATTTTACTGCTTATCCAGAGGATGAGTTAAAGAAAAATAGCCCATTAGCGAAATTATCATTCTTAGATACCGACTTGACAGGGGATTATATATAAGAGGGCGGCAGAAATGTCGTCCTTTTTTATTGGAGGTGAAATGATTGGCAGGAGAATCAGAAAAAAAATTATCTTAGTTAAATTTATTTGCTCCTGTTCGATATTATCCGATAGGACCATCTAGCTCAACTAATGACAATTTTTTAAGTAAAGAGGATAGATGGAAAAATACGATTAATTCAGTTAATTAGGCAAAAAATTTATTATTAGCTAAAGATAAAGGCGACATAGAATCTATGTTAATTAATTTAGCCAAAGATAGCTTTGAGAGAGAATATGCCGTATATTCTACTATTTTAAATAATACAGGATATACAGGAAGTTTTTTATCTGAGATAAGAAATATTTTTAATTCAGCTTTAAGTAGTCAAGAGCCATATTTAAATAAAAAAATATCTTCATTGGGAAAAGATTCTGTCGGGAATTATATTACTAAAATGTTTTATGGCCTTAATGAAGATATGGCTATGCCTAAAGATAATTAGAAAAATCAAGAAGGCAAACTTGAGTTTGTGAAAGCAATGGCACATTTTAATGTATAGACTGCTTTTTCTGGTGAATTAAGTGCAAAACAAATATTTATAAATTCTTTATCAGAAATTTTTGATGATTATAATGATGAACTTACTGAGTTAAGATAGACGGCACGAGATATGGAGAGAGAGGCCTTACAAGAAGCTCAAGGCTAGAGAACATAGTTAACTACAGCTTTAAAAGGTTGGGTTGGTACAAAGAGCGTTGGTGTAGCTTAGAAAGCAATTGATGAAGCTATAAAAAAGTGGGCAGAAAAAGCAAAATCAAATAATGGACAAGAGGATAAAACTACTCAAAAGAAAGGTAGAGCAAGCAGTAAAGGGAAAAAAGTATCTAATCCAATGATTGATGAATTAGAGTCTATGGAAGAAAATCTTGTAGAAAATCTCATGAATAGATTTGAAGATGCTTTAGACGGGCTTTTTGAAGGAGAAGAAGAAAAAGCAAGTATTTTGGCTTCATTAAATATAAAAGTTTCTGATAAATAGAGTGCTTTAGCTAATGCAGATATTGGAATCAAGGTTATTAACAGATATAATTCTGGAAAAGGCACCTTTATTGTTGGTCCAGTTGCAATATTAATTAATTCTGATAAAATACTTAATAGAATAAATGAAAAATTATAGAAAAAAACAGATAAAAATACTTTATAGCAATTAAAAGTTTTAGATACTGTAGAAAAAGAAATGAATGTTTCAATGTCTCATTATATTGAAGATATTGTTGAGAGATTTGATAGTATAATTTATAATTATCTTGATGATAAAGCTAAAGAATATTTTGTATCTAATGTTAGATAGAAAATACATCAATCCATATAGCAAGCAATAAAAACAGCTCCAGAAATTACTGAAACATTTAAGACTCAGGGTGGTCTTTTTCGTGAGCTTAGAGTCATTGTAGAAAATCAAAACGTGGTAAATAATTTGTTAAAAGAATATGAGGAAAAATAGTCGTTAATAGACTCAAAAGTAAAAAATAAAGATGAATTAGAAGAAGGAATGAAAAAATTAAGAGGTAAGATTTCTGGACATATTGCCACTGTACAAGGTGCGATTGGTGAAATTTATGGTACAGTTTTAGTTAATATAGCCACAGGCCTGGACGTTTCACAAGAAGGTATGACAACGAACCTTTTAAATCAACAAGCGCACGCTGATGAAATATTTCATAATATTAGTTTAAATAATTCTTCGGATGGAAGTAATTTACAAAAACCGAAATTAATAGATATAGGTATTCAGATAAAAAATTATAAAGATAATTCAAGTAATTTATATAAAGAGAAACGTTTACTTATTTCGGATAATCGACGCTGGATTGCAACATCTCTTTCTAGTGCAGACTAGGAATTAAGTGCTTTTAATTATTTATTTTTAACACAAGGAATGACAAATATTACTACAGCGATAGGATTAACTCCAGCAGTTTTAACGACAAATGAAGAATTCAATTAGATATTATCTTTAAGGCTAGCAAACTTTATGCGTTATACTGATGTTTTTTAGACTTTGGCTGATGGACCTGAAGGAAAAGACCCTATAGTAAAAAACAACTTTTATATGTATCGTTTTAATATAATCCCTACTTCAGCATTATTTTTATAGCTTTTGTCTGAAATGAAAAAAGAAAAAAGTAAAAGTATGTTCGATATAAATGTTGACATGAAAGCTTTTGGAATAGGTGAAAATGAAGAATTAAAAACACAATATGGAGAACAAGGAACTACTACAGTTCCTGCAAATTTATTTGGAGAGTCAAGTTTTACTTATAATGGATTAAAAATAGACCTTATCAGTTTAATAGGTTAGCCAATTTTCTAATTTTAGTGAGGTGAATTGAATGGCGAGTAACTCATCAAAAATAAGCACTACGCTTTCTTACAAAGTTTAGCTTGATACAAGTGAAATTATGTCTAAGGTTAAAGCCCTTGAAAATGAAATGAAAGCAAAAAATGTGGACTTATTACCTATCGATGAAACATTAAAAAAATTGGATAGCTTGGGCGCAAAAATTTAGCAACAGCTATCAAAAGGTTTTTCTTCTTCTGATGATATTAAAAATTTAGAGAAGGATTATACCTCATTCTTAAAAACAGGACAAAAACTTCAAAAATCTTTTAAAGATTTAAATACAGATGCTGACCAATTAAGCTTAGATAAATTAAAAAGTAGTTTAGTTTCATCTGAAAAGAATTTAGATAAGATGATAAAAAGTGCAAAACTCTTATTTAAAACTCAATTAGATGGAGTTAAGAATGGTCAAAACTTTTCTAATCAGTACTTAGATGCCGCAAAGAATGGAGAAGATTTAATCGCAACTCAAAAGAAAATTTCTGCTGAATTAGAGAGACAAGTTGCTGCCCAAAAGGAATTATCTATTTCAAAACAATAGAGTCTTGCTGCGGCACAATCTGATTTTAATAATGTCACCTCTTTAACTAAAACAGGAGTTAAATCTACTAGTTTCAAGACAGCAAAGGGCAATAAGATATCTCAAGACCAATTTGGAAAAGTTACTTCTATCTATAGTTAGGTTGCTCAAAATACTGCTTTAAAAGGAGGAACTGGACAAGACGCTTTAAAGGCTTTTAAGAAAGAATTATCAAGTTTGGGAATTGAAATAAAGAATGACCAAACTCTTCTTAATTCTTTTGTCACTACTTTAGCAGCATCCGAAAATCAAGCAACAGTTTTCAAGGAAGTTTAGAAAGAAGCAAATTAGACTTCGGCTCAGCTTGAAAAGCTTCAACAAAATGCTCAGAAAACTAATGCGGCTTTTGCATCTGAGGAAGCTACTAATACTTTTAAAGAGGTCGCTGCCGCGGCGGGAGAAGTTGCAGAAAAAGAAAAGCTTATAGGAGAGCAGTCAACAAAGATTGGTAATGAAACTCCTGCAATGCAAGGCTTATCTCAATCTTTACAAAATGGCGCGACTTCAATGGGCGCTTGGTCAGAATCAGCTCATGACCTTTATGACAATCAAAAGAAAATAGATGAAGGTTTTAACAGCTTAACTTCAACAGTAGGAACTTTTTTCTCTGCTTTTACAGCACTTAATCAAGTTTAGAATGTTTTAAGAAGTACTTTTGAAGATGTAAAGAAAATAGATAAAGCATTTGCTGAAATCGCAATGGTTACTGATTATAGCGTTAATGATATGTGGAATAGTTATAGTCAGTATTCTAAAATGGCTAATGAACTTGGTCAATCAACAGTTGACGTAGTTAAAGCTTCAGGACTCTTCTATCAGCAAGGTTTGGAGACAAATGAAGCATTAGACTTAACTTGTTCAACAATGAAACTTGCTACTTTAGCAGGACAAGATTTTAAAGAAGCTACTTCTGAAATGACAGCAGCTTTGCGTGGTTTCCATATGGAAATGAACCAAGGCGAACATATCGCAGACGTATATTCTGAATTAGCAGCCAAGGCAGCCGCAGATGTAGAAGGTATTGCTTATGCGATGAGTAAGACTGCATCTATCGCAAATTCAGCAGGTATGTCTTTTGAGACGACTTCTGCGTTCTTAACACAAATGATTGAGACAACGCAGGAAGCTCCTGAAAATATAGGTACAGCGATGAAGACTATTATCGCTCGTTTTACCGAACTTAAAGAAAATGTTGCTGGAACAGCAGATTCTGAATTTAGTGATTTAAACTATAATGATGTAGATGAAGCATTAAAATCTGTTGGTGTATCACTTAAGGATACTAGCGGACAGTTTAGAGACTTAGATGATGTATTTCTTGAATTAAGTAAGAAGTGGAATACTTTAGACCGTAACACATAGAGATATATTGCGACAACGGCTGCCGGCTCAAGACAGCAATCTCGTTTCTTGGCATTAATGGAAGACTATGAACGTACTATGGATTTAGTCACTGTTGCGCAAGAATCAGAAGGTAAAGCTAGTGAGCAGTTTGGAAAATATCAAGATACGCTTGAAAATAAGATAAACAAATTAAAGAACTCTTGGGAACAGTTAAGATTAAGTTTTGCTAATAGTGATATCTTTAAAAATGCTGTTGAAAGTCTTACTGCAATAGTTAATAAAATTGAATCATTAGATGCAAAAAGATTATTAGCTCTCACTCCTGTTATTATTTTAGTTGCAAAGTCTTTTATTACAACTTTCATTAAGACAATTCAAACTTCTTCTAATGCACTTAAACCTGTTATTGAGAAGAAAATTGAAGATTTGTCTAAAGTAGCAAGAAATAAAATTGGAAAAACTAAGATTGGTGAAAAGATTAAGATTAATGTTGATACGGAAGCTTTTGGATAGGAAATTAAAGGATTACAAGCTAAATTAGATGCCTTTGAGGCTCAAAATAAAGATGGTCAATTAGATTTAGGAATTGATTTAGCTAAGAAGACAGGTTTAAGTGGAAAAGAACTTACTGAAAAAGTTAATTCAGCCATAGGTGGAAATAAAGAAGATTCTGCTTATTTAGAACAATATGGTATTATTCCAGCAAGATATCTTGAAGCAGGAATTGCTGCGGAAAAATTAGCGAAAGCAGAAGATGAAGTTGGCGTTTCTTATGCTAAAACTTCTAAATTAATACAAGAGCAGAATCAAAAACTCGAGTAGAGCTAGTAGGTATCACAAAACACTATACAGGTATTAGAAGGTGTTGGTTAGGCTCTTACTATGATGGTAAGTACCTTGATAGCAGGTGGAGATTTTGATGACGCCATTACTTCTTTTATGATAATGGTAGGAGTTGCATTTGCTTAGATAGTCGTATAGTCTGTTGCAACAGGTATTGCTGCAGGAAAAGGTTTTGGTGAAGGCGTTAAAACTGGTTTAGCAAGCACTGGAGTAGGGTTCATTATTGCAGTAATAGCAGAAGCAATAGCTGCTCTTGCATTAGGTATTGATGCTATTTGGAAAAGATATAAAAAGAGCCATAAATCTTTATCTGAACAGTTAGATGATGCCAAAAAGAGATTAGAAGAAGTACAAAAAGCAGAAGCCTCAGCTAAGGATGAAGCAAAGACAGCAAAAGATTCTGCGGACTCTATAAAAGAACTTAAAGAAGAATTTATTCAATTAAATAATATTCAAGTAAAAACTACAGAAGAACAAGAACGTTACGCTGAATTAGTATCTTAGATTAGAGAAGACTATCCAGAACTTGTTAAATCTTATGATGAATAGACAGGTACATTACAAGTTTAGAATGATTTATTTGATAGCTTAATTGAAAAATAGCAAAAACTTGCAGAAGAAGCTGCTAAAAAATCTTTATTCACTACTTATGCTAGTTTAGGTGGACAAGAACTTGTTAGCGAAAGAGAATCTGAATTAAATATAGATAAATATAATAAATAGAGTGATATTCTTTCAAAAGGATATTTTGGTAGCGAGGGCGATAAGTCAGACTACGATAGTGATAACAAATGGAAAGACAAATTAGATGATTTAGAAGAAGAAGAAAAAGCGGTTGTACAAGATTTAGCTGATAGTTTACATATTGATATTAGCTCGGATAGTGGCGTAAAAGAATTAGCAAATGTTTTGGCTGCTTCCAACGAACAAACAGCAAAAAATGCCTCTTTATCAGAAGATTAGATAAAAGAATATTAGAAATTATTAAACGACTATCAGAAAACTGTAGAAGACAATAAGAAAGCGGAAGAAGAAAATCTTAAGAAGTAGAAAGAATTATATGATTAGTAGAGAGAAGCTGCCCTTTCAATTTATGCCCAAAATGCTTTAGGTGAAGATGTAGGAGTTTCCAATATTCTTGCTAAAAGTGCCAGAAAAGCTGCTGAAAATGAAAATTATAGTGTTGATTTAAAAGAAAATCAATTATAGGTTGGATAGGTTACATCAGTTGGTGCAAATACTGGCGCAGCTATAGGCGCGACTATCGGTTCTGTCTTTGCTCCAGTTGTAGGTACATTAATAGGTACAGCACTGGGCGGTGCCATAGGTGGAGTAGCTTCAAATTAGGTTGCTAGTAATATTAACGATAATTTAAAAGCTTATACTGATTTAGATGAAGAAACCAAAGGTATTTTAAAAAATTTAGATTATACTGCGGAAAAGTGGGATGAAATTCGTAAAGATGAAGATAAGTATCAAGATGTTTTAAAAGAGATAGAAGATGCGCGCCCAGCTTATCGTGAAGAACAATTATTAAAATAGTTTGATGAAAATCTAACTCAAGACCAAAAAGATGCAATTTCAAAATGGTCAACGGAAGCTTCTTCTTACACAAAAGAACAGCTTGAAGAGAAAAAAGTTTCTCTAACTGAATCTATTTTAGGTGAAAGAGACGAAAAGACAAACGGCTACGTCTATGATAGTTTACAAGAAAATATTGATGAAGTTCTTTCTGCTTATAATCAATCTCTTACTGAATTAAAATCAAAAACAGGCTTAGATTTTTCAGATAGCTTTGATAAAGACCAGCTTGATTCTTTCTTACAACTTTTCCAGACTTATATTGATGAAATTGGCTCTAATGGAGCAAAAGAATATGTGCAATCTGTTTCTGAATCTTTAAAAAAATATAATTTGTCTGATGAAGATTTTCAATCTCTTCTAGGTAATATTGATTTTACAAAAGCTACCGCTGCAACCTGGGCAGACTTTAAATAGTCTGGAATTGAGACTGTTCAAAAACTTTTAGGAGTTTCAAAAGATGAAGCTGAGCAGGTATTTAATGATTTAGCTAAAGAAACAGAAGACAGTCGTATTCTTGATTTAACTGTTAATACAACTGGTGAAGTTGAAGAATTAGTTAAAACTTTAAAGGAATTTTAGAAAACAGTCTATAGTCAAAAAGATACCGTCTTATCTGCTCTCAATGCACAAGCAAAAGATGGACAATTAGCATTAAAAGATTATCTTGACCTTTAGGAAGCTGTTACCGAACTTGGTGGAGATATTGGAGATTATACTACTATTAAGAATGATGGTACAATTATTCTTGATAATGCAGAAGCTCTTAATCAATTATATATTAATCAAGCAAATTCAGTAACAACACAATTAAAGCAACAGAAAGAAAAACTTAGTGCTGAATTGGCTGAACATAAGGCTCAGCGAACCAGTCTTGATATTTAGAATAAAAGCCTTAAATCAGTCTATGAATAGGTAGAAAGCACATTAACTCTAGAAGAAGCAACAGAAGAATTATGTAGAGCATAGCAAGAATATTTAAAACTTCTTGTTGCGGCGGGGCAGCTTAAAGAGTCAGATATTCCTGTTCTTTCTTTCGGTGATAATGATACTATTACTGACATCAAAAATAAAGTTAAAATTTCTCTTGATAATCTAGGTAAGGAAGCTAAAGATAATCTAGATGACACAATTAGAACAGAAGAAGAAGCTCTTGAAAAACTTGAACAAGAGATTGCAGATAGCACAAATCTTGATGCGGCTTACGTTAAAGATTTAGTTCAATCATTAAAAGATTAGGCTGATAATTTAGCAGAAGAAGATAAGAAAGCTAAAGAAGAATAGAAGAAGGCTGCAGAGGACCTTCTTGATGCTTGGGACGATTTAAAGGAAAAGCAAAAAGAACTTAATGATGCTGTTAATGGTAGTAAGTTTTGGGAAAATAATGCTGATGCACTTTATAATTACACTACAAATCTTGAAAGAGTTACTAAGGCAGCAGATGATGCAAAATCTGCTCTTGATGATTTAGGTTCTGGTATTAATGTCCAAGATGAAATGTTCAAATATCTTGCTAGTGTTTAGCAAGAAACAGCAATTGGTGTAGCAAAGACACAAGTTTATGAAAATGCTATTGCTAATGGACAAAAAAGTTTAAATCAAGAACTTTTAAAATCTATTGATAATATCAATAAACAGCTTGGCGTATCAATTTCAACGGATATCTCAGACCTTTATACTAAGGTTGGAGATAGATATAATATTAATTATGACAAGCTTGCAAAATTATCTATTCCAGATGATTTTAAAGACCGTATAGTTGAGGAAGTATAGTCTTGGAACGATAACCTAGACGAAATTGAATCAATTCAAGAAAAGAAACTCGCCCGTCAAAAAGAATTTAACGAAGTTTACAAGAAATCACTTCAAGGTATGGTTGACCTTGAAGAAGAAATGAAGAACACTCTTAAAGAAAAATATGATGATGAAATTAGTAATATTGAGAATAAGTATTCAGCTATGGAAGAAGCTGATAATGAATATGTTAATGAACTTGAAAAGGCGATTGAAAAGCAACGTAAATTAAGAGATTAGGAAAATTCTTGGAATGAATTAGCAGATAAAGAACGTAAACTTTCTCTGATGTAGAGAGATACGTCAGGTGGTAATTTAGCTGAAACAAGAAATTTACAAAAAGAAGTCTAGGATGATAGACAAGACCTTCTTGATAATGCTATTGATAATATGATTGATGGCTTAAAAGAAATGTATGAACTTCAAAAAGAGAGTAGAGATGCTGAAATTGAGTATCGTAAAACTCTTATAGATGAAGGAGTTCTTATGCAAGAGGTTACTGCGGCACTTAGTAATATCAATAGTGCTGATGATTTAGTTAATTGGTTCTATGAGAATACTGCTAATTTGTCTGAAATGTCAACAGAGCAAATTCAATTAGAAGAAATGCAGTGGAGAGAGCTTTATGACTCTAAGATGTCTTGGTTAGTTACAAGCTAGACTGATTTTAATTCTGCCTTAGAGGTATCTTCTAATGAAGTTCAAGCTATTGTTAAAAATACAAGTGAATTATTATCATCATAGGCAACTACAAAATTAGATGAAGTAACTGAGAATGTAACTGATAATATTAAAAATATTCAAGATAGCGTTGCTGATGCATGGGATACTATTAAAGAAAGACAAGAAGCTTTAGCAGAGGCTGAAACTGCCGCAGCTAAGGTAGCAAATTAGTATGTTAATGCCTTAACAAATTTAAGAAATGCTCAATTAGCTTCTATCGGTAGTAGTGTATCTTCTGGAGCTTCAACAGTTGCTAGTACTGCAACTACAGCTATTGGAAAAGCGACATCTCAAAGTAAATATGATACTTAGCCTTAGATTGATTTAAGTACCTATAATGCCACCGAGAAAGAAAAAGCAGAAAATACAGTAGCTAATGCAAAGAAAAAATAGATACAAGATGAAAAGAAAGCTAAAGATAGATTTAGTGAAGCTTATGCAATGCTGAAGGGTTTTATGGAGAGTAACTATGATACTGACAGAGTAGAATTTAAAACAAAAGGAACTTCCGAATCAGATGCTATGGTTTTAAGAAATGCTAAAAAGCAACTTTTAGGAAAAAAATATAGCACGCAAGGACCTCCAGTTATTGTTTATCCTCCTTCTGGAGTAATAAGTTTGTCGAAAAATTCATCTCCTTATGCCTTCGCCAAAGGCGGCATGGTAGACTTTACCGGCCCTGCTTGGGTTGATGGCACAAAATCTCGTCCAGAAGCCTTCCTCAATGCAGATGATACCAAACGTATTGGTGAAGCGGCGAAACTTCTATCTGATTTACCTCTTCTTGACAATCCTCGTACACAAACCAATGAAATCTCTAACACAAATGTTGGAGATACGACTTTTGAAATTCACATTAATGTAGAGAATATTTCAAGTGATTATGATGTAGACCAAGCAGTTGAAAGAGTTAAGCAAGATATTGCTGATGCGGCTCAATATGCAGGTTCAAATGTAATCCTAAAGAAAAAGTGATAAAAGGGAGTCTGGGACTAATTAACTAGCCCCAGGCTTACCTCTTTTTATTAAATGAGAGGTGAGAAAATGAAGGATTTTTTAGGTTTTAGATTTGGTAATATCCATTCTAAAGACCTACATTTACTTGTTATTAGTTCAAGTAACCGTTATAACAAAAACTTATTACCATCTCCGACTGATTATACTCTTGATATACCAGGTGGCGATGGAAAATATTATTTTGGTTAGACATATGACTCTCGTGAGTTTACAATTAATGTGGCTTTTGATAATTTAGATGAAGTGACTTGGAGAAGAATGGCACAATTATTCTCAACTGATAAACTCCAAGACCTTGTATTTGATGAATACCCATATAAAACATACAAAGCAAAGTTAAAATCAGCACCAGATTTTAAATTTATTTGTTTTAAAGATAGAGAAACTGGACAACGTATTTATAAAGGAGAAGGAACTCTTAATTTTATTTGCTATCATCCATTAGCTTTTTGCTTTAATAAGTATGTTGTTAGGGCGGCCGACTATTATAAATGTACAATGCCACAATCTATTATTAACAAAAATTCAATTGAAGTTAATCCTTATAAAGCTGAAAAGCAACCAAAAATGCTTCAAGGCTTAATTAAAGACCATTATAATGTAACTCCCAATATGAAAACCCCTTGGAAGGGTGGCTATCCTTCTATTGAGCAAGTCCAATGGGGAGAGCTTTATTATGATAGTGCCGCGGCACCAAAAATGATAATTGACGTAAGAGACTATTGGAATAATATTCCTTAGTGGGAAGTTTCTGCAAAATTACTTACTACTCCTACTTTAGACTATGACCAAGAACTTATTTTTATGCCGTAGTATAGCAAAGTTAATTATTATAATATGGATACAGGTTTAAATAAACAAAATGGCTTAATAGGCAGTAGACTTCTAGTCTACAATCCTGGCGATGTACCTATTGACTTTGAACTTAAACTTGGTAATTTAACTTCTGATTTTAGAAGTAATTTAAAAGATTATACTTTTAGAATAAGTCGTTACAATGTTGAACGTTTAAGCATTGAGTAGGCAGTAGATTGGATTGGCCTTAAAACAAATGACCTTGATGATAATGAAAAATTTAAGTATGGTACTAAATATTTCACAATTGCTGAGCCGGCACAAGAAGATTCTTATGAGCCTTCTTTTAGAGAATTAAAATGGTCACATCCTAAACATTGTTATATAGCTGAGCCAATTCCGCAAGAACATTTGGCTCATTTTATCAAAACTTTCTATTGGCAGTCTAATCTTCTTTTTAATAAGATTGAGAATGGAGAATTAAAGACAAATACGCTTGAACATGATAATGACTTCTATGAAACAGGAGAAGTTATTAATACTGCACGTCACATCTTTAATCATGAACAAGGTATTTTCTTTGCCAATCGTTACGAAGAATTAAGATAGCTCTGCATTACAGACGATGAACGTAATGAACTTTATTGGGAAACTCTTAAAGTAGCAATTCTTGACCGATATAAAGAATTTAATGAAATGTTAATTTCTATTAATCCTAAACTTGCAATCTTTGATGAGACTTATACTTATGAAGATTTTGTTTATGATTATATTAATAAACCATTGGATTATATTCGTAAAGATAAAGATTTGAATTATGGCGAATTTATTTTTAATATAACTCGTATGCCGCAGTTCTACACTTTTGATTATTTTGATATATCAAGTAAAGATTTTGATAAAATACCTTATGCTAAGTGTGGTTGTGATATAGACCCAAAAGAGATTCATAATCGAGAGATGGTATTACCCTTATTTCTTGACTCTGAAAGCCGTTTGTTGTATAATATAAATGAACCAAAGTGGGAGAATACTCAAACATTTAAAAAGACTTATCCAGAAAAAGAGAAAAATTTCTTTAAGTATAAGCCTTCAAAACTTATCTATAATGATAACATTCAAGCAGGACATTGGTTTTAGTTGCCACCAGGCTGGTCGTTAATTGATATTAGTCCTGTTGTTGATGAAGATGTCTGGGGCGGCAAGAAATGGTTAGATGCAAGACCTTTTGATTGGGGTAAAGATAATCAATCAGAAGACTTTAGAAGACACTTTAATCAAGTTTATCGTGCCGCGGCCCTCAATTATTTGAGTCAAAATTGTCCTTATCCTGTTCTTAAGAAATATGAGAATGAGAAAATTACTTATCCTTCAACAGCTTCGAGAGATGTTAGTTCTCTTGAAAATGCTACGGCGGCACAACGTAAAGAGTGGTTTTCAACTTTTGATAATGAAACACTTGAAGATTATATGCAATTTCGTAGATGGTATGAAGATAAGATTGGAGAAGATGGTCTTTTAACCAAATCTTCTCTTTATGAAACTTATGGTAATTTTGACGATATTCCTTATGACTAGAGAGTATTTTCTGAGAAAAATTCTACAGAGCCTAATCCTTCTATTTTACTTAAGTCTTTTGGCTATGAATTAATGCAATTTAGAACTGAAACAGCAGAAATTGGTTTCCTACGTACTTTAGCTAATTATTGGAGAGCTAATGGTACAAAGGGCGACAAGATATGGAATAAAGCAGACGTAGATGATTGGTGGTGGTATGCAAATGACTACATTTGGGCTAACTTCCCACCACTTTATTGGGGTTATGCAGACTTATTAAATAAAGCTGAAATTAAATACATTCCTTAGTTCTATTAATTAAGAGGTGAAATGAATGTCAATTCTGAAAAAAGAGTATGAATTGAGCGTTTGGAACGAAGAATTAATAGATGGTATAAAGAAAGAAAGCAGAGGAACTACAATAGGTGCTAGTGGTATGACCCATTTGGGTCGTGCCACAACACCGAAGTTAGTTCGTTCAGTAAAAGGAACAAATACTCTTACCTTTCAAATGCCGACTAAATACTTCGATTCTGAGAAAGGGGACTACGTTAAAAATGAGTTATTAGAAGACTTATATAACGAGAGAAAATTAAAACTATATTATGATGGAGACTGGTATGAATTTTATGTAAAATCAATTCAAGAAGATAAACAGTTTAAATCAATAATGAAAACAATTACCTGTACAGATAGTTTTATTGATGAGTTATCAAGAACAGGTTATGAAGTTGAATTTTCTTCTGACCTTAATAATAGTGTTGAAGAACTAGGCACTTTTATGGAGACAGAAGATGATGAGAAAATTAAAGGTTCTTCAAAAGCAATTCTTGACGGTAGTGTTTGGGATTATCGTCCAGATATGAATGTGGGAGACTTTACTGAATTTAATGAACAACGCTTTTATAAGATACCGTTGAGTTAGTTTGGCGGCACGATTAAAGGTTATAAAATAAATTTAGAAGTTGATGAAAGTGATTTTAGGACAGGAACAGAAGAAGAAAAAGAATAGAGAGCTTATCTTCGTAATCCTTTTACAAAGGAAAAACGTCCTTTGGAATATGGTGATGACCAAGCTAGAGTTGAAGAACTCTTTTATGACCCATATGAAAAAGATAACGGCCGTGGTCTTTTAAGTGATAATAATTTGGTAGAGATTAGCGGTGATTATATTTATGTTCCTATTACAGATTTAGCTTACATTATGGGTTCCGTTTATAAGAGTGCTTCTGCTTCTCTTGAAGAGCCTGCAATTTACGGTGCTTATAATCCTAAAGCTAAAAAAGAAATTTATGCACTTCAACCAGTTTCTGAAAATCCTAGAGACTTAATTCAATTTCTCTTTTTCAATGAAAATGATGAAGTTTTGATAGATGAAGAAGGAGTTGTGGCGAATGAGAATTGTCATTATTTGATTACGATTGAGCAATGGAACGAGGCCCTTAAAAAATAGTTAAAAAATAATAGTGAAGGTCTTATTCATTGGACATCACCAGTTTAGAAAGATACAGAAACTTACACTCTTAATAAACTTTATACTACAGCAGAAACAACAAAAGATAATGAAAAAATTATTTACACTACAAAAGTTTTTCCTAATACAAGAACTATTGATAATTTTAACTGGTATCCTGTTTATTATGAAGGATATTTAGATAAAATAAATGACGAAGAAGTCTCTAAAGCAAGAAAAATTTCTATCACTGATAGAACTGAACTTAATCTTAATTCAGATGTCTATACAACAGTTTATAATCAAAAAGATACTGATTTTAAAGGCCTTTATTCTGAGGATGAGCTTAATGAGCTTATTAATAGACGAGAAGAATTACGAGAAAAACAAAGGAACAAAACTATAACTTCTGATGAAACAATTGAACTAGCGGCAATTGATAATGATTTTAGAGTTTGCTCAAAACTTGATACTCGTTTAATACTTCCTTCATTAGCAAGAAACTTAATTGAAAACGGAACAGAGATTACTGATACTAATGGTTGGGAGGCTAAAACTCAAAATATTAATCATGATATTTTTGATACAGGTTCTTATCGTAAAATGTTGGAAATTAATGTTCAACAAACAGTCAAGGAGCAAAATAATGAGAGTAATTTAATTTTATCTGAAGCAGACTTGACTGGCGGCACGACAGATGAAGGAGTAAGTGACTATTATTTAGAACTACTTAGTCCTTGTTTAGCCAAAGGTGATGATTTGTCTGTAAATGGTACAACTTTTACGGACTATGCAATTAACTTTGGAATGATTGGTCAAGAAAAACAAATTGAAAAAGGTAAAACATATGCCATAAGATTGACAACTGGTAGTTGGAGAACTGTTGATTATAATTTTGTTTTAAGAGCAACAGGTGAAACTCTTAAAGATGAAGACCGTCCAATTTCTTATGACGATGCCGCAGCGATAGATTATAAAGAAGCTTTTATTCGTTACAAAGATAAAATTAACGATTTAAAGGACAATGATACTTTTAAATCAATCTGTTCTAGTAATGAGACAAATGAAATTATTAAGAATCCTACTGGAGCGAGTGATTAGAAGAAATCAATTAATGAACAGCTTTATGATTTATTGATTAATATTTTAGACGGAAGCAATGTAGACTAGCCTTATAAAAAGTTAAGCAATATAGCTAGATTAGCTACTCCTGATGAAGTAAGTCATGATGATTATAGCAATTCTGATTTGGTTTATGTTAAATACTTATATTTGAGTGAAGTCGGCTTACTTGATAATCTATCTAATTCAAGTTCTTCTTTCTATTATGCTACTTATTTATCCAATTCAATAGTAAAAGATTGGCAAGATACTTATATTTTGAAGAACACGGTCTTTGAAAAGAAAAATAATGTTGATTTAGACAAAGTTGTAATTGGAGAAGGCTCAACAAATCTTCAAGGTAATTATGTTTTAGATGGTGTTGATAATACTTCTGACAAAGCTAACTATATTAAGTTCTCTGATGTAGCAGACGTTGCAGATACAGGTCTAGTTTTCTTGCCGAGTGATACTTTGCCACCAAAAACAAAAGCTTCTACTTATCTAACTAATCCTCTTTACTATAAGAGAAAGAAGAATGATAGTGGAGTTGAATTATCTTCTCGTTGGTCATGGGCCGGCGCAAATAACTCAGAAGAAGATAAAGATTATTACTCAGTTGAAGATAATGCTTTTCTTTTATTCAAAGCAAAGAAAACTATCAAGAATCCTTACGTTGCAATAAAACTCGAAAGCGGGCCGGTGCAGATTCAATTCGATAAGATTGAAGAAACAACTTATACTAAGAATAGTGGTATTGGTGTAAAGATTTGTGCTGGAGCAACAGATGCAGAGACTGAATTAATAGACGTTTTAACTGATAATTTTGGCTATTTAGCTAATAAGTCAATTAAAATATATCAAATTGATAAGAACCATTTTAGTGACGATTTCCTTAAATCGGTTCATTTTAATGAAGATGATGGTACTATTAGTTTGAAAGATACAGATAACTCAAATTTTGCTAAAATGACAAATAAATCGTTTAAAGATGATAATGTGACACCAACTTGGCAAGCACAAACATCTACTGGAGCACCTGTTTATTTTACGAGATTAAGAATAAAAGAAAAGAATAGTAAAAAGACTTTTGGATATGCCTTATTTATTGATGATGTATATTATGGAGTCTTTTGGCTTGAAAAGAAGTCTTAAGGAGGTGAGTGAATGGAAAATTTATTTAAGGTTTATAAAACCAATTCTTCCACTTTTTAGGGAGGAGTGAGAGCAACCCAAGAACCTACTGATAATTAGACTTTAATAGTTTCTTGGCTAGATAATCCATTAGAAAAAGTTTGTTATCGAACAAACAATAAGATACATTGGCAACGTTCTATGAACGATAAAACAGGAACTATTTTTTTTGTTAAAGATGATGTTATTAATTCACAAACAATTGATTATATTTGGAAAGGTCGTCATGTTAACCGAACAACAACTGTTGGCTATCCTTTAAAATTTCAAGCTACAAGTGCTCATTCAGTTCCTTTTAATTTCACCTCTAATAAAGGACGTAATGCCGCGGCAATACTTTATAATTTTATTCATAGATTATCTGCGACAGAATATAACCAAATTCGTACAAAGAAATTGTCTATTATTTGTATTGCTCCAAAAGATATGGCAATCTGTAATAGCCGTAATATTCATCTTATTCATAGAGCAACTTCTATCACTTATACTATGTATAATATTTTAAATCAGGAGTATAAAGACTAGCCGCTTTCTGATAATGCTTTGTATACGGCAAAAGGCTATTCTTTTTATGAAGATTCAAGTGTAACTAGTGGCGGCGTTTATTTCACTAATAAACATAAATATTGTGTCATAAACAAGAAAGGACACTCCTTAGCAAATAATCCTAGTAGTGCTCAATCTGCTCTAAATGCCTATGAAAGTAAGAGTAATCAATCTGACTATTATATAATTCAGTTAAAAGAACAAGATGATGGCTAGAAATATACAGATGTAAAAGTTCCTGAGTTACAAGATAGCATACAAGATGATAATTCTTCTTCTTCTGATTTTAATGATGTTATAGATGTGACGCCTTCTTATATTAAACAAGACCTTGATTCTTATTCGGTAGTTTCCTTAAACTATGCAACTAATCTTAATAACTGGAAACTATATTTTGTTCCAGCAAGCGATAAACGCACAAATTCAAATGAAGAAAAACATTTAGGTCGTGGCATCGAGTAGAGTAAGGGTTCTAAAAAAGGTAGTGTTACTTACTTTACACCAAGTAATAATACCATCTTAGGCCTAAAATATTCAAAAACAGAGAATATTGATTTAACAACACAAGAGCCATTATCTACTTTTACTACAAAAGTCGATTATGATTTACAAGACTTTGCGGCACAGCTTGATAGTTACTTCCATTATACAACTAAGTATGTTTGGAGTGAAAATGACCTTTATCTTCCTGGTCGAGTAGCAAAGAGTGATAGTCAAGGCAAGGAAGACAGTACTAATTTATTAAATATTCAAAAAACAAATTATCAATATGCAGTAAAAAGAGTGCCTAAAGTCGGTGCGATTATTGTTAATAAAAAGAAGTGGAAAGGCGGCAAGATTGAAAAGTATCAAGATTTAAAATCTGCTGTTGCGGCAAGAACAAGTTTTAAGAACTACTTTACTTCTCCAGCAGAAATTCAAAATAATTATAAAATTCTTTATTATAAAATTGAACTTAAAACTGATTTTGACTCAACCTCAACCGTTTCTAAATCAGTTATTATTTCAGAATCTTCAATAGAAAGTTTTTCTGATTTCTTAGCTCAACTTAAACCAACTATGCGTGCCGGAGCAATGTATTCTTTTAATGTAGAAACTTCTATTGCACAAGAACGCACTTCTATTAATCTTTATGATTTTAAATTAGTAGAAGCTTATACAAGAGGTCATGATTTTATTCAAGAAGATTATACAACAGTAAGACCGCAAGAACGCAATCCAGATGATAATTGGGCATTACAAGAAACTAGCCGCCTTATGAGTTTTGACGACAACTACTTTACTTATAAGTATTCTGGTAGAGAAATCAGTCTACCTGTCGGCACAACATTTGCTCTTATTCATGAAAAAGATTTATTGCTTGAGAGTGATGTTACTTTAGGTGAAAGTTATGGTGAACATCAATATTTTATTGAAGCTATTAAATATAAAAATGAGGGAAATAATTAGACTCTTCTTCCTTATTTTTATAAAGATACATTTAAGGTAAAAGATTTTGTAAAAGCTATTGGAGAAACTCAATATACAGAAGATGATTATGAAATTTTAACAGGTAAAATTGATTTACTTCAATGTAAATATTATAAACCAGATAAGGCTACAGCGGCAAATAACTGGTGTGATTGTAGTTTCGACAGTAAAGATAATAGCTGTATTCATGAATGTATTTATCAAAAACTTGGTAAATGTCCTTATAGATTTTAGACTGAAAAGCATCCAAGACGTATTAGAACTCTTGAGCAAAGTAAATCTAACCGCTTTAATTTAATACAAGAATTGAGTAAAGTTTTTGAGTGTTATCCACAATTCTATATTGAATTTGATACTAATGGTAGAGTTTTGTTAGATGAAAATGGTAGAATGAAAAAGCACGTTTTCTTTATGACAGAAAAAGGAGCAGAGTAGTATTCTGGTTTCCGTTATGAGAAAAATCTTTCTTCTATTTCTCGAACAGTAGATTCTAATTCATTAACAACAAAAATGTACGTTGAGTCAGTTGACTCTGACCTTACAGACAGTGGACTTTGTACAATACAAACAGCAGAAGATAATATTGGCCGCAATTCTTATGTGCTTAATTTTTCTTACTATACAAAGAAAGGACTTCTTAATCCTATTCAAACACAGCGAGATATCTTTGGTATAGAAAAGGGAGACTTAGCTTTCTTACCTGTCATTGGTCAATATAATAAGAAATATGATGAGTATTCTAACTTAATTATTAATATGACCAATTAGGAAATGTCTACTCTTCAAGCTTCAAATGAAGTCGCTATAACAGGAATTGGAACAGCACTTGAAGAACGTAAAAAAGTTGGTCAAAGACTTTATCAATTTAAGATGACACAAACTACTGAACGTAAAGGAGCTTTAATAACAACAACTACTACTAAAAGTTATACTACATCTGATACTTATAAAACTTACTTAAGTAAATACAGGGAACAAGCTGTTATACTTTGGGGATTAGTTGAACAATTATTCTTTAGCGGGGATTATTTCTCTTATTGTACAGTTGATGAAGTAACTGGAGTAATTAATAATTTAACTATTAATTATTCAAACCCTTCTGCCGCAAGCTCAGAAATTCAAAATCTAATTAACACTTATAAAGATACTTATTGTAAAGGAGAATTGTTCTGGCGTTTAACTCTTGAAGGTTTTAAAGATATTAAGGAAGACTCTACTTATAAGCCGCCTTTCACTAATTGGAATGACTTTAAAGAAAAAGTCGTTGATGTTCAAGAATATCAAATTAATGGTTCTTTGGGTCAGTATAGAAGTCTTTATAATCAAGTTAAGCATTGGAAACTTGAAAGAGCAAAAGTTCTTAATAAAATAAACGAAATTTCAGATAAATTCTATAAAATTTATGAGCCGTATATTAAAGAAGGTACTTGGACAGATAGTAATTATCTAACTGACAATGAATATTATTGGGCAGCGGAAGATGTCTTAGAAGATTCTTGCAAGCCAAAACTTACTTATAACATTAATGTTATAGATATCAGTCCATTGGTAGAATATTCTGACGATTATAAGTTTGATTTAGGAGATACAACTTATTTAGAAGATATTGATTTCTTTGGAGTAAATGAGAAAACAGGTTTGCCAAATAGGCAAAAAGTTATTATCTCAGAAATTACTTATTCTCTTGATAAGCCGCAAGAAAATAGTATTACTGTTCAGAATTATACATCTGCTTTTGATGATTTATTTGAAAGTATTTCAGCTTCTGTTCAGTCTCTTACTTACAATGAGAATACTTATAAGCGTTCTTCTAATTTTACTGCAAAGCAATATGTTCAAACAGATAGCTTGCAAGGAACTCTTGATATGGGAGACCTTACTCTTATAGATGCTAATAATAATAACATCGTATTAGATGAAAGTGGTACGCAAGGTAATGCTATCGACAATGCTTCAAGTTAGTATAAGTTAAGCGGAGAAGGACTTTTCTTCTCTACGGACGGCGGCACAACGTGGGATTTGGGCGTTGGTCCAAAAGGCTTTAATATGGACTATGCAAAATTTGGTAGTCTTGATGCTTCAAAAGTCCAGATAGTAGATGGACAATACATCTATTTTCTTTGGGATAAGAATGGTATTAATGCTTATCGTAATCCTGCTACAAGTACAACAGGTTTAGTAGATTTTGCTCGTTTTAATCGTTATGGTTTAAGTCTTGTTGAAAAAGGAAATATCCGTCTAAGGGCAGGTTATGAGTTCAGAAATAGTGCCGGCGGCAATAACGTTTCTGGTGACTATGAATCAGAGTCTCCTCTTACAAATTAGAATGTTGGTTTCTATCTTTATAATGATAATGGTCAGCCAATCTTTAAAACAGAAACTCAATCAGATTATGCAGATGATACTACTGATTACACAGCTAGATTATCATTGGCAGGTGAGATGTTTATTACAAATAAAGTTTTGGATAATGAGGATGATGGTAGCGTTGTTGCTTCTTCTTCTGCTAAAACTTTATCTAATGGCTATTTAATCGTTCAAGACAACATAGCTAATTTTATGGATAGCACGATTGGCGATGTTTTAGACCAAGACCTTAATTCTTATTATTTTGCGGAAAATAGTTCATCAACTTATACTGTAACACCTATTTATGATAATATTTAGAAAAAGAGTATTATTACTGTAAAATTAGTAAGAAAAGAGAATAGCAAATCAGTCGTAATGCCATATGATTATTATATCATTACTACAACTCCACCTCTCAATAAAAAACCTACTAGCACAATTACTCAAGTTGAAGGCACAATAATTGAATGTTCATTTGTAACTAATTCAGAAGTTACAACTCCTATTACTTTAAATGCGGCAGATTTAGCTAATCATAAAGGAGATAGAACAATAGAACTTGGTGGCGTATAGTGGTCTTCTGCAATGATTTCTTCTTATATGTCTGAAAATTATTATAAACTTAATAATTAGACTTATCGAATTGATAGGGTGTCTGCTTATTTATGTTCTGGCATTAATACTTCGGCTTCTGTTACTGTGCCGGCACAAGGAGTTCATACTGCTGATATTAGCTATTATGATATTAATAATTTGCCGTCAGACCCAATTACTACAAGCCTTTATGTTTATACCAATGGAACTGAGAATTATAATTATTGGGGAACAGCTATTGATAGTGATACTCCTATTTCATCGACTACAAGTTCAGTATCAACTAAAGAAGTTGGTATTTTCATTAATAATAAAGTTGGCTTCTCTAATAATTCTACTATTAATGATATAAATAGTATTCAAGGAACAACCGAAGAAGAACAAAGAACAAGCAAGGCTGTTTCTGGAGCAGAACGTCTATTTATGATTGCTCTTCGTGGAGATGAAGGCGGCAGTACAGAATATAATAACATTTTCTCTGTACTTAAAAATGGTAATCTCTACATAGGTGGTAAAATTAAAGCAGGAACAGGAGAAGCACTTAATGTACCAGGTTTTGCTTACATACCAGACGAAGTTAAAATAACAGAACCTTCATTAATAATGAGTAATGATGGAAATATGTGGGTTTCTTGGGAGAAATTCTTTAATCTTACTTCTGATGGACAGCTTGGTAATAATTCATTATAGAGCGTTCTTAATAAAATTCAGCAAGGTATTATTGATAGTGGTGGAAATTCAGATAGTGGTTCAATTCAGAAGTCTGGTTATTATATTATAGACCCAATTAAGGATTAAGAGGTGAGAAAATGAGCATTTATTATTATCACCCTTTAGGAGATTATGCAAAAACTTATGAGCGAAATATAGACCACTACTATACTTATTCTGATGGATATCACGTTGCGGGAGAAATAGACGTCGGTGTTACTACCGGCGTCGCCCAATACGCAATGTGCGATGGTATTATTACGAGCGCAGGCAAATGGGATGATGACTATGGTACAACTTATGCAATTCTTGAATGTAAGGCTAACTAGAATGGCTTAAATGATACTTTTTATATTAGATATTTACATGGAGATTATACTGTAAAAACAGGTCAAACCGTAAAAGCTGGAGATAAAATAGGTACAACTGCTAGTCATGGTGATGTCACCGGGCCACACTTGCACATAGGCTTTTCTCATAGTAAAAATGGATATCGAGACCCAACTGTTACAGGCAAGCTTCAAATTCGCAATGGAAAGCACTATTACATTTATAAAAATAAAGAATATCCAATAGATGATGATTTAAATATAGATTGGAATTTAATTGAATAGTGGAAAGCTCAATTAAAAGTTACAAATGATGATATTGGCTATTGTTGGCTTGTGCTTGCTTCTGAGTTTAAAGAAATTAAGGCTGACAATACAATGATAAATAAAACAATGGATGTTTCTTCTAAGTTTAAAAATGAGAATGATTGGCTAGCTCTTTATGGAATGTTATGGTATGAAGAATCTGGTTTAGCTCAAAAACTTAATGATGATATAAGTAAAGGTATTTGTGAATGGGTAGTTAGGGTTTTCAGAAATCGTTTATTTAGCGGACTAACTATTTAGCAAATTTGTCTTTGGAATAGCAATTAGCCTGGTTACTCTACTGCTGTTTCTTTAGGTAAAAATTTACCACAAAAGGCACGAGATTTTTGTAAAGATATTATTAGTGGAAAAGATTATTTCTATGTTGAAAAAATTGCTTAGAAATATCGTTATAGCAGTACTTCATCTTGGAATGATATAAAGTGGTTTAATCGGCTTTATAGTGCAGATACTTTCTATGGTGGAAATTCTGCAAGATGGCCGGACTCAACTCTTGCCGCAATACCATTCTCTGGTGGACCTTACTTCTTTATGGAAGGCGAATTTACTAATAATGTACTTAATAAGTTTTGGCCGAATGGACGAGACGGTGCAGCAGCTTATCCAAATCCTTATTTATCGAGGTAATTTAAATGGAAAGATACTTTTATCATCCTCTAGGAAAAGAAAACTATAAAAATCCTCCCTTTACTTAGCCTGGTCATGGAATTGGCAAACTTGATATAAGCGGAGCTAATATGCCACTTTATTCAATGACAGATGGAGTATGTCAAGAAAATGCGATTTGGAGCGATGGTAGTTGCTTATCTATTTAGGTTGCTTCTTATGATACAGCAATTACTTCTCCTATTTATATTCGATATATTCATGGAAGATATCTTGTTAATATTGGAGATAAAGTAACTAAAGGACAATTAATTGGATATAGTGATACTATTGGAACAAATAATTATCATCTTCATATTGACATGAGTTGGGTTCCTAATGACTTTTATCCTGTATATGGCACATTAAATAAAGATAAGACAATTTATACTGTAAAAAATAAATAGTATCATATAGACCCAGACCAAATAGATTGGAATTTAGTTAATGCATGGAAAACTAAGAATGGCGGGCCGGCAGATGCTTGGGGATATATGTGGTTAATTATGGCAAGTAAAGGTAGGTTAATAACGGAGCCAGAAATAGACTCCTCATCAATCGTTGCCGCGGCAAAGAAAGTCATAATGGCTTATTATAAAAATGCAATAGAAAACTATGGTACAACAACAGGATACTATAATCAGAGTCTTTCCGCTACCTTAAAAGTTGATGGGAAAACGATTAAAAGCAGAAGAGATTGTAGTGGCTATATAGATGCTATTTTTTAGTATCTTAATGATGCGGATTCTTCTTATCAAGCTAATACATCAGGTCTTGTATCTTATCCTCCTAAAAATTGGAAAGTCTATAAAACAACAGAAGTTACTCCACAAATTGGAGATGTTGTTGTTCGTAATCAAGGTAATGGAGACCATACTGAAATTATTGTGAAGATAAAGAATGGCATCTATTACTCTTATGGTTTTGGTGGAGATTATGAATTAGAGTAGTGCGGCAAGAACGGTACTCCAATTCCTTTATATAATGGAATAAATTTTTATAACTATATCTTAAGAAGAACAAAATAAAAGGACTAGGGATTATATCCTTAGTCCTTTTTTATTTAATTAAATCAATAAAAGCATTTAATTCTTCCATTTTAAGTTCAAGTTTTTCCAGTTCATCTAAGCTAAAATAGAGGTCTGGAACTTGGACTTTTATTTGTTTTAATTCATAAAGCTTTTCTTGAAGTATGTCCATATTATTCTTTTTAATCTTTGTGCCGCCGTCTTCTGAATGAATAATATTTCCTTGGTCATCTTTTTCTGCATAAGAGTCTAATAAAGATTGAAATTGCTCCACATAGATAGGATATTCTTCATCAGCAATTTTAATTAATTTTAAAAGCTTGTATTGTGTTTGTATATTAAACACTTTATCTTTTAATTTGTCTCCAATATTTTTAATTAAAAATAAGTCTGCCCTTTTAATTAACATTTCTTTCACCTCTTTTATTTTTATTATAACATTTTTCTCTTTTAAAGTCAAAACTAAAAGATGACGGCTATTAACAATGTCTGGTCATATTACTTGCGTAATAGATGGAACTTGTGATGATACATTTGACCCATCTGACCGAATAATATGGGGTATTTACAAAGTAAAATAAAAAGAACCAGACTATTGCCTGGCTCTTTAAAAGAGGTATCATAAAGAGAGAGCGATTTGTTCGTTCTCTCTTTTTTTTAAAATTGAATTATTTCTGAATTCTTATGTTGTCCAACAGCCCAGCTAGCAATGAGAACTGCATCAGCCTCATCTTGAGTAACACTGACATCATAGAGTTTTTTAACTTTAAGTTGTGCATTACGTTTGCGGTCTGTTCGATTTTTACCTTTTATATTTGAAAAATGTCGCCAAGTGGCGGCAGGAACAACAATATAAGGAATACCATTTTCATAACAATAATTTTTTAAGACACCTTGTAAATGAGCAAGTTTCTTAAAAACAAGAACCGCATCTCCTTCACAACCACTTCGAGTTGTAAATTTTTGGAGTTGAATATCTTCAAAAATAACCTCATCAGGTTTCCACTTCTATATCATAGAAGCAACCCAATATTTTGTCTGAGCAATTCTTTCTGTACTTTTTACACCATCAGAACTCCATTTTCCAAAATTAATAAGTGAATTATCATCAAAAACTGCCCAGCCAGAAGTAATACTAGCTTGGTCAAAAGCAAGAATACGATAACCTTTCTTTTTAGGAGCAGTTATTTCTAATGTTTCTTTATTTTGATGAAAAGGATTAGATTTACAAATTGGACACTCGTAGTTGCCACGGCGCCATTTCTCATAACAAACAAAGTTGATGTGTCCTTCTGGACACACCACTTCTAAGTCTGTCTTTAAATTTTTATATTCAGTTGATTTTAATTTCCAGCCTGCATTTTCAAAATCTTTCCGAATTTCTTCTATTTTAAACTTTGTCGCCAATTAAATCAACTCAACTCAACGGCCGCTGCTACCAAAACCGCCTGTACTTCTTTCAGTATCATCAGAAATAGTAGCAACCTCCTTCCATCTAATCATTGGAACTGGAGAGATTATAAGCTGAGCAATCTTATCTCCAGTTTTAACCTCATAAGGTGTATCAGCGGTATTATGAAGAATAATGCCTACCTCTCCACGATATGCACTATCTATTGTTCCTGGCGCATTAGCAACTCGAATACCAGTTTTTGCTGAAAGACCACTACGAGGTCTAACTTGAATTTCATAACCAACTGGAATTGCAACTTTTAAACCAGTCTTAATAATTTTTGTTTCTCCTGCCGCAATAGTAACATCTTCTGAAGAGAAAACATCTGCACCAGCATCCGTAGGATGAGCATACTCTGGAAGCTTAGCTGTATCTGAAAGCTTTTGAATTTCTACTGTAATTCTCTCTCGTGGCACTTCATAAAGTTCAAGTGTTGCAACTACTGCTTTAGAAAGAAGAGTTGAGAGAAACTTTTTCTTATTTTCAGAAAGGGAGTCATCAGCCTTAATCTGTTCAATAAGTTTTGTAATTTCTTTCTTTTCCGCCGCAATATCAATATTTGGAATTGTTTTAAAGTTAGCAAGAATTTCCTTCTGAAATTCTGTTGAGTTCAAAGTATCAGAGAGAGTTGCAATTAACGTATCATACATCTTATCAAATACTTCATCTGGTAATTGAATAATTTTTTCAAATTGTTCCCAAACATCAGCTGGCATCTTTCCCTGAGTTTTTAGTGCATTTTCAATATTTACATTCATTTGTTATCTATACCTCCTATAAGTGAAAGGACTGAACTTGTTTTTACAACATCATCGGCAATGCCATAGCGGATAGCTTCATCAGTGCTAATCCACCAATCGTCATTAATATGAGATTCATATTCATCATTAGTAATTTTAGTTTTTTCAAGAACAATATTCTTCATATCCTTCAAAAGTCTCTTATAAAAGTCAGCATATTGCAAACATTTCTGAGCATCTCCCATAAAACCACCGCTACCTTGATGAAAGAGAAAATAAGAATTAGGAAAAGAAACTCTGTATTTTCCTGCTAAAAATATAATAAATCCTGCACTCCAAGCCTTACCGCAGTTCCAAGTAATTACTGGTGTTGGACACAGGCAAATTGCATTATAGATAGCATATCCTGCTGAAAGACTGCCGCCACAAGTATCAATCATAATACTTATTGGCTCTCTTTCATCCTCTGGAACTCTATCAAAATCATCAATACCACTCCAAAATTGCAGAGCAGTAATAACTTCTTTTGCTAATTTATCTGTAATCTCTTCATTAATACGAATAACACGATTAATAAAATCAAAAGTTTTTGTACTTTCTTCTGGGTTAATTTGAGTTAGCGGATTAGTGCAGAGTCTAAAAAGGTCTCCTTCTTTATAAGAGTCTGGTACATCAACTGCCTGCTCATAGAATTTTTCCATTTCTTTAATAAAATCTTCTTTTGTCTTAACTGTTCCATCATCTTTAGTTAATGAAAATACTTCACTTTGTTTACTCATTACTTATTATCCTCCATCTTTTTTCTTTCCTCTTTAAGCTCAGTAAGCTCTCTTGCGAGTTCTGAAATACGAGGATTATAAATAAAGGTTGTAAGAGTTAAATGGTTAAGCTCATCTTCTTTTTCTTTTATTTTAAAATTAAGATTTTCTAAGTCTGTCATTTAAATTATTCCTCCTTTATTTTATAATATAATTATATCATAAAAGACCAGTAAAGTCAAAAGTTGAGGTATCAATTTTTTGAGGAGACGTTTTAAGCATAAGACGTAAATCAGTAGGTGCGGAGGCAATAAGTAATTGGACTGATTTATCAGATTGAAAATAATCAGCGAAAGATAAAGAAGTTTTATGAGAACACCATTCTCCTATCTTTTTTCCTAAAGGAGTTTTTAAGTAACAATAATTATTTTCTGTTCTTCCTATTGCTAAATAGTAAAGACCCTGTGCCGCTGCCCTTAAATTTGCATGATAATCACTTTCATTTTCTTTATTTCGGAGAAAAGGAAAGACATTTTTAGGATTAGAAGCATATTCTTTGAAAAAGTCTCCGTCATATTCAAAATCTATTTTAAGCTGATTTTTAAAAACAATTCTGTACTTATCAAAAAGTTCCATCTATTTAGGGTCGCGGCACTGTATACCAAAGATAAAATTAAATTTATAATTTTTAAATTCTTCAATAAAATCAAATGCGTCTTCTCTGTCAAAATAATTTTGGTCTGCTACATAGATAGAAGTTTTTTCTTTTTTAAAACCAGATAAATCCCTATTCTCAATTCTTATATGAGAATTTCTTTTGAGAGATTCAAAGTTAGTATTAAGCTTATCAAAGAAAGGTTCATAAATCAAATAAGATGGCGGCACATTGTAATAAACAAAGTCTAAAGGATAAAAAGTTTGATAAAAACCTTGACCATAAATGTTCTTTTTGCTGCCTGTTAAAATAAGAGTTTTTGGTACAATAGTTGAAACTCTTTCTTTAAAATAGATAATTTTGTCAAAACGTCCTTCATCAGTTTTAGGAGTTAGCATTGTAACCATATCACCTTTTTGTCGGTGATAATTGGCTACTTTTGCTAATTCAAGATTTGGATAGGTTTTTTGTCCATTATGCCAGAGGTCAATATCATAAAGTCCTAAGTGCATTATTATTCAACCTCCACTCTATCAGTTTGGCTTTCTGTAATAAAACCATTTTCAATCTTGTTAATTTTTGTGAAGAGAGGATAGGTAGTCGATTTGTATTTCTTTGGAACAAAATTATCTCCTCTTCTAATACCTGTTAACACAAGTTTATTTCCTCTCTTAAACCAAGATTTTTCAACAACGTGTTTTTTACCGTCATCGCCAATTTTTGATATTTGTTTATCCCATTTTGCGAATTGATTTTTCCAAACTTTTACTGTTACTACTCCTGTTGTTGTTAATAGAGTCACTGTACTTTTATTCTTATCTTTATCAATGACTGTACCTGCAATTCTATGAAGTTTGAACATTTTAATTTCATTACCATCTTTCGTTTCAAATGTTCTTTCAACTTCTGGTTCTTCTGGTAATTTATTAAAATCATCTATATCATAAATATCAGAATGAAGATTTTTAAGTTCATGGTCATGATAATAAAAACCAAGACTTTCCATTTCGCCTTCTGAAATATTATCTGAACCATATTTATCAATCGTATCTTTTAATAAAGAACTGTTTAATTTATTAAGAATTTCTTGCTGATTATCTTTCATCCATTTACGCATTGGGTCCATACCTTTCTTATAAATATTGTCCCAATCTTTTTGTGCTATCATTCCTACGATACCATTTTCTGTTATTGATTGTTGAGTTAGAAGACTGTCGTCATAATTATCCAAATAAAATTTCAAAGCTTTCTTATCTAACTTATAAAAAGTTTTTACTTTAAAATTCTTTATATATTGATTAAAATTGTAAAGACGTCTTTCAAAATCTAACTCTTTTGGAATCAAATTTTTTTCAATCAGCATCTTCATATTTTGTAGAGTAATTCTTTTTTTCTTATCTGAAATCATTTCAAAATAGTCATTAAGAATTTCTTCTCTACTCTTATTCGGATAAAGATTATCAAAAGCACCAGCTTTTAATAAGCTAATCATCTGCGTCTTATTTAATTTTACCTTTTTAAGAAAATCTTCGATAGATGTATAAGGACGATTTTTAAAAATTTCATAAACTAAAGCTGTGCCAATTTTATTGATACCTTTCATTCCATAATAAATTGCATTTTCTTTATAACTTGGTTCAAATATTAATCCAGAAATGTTTATATCTGGTGGCAAAATATTAATTCCTTTCGCTTTTGTCTCGCCAATTGCCATACTAATTTTACCATAGTTAACACTTTTATTTTTAATTTCAGTCTCATCATTATCAAAATCTTCATCATCAGATTCTAACAGTTCTGTACCGCCAGCATTAACAATAAGACAAGCACAATTCCAAAAAACTGAGGGATAATTAGTTGCCAATACTAATGTTTGAATACCTACAAATGAATAAGCTAAGGCGTGAGGTTTCGCAAACGCATACCCCATTTGCGGCCCCATTGTAGTTTTCCAAACATATTCTCCTAAATTTCTTGTCGGACATTGAGAAACAAATTTTTCTTTTAAAGCAGGAATTTCACTCATTTTTTTCTTTGCAACTATTTTTCTGGCACCATTTGCTTCTTTTAATGTAAAATGTCCAAGTTCTGGGTCAAGACATACCATCATCAAATCTTCCTGTGCCGCTGGAACTCCATAATTTGGGAGATAATATTTTTCCAAAATTTTAGTTTGTTCTTTTGTTATATGCCATTCTTCAAGTTCTTTATACCATTGACTCATATCATTCTTAAGACGACAATATCTATCTAATGGTCTTTCTTCTCCTTTTTCGCCCATCAATCTCATTAACGCATTAGCTGAAGTCAACTCTAAAGGAGTTCTCGGTTTAACTTGCTTAGCTGTTGCTAATCCTACTCCTGTGCTAAACTGAAATACATCTAGTACTTCTCCTTTTGCCAAACTATCCCATAATCTTGTATCATTAAGATTAAGAACAGTCGGGTGTAAATACTTATCATAAACTTCTCTAAGACTCATATTTTTTGGAAGAAGATTATTCTTTTGAAGTAGTTCAATACAAATTGAAATTTTATCACAAATCTCAGTTACCAAAAAATCATACTTTACGTCGCCCATTGCTTCAGATTGATGAAGGTCATACTGTGTTGTTAAATCTCCATTTGGCGACCTCATAATTGCATTAGTATAAAATGGAGATTCATTATAAAGTATAACTCCACTTGCGTGTTGACCTCTTTTATTCTTTAATCCTTCTATCGAAAGAATGAGGTCAAGCAGTCCTGGATACTTATTTACTTCATCAATAAAAGCTTTTATTGGTTTTCTGTCTTTTTCTTCATTACCATTAATGACTTCTTCAATTGTCCAAAGAAAACCTCTCTCCATTGGAACAAGACTACTTAAATATTGAGTTGTTTCAACAGGTAATCCTTCTGGATATTCTTCACTACGATATCCTCTTCCCGCCGCAGCAATGGCACTTCGACTGCCTTCTGTTCCAAAAGTACAAACTTGAAGAACATTTAGCTCTCCTCTCTCTTCTCTTATTTTTTTCAAAATCTTTTTTCTCTTTGATGGAGCTAAGTCAATGTCAATATCTGGCAATTCAATTCTCTCTTTATTTAAAAATCTCCATTCAGGCAATCCCCATTCAACTGCATTTAGCTGAACTATACCTAAAAGATAATTTGATAAGAAACACGTTGCACTTCCTCGTCCTGGACCGATAATTGAGCCACATTCCCAAAACAAATTAATATAATGTTGAAATGTATTAAAATATTTAAAAAGAATATTGTTTAATTTATGACCAACAGTATCAATAATATCAGCTTCTGTTTCTAATCTTTTTAAATATGTTTCATTATATAAATCTTTTCTTATTAAAGCTTCTAAACACTGATTTACCCAATAACGCTCTTGCGGCTCATCACTTTCTAAAAGTTTTCCTAAAATAGGATAATCTTCTTTTTTATCAAAAACCTTTTTTGGATAAATTTTAACTTCAACCTCTGGAATAATTGGAGTATGCCAAAGATTATATTCTTCAATTTTATCGTAAATTTCCATTGAATTATTGCAAATTTCAATAAAATCTTCCTCTGAAAAATAATCTTTAATATTATCATAAGCTTCTTTTGCTGTCATAAAATGAGCATCCCAATAGAAAGCATCTACTTCTCGTTCACCTTCTTTAGAATTAAGATATCCTTTATGAGACGCTCTTTCCTTCGCCGTAAGATAATGTGCATCTGAACCTATAACTAATTTTCTATTATAAGCTTTTGCAATATTTTTTATTTTTGAGTTGAATATCCTTTGGTCTTTTGATGTGCCAGCGGCGAACTCAATATAAAAATCATCGCCAAATAAATCAATATTCCAACGAATAAATTCATCTATACCTGACTTTAATTGATAGATTGTATCAGAATTTGGATTATCACTCTTTTCTTCTTTTGCTAATGCAAGTACACGGCCGCCAATAAATCCACCTATACACGCATTTGTAGCAATTAATGAATTAGGGTATTTTTTAACAATCATTTCAAGTTCTTTTCTTTCTGTTGGAACTCTTGTCATTCCTCTTGAAGTAAAAGAGTGATACCAAGCAATTGAACTTAATTCTCTTAATGCTTGACATCCCTCTGTATTTTTTGCAATTAAAATATAATGCCAATACCTTTCAATATTATCTCGATTATCTACAAGATAAATTTCATTACCTAAACCGCATTTAAAATCTTGTGGAATAACGCCTTTATCTTTAAGCTCTTTTTCTGCTTGTAAAACTTCAATATGTCCTGCAACAGTTTCATGGTCAGTCAAAACAAACCCTGAATAACCTAGGTTATAAGCCGTTTTTATCATATCGGGAATTTTATTGATTGAATCGAAGTAAGCGGATATTTGAAAATTCACTATGTGCGTGTTCGTCCATTCTTTTTAATGTACTAAAATTCATAATCCTTCCCTCCCTTTTATTTTCTATAATAATTATATCATTATTTTTTTAAAAAGTCAAATTATAATAAGTGCCGCCAGACCATAGTCCGGCGGCACAATATTACCAACGTTTAACTATTTTACAAATGTAATATGAACTAACTACTTCTCCTTTAGCTTTCTTTTCCTTAAGAGTAGTTGAATAACTTACAATCTCAAATCCTTCTGTTTTTGCTTTTTCCTTAAAGCTTTCAATAAGAGCCTTTGCTTCTTCCTCTGTTCCAACAGTAATTTCATCTGTCTGTTTAATCAATTCATAATCCATTCTTAAAGTCCTCCTTAAAAATCGTATTTTGAAATTTCTTTAATTTCAATTTCATCTATCTGAATTTGTGGTGTCATGCGGCCGCCCCAATGATTTACATTTGCTCGGCCGGCAGCAGTAATATTAATTTTATCTGAATAAGACTTAATTTGGTCAATTAACTCAGTTGCTTTAAATTTAATATATGTTACTCCATTAAAAGTAAAGCGAATTGTGTCAGCGTTCTTTCCAATAATATTAATTGTTTTTGGGTCAATTGTAATATCTTCTGCAATAATAATTGGTTCTTTACAACCTTGACCATAAAGAGCTTTACCTCGGTCAAGCTCCTCAATCATTGTTGGAAGATAAGAACAATTACCTTTTACAACAAAATCTGCTTCATAGAAACCTTCATTAAAGTTAATATCTTTAAGTGTTTCATTTGCATAAGCATTGAGTTTGTCTATATTACCAAGTGGAAGTGATGCGCCGGCGGCGTTTGCGTGCAAATTACTATAATTTCTTATAGATTTAGACTATTTTTTACTATCATAATGATAGAACACCCATTTCCAATTACGTATCAATAGTAATTGTACTCTCTATATTAGAGATAGTCGTTACAGGTTTAATAATGCTTTATTGATTTCTTTGTTATTTCTTATGGGATAAACAAGTAAATTATTTTTATGATTTTTCCCTTGATTAATCATTTTCGCAGAGCTTCTGCCCCAACCATATTTTGCTCCAAGCTGATTCATTGGAATATCTGTTAAAATTAAATCTTCTATTATCTTTTGAGCCTTTATTTCATTTAATTTTTTCTCAGTAGGACGTAGAGGATAAGATAGTTGGTCATCATGCCAACTTGTTCCTTCATTAATATGACGAATAATATCAAAAGAAACATTATATTTTTTTTGAATATTTTTTCTAGGGATATTCCAATTTTGCAAATCTTTTTTAATTGCTTCTGCAATATCATTTGAAATTTTCGCAAAATTATTATTTTCTCCTGAACCAGTTGGAGGATTTTCTCCTCCTTTACAAATATTATATCCATTAGGCGTAAGACTTCTATATTTTTGAATGTAATAAATTTCTTTTTCATTAAAATCTTCACACCATTCTAATATTTCAAAAGTAAAATTTTCTTCACCATATTTTAATATAGCTTCATGTATTAAAGAACGATGTGCAGTTTTTCTTACACAATGCTCCTTAAAGCGTCTTTGAGGATTATTAGATTGTCCTATATAAATTTTATGATTTATTTTATTTTCGATTTTATATATGGCTTTTCTTTCCATTTTATTCACCTCCTATATTTTTATTTTAATAAAAGCATTATTTTTCCCACGAGATTACCATATTCTTTAGAACTTAGGCTTCCTCGTTAGCCAGATTTCTCTGACCCCGCTGATAAACGGAAAAGGAGTTATGGGCCACAAGTCGACCCTCGCAATAATCAATCAAATGACTGTCTTGTAAAAATTTCTGAAAGTTCTTTAGTTCAGACTCTTCTCTTCCTCTCATGGAGCCTTTAAGTTTTCCATCTGGACTTGTCCTTCCAAGTATAACTGGTTTCTTATGCTGTGCCGCAACACCCATTGCACACAAACCTGTTAGAGTATTTGGTATATCAAGTTCATCGGCATTAAGAATAAGAATTTTGTTATTTTCCAAACAATTATCCATTATTTGAATATTAAGCATTTCGATTGCTTTGTCTTTTTCTCTATTCTGTCGAGCCTTAGCATTAACGCAATTTCTTACACTCTAAGTGCTGATTGTTTCTGTAAGTCCTTTTTCTCCTCGTTTTGTAGAAGGAACGAGTTCATTCGGAGTGATAAAAGCTTGAAAAAGACGTTCCTTTTCAATTGAATTACCAACTCGAATAAGAGCATTGATAAGAGGAGTGATATAAAAAGCAACTCCTATCTGCGTCAATGGACCATCACCTAAAGAATAAGACTGTTTTTCAACTAAATCTTTAAAAAATTGATTGTAAAGATGTGAAAGACCATAATCACAAATGTAACGATTTTCCAAAGTAAGCATTGCCATCATATCGCTTATAAGACCAAGCGCAACTAAATCTATATAATTCCAAATTATAAGGTCATCGCACTGCTCTTCTAACTGTGACTGTTGTCTTTCTTTTACTTCAAAATACTCAAAGAATTTATAAACTACTCCAACACCACTTAAATCTTTATTGGAATAATTTTTTGAAAGTTGATTATTAATAACAACTGCATTTTCACTATAAGTTGGTGCATTATGATGGTCAAGTACAAGTATATCGTATCCCATTTCTTTGAGAGTTTTATGGCTATCATAATCATTACTGGAACTATCTGCACAAACTATAAGGTCAGCTATTTTATTTTTTGTAAGGTCTTTTAGAAGAGTATCAAGACCATGTTCTTTTCCATCTGGAATATGATAAGAAAGTTCAAAATTGAAACCTTCTTTATTTTTATAATTATCTGTTAGATAGTTGTAAAAAAGTGCTGAAGAAGTGAAACCATCGACATCTGGTTTTTATACCCTGTCTTTCGACATATTTAAAAAATTCTAAAATCTATTATATTTTCTGTCCATCCAAACAGTAGCATTATCATATAGGAGATGATAAAACTCTTTAATATGGTTTATACCGCCAAAAGAAAAATACCAAGTAGAAGCTCTTCTTTTTTCTTTGAAAATGCTTCCAAAATTAAAGATATCTTTAAGCCATATTGCCATTTCATATGTAGTGGTAAAGCTAATAGTATAAATTATTTTACTTCTATTTTCACTTTTCATAATACTTCCATCTCCATCAAAAAATCCTCTAATAAAATCATAGATATATTTTTTAGGAACTTTTTTTGGAGGTTTTAATTGTAAGCTTTTTTGTTTTCCACATCCTTGATTAATTAAATCGTTAGCTGTTTTTTGTGAACAAAGCAATATTCTTCCCATAGGCTAACCTACTTTTGGATACTCCCAAGTTATAGGATTAGAAGCTTTAATAGCTTTCTTAAACTTTTCTAAGCTATCAATACTATCTTGAGCTAAACTTAATCCAACTTGGTCTTGTCCGTGTCGATTACTATTATCAACTATATATCCATCTGCATAAAAGAAACCAAGCCAATAAGCCTTTTCTTCTGTATCAATGTTTTCAAAGAAATTTTCGGTATGAAAGTATTTTCTGTAATGATTCCCTTTAGTAGTTTTTACTCCTATTTTTTCTAAATATTTAGCTACACTTTTACGAGTTACATCAAAGTCTTTTTCTATTTGACGCATTGATATATTGTTTTTATAAGCTTGAATAATTTCTGCTTTCTTTTCTTCTGATACTTTATTAATTGAAATTGCCATTTCTTCACCTCCTTTTTACTTTATTTATTTATTTAGATTTTAGAATTAAGGGAATGGACTATACCTTCACTTTCGTGTTCCTATTATAGTCTCTGAGCGTTCTTCTTACTTTAAGAAGCTTCGTTGCGTCTGGTTACCCAATTCTTAACGATGTTACTGTACCTCGGTCGCTAGCCTTGCCGCAATAATATCACTATTATTGTTTAGTTGTTAAGACTCTAAGGGAGTTCCCGCAATTTAAGGAATTTAATGTGAACCCAATAATTAATCCACTATCAACAAAATTTTACTGCCGGCCGTCAAATGTTTCTTTAACATTTGATATCCCTCTTCCATATGGTCAAAACCTTGAGGCGGCAATTCATTCTAAAGAGTTGGATAAAAGAAAGAGTGCCTAAATTCTGGTGTATCGTCTTTTGAAAGAATACCTCTATCAATTAACAACTCTTCAAGAAAATTACTTGTAATTTCTTTTTTAGTTTTTCTTATGTACTTCAAACATAAATCGCTCCTTTATATAATTTTTTAAAAGTTTCTTGTCCTTTATCAAATGGGCTGTCTTTTAAGTTTAATAGCTCTTTTGTATCCCAAAGAAAACCCATTTTACATCTGTTTTTATATTTTAAACAAATTTTTTTTAATTTGTTATAATAAAGCTGTTGTTCTTTCCAAGTTTCCCCTTCTTTATCAAAACAAATTAAAATTGTTTTTGCGCCGGCGGCGGCCAATAATTCAAACTGATAAGTATGAAATGAACTGCCACAAGCCGCAACACAAATATTGTTTTCTTTTCCAAACATGGTTTCATATTGAAGGACACTCTTTTCACCTTCTGCTACTAAGGCAATTCCAGTTCTTTTAATATTATCCTTAACTAAATTTAATCCATAAAGATTGTAGCCTAACGGATGATTAAGAAGTTGACCTTCAATTTCAACAGGCATATACTTTATGCCGGCCTCTACACTTTCTTGATTTAATGCTCTACCTCTTATTCCAATTAATTCGCCTTTTTCATTATAATGAGGAATAATAACCTTATTCTCTTTAATATCATATAAAATATTAAAACGTTTCATTACTTCTTCGCTTATTCCATCATTTAACCATTCTGGTGTTGGATTGAAAGTATAAACATTTAAAAGATTGGGATTAAGAACTTTTAATTGAACATTAATTTCTTTTTCCTTATACTTCTCAAATTGTGGTTCATAAGGTTCATAAAAAGTTTGCTGCGCCGGCGCAAGGTCACTTTTTTCTTTTAACTTTAAAACAATATCTTTATAGAAATTATACTTAATTCCTAATAATTCATATCGTCTTTTAAATAACCCAATTAAATCAAACGAATCACCGCAACCTGTATAACAATGAAACAACTTATTTTTCTTATAATAATAAAGTTTCATTGAAGCATTACTTGGGTCAATATTATGACAAATAGTTTTAAAAATTATTGCTGTGGCAGTATCTTGATATGCATCTGACCCAAGTTCAGTTACAAGTTCAATTACTCTTTCATCAGAAAGAGATTGACATATTTCATTTAAATCGTCCATTCATTTTTCCTTTATATCAAATCTTCAAAATCCATTTCGTGTACCATTTTACGACGTTCTTGCTGATTTCCAAAAGCTTCTTCAATATCATTTGCAAATTGAGTTGGATACTTTTCAACAAATGCAGAAATAAGCTCTTGAGCATGTTCATCAGTTACGACGCCATTATTATAACATTCTTCTAATTCGTCCATTTCTTTTGTTCGTTCTACTTTAAAATCAATAATTTGGAACTCTTCAATAATTTTATTATCTGGAGTTGTCACAAATAAATCATGCCGCCTTAAAGTACCAAGATCCATATATGACCAAATTCTACACATTGTCCAACGTCCTCGTCTATTTTTAAAAACGTCAGTTACAAGATTTGGACTATAATTGAAACGCGCCCTAAAGCCATCTACCATTTTAAGTTCTTCTGGAGTTGGACGTGACATTATACACGCAAAATCGACTAGATTAACTATCGCTCTTGACCCTTGTACATTACGAAAGTCCATAAAACCTCCAGTTTTCTCGTCATTATTACTTACCTGTGTTGCTGTCATAATAAAAGCGTCAAGTTCAATTGCAAGATTTTTTAAACAAGTTGTGAACAAACGCAAAGCAACGTCCTCACGAATCTTTAAATCTCTAAATTCATTGAGCATTGCTGGAGAAGAAAAAATATAATCATAAAAGAAGTACTCAACTCCTTTTTGAAATGAATACTTATGAAAAACATTTTTAACCAAAGAAGAACAAGGGTCTGGTATTCTTACAAAAAGAAAATTATCTTTATATCTTTCCATAATATCCAAAGCTTTAGTTATTCTATCCATATGTTCTTCTCCAAAAGTACCGTACAGAAAGCGTTCTTCATTAATATCTGTAAGATAAGCTAAAATCATTGTTTGAATTTCAGCAAAATCTTGCTCTGTCATTATATAAAGAACAGGTTCACAAACTCCTGTTGCCTCCCATCTTTCACTTACTCTATCATAACGAATTGGATAAGCAATTTGACACGCATCCGCAACCATTGTTCTACTTTTACCTATTCCACTGGCCGCCGACCGCAGATATAAAGTACCCTTACGTCCACCACGAGTTATTGTATTAAAAGCTTCTCCTTGAAGTTTAATACCTACTTCTGGTCTTATTTGTAATTTTTTTATAAGCTCTCTTATTCCATCAAAAGCAGTTCCTTCTTCAACTAACTGATTTTCAGAATATTTATTCTCCAAAACTGCCATTTTACCTTTTAGTTCTTTAATTATATCAGTAGGAGTCATCTTTTCAAACTTATCATTAATTTCATTTGATTTTGGATTAAATAAATCCTCACAATAGAATCCACTAATGTCTTGTCCAGATTTTTCAAGCTCTCTCAAAAGAGCAAATTTTTTAAATCTATTATAATAATAATTAAAATTTTCTGGCTCACAATAAGCTTCACAGTCTTGCATAAATGCAATTCCATTCTCTTTTTGAATTAATCCTGCGGCAGCTTCGTTTGATTGCAAATAAGTATCTATATCAACAGTTCTAATTTTTTCTGCCCCGCCGGCATAAAGATTGTAAATTGCTGAATAGATATAGCGGTCTAGGGGCATAGAAAAATCAGATGGTTCAAGTTGATACTTATCTGTATCGCTTAATAAAGATGGCTTCTGCATTAAAGTTCCTAAAATCTGTATAACAGTTTTTCTGTCAACTTTAACCATAGGCATCACTCTCCTAATGTATTTAAGTCAATCATTTTTTTCTTTTTCTTTGGATTAAAGTAATCTTTTGGGTTATACTTTATTTCCAGTCTATCTTTTTGAAGTTGTCTTTCAATAGCTTCACCGATTTCATCGGCTTTCTTTGCCTGATTATGATAATATTGTCTTGCTCTTTCATAAACATATTCAATAATACCAATCGTTTTATACTGTTCTTTAACAGGATGATGTTCTACTTCATAAAAATATTTAATAGTTAGTAACTGTCCACGATAAGGATAACCTTTTGCTTTATATTTTTGCATAAGAGCTAGATTATGAGCACTTACTGGCTCTTCTTCTGAATTAATTCCAAATAATCTTATAATATAAAAGAATAAGGCATCTCTATCATCGTATTGATTTTTTACTTTCTTTAAATTTTCTTCATTCAAATAACGCTTAACAGTAGCATTTGAAATACCTATCTCTCTTGCTACCTAAGACATATTGAGACATTCTGCATAAAGAACATTAATTTTTTCAATTATCTCTGGAGTTACTTTAACTCTTTTTTTCGGCTCATTTGCTGCCTCGGCTCCAGCGTAAAGATTAAGATACTTAGAAACCGTTGAAGCAGAAATGCCAAGTTCTTTTGCAACTCTCGCTTTAACTCCATATTTCTTATAAAGAATAGGAATTTGTTCTATTATTTCTTTATTAATTTTGCTCATTTAATTCCACCTTTTATTTTTCTTTTATAATATAATTATATCATAAAAAAGAGAAAAAGTCAAGATTTAAATTATAATCTTGACTTTTCTTTTTAATTAAATATTACCAAGTAGATTGTCAAGATAATCTGCTGCTCTAGCAGTAATACTTCTTTCAACAGACTGTAAACGAACAGTTGAAAAAATTTTAGAAAATTCTGGAGATTCACTCAAATGAAGCAAAAGCTTCAATCCACTCTTATTTTTAAAGATTTCAGAGTCAGTCTGTTTAAGGTCTCCATCAAAGAAAATACGACTTCCTTGTCCACAGCGGCCAATAAGAAGTTTGATGTGGTCTTCTGTAAGATTTTGAGCTTCATTAACAATTATAATTGAATCCGTAAAGTTACGACCTCTCATAAATCCCATTGGAACTACTTCGAGTTCTTCTTCTTCAAGCTTACGATTAATTTGGTCAATACCAATAAGGTCTACAAGTGGACCAATTTGACCTACTGTTTTACTGAGAACATCACCAGGAAGGCTACCGATATCAATTGTATTTGCTGCAAAGGCATTATTTGGAACATAGACAATTTTACGAATGTTGCCTTGCTCAAGCTGCCAAAGAGCATAATTATTCAGCAAGTAACTCTTGCCTACACCAAAGCTACCACCAGCATAAAGAATGGAGCTAGATGATGTTGTAAGGGCATCAAATAAGCAAACTTGTTCATCATTCTTTGGAGTAACTTTTCCTACATATTTATTTTTAAAACCTTGATTTTGTAGAACTCTGAGTTCTCCATTCCTATAAACACAATTACAATTTGTTTCATATTGCTCTTTTTGAGTATATTTATCAAGAACTTTATTGTTTTTATTTCTAATAATTACATACTCATTTTCTCGAATGTCTGGCAATTTAGTTTTTCCAGAAAGCAAATCATCAAATTCTTTATTATATCCATTTTCATCAAAATCAAGATTTAAATAGCGAACGCCTGTGTAGATTTCTGTGCCGCCATATCCTCTGTTATCTATGTTCTGAATGTTAGCTTTGACCTTCAAGTAAACATCATTAGTAACAAGAACTGCATTTTCCATTGCCGCGACCTTAAGTAACTTATCATCAACAGCAACTTTCTCATTTTCATAAGTTGAGTTCCATTTTAATTTATCTAAATTACGAGAAATCACTACTGCGGCACGACGTGCTTTAAAAGCAACTTCTGAATTCACATTAAGTTTTAATCCATCAAGTTCTCTTAAAGTATCTGTTGCAATAATAATATTCTCTTCTTGCTGAATAATCTAAGGATAATCAAGTAGGACACAAGTGTCTACAAGAATTGGTTTATTCATTTATTTCCTCCTTAAAAAGAAAAGGTAGAAGATAATTCTCCTACCTTTTCCTTTAATTATATATTAGAACGAATTTCAGTAAGAACTTCTTCTAGTTTATCTTTCTGGTCTGGTAGAATTTCACTAAATTTAATTGGTTTACCAAATTTTGTGTGCAATATCTGAGTTGCCATATCCACCTTTCCTTTTGAAATTAGTTCTGTCCAAAGTTCTTTAGCATCTTCCATAAGTTCATCAAAACTTCTTTGTGTATAAGGATTTTCTTCATTCGTTGCCTCACCGCCTGTTGCTGCGACTTCTTTATCGATAGCATCATAGATAGCATCTACAAGTTTATTGTAGTCAAGTTCTACTCTCGGTGCGATGTAACGATAACGAGATTTTGCAAGATATCTATCACCAAGCTCATCTCTAAAGAACATAAATCTCTTGCGAACAGGCTTTTCTGCTGTACCAACGTTAATTTCTCTAATGTAAGCAATCAGGTCGACCATCTTGTTTACAATATCAAAAGGACGTGCCGGCAGAGCAGGAACAATTTCTGTATATTCTTCGCCTTTTTCATTTTTAAATGTTTTCTCGGCTGAGTGAGAAATGAAGATTAAACCGTAACCGCTATAAGCTAAGTCACGAAATGTACCAGAAAATTCTTTCTTAGCCATATCATATCCCTGCTATTATACCGTCTCTTTCGAGATACTTTAACACTTCTATAAAGTCGGAATAGACTATATCTTTTTCTTTTAAATAAAAGAAATGTGGCATTTCGGAATTACTTCCTACGTTCTAAGAACTAGTCGTTGAACCTTCAGTGCGGCGGCACTGCTTGGCTGCTGATTGCCTTATCTTTAAAAGACTTAGGTGTTCCAGCAATTAACCACATTATTCAATATACATCACTGTATAAGGGAGCCAGTTGACCCCAGGGAATATCTCCTAAATTCTCAACATTATTCTACGAACAAATATATTTTACACAAAGATTCCAAGCTTCATCAGCCGTATCAATTGCAATAGAATGGAACTTTTCCTTAAGTTCTTTCTTTTTTGTCAACTGACTTACCATTGACTTCCAATCTGACCAAGTTTTAGCTGGCTGAACATAAACATTGTTGAGGGCATTAGAACCCATTTCAAAGCCCGCAATCAGCACATTCTCAAACTTAGCGGCGAGAGACGTCTTGCCCACGCCCGGTTTGCCATAGGCCAAAATAAATTTACCTCTCAGATTTTTACTTATCTTCTACGGCTCAAGAGCCATCAAATCTATTGCCATTTTAATCCCTCCTTAAAAGTCTTTCAGAATTGGCTTCTAATTAGAAACCAAAACTGTCAGCTTTCTCGGATGTTGATTTTGCGGCAGGCTTTGACTTTGATTTATTCAAAAGAGCTTCCTTCTTTGCCTGTCTTTCCTTAAGAGCTGCTTTAATGTCATCTTCGTCATAAGCATGGTCTTCATCTGCACCTTCTCTACTACCAGCAGTAATAAGAAGTTCTCTGCAAGACTCTGTACGATGTCTTACGATTGGCTCACCAAAACCTACTTCTTCTGTATATGTTGTAACTTTCTGAGTCATATTGATAATTCCAGCAACTGTTACTGTATCAGACTTATTCCAATTATCCTCAATAAAAGACTTGGCATTATCTTCCGCAATAGTTTCAATTACATCAACCTTACCAGCATAGCCAACCAGACCAATATTAACAATAAGACGTCCTGTTTCTTCGCCTTCTTTGTCCTGTTCTGGTCTCATTCCAAGAACGACACCTGTTACTTCAAACTTAGCTGCATCTTTATCAGATTCTCTTGCTGAATTAATAAAGTTTGAAGAAACCTGAAAACCTGTTTTTACTGCGCCAGTTCTCTTGTCAACCCACATATTCTCTACCAGATTTGCTGTTTTTCCAACAACAGAAACTCTTGAAGCCTGTGAAATTGTTTCTGCCGCCGCAGCAGATGTAAGAGATTCCTTATAATCTGCAATTTTGTCATAAATAGAGTTCTGAGAGCCATCCTTTTTAAGTCTCATTGCAAACATAGAAACAGGAATAAGATTTTCAACCTGCTTGCCCTTTACTTCCTGGTCTACACGGATTGTTGCTGTACCACGAATGTAATCTCTGCCGTCAGAGGTCTTTCCTTCAACAATATCAAGTTCATTCAAAATACCAACAATAGTACATTCATTCTTACTCTGTATCTTTTTAATATCTAACATAAATTTTCCTCCAACTTATATCTTAAAAATTATTAAAATTTACCAAAAGAAAGTTAAAATTAAAGTGGGGTATTAATGTTACCCCACTTAGATTTTACTTTTGAGAATTAGTCCTCAACAGCCTCAGCGTCTGGGTTAAAGCCTGCGCCAGCCTCAGTAAGAGCGAACTTCTTAACAATCTTCTCCTTACCATTCTCATCAGTTTCTGTTACAGAGAATCTCTCAGCATAGCCCTTATTTACAAGACCTGTAACTGAACCTGTAACTGAACCTGCCTTCTCAAAGCCGCAAATCTCCATCATTTCGTGAGTTGTAAATGGAACACCTACGCCTGCCTTCTGAAGAGTCTCGAGTACCTTTCTGCTTCCTTCTGTCATTGCCTTCTTTGCCATAATAAAATTCCTCCTTAGAATTAAAATAAAATTTATTAAATAAAACCAATAGTAAAAATAATTTGATGTGTTGTTTAGAACACAATGACTATTGTTTTATTTTCTATAATTATTAGATCATAATCTGATTTTAAAATCAAATTATTAACTTGGTTGTTCTCAGTAAAAAGTATTCTTTTCTTTTACTGTATTTATATTATATCATAAGTTTTATTCTGAGTCAAACTTTTAATTTTCCTTTTTCGCCATTAGAGCCGCAACAAGGTCTGACAAAACTTCTATTGTTCGTGTCAGATTTTCAACTTGCTTTTTCATTGTTTCAATAGTAAAATTAAAACTAAGAGCGACAAGATTAATTTCATAAAGAGATAAATCAAAGTTTTCATCAATTAACTTACGTCTAACACTTTCGTATTTTTGAGTGTCTGCCCTAACTTCTTGAATAAAATTTTCCACTTTTTCATTTCTTTCAGGAAGAGGAAGCATTTTACCGTCTTTATCGAAATATTTGTCAGTTAAATTATACATTGAATCAAGGCAGTTATTGAGGGCTGCTATTGCAGTCTCTTTATATTTCTTGATTAATTCTATCTTAGACATTACCACTACTCCTTTTGTAAATCAACAATAATATCATTGTCATCAAGAGTTGATGATTTTACCCCTACTGCGGCACGACTTAATACTCGTAGTTCTAAAGTAGAAATCTTTATACTCTTTTTCTTTGATACTATTATTATATCACAATCTTCTCCTATCGTCAAATATTTAAGAACCTTATCTCCGTCTTTAATTTCAGAAATCCTCTTGCCCTTAATATTACGATTACATACAGAAAACTCTGAAAGATTTACTTTTTTAATTATACCATCTTTTGAAATAGAAATCAAATATTTATCTGTTTCTTTTATCAAATGAGAGTCGATAACATAATCATCATCAGAAAGTTTAATACCTCTAATTCCCATTGAAGTTCTTCCTATTGCTTTTATATCATCTGTATTTATTATAACAAAATTTCCATTATTAGTCAAAATTCCAAGTTGCTCTTCATTAGCAAAATGAACTGACTGAACTTCATCAGACTCTCGTAGATTAATTGCTTTAATTACCTTACCTCGACGCATTTTATACTCAGAAGCAAGTGTCTTTTTAATCATTCCATTTTTAGTTACAAAAATAAAATATTTACATTCATCAGCCTTGTTATAAGTCGTAATTGAAGTTGGAATTTCTCCAGACTTAAATTCAAATAGCTGATTAACATTAATTTTTGAGCCAACAGGTAATTCATCAACTGCAAGAGAATACATTTCTCCTTTATTTGTGAATACAAGAAGAGAACTAAAATTATCATCACGAATAGTTTTAGTTATAACTTCTCCATTGGAAAGTTTAATTTTTGAACCTTTTCCGCCGCGGCGTGTTCTAACGAGAGTTGAAGATTCAAAGGTATAAAGATTGCCGAAATTAGTGTAATAAATAAGGAGTTCTTTTTTCTCAATAGGCTCAGCATCTTCTTCTTCACTTGTAAAATCAAAATTGGTTAAACGAGTTCTTCTTTCATCTCCATATTTATTTGCTACTGCTCGTAAATCTTTTTCAATTTCTTTATAAAGAAGTTCTTTACTGTTAAGAACAGATTCATGGTCTGCTTTTTCTGCCAACAACTTTGTTTTTTCGTCATTAAACGACCCTATTTCAAGATGCATCAATTTACTCAGAGTCATTTTAAGAATAGCGTCGCACTGAGCATCATCAAACTTAAATCTGTCTGAAAGCTTTTTCTTAGACTCTGCCTTGTCATTAGAACTACGAATAAGTTCAACGACTTCATTAATATTAGCTATCGCAATCAATAAACCATCAATGATATGAAGGCGATTATCTATTTTTACCAAATGATATTGATGAATATTTGTTCTCATTTCAATTTCATGGTCAAGATGTGCTTGAAGAGCTTCTTTCCACGAGAAAAGTCTTGGGTATGTGCCATTATCAAGCATAACCATATTAATTGTATAAGATGAGTCAAGGTCTGTCTGCTTAAAAAGAGTTTTGATAAGATGACTTGGATTAGCCCCCTTTTCAAGAACTATCTTAATATTAGAAGTATTTTTTGACAAATCCTTAATGCCATCTTTTGCAATGCCAATTATTGTTCCATCATTTATTCCTTTTACTATCTGTTCTACAATCGTATGAGTATAAACTCCATATGGAACTTCCGTAAAATAAATTGCATTTTCTTTTGAGTCATATTCTGCTGTTGCTCTCATACGAACAGAACTACCCAATTTCTTTCCATTGAGTTTCATTCCTTTAACCGCTTCGCCGCCGCCATAACGAAGAATTTCTTTTACAGCATCGGCATTAAGAATTGTACCAGCAGTACAGAAATCGGGAGCACAGTAAATTTCATCAAAAGAAATATCTGGATTCCACAATAACTTAATCATTGCTTCATTTACTTCTCTAAGATTAAACTGCGGTACAGAACTAGAAAGAGAAGTAGCAATACCAGATGTGCCATTTACAATATTATAAAACCCTAAAGATGGCACAACTGAAGGAAATTGTTTTGTATTAGAGTAGTTGTCAAACCAAATTTTAACACTATCTTCATTAATTCCTTCATACAATTTACAACCTATTTCTCCTAGTCGCATATCTGTATATCTCGCCGCAGAAGGTTTACCAGTTTTTATTGGACCAAACTGACCTTTGAACCCCATAAGGGGATAACGCTGGTTATATGGACGAGCCAATCTAACCAGTAAGTCATAACAAGATGCGTCGCCATGAACATAGAAATCTGCCATTGCTTTTCCGACGCACTCTTGTGACTTAACGAAAGGTTTCTTATAAGTATATTTATTTAAAAGCAATGAATACATACACATACGATGTGATGGTTTGAGGAAGTCTCTTGCATCAACTATTGCTCTATCCTGAATAGTCATTCCAGCATATGTTCCAAAACTTTCTTCAATTACTTTTAACATATCAAGTTCATTATATTCCATTCTCTCACTCCTTTTATAATTATATTATATCATAATTTTAAAAATAAGTCGAATAATTAAACATTATTATACTTACTAAAGTCGATATGAGACATAACGAACTCTTTACGATATTTAATGTCAACGCCCATTAATTCACACAGACGCTGTGCCGCCGTAGCACTATACATTATCTTGTCAACTCTCTGGCCGCCTGTTGTTGAAAACATTGTAGCTTTAAGGTCAGCTTCTTCTAATTGGCCCAATCCTTTAATTCTATCCAAATCCCCTTTAATTTGTCCTTTTGCTCTTGCGGCAGCGAGTTCTTCATTAGTGTAATACCAACTTAAAGGCTGCATATTTTTGTCATAAGCAATAAACAATGGACAACGCAACCAGTGAACTCTGTTCTCCTGTAAGAATTGAGGACATAGACGATATAGATTAGCCAAAATCAAAAGTGCTATATGATATCCATCATCCATGTAATCCAGTCTTTCGAGCTGGCACTGACTATATTTTACTCTCTTTAAGAGAGAATGCTCTTTCCCGATGCGTGCCAATAGCACCAGTACTCTCCTATAACGGAGATAGTCGATACACCCTTCGCTTAATTATTCCTCATATAAAGAGAGAAATAATTTACGATTGGCACGGTATTCCCTTTATCTCACCATTCTCAGGTTTAGGGTTTCTTAGTCAGATTATTCGTCTTTGGTCTATGGCTCGTTATCTCTTGTGGTTTCAACGAGCAGTCTTATTTTTCTGATACCGTTAGCTTACTTAAATTATTCGTTAATTATAAGCAAACCGTCCTAGCAAGGACTAAAGCATTTTCGGACAATGTTACTTATCCGCATCGACACAGATGTAAATCTGTCCATAACGAAGTTTCTTTGGGTCATAATGGTCAACATCAATTCCCAACGCATACATTAAAAGTTCAATTTCTTTATTTGAAAAATATTTTTCTTCGTTATCTTCCTTTAAGCCATTTAACATTTTACCTCTGAGATACATTACACCATATTTCTTAGTATCTCGCCCAGCAATAATTGCGTTTCCTGCCGAGTCACCCTCACAGAGACAAAGAATTGAATCTTCTCCTAAGTCTTCTGCATCGGCTAGCTTATCAAGAAAAGCAACTTTTTGCTTTCTTAATTCTTTCATTTTGTTGTTGCGGTTAAGAGCAGCTTCTCTTGCCTTGTCCGCTGCTTTTTCAGCGTTAGCAATCTTATTCATCATTTCAATAATAGGACCGAAATCTGCTGTATTAGAAAACATTTCTAGTCCCTCATCAAATGCCTGCGCCGCAAGAGTTCTTAAATTTGGATTATTAATTTTACTCTTAGTCTGATTTGAAAAAGAAGGATTTGCAACCTTACAATTAATTGCAAAAACGAGTCCTTTTCTTATTAGTTCTGGGTCAAAACTCTTTCCGCTAAGTGATTTAATTTTTGTTGTGATTTTTGCTTTCGCTCCAGTAACTGGGCTACCACCTTCTGGTACTGCAAGACCATTAACAAACACATAAGACTGTGTTTCATCTTTCGTCCAAATAAAAGCAATTTCCAACTCATCTGTACCATCTGATGCCGAAGCAAGAATTGGTTTAGACATTAAAGGAGATTTAGCTTTTTCTCGAATAAAATCTGCAATACCATTTTCAGAATAAAATTCTTTCTTTTCACCTGCCGCCGTAGCAACTATAAAATGAAGTCTTTTGTTTAGATAAGCAATATTTTTAATTTCTTCACAAATTCGCTTATATGTGTAAGTTTCTACCATATTAGAAAAAACTTCTTTATCTGGCTTAAATTCAACAAAGGTTCCATCTTTTTCAGAAGTTGAAGTTTCTTTATAAGAAATTAGATTACCTTTTATAAATTTTGCTTCTGCACAAGTTCCAGAACGAATACTTCTTACTGTAAAGTATTCAGAACTCATACATACTGCAGTGCCTCCAATCTAGGATGTTCAGCAAGATTCGCTACGTCTTGCTCGGAATTACTCCAGCTTAATGTTTCCATTAAGAACAGACTATATCTTCTAAGTCTCCTTTTTCGACCCGCTTGGGTCTATTTACTCAAACACTTCTGCTAAATTGACTCCTAAAATTTTACTCATATTAGGATGTTCTTCTTGCAATAGTATTTTTTCAATAGTCGTTGAACGTTCATCAATTAAATACTCATTTTCTTTCATTTTGCTTATGCGAAATAATATAGCATCTTTTAAAGCTAAATCATAATCATTATTATATTTTTTTAAATTAAACGATTTTGATTTTTGCTTTGCTCGATACCCACCATATTCATATTTTGGAATCCCTTCAGACCAACGCACTCTTATTCTAGGATATTCTCCTTTTTCTAAAGAAATTCCATTAAAATTAAATTTATTAGAAACAGTAGTTTTCTAGTTTTTCTTGTTAATACTACAAGTAACTATTCTTAAATTTTTCTTTTGATTATTTAAACCATTTCCATCTATATGGTCAACAATAAGTTTATTATCTGTTACACCTAAAATCCACCTATGCATACGACCATAAGTATCGTGAGTTGCATATCTAGTTTTTCTATTTGTATTAGAATCTGTTCTTTTCTCAGGTGTTAAATACCATCCAGTCTTCGGAAGACGTTCATAATCATCATCATCTAAGTAAACAACTGCTCCACAAGTAAGCTAAAATTCTTTAATAATAATCACTCTCCTTTTAATTAGAGAGCATTTAATTGATACTTCGCTGCGGATTATCCAATTCTTAACTATTTTACTTTACCGACCCAATTACTGGCCGCCGCACCAGTGTTACCACTAATGTTTAGTTGTTAAGACTCTAAGGACTTCCCCGTCAATTTAAGAGATTTTACAACGGCTATGGAAGTTAACCGTTCAAGCCCGAACTATTTTTATAAGCATTTTTATCGAACTTACCACCAGTATGACTTTCAGTATAAATAGCTACAAGTACATTCTTACCATCTTTTATTCCAAAAGGAACACCACGGCCATAATCTCTTACAGAAACACAATTCTCTTTTTCATTAAGAGTAATTTCTATTCGATTACCATAGCCTGCAATAGCTTCATCGGTAGAATTATTGATAATTTCTTTTAAAGCCTGATATGTTCCATCGGTATCATCCGAGCCAAGATACATTTGAACTCTAGCACGAATAGCTTCTCTGGTTTCCAAATGCTGGATATTATCAATACCATAATTTCCCATTCATTTTCCTCCTTTATTCTTTTTTATAAATATATTATATCATTTTTTATTAAAAAAGTCAAAAAGACAGACTACTAGAGTCTGCCTTTAAGTTACTTTATGTCAAAATATTTTTTAAGTGCCGCCTCAGCGTCTTCTAGATGATGATAAATTGTACCATTGAATTTAAAAGTATCATATTTATGACCTAAAATTGCATAACTCGTATTACTGCAGTCCATAATGCAAAGTTTCTTTAGTTTCTCATAATCAATAATGACTTTACCTTTCGGAACAATGGTTTCTATTTCTTTTTCTTTCTCCTCAATTTTATCGCAGGCCGGCGCAATATATTGTGGAAGTTCTCTATCAAATGGAACGACATCTGCCGCTGCAGCAATATCTGCTGGAGTTACCTCTTTAAAATAAGTTCGAGAAATATTAAAATAAAAATTGCCTTTTCTTTCCCAAGCTTGCTGATTTGTACTACCACGATAGTCAAGACCTTCAGGTCTCTTAGTCATATCATACTCACCATCGATAATAATATCACAATAACTAAGTAGACGGTCCGTTGCTTTATCTCCTCTTGCTATAAGTTCAGATAGTTTATAGCCTGTATAGCAGATGATATTCTTTTCTTTGTAAAGAAGAGTATCTTTTAGAAAATTAGCTAGCGTGGCAACATTGGCTGGGAAAAATGGGTCACCACCAGATAGCACTAAATTTTCAATGTGTGGATTCATTGCCATTTGATAAAGTTCTTTCTTTACTTCATCAGTAAATGGTACGCCGGCGTCGACTGACCAAGTTTCTGGATTATGACATTCTTTGCAATGATGAGAGCAACCACTTACAAAAAGAACAACTGAAAGTCCTCTAGCATTGGCGGTATCATAATTTATAATTTTACAGAAATTCACTTTAAATTCCTCCTTTTTATTCTTTATAAATATTATAACATAAAAAAGAAAAAGAGTCAAGATTTTTAAGTCTTGACTCCTTTAAAATTACTTGTCTATGTTTAAATGTTTCTTTCTGTTCATAATATCTTGGCTTCTGCCTTGATTAGGAGTGTAATTACTAATATCATTTCTACCCTCGATTTCTCGATATTTGTTGGGATTGGACTATACAATTTTCAAGGTTTATAGTCTCTGAACGTTTTCCCTCGACTTGACGTTAGGGAAATATCGCTGCGTCTGAGGAACTTGCATCCTCGGTTGCCCAATCTAATAATTTTTTCTGGTTTTACTTTTACATTCACCACTATCACGCTCGTCTTTTCAAACCACGTTGTAGTATTATTAGCTCTAAGGGTTTTCCCGCAATTTATCCTTTTTAACGTGGACAATTAGTTTATCCACACACTCTATAACTCGTATGAACGACATCTGGGTCTGTCTCACCGCACTGTGGGCATTGCCATCTTATTGTTCCATCCTTAGCATAAACTTTCTTAAAATCATGTCCTTGACATCCACACTTGCCACAAGTTGAAATCTCTGAATTAATCTCACCATAAAGACAAGTATTACCAATATGTTCAATAATTTCCAACATTGCATCAAGATTATTGCCCAAGTCTGGCACTTCAACATAACTAATTGAGCCGCCTAAGGTTTTGTCACTAAATTGAGCTTCTGAAGTAAGTTTTGAGAAGGCATCAATTTCTGCAAAAACAGGAATGTGATAAGAATTGGTTTCATACTGACGAATTTCCTCTCCGTCAACAGTACCAAAATCTCTTACACAAGCAGATGCAAATTTGTCAGTTAAACTTTCTGCAGGTGTTCCATATAAAGCAACTGACACATTTAGTCTTTCACCGAGTTCCCTATTATTTCTGTTTAAATAATCAAGTATTTTATGAGCAAGCTTAATTGCTTTTTCATCTTTCCAATGGTCTTCTCCCGTAATATATTTGACACATTCATATAAGCCTGAATATCCAAGAGTAACAGTTGCATAGCCTCCATAAACCAATGAAGATAAATCGTCTTCTGGGTCAAGTGTTGCTAAACCACCATAAACCCAAAGTATTGGGCAAGACTTTGCTTTAATCTTTGCACAATGATTAACTCTCCAAATTATTCCTTGATTAGCAACACCAAGATATTTGTCAAGATTAAGAAAGAGCTGTTCTTCTGATTTGTCTGGATTATTTTCCATTGCTATATAAGGAAGATTAAGAGACATAACGCCGCAATTAAAACGGCCCCAAGTTACAAATTCACCTGTTTTTGGGTCTTTATAAGGTGAAAGTAAAGCTCTACACGTTTTTTCCTTTGTCGCCAAAGGCACTGACTATATCTTCTCTTTTACAAGAGTCTTCCGCTTCGGTTTTCAGATGATTCGTTTCCTAAAACATCGCTAGTACCAATCTCTAGCCCTACTCCCATACATTCATCAGGGATAGTCGATACACTTCATTCTAAAATTTCCACATCTATCAAAAAAATTAGATAATTTTAGAATTTTAGCACGGTCTCATCTATTGCAATATCTAAGTATTGTTAGACCTAACCGTTAGCCTGCTTAAGCAGACACCCTTTGGTAAGGTTCAAAAGATTTTACATGAGCTATAGTATTACGCTTACCCATGCTTGGAGTTACAACGCCCTTTAAGTCTAAGTGCTTCTTGACACTCATATAATCTGGTACAAGTCTTTTAGCACTACATTCAGCACAAAGCTTTGTTATCTCGTAATATTTTCCTCCACGCATTGTATCCTCATCAAGAAAATAAATAATTTTTGGAAAATTAGGATTTTCTGCAATTCCATCTTCATTTGGAATACCTGCAATTCTCTGTTTTAACATCTCTTTAAAAACTAAAATTAAATCATCTACATATTCTGGACTTTCATTTAAATAAACAGAAACTGTTAGAAAAACTGCTTGACCGACACTTGAACAAAGAGTTAAATTCTGATACATAAAAGTTTGAACTCCTTGTCGAATTTCTTCTTCAAGTTCTCGAGCCGCCAATCTATCTAAAACATTTGAATCATCTATAAATTCCGCTAATTTTTTACGAATTTTTTGTCTACTAACATCGACAAATTTAGCTAAAGCTAACAAATTTATAGTACATCCACCATAAGTACAGCTAGCAACGTGCGTAAGAATCTGTGTTGCAATAGTACACGCAGTACGAAAATCATGAGGTTTATCGACCCAAGTATTATTGATTTTACAGCCGTGCTGAAGAAGATAATCTAAATTCAGCAACTCACAATTAGTCAAATCTCTTACAGAGTAAGCAGAATCGTGAGCATAAACGACCCCTTTCTTATGAGCTTCTACACAAGCTGGTGGAAAGACTTTAAAAAATTCTTCCTTTGATGGAATTTCTGCCAAATATGAGTTTTTAATATGAGTTAGTGTTGCTTTTTTGTTTGCATTTTCAAGCTCGACTTCTGGATTAGTATAAAGAACTTTTTCAATTTCTGTCGGATTTTTTTTAATTCTCTCCTTATTCATTTTATAAGAAGAAAATTCACGAGCAACAGCAGGTACTTCTCTATAAAGAACACTCATTATAAGGTTCTCAACTTTTTCGACAGCAATTTCTCTTTTTTCGCCAGCCTCTGCCCAAATCAAATCTTCAATTTCATCAAGTAGCATATCAATTTCATCAAAATCTGGATAACAAATTTGATTATAAGCTTGAATAATTGCATTACGAATACGGGCTTTGTCATAAGGATAACGTTTATTTCCTTTAATAATAGTCATATCCCATTCTGCCATATTACATTCCTCCTATTCTTTTTTTATATTTTAATTATAACTCAAATAGAGAAAAAAGTCAAGGATTTTTACTTCCTTGACCCTTTCTTTATTTTATATCTCTTCCCATTCTTTCATTTCTTCTGTGATTGCATGAATATAACAGTTGCCGCCTTTCTGCTCATATTTTTCTAGCATCCCCATCCAGTCTTCTTTAGCATAGTGAGGAATTTTTTTTGTATCCTTATACTAATGGTAAAGGTCTGTTATGGAATGCCTGAGCATCACTACATCAGTTTCATCTGATTCTTTTAACTTTTCTTCTATGATAGTTAATTTTGTATTGACTTCTTTATTTGCTTCCTCTGCCCCTTCTTTAATCATTCTCTTAATAGCCGCTCTTGGCTTTTTGGAAATCAATCCGAAAAAAGTAATTATTGTTACAAATACACCAATTACTGAACCTATATTTTGAAAAATTACCAATAGAGCTGTCATTCTTTCACCCCTGTCTTCGTAGATTATCATTATGAAACTTATCCTTTACAAGAAATTTTGAGTTTGTAAAAATTTCTTGAAGGGTAAGAGTTTCTAAGCTCCAATAAGGAACTCTAATTAATGGGAATCCGTGCATCAGACAATATTTATTCTTCCGCCTATCCCACTCTTGTTGTCTTTTAAAACTTGACACTGTTTTGTGAAAATGTGGTACATATTCAAAATGTTGCCGGCCATCTACTTCGATAAGGCAAACTAATTTTTTACCTTGAAAAACCGCAAAGTCAAATCTTAAAGGCGTTTTCTTATATCCATAAAGGTCGGGAAAAATATATTCCCTTTTGAAATTCAGACGAGCATCGGTGAGAAGTTTTTCTATCTTCTATTCTCCCTTACTCGTCATTCAAATCATCTCTTCTTATTACAGGCTTTTTTGGATAACACTTTGGCCTTGGCATTGGAATAAAGACTGGATATAAAAGAGGGGTAGGCGCAAATTTATCTTTAAAACAAGGAACTTGTTTATCTTCGATGTGATAAGTTGCCAAATGATGATAAGGCGGCACATCATCACAACAACAATGAAGCTTCATTCTATCAAGTCCTTCTTTTTCAGTTAATTTTTTATCTTGCTCATAAAAATCACATTTAAGAATAGCTGAAAAATAGGTTGTATTGATTATATCTTTTTCTTTATTTTCTTCTTCTTTTTTAATTTGTTCTGTTCTCCAATTTTGTAGTGCCGTCTAGTCAAATTCAGAAGACTTCGTCTTATAGACAATTCCATAATAGATTTCCTTGCCGTCTGACAGTTCATAACGACTAAATTCTTCGCTCCAAGTTACTTTAAAAATAACTAGATATTTTTCAATGTCATAAAGCAATTGAATGAAATCTTTGTTTCTGAATTTTGCAGCTTTTAACTTAGCAGTCAAAGTGTTAGTTTCATCGCAAGCCGGCACAACATCAAGGCTTACTGGAAATAATTCTTCTGGCTTTTCAAAGTCAAAACCGCTAAAACTTTCATCGCAACATCTAAGCTCTCTGTCGTCTTGCGGGTCCCCAAGTATCTATTGAATTAGATAAGCAGTCTTTAAATAATCTTCTCTAATTGAACAAACAGGGAACTTTTTGCAAGTAGCACAATAAGGCTTAATCTATGTGTGATGTGGCGGCTTACAAATTTGAGCAGGACTTAAGAAATAATCCTTATCCACAAATAAGTCACCCCTTTAACAAAATTAAAAGAGCAGGAAAACTCCTGCCCTTCTAACTAAAAGTATTTTTTGTTTAAGAGGTCTTTAAGTTTTTGGTTTTAGCTTTAGTTAATAGCAATCTGGTCGAAAGTACAATCTTCTGCCGCCTTATCACTTCTAAAGCCAAGTATTTTGCCATGACGAAGTGAATATTCACCGTCAATATGCTCAATCTGCATACAAGAAACTTCAACTACTTTACCGACCAAAGATTCAGGCTCATGAACGATACGGTTTTTGACATCATCTGTTATGCCTGAAATCCAAGCAATATGGACAGGTTTACCATCTTTCATTACAGACAAACTTATCGCTGCCGCCCACTCATTATAAAATGGACGTGTTATTGGAATGATAGGAGCGCCATCGCAATAGTCTGAATACTGACAACTACCAAATTTCTCACCTGTTTTAACATTAAGCCAATATGGCCAGGTAACAATCTCTTTGCCGCTGTACTCTTTTGTTGGTGCTTTCCATGCTCCATCTATAAAAGCATCAATTGTGCTTTCAATTTCTTTCTTAACTTTAATGGTCATTCTTGCAGTTCTCTTACCACAATCATAAGTAGCAGTTTTCTTCTGAATAACCATTCCTTCGTAGCCGGCCGCCAGTATCTCGCCACAAAGAGTCCAAAGTTCCTCGCCCTCAACATACTTAGCTTTTTCCACAAAATTATAGGTAGGGCGGCACAGTGTTTTTTCAATGTACGTTATACGTTTCTCAATTGGAGTCTTGAGCAAAATTTCAGACTTATATGCAAGCACATCAAAACAGTAGAAATGAAGTGGAGTCTTTGCCTGCCTTTCCAAACTCTTATTTTTCAAGCAGTTCAGAATAGCTGTTGCTTTTCTACTTCCCTCATCTCCATATTTGTAAATTTCTCCAAGTAAAACTGTTCCAGCTGGTATGTCCTCAAGTTCTGATAAAATCTGAGGTATCCAGTCTGCCTTATCTGCATAAGTGCCTTCAACATTCTTAGTACGACTTCTAAGATGAAAATTACCCTCTTCATCTTTAATAATCATTGCCCAAATGCCGTCAACTTTTCTTGCTCCAATATACTGGCCACTCAACATATATTCGTGAATTTCCTGCTTCCACTTTTGTCTGTCGTAAGACTTAGGTGGTGCCCAGTACTTCATTGCATCAAAGCCATCCCAAAAATCTGTTCCGTTTATTATAATATTCATTTAAAATTCCTCCTTTTTCTTTTACTCTTAAATTATAACAAAAATTTTAAACAAAGTCAAATTTTTTTCTTTCTCTCAGAAGAAGCGGCGCGCTGTTGCAGCGAAGCGAAGCGGAGCAAGACAGCACGTTCGCAGGCTTTGGTTCTTTTGCCAGCAAAAGAACGATTCTGGTTACTCTTTTAAAGAGTAACGTAACTTATGATAGTAACCGCTAACAAAACCTGATAGTAAATGTTAACAACCGTGATAGTAACTATTAACATTTTCTGATAGTAACTATTAACATCCATGATAGTAATCGTTAACACCGTGATAGTAACTATTAACATTTTCTTAGATTCATGTTAAATCTGAAAAATTTAAACAAAACATCTTTAATTTCTACTTATAATTAGAACGAAAAGGAGGGATTATAATGTTAAGAAAAATCAACTTCGTTACTAATGAACAAAAACTTAAGGAAATGGCTTATGGAGATACTGTTTATGCTTGGTTATTATTACATTCTCATTATGACCCTGATGAAGAGCATAATTATATTTATAAGAATGAATTTACTTATGAAATGATAGGTAAAGATATTGGGCGTACAAGGCAAACTATTTCTAAACGTTTTAAAGAATTATTGGCTTAGTCTTTAGAAAATAAAGATGGAGTAAGGAAAGATTTAATATACGAATGTGGAAAGAAATATAATTTACCTTGTTTTAGAGATTTTCAACAATTAGATAAAGATACTGTTCTAAATCTTTTTAGACTTTGTGGTCAATCTCGTAGAGAAGAACTTATTAAGACTTATGCATGGCTTTTAAAGAAGTTTGAAAAAGGAGAGAAGAATATTAGTTTTAATGATATTATTCTTGCCTTTGGTCACTCCAAAGGAAATGAACAAACTTATAATAGGTACAAAGATATTCTTACTACGCTACAAGGTGCGGGTCTGATAAAATTCAGAACTGATGTTACCCGAACTCAAGGTAAATATGGCAAGACATTATATGTTTATCAAGTTAATAAGAAAGCCTCCCAAGAATGGCTAGATAAAAATAAAGAAGACAATAATGAGTAAATTAAAAGAGGCCAGACTAATTTCTGACCTCTCTCTTTTTATGCTTCTTCAAATTCCTTAAAAATTCTCGATACTGTTTCTGCGGCTTCTCTCTTTCCAATTACTGCATACTTATCTACAATTTCATTTTCCTTTACACCCGAATGACCCTTAACCTTTTCAAAAGAAAGAGTTCTTCCTTCCTCTTCTAACTTACCCATAAGAGTCCAAATTTTCTGAATAACACTCAAATTTTCGATTGGTTCATGCTTCTTTCCTCTTGTCCAACCATTTTTCTCCCAATTCTTTGCCCAAGAGGTAAAAATATTAATACAATAGGTACTATCTGATACTATTCTAATATCAAAATCTGGTATTGTTGAGGCGGCATCAAGTGCATGATAAATTGCTGTAAGTTCCATCTCATTGTTAGTCGTCTGAGGAAGACCCCCATAGTAACCTTTTAGCTTGCCATTTTCGCTCTCATAACAAAAACTCCAGCCGCCGGCCTCTCTCACATAATTGCCGTTTGCGTCTTTTCTCATTGTTGCTGCGCCATCAGTCCAATATCTCATTTCATTTTCTCCTTTCTTTTTCTTTAATTTTATTATCTCAAAAAAATTTTAAAAAGTCAAAAATCCGTTATGCCAACTTACGAGAACTTGAGACTTTGAATTCACTTCTTTAATTTCATCTTTTTATAGTATTCATCTATAGAGTAATAAGTTCTATGTTCCCAATCATCTGTAATAAAATCAATGCAAATATGGTCTACTACAATCATATCATGTGGGTCTCGAGTAAAGAATTGTCCATTTTCATCTCTACTTGGTTTCTCTTTAAAAGCGAATAAAATATTAGCTCTCTGGCTAGTTGTAAACCACTTAAAATTAAGTCCTTTAAGACACTTAAAAGCTTGGAGAACTTCATACTCAACGAGAAGAGGCTCTTCTCTTTCCAATATGTGCATAGTTACATCAGTTATTTCTCTTAACAATCCCAGTTCAGTCAATGACATTTTTATTCCTCCTTTTATAATATTATAATTATCTCAAAATTTTTAAAGAAAATCAAAAAATTAAAAATGCCGACTTGTGTGCCGGCATAGGTAATCATTTATGTATCCAATCTAATTTTGTCTCTTTTGCGAAATAGCCATCTTGTCCTTTTTCAAAAACAAGCCAACAAAATACAGTATCTGTTTTTACAACCTTATCATAACGAGTGCATTTAAGTCTATTAGAAAAAACAAAGACCCAAGAAGGTTTACACGTCATATAGATATTAGCAAAGCGGCGCTGTGATTCTAAGCTTACAAGCTTAGTCAATACACAAACTGTGCCGCCACGTCGTACATCAGATAACGCCTTTCTTACGAATTGGTCAAAACCTATTGCATCTCCTCTTCCTACTGTTGGAAAGTTAGAAATAATAAGGTCATATTTATTATAAAAGTCTGAACGAATAAAATCTGATTGAAGTATATCTGTCGTTCCTTCTCTAACACAAATATCATATTTATCTACTTTGATTTTAACTAAATTTTCAAATCTTTCAATAAATTTACCTGTGCCGGCACAAGGTTCAAGGACTTTTAAATTAGGATTTTTTAGATATGGTAACTTAGCTAAGAGAGAGTTAATTGCTTCGGGGTCACTATCATAATAGTCCCATTCTGGTTTCTCAATCATCAAGATTCTCCATAAAAGTCAAAGCCGCATCTTCAAGATCTTTAAGTGTTCCTGTGTTATTAATAACATAGTCATAAAGATAATTATGAACATTATCATCAGCATGATTACCATAAGTATGATTAAGATTTCTCTCAACAAGAACTGTAGAAACTTGAATACCTTCCTGCTTTGCCGCGTCCTTTACCCTATCAATAACATCGGGGTCTCTAATATCAAGAAAAACAATATCATAAGTTTCTCCCCATTCATCAGAAAAATCTTCTTTAATTTCTGTAAGAGCAACTTGAAATGGACTATCATTCCAATCGGTTAAAGCATCATTAAGGTCAGATAGAAATTTTCTATCTGCATCTGTCTTTCCACCAGACCAGCCTAAAAGAGTAGCTTGTTCTTTTACAAAATCAATAATTGAAAATTTGTTTATTTTAAGTGAACTATTCTCACGGCATAGTTTAACAAAAGTATCTTTACCACTGCCGCCGCAACCATTCATTATAATTAATTTCTTCATTATTTTCCCTCCTTTTACTTAATGACCAAATCTACCTAATGTAATTCTATCTTTTGCTTCTTGCGGCCAATTACCACTAAATTTACATTTAATATCAGAACATCCTTTATCCCAATAATATTGATAAAAATCGCTCGCAGCATTGTAAGATAAATAATTATAAGAGTCATAATCTTTCATATTAAATCTATTAACGGTATGTTTTATTACTAAATTATAAGTAACATTCTTTAAAATTGAAGGAATATTAGAAGGATTGGCGTAGAAATAAAAAACAAGACCATTAAATTGTTCTGCTTCCTGTAGTAATTGTTCATTGCGATAATAAACATCTTCACTATCACCATCTTCAATCCATAACATTAGACAGTCTGGTACATCATAATTTTCAAATTTATTCCAGTCTAAATAAGACTCTACTTTATCAATTTTCTCTTGAATATTACCTAAGTCTTTATCAAAAACATTAATTTTCTGTCCATTAATCTTTTGATAGTCTTTAATATATCCTATATGGTAGAACTTTTGACTCATACTTATTTCATCTGGAGTAAATCTACTCATTAATTCATAATCATAATAAAAGCTGGAATTATTAGAGATATGATTTATATTTCCTACTTTATAAATAGGACTGAAAGATGAAATAAGAAAAGCTTTAGAGTTTTTAATTAACTTTTTAACTTTTCTTTGAGAAATAAAGCTTTCTTTAGCTTTAATTTTCTTTTTAGTTTTCTTTGGTTTTTTACCACAAATCTTTAATTCAAAAGGTTTAATTGCTTGTACAGCTTTTAGTATGTTGTATCCAATTAAACTTATTAAGTCATCATTATATTCGTATACAATTATTTTTGAATTATCTATCTTCTTGTATAAATCATTTATAATATCATTTATAAAAAAATTGGTTTGTTTTTCAAGAGATAGGTCTTCAATTTTATAGTCCATATTTAGTCTATAACGAAGAATTAATGTTTTCATAATAGATGTAATAACCATTTTATTAATCATCATAGCACCTCACTTTCTTTTCTCTTATTATAATTATATACCAAGGAAAAGAATAAGTCAAATAATTGTAACGAATTATTGTAGGAGGTAAATAATTTGATTACTTTAAATTACAAAATAAATACAGATTTAGCTGGTCGTACTGCGGCACAGCTTAATTGGAACTTAAACAAACTTTCTTCTTCTCTTTATATTATAACAAAAGAAAAAAGAATGGTCAATGGTAAATCTCTTGTTGGCTTGTTACAAGGTAACATTCGTAAAGGAGACCTAGTAACTATACTACTTGATAAAGAAGAAGACCTTGCAAAAGCAAAATCTTCTCTTAATAATATAGGTAAACAATTTTAAAAAGAGGTGAAATAAATGATTTTTAATCAAGGCACAGACACAACTCTTGAGCCTGCTTATTTTGCTAGAGTGCAAAATTCTGATGTAATGGGAAAATATGAAGGGCGTATTAGAGAGCTTGAAGAACAACAGAAGGAAACAACGGCTACTATTACAACTATTCAAAGTAAAGATACTGAACAAGATAATAAATTGGTAGAACTTGAAGAGGAGATTGTTGCATTAGGTGATGCTTGTAAATGTGACCCAATGTCTCCAATTTCATCTGATGTTTTAGATAGTTTAACCTTTTCAACACAAATTTAAAGGAGAGAAAATAAATGGCAGACGAAAAATATTATTTAAACGAAGTTGGCTTGCGTGCATTATGGAAAAAGCTTGATGACAGAGATAAGGAAGTTGTTAAGAAAATTCTTGACAATAAAACTGCTATAGACCTTTTAAATGCTACTGCTACTATTGATAATCAAGCGCCACTTGGTTCTGTTGAAAGAACTGTTGGAGATAAAGTTGCAGAAGAAATTGCAAAAATTGTTGCAAATGCACCAGCAGACTTTGACACATTAAAGGAAATTGCAGATTGGATTTCAACACATAATGATAGTGCTGCTTCAATGAACTCTGCTATCCAGGAGAATAGGGATGCAGTTAGTAGTTTAAAGACGCTTCTTGGTATTGATAGCTCTACTAATCTTTGGACATCTAGTGAACTTACTGGTATTAAAGCTGATGTTGCCTAGGCAAAAGAAGATATTACAACTTTAGAAACAGCAGGAACAGAACAGGATAGGAACATTGAACGCTTAACTAAAGAAGTTGAGGGCGATGGTGCTGAAGTAAAGGGTCTTATTTAAGATGTGACAACTCTTACTACAACAGTTTCTAGTAACACAGATAATATTACTACACATAGTAGTGATATAGCTACTATGAAGGAACAGATTGAAGCTCTCACTGGTTGCGATGCTACAGATGGCATTTCAACTGAAACTATAAATTCAATTTGCACTTTTACTTCTATTCTTGATTAAGGAGTGAAGTACAATGGCAGAATTAAAAAAATATTTGAATGAAAGAGGCCTGAGAGAAGTTTGGGATATTATTAACGGTCAAAATTCTCTCATCGTTTCCAAAATAAAAGATATTCAAAAAAGAGCTACAGTTGGTCTTTATGCAGATTCAACTTCTGGTTGGGCAGAAAATGAGTCAAAAATTTCTGAGGCAGGTGCCCTTTATATTTATACAGATGCAGAGGCTTTTAATGGAAAAGTCATTGCTAAAGTAAAAATTGGTGATGGTACTTCTAGTTTAGCAGACCTCTCTTTCATAGATGCTCCTTATTCTGCACATATTGCAGACAGAGATATACATTTCACTGCGGCTGAACGTGCTGAAACTGCAAAGACAGCGGCGGAAACGGCTAGAGATACAACTGTCAGTGCAAAAGAAAGAGCTATCGCAGCAGAAGCAAACGCATCGTAGTTTGAGGACAGAGCTGAGGAATATGCCCACAATGCTAAAGGTTCCGAGCTGAACGCTGCTGAATCGGCAGAACGAGCAGAAGGTGCACGACAGGGGGCATATTCTAATGCAAACATAGCAGGGGATTACGCTACAAAAGCTCGTGATTCAGCTAACAACGCAGACAGTGCGGCAAATAGAGCACAAGATCTCGTAAGCTAGGCGGGTGAACAAGCCGACAGAGCTACAGTGGCGGCAAATCGTTCTGAAACCGCTGCACAGACCGCCCAGACGGCAGCTGACAGCACTGCGGCAGACAAGCAGGCGGTGCAGACGTTGGCAGAGCAGGTGACGGCTGACAAGGCTACAGTGGCAGACCATGCCGCACAGGTCGCAGAGGACAGAACAGCCGCTGAAAACGCCGCACAGACAACACAATCCATAGCTGACAGTCTGCCAGCCGACATAAATACAAAAGTAGAAACAAATAAACAGGATATCTCTTTTATAAAACTTAATTATGTAAGTAAACAAAAACTTAACACTTGCTTAGATAAAAATGCATTTAAGGCAACGTATTCTACATTTATAGATTGCAAAAGTCCAGGTTTTGAAAGTACAAAATCCATGTTTATTGACGCTATTAATAGCGGTGGTTTTACGTGGGATGAACGAATTGGACTTGGTAGTGGTTTTGAATTAAGGGAAGTTATTGAGAACGTTCCTTGTATTATTGACCACAAAGAAAGTACAAAGACGGTAGAATACGATATTTATTTTCGTTGTGTAGCGGTGGACTTCTTTAGACCAACAAATTGGTCGAGTAAAGGTTCTTTTACATTTATGCCTACGGCACCAATAGGAACAAATATTATTGATAACGCTACAGGTTTAGGTGACATTCACGCATACTCTCAAACATTCATTCAGCAAAAGGTTATGCCTGTTTATGCTGCACATTTTAAAAGTTTATTTGGCGAAAATCTTGCAGAATTTTCAGACCCATTGCCACTTGAAATTCGTAAAGATGTTGGAAGTTATGCTTATTCCGATAGGGGTGGCAGAAGTGTAGAAAATTATGGTAACAAGGACGAATATACTTCTTATTCACTCAGATTACCAAGTGAACCTGAAATTTTTGGGCATTATATTACATCAGGTTGTAATGATAATTCAGGTATGGAATCACAACTGCCATATTTTATAAACAATCCAATAACCGCATGGACTTGGAGTCTTTTTGACGATGATAAAGGAATGTGGTTATCGTCATATTCAGGTTCAAATTATTACGGATATTATGATCTTAAACGTAAAACGATTGGTTCAAGACCAGCCATTGTTGAATATGGTATTTTTCCACTTCTGACTTTAGTCCGAAAATAATTTTGCGGTAAAAATCTTGATTGACCACAATTTAAAAAAATGATGGAAATAGAAAATCTTAGACCATTTGATATAATAGTTGTGTATAGATTAGACAGAATTAGCCGTAACGTAGGCGACTTTGCTTCTTTAATTGAAAAATTAAATAAAAAGAATACATCATTTGTATGCGTAAAAGAACAATAAAGACAAGGACTACTATGAGCGTGGGCTGTGGTCGTCAGAAAGGGTCTATAACGCCGTCGGCAAGTGGATCACGGCTGAGGAGTACAAGGAAATCACGGGGAAGAAGTATAAAATTTCTCAAAATAATAACTAAATAAAATCCCCATTTGATTAAAAATACAGGCTCGGAAAGTGCGTAGATGCCTAGTTTGCGAGCCTTGTGTTTTTTTAAAATTATTAAAAATAGACAAAAAATAAGAAGATGAGATACGATAGCTTATGGCGTAATAAGTTCTTTAATTACAGAAAAAGTAACAATAGAGGAGGAACAAGTATGCAAATATATGAAGGAACAGACGGACTAAGAGGATTAGTCAAGAAGCTTATCGAGGTGTAGAATTTCAAGAAGATAACGTATGACGGCGAGGGTTCAACAATAAGCACGAATAATGTTGTATTTCATTTGTGGGTAACTGATGAATTGTTTCTGTCTGGTCAGTTCAGCGACACAGAGAAGCAGGGCTGGCTTGACCTCGATGTACAAACAAATAATCTAGTATGTCCTTGTGTAGGTATTTACAAGTATCCAGATGAAAGACGTTGGGTCATTTACAAACAAAATGACCTAGTTGCTTTTGGTATCCACAGCAATCAGAATGAAAGGCCGCCAATATTTACCGTTATCGGCGAGGTCGTTGACTATGAAACGCAAGAAAAAGGCTATGGCTTGGCAACAAGCTATGCGAACAATAACAGCCAGCGTTACTCTGTATTTACTGATGGAACGGAAATAGTGTCAATGCCTTACAGACCAATGTGCCGACGAAAGGCAGTCACTTCTTTCGTACCCGTGACGTCATCAACGCTGAATCAGGGTTTTACAAATCTTTATCATGTTCTTTCACATACTTCGGGTATAAATGATGACGATACATATATCAGCTACACACCTCCAACACAGACAATACTGCTTAACGGCAAGAAATATCTGTTAAGCAGATTTGCATTTGAGATAAAAGATTAAATTTTAAAGGAGGGATTATATGACAAAAACATATTTGGATGAAGAAGGATTAAGTTAGGTTTGGAACGTGATTGATGCCAGAGATACCAAAGTAGTTGAAAAGCTGAAAAATCTTGAAGAAAGAATGGATGCTTAGGAGAATAAGGTGACAGTTGCCTCTGGAGTAGCTTATGCCGCCGCCTATGGGAATTCTGCAAAGCCAATAGTAGGTACTGCAACTGAGTATACAGAGGAGAGTGGTAATTAATATGAGTATTGAATGTACAACCTTAATTAATGGTACAAGATTTGAAGGTTTTAATCAATTTAGTCCAATAATAACAAATGCTTTAACACAAATTTATTCTAGCTATAATTGGTATGAAAAGAGTGGAATAACAGGAGCGTTCGATGGTACTAATAATTATTTAACGGCTAGTCTATATTTTACAACAGAATCTTATATAAAGATAGTTATACATACACAAGAACCTTATATACATATATTTTTTGTTACACCTAGTGTTACTAAAGAGGTATTTACTCAACCTCCAACCTGGGATGGAAGTCATAGAAGTGAGTTTTTTAAAATGTCTATAGGAAAAACTGCTTATGGTATAGGTATATTAGCTTATGGTAATAGTGATACGATTATTAATTCTCGTAATATATTATTTTATAATCTCTATGTCGGAGAAATCACAAAGCTTGATGGAACAGTAACAAAAGGCTGTATCTATGCTGCTGACGATGGAACACTAACTATCGCTACGGACGACGGCATCTCTTCTGAAAAAGCTCAAACTTCTACAATAAACGCAGATAGACCTGCAATTCTTGCTCCTGTTGTTGATACAACTTATGGTAATGTTTTTAAAGACATTTATTTCATGAGAAGTTCTCCTCTTAATTGTAATATTATGGCTGTTGAAGGACAAGGTAATTTTCTTTGTGGAAAGACTCTTGCGTTGAAAGATTAAGGAGGTCGCATAAATGATTGAACACACAACTTTAATGAGTAATGTTCAGATAGGCTCTAATGATGTTGCTAAAGTTATAGCGATATATAATGCAATTTTATCAGCTTATACCTGGGAGACAGGTTCAGAAGTTTATAATATTGCTAATATAGGGGCAATATACGGAAAATATTATTTTACTGCAAGCAGCTATATAAAAATCGGTAATTATACACCGCACAATTACGGAGTAAAAATTGAAATTGTAACGCCAAGCAGTACAAAGACAATCAGCCTGCAAGACCCATATTATATGTTTTCACTTGGTAAAACATCAAAAGGTATTTGCATTTGTGCTTACTCAGGGGGAAAGGATACTCGTGACCCTCATTTTTATAATCTTTATGTTGGTGAAGTTACACATCTTGATGGAACGACAACGAAAGGTTGCATCTATGTAAATGATGATAATTCATATATTGTTGCTACAGATAAAGGTATATCAGAAGAAAGTGCTTTTGTTTCAACCATAGATAATACAAGAAAAGCACAACTTGTTGCTGCGGCAGATAGCACAACTGGTGCAATTTTTAATGATACTTATATGATGTTTAATACACCATTGCAATATAATAAAATGAAAATTCTTGGAACAGGTAAAACTTTTCTCTTAGGCAAGTCTCTCTGCTTAGCAGATTAATACAAATTAAAAGTTAATTATTTCTGGCTCGTGTCAATCCCCTCAACGACACTAATTAACTTTTTAATTATATATCTTTTACAAAGGAGAAGTCATCATTTGATGGCTTCTTTTTCTTTTATTCGTGCCGCGAGACCAAATGAGAGAAATGAATCTCTAAAGTTTTCAGACGGCGGCACATTGTAAGCTTGAGTTTTTGACTCTGATGTGTTATAATTAAGTAAAAGGTTAGAGAAAGTTAAAGTAATTTTGACTTATAAATGAAGAATAAACACGGAGGTGGCAATGTGAGTAATTCAATTTACTACAAAGGAAAGAAATATGGCGGTGGAGAAGCAGCAAAGCCGCAAGAAATTTAGGCAGAAGAAAATGAAATATTAGTTGGCGATGGAGCGAAGTGGACAAAAAATAGTCCAATTCTCGCAGTAAAAAAAGCTTTAACTGCCGGTGCAGAAGCTTTTAATGCTTACATAGTTGGAGCACAAACAGAGGGAACAGATGTAATGAGACTTTCAACAGACCCTAAAGGAGAAAAAGAAAATGAAGGACATCTTGATATAAAAGATGCAACACAAGTTCTTCATGAAGGTTCTTCTATTGTTCATACAAGTGGAACTTCAAGTTTTACAATGAGCGATGAAGCCCAAATGGATATAACTCATACTGCACAAGTCTTTATTCATGATGGCGCTATTATTAACATGGACGTTGAAGGAGAAAATGACTATTGGACACCAGAAATGGGAATTGCATCAGGTAACTGGCAAACAGATGATAAGCATAGTTCTCTTTTTATTCACAATCAAGCTAGAATTATGGCTAGCGGTGCTGCGGCATTAATAATTGGAGAAACAGCTTCAGGCAATTTCAATGGTCATGCTTACTTTAGAGCTGGCACAGTAAAGAAAGTAGACAACACAATTAAGTACACCGAACCTCATGTTATATTTGATACTGGTAACTTCTATTTTGGAGAAAACATACTTGATGATACAGCTAAGTCAAAGAGAAGTCCATACTTTAAGATGGGTGGCGGCGCTTCCTTAATAATGAACACTAATGATGACAATGATTTAGACCCATCATTAATTTGTTCTCCAACAGAATTTTATTTCATGAGTCAGGGAAGCCGCGGCGTTGATTATTCTGGCGAAGAAAGAAAGAAATGGGATTGTCCTCCAAATATAGGAGATAATCCACAAGTATCTGGATATCAACCAAATCCTGTTTGTACTACTATTAAAATCTCTGGTAAGACAACTGTTCTCATGGATAACAGCGGAGAATCTAAAACTTACTTGAAGATATGTGCTGATAGCGGCAAGCTTGTAAGAGCTTATATTACTGGCAATACTTTTATTCAGCAGTCTGGCAATGCTCATACGGAATTTAATGACTATGCCTTTGTTCAAGCTTGTAATGATAAAGATAAGTATCCAATTTTTAGACTTGGTAATAATAGTCATAATACTAATGACACAAACCCTACTCAGATAGCACCAAGTCTTAGACCTTTTGTTGTTAGAACTGTTGATACTACTTTAGACTTTATTAACACTGGAAAAGAAAACTATTGTGGTTGGGGTAATCGTAATGTTTCTTATGTTTATCTTTCTAGTACAGACGAAACATCAGAAACTCGTTTTGAAGAACTTTCTTTCATCACTAATGAAAGTTCTTATGATGCAGAATGGAACGCTGTTGCTCAAGGTACTTCTAATACTGTATCTTGGATACCTGCAAAAACTCACATAGTTCATGAGAGTGGAAGATATTGGTTGACAAAAGATGCAGATAATACAAGAATTTGCTATGTAAGTTATGCTCATTTCCACACTGGAACTGGAGAGAGTGCTGGTATTAGCTTCTATCTCGGTCCAACACTTAATAATCAATCTAAATTAAGATATCTCAAATTTAGAATTACTAATGCAACAGGTACCTTTAAAGCTAGTAAAGCACCAAAAGCTTCTTTAGAGCTTCCTGCTATTAGCTTAACTTTAAAAGCAACAAATGGAGTATATAGCTTTGATATCGACAAAGACTTACGTAATAATACTCCAAACTGGTCAACAGGTAAGTATCTATTCATAGGTCTTGATTCTATGAAGGATATTGTTTCAACAAGCTATGACGGTCAGCAATTAGTTAGTCCAGAATATAGTACTGATGATGGTAGAGACTTATTAATTGGTACAAACTCAAGACTTTCTGGTATTAAAGCGGCAGGAAATAACTTCTTAGCTTTAGGTAAAGCAAGTGGTATTGATATCTTCAGCGAAAGCAACTCTATCAAATTAAAAGCTCAAAATCAGAGTATTACACTTGGTGGCGCTTGCATTAAATTAACAAGTGACGGCCAGGTAAGTGCTTTAATTCAGCATGCTGCTTCTTTGAGAATGGAAGGCTCTGGAAGTATTGTTTGTAAAGACGGAGCAAGTTTAAGCTTTTCTGGCGGCACTAGTGCTCAAATTGCAGGCGGTACATTTAATATTTCTGGTTATCCGAATGTAACTGTTCAAGGCGGAGCAGTTTTACTGATGAGTGGTTCTGGTACTCTTAATGTAACTGGAACAGCAAATGTTACTTTTGCAGATGGTCCAACAGTTAATGTTAAGGGAGGTTCTAGTATCAATCTTACAGAAGAAGCAAAGCTTACCTTAAGTTCAAGTTCAGAGTTTAATCTTAGCGGTCATTCCACAATCATTGGTGAAACAAATAGTAATCTTCAAAATGAAGATGAGACATCTTTCACATTTAAGGGCGCTTCAACAGAAGAATCTGTAACTTTTACTCTTAAAGAACTTAAAGCTCTTAAGGCTTTACTTTCATAATCTTAATTCATAACTTTAACCTGAGAATAAAAATCTACGGAGGGAGGTAGAGTGAACTATTTTATAATCGGCAGCGACGGAGGCGGATGCTGCAATTTTATTCAGTATTAGGGCTGTCCAATAGGATATTCCGATGGTGCGCCCTTTATATCAGCAAATAGATACAAAATGCCACAAAAAATAGATACAAGAAATGAAGAATTAAAATAGAATAAGGCTGACTCAGAGAAATCTGAGCCAGCTAATAATTGAGGTGAAATCTATGACGTATGATGAATTCATTAAGAAGCATAAAGGAGTTGCGGTCGACATTGATGGCGCTGCAGGGGCACAATGTGTAGACCTTGCAACAGCTTACTTTTATGAAGTTTTTGACTCTAATATCAAAAATTTCTGGTTTGATGCTCATCACTTTTGGGACTTGTTTAATAACAATGCTTGGCTAAAAAAGAACATGACTAAAATTGAGAATAAGCCAGAAACAGTTCCTCAAAAAGGTGATGTTGCAGTTTGGAAAGGTTCTTTGAATGGCGGCTGGGGTCATATTGCAATCTGTACAGGAGAAGGAGATACAAATTACTTCTATTCTTATGACCAGAACTGGACAGGCAATCACGATGTTTGTACAAAAATTAAACATAATTATAATCATATTGCCGGTTTTCTTAGACCAAAAGACCAGTCTAAAATTAAGAAAGAGGCAACCTCAAGTACAACAGATAAGAACGATGTGCCGGCAGGTGTAAAATTAGTTATTGATATCTCGCAGTATCAATCCAAAGTCGATTATGCTAAACTCGCAAAAGCAGTTGATGGCATTATCATTCGTGTTGGCTATCGTGGTTGGGGAGATGCAGGAAAACTTTGCATTGACCCAAGTTTTGAAACTCATATTAATGGAGCAGTTAAAAACAAAATCCCTTATGGATTCTATTTCTTTTCTCAGGCAACTAATGCAGAAGAAGGAAAAGAAGAAGCAGATTTCTGTTATAATTTAATTAAAAACTATAAACCAACTTATCCAGTTTACTTTGACTCTGAGAATAGCGGCGCAGGTAATAATCAAGGTCGTGCAGATAAAATTTCTAAGGCTAATAGAACCTCAGCAGCAATCGCTTTCTGTAAGGAAATTCAAGATAAGAGTCTTGTATCTGGCATCTATGCTAGCGAGAACTGGTTTAAAGAAAACCTTGAATGGAATGGTATTAGATGCTATTCTATCTGGTGTGCTAAATATGGTTCAAACAATAGCATAGCACAAACAAAACCAACAATTGAAAAATATGATGGCTGGCAGTTTACTTCACAGTATTCTGTAAGTGGTATTAATTCAAAAGTTGATATGTCATATTTCTACAATGTGCCGGCCAGCGGCAATTCAAAAGATGATAATAACAAAAATGATGACAAAAAACCAAAGATTACCTATAAAGATTATTATGTAATTGCAACTAATGGAGTTAATGTTCGTTCAACACCGAATGGAACAATTAAATCAACTCTTATGTACAAAGCAAAAGTAAGTTGCGTTGTTGGTTCTGAGAAGAGTGCTGGTGGCATAACTTGGATTAAGACAAAGAATAATACTTGGATTGCTAAAAAATATCTGTCAATTACTAAGCCAGTTACAAAAAAGACAACTTACACAGATTATTATGTAACTGCAACTGATGGATTAAATTATAGAACATCCGCAAATGGTACTATTAAGGGTACTTACAAGAAAGGCACAAAGATTACTGTTGTTGATGGCTCAGATAAAACTGTTAATGGTCTTGTTTGGGTAAAGACAAAAAATAAATATTGGGTAGCTAAGAAGTATTTAACTAAAAAGAAACCTAGTGCCGCGGCACCGTTTAAAGTGAATACTGACTATACTTTACAGGTAGACCTTAAAGTAAGGTCGGGCGCCGGCACAGGATATGCTCAGAAGAAGACTTCTGCTCTTACAGTAAATGCCAGAAAGTCAGCATATAATCAGACTTGTGCAGTTCTTAAAAGAGGTACAAAGGTAACTGCTCTTAAAGTAGTCAAGAAGTCTGATAAAGAGTATTGGATACAGATTCCTTCTGGCTATATCTGTGCAATGCAGAAAGGAGAAAAATTTATTAAGTAATGCCACTTCAACCTCAATTTACTTCAGTTTGTAATGGACTCTTAGTAAACAATTTGATTTTGACACCGCCGGGACAAGAGCCAGCGGCAATAAATCTTATTAAAGTTTATTAGCTACCCGAGATTACTTTTGGTGCTTTTACAACAACTCAAGCTGAGTTTATGAGCAGACAATGTGTTTATGAGAATTTTGAAAGATTTAATTGGTTCATTGATAATTGGACAGCTTGGAATTTAGGAAATGATAGCAAAGAAATTAAAGTTGGGCTTTGCGGCAAGAGTAAGACGGCACGACGTAATTTAAAAAAAATTTTAGTTTATCTCTGCCGCACTTATAATCTTGGTTTAAATCAAATTTATCTTTCCTTTTCTGACCCTTAGTTATTTAAAGAGTTGGGTAAATTTATTGAGACTAAGGAAATTCCAAAAAGTCAATTATTTACAGATGTACTTGACATTCCAAAACAAACTTTTATTCCCAAAGTCACTTATGAAGTCTATACAATGGGACAATGGTAGTAGTCTACAAATGAAAGTTAGATTGAAGCGATTAAAATTCATGCTACTGGCGGCAAATTAACATATCGAGTTTTCTCAAAAAATTGTTGGTTTCCTTGGGTTAAAGATGGAGAACAATCTGGTTCTTTTACTTATCCAATCAAAGGTTTCCAATATATTTATGATTCAGACGACTATGAATTATGGTATCGCTGTACTTTAATCAATGGAGAAGATAAAGACTGGCGAAATACATCTCTTAAAATTCCTTATAAAAAAATTATCACAGGACTTGAGTTCAAGTTAGAAAAGAAGTAAGAGGACTTTCTTAGAGAAGCCCTCTTATTTTTTTACTTTGTTTTAAAGAGGAGGTGCTTGAAATGGCAGAAGAAGTTTTATTTTTGTGTCCTCACCAAAGTGAACACAAAGCAATAGATGAAAATAATGTAAATAGTATCAAGTGGAAAAATAGTGCCGCTCTCCATTCCGATGAAACAGCTTATTTTGTCGACGATGCCGCGACACAACAATTTGAAGATAAAATTAAACAAGCACAGGGTATATTATAATGGAATTTCAATCTACAAATGGACTAATAAGTTTTGGAAAAGAATTTTTTGCTTTAAAAAATGAATTACAACCGAGCAATCAAGTAATGACATCTCAGGTTCTTGCAAAGACTTTTCCTTTTAAACTTTCAATTAATTTAGATAAGAAATTAAATCTTGAGAATCATGATTTATCTCAAAATCTTTTGTTCCATTATTGTGAACCTATGCATAAAGAAGTTACTCAATCTGAATTTCAAGCTTTGGCGGCACTTGAAAATTTTAATAAAGATGAAAGAGTTTTCTATGTTTCCGAAGATTGATTTTTATAAAAAATTATGAAATAATAAGGAGGAATTAAAATGTTAGAAAGTATTTTAGGTTTAGCTACAGGAATTTCACTTACTGACCTTGGTGCTTTAGCAGCACTTACTACAATCATAGTACAGGTCCTTAAGCAAATTTTACCAAAAGTTATTCCAACAAAGATTGTAACGATTGTTACTGCAATTGTTCTTTCTGTTGCCGCAGCCCTTATTTGCTTTGGTGTTATGTTTAAGACAGCACTTATTGGTTTACTAATGGGCTTTATTGTTGCATTTGTATCCATGAACGGCTTTGACTCTTTGAGAGAAATTTGGGTAAGATTTACCTCTGGTCAAAAGGCTGATGATGAGGTTGGTGGAGAAGGATAATGGCAGATAATCACAATCAACTACTTAAGGATTTGATTGAGACTATTAGCAAAGGCAATATTACAGGTGAGACAATCAAAGAGATTGAGAAATCTAACCTCTGGAAAGAACTTTTAGAATTTATGAAGTAGGAAGGTGGCTCAAGCTTATTGGGTCACTATCCTATTTTTTAGAGTGATTTTAAAAATGATACCTTATTTAAATTTATCAATGCCACTGCCGATATGGATAGTAATGAATCGCCTGCCGGCTCATTTAATTTTAAAGCAATACTTGATAATTTAAGAAACAAGGTTAATCCAGATGGCTCTGCTAACACGGACGGCAACAATCCGTGGAATGAGTCTTTAACAAATTCCTTAACTTATTTATTAAGATATATAGACCCTGAATATATAAGGGATTATGAGAATAAACATTAGATTAGTTATAAGCCTGATAAGGATAAAGAAACAAATTTACCAGAAGAAGTCAATAACACAAATGGTAGTATTCCTGTTAAGGGCAGCTCATTAAATGGTGGTTTTAGAATTACTGATGTGAAAAATGCCAATGCAGGTAATTCTTTTACTAATGATGGCAAAAGACCTTGGGTTATTCCTAATTACAATGTAGATGGCGATACATATGACAAAGTTAGAGGTATTGATAAGATACTTCAAGTTCTAATAAGTCATAAGGAAATGCAATTTACTCACACTCAAAATTAGGATAATAGTGAAAAGAACAATTAGATTGATAATCCAACAAATGGTGTTAGTAAATATATTAGATTACTTATGCCAAAGTATCTCAGAAGAGTTGAAGTTGAAGATTTAAATAGAAACTTTTGGGTTATTGGTCAAGTTATTGCAGCAATAAGTGCTTACTTATTTGATGAGGACTCCCCAGTTACTCAAATGTTTAAGAGAATTTTAAGTGAATTAATTCAGCTTTGGGAAAATATTCTCTATCTTTGGGCGGCGGTAATGCTTGTTTCTCAAAAACCATATTATACAAAGGTTCACACAGAAGTTGTTTATATTCCAAATGATAGTTATAGAGATTATTGGAAGTATGATAATTTTCAAGCCACAAGAACTACTGATTTAAAAACAATTTGGACTAATAGACTTTAGTATTTGAAAGACTCTTATCCAGAATGTCATTTATGTATACTTCCTGTAGTGAGGGGCGGCAACTATAGACATAATTATTATAGTACAGAAACGTGGCCGGGCGTTATACTTTACAATCGTAATACAGAAGAAGTTCAGTATAGAACTTTTACAAGCAATAATGAATTTACAATTACTTCTGAGCTTGCAAAAAGAATGTACTGTATTCACGAAGCAGAAAATGAGTTTAGATATTATGCTCCTTTTTCTAACGTAAATACTTCTTTAACTGAAGAATTGCAATATAGATATACTGCCGCATTAAGAGTAAGACCTGTTAATATTGGAATTGTCTTTAATAGTGAACAGAACACTTTCACTTTTAATTCTATTAATCTTTGTCTTGATGATGCAATAGGATAGGCAGTTACTGGAGTGGTTAAGACTATTGCTACAGTTGCTTTTTCTGCAAGTTTAGCTGGTACTATTAGTTATGTAGGCACTATTTATTCTGGAACTCCTATCTCTGGCGGCATTTCCTCAGAAGCACAAGAAAAAAGAATTGAAGAATTAAAGTAGGGATATTATCTAGGAGAGCTTATTAGTTCTAGCAATACAAGTAAAGAGTATTCTTATGAAATTACTAATAAAAATCTAATGTTGCGTCCAATTATTTGTCAAGTTGGTGATATTAATGATAGTGGCTGGACTGCAATTAAAAAAGATGATATTGAAGTTCTTAAGAGTATTACGCCAGTAGATAGCCAAGAAATTACTTTAATCACAGGCAAACATTAGGCTAGTCTAATTAAAAAATACAATGACCCTGAAGGATATCAACCTTTAAATCTTACAGAGGATATGTATTTTTATGATAGAACTAATAAAAAAGTTAATAAAGTAGAAGCTGGTAAGTATGGTGGTACAAAAAATAGTCAAAATTGTATTACAACTTATGACGAAACCAACTCCGCTTTGGGATATACAAAAAGTGGAGGACTTGAAAAAGTTACCAACCAAGGACCTCAAATACAAGATATACATTATTATAGTATATTAGGTAAGCCAGCGGCAGGTGATACAAATACTAATCCTCTAGCTAATGCTTGTATGGATACTAACTCAGAAAATTTCAGATATGGTAGTATCTACAGTCATAATAAGAATTTAGACTTATCTGAGATTAAAGCTTAGAAGAAGATTTATTTGCAAAGGTGTCGCTTCACCAGTTCTCAAGAGGTAGTTTCCTCTGGTGCTATCTTAAAAATTGGTAATAAAACCATTGTTTATAAAGATTATGAAGCTTTTGGTAATAATTTACCTCGTTGGACAGAAGTTCAACCTAAAGACTTTAAAACAAATAAGCGTTTTCAAAATTAGCCTTTTGATATGTGTGAATAGTTAAGTAGATTAAGAACTGTTAGTAAGACGTCCAGCGGCCATGTCGCTTCAGTAGGTCGTTTGTTTACAGAAACAACTACTACTAAGTTCTATTATAAAACAAGCGATGGTCACATAAAAAAAGATAATTGGGTTATTGAACAAACCAAGGCTTATTTTGCTTTTGGTCCTACAATGGGCAGTTTAGGTACGCCGGCACAATATGATATTGGTTCTGAAAAAATAACATATCATAAAGATTATTGGTATGAAGATGATTATGTAAGAAGTGATGATACTTTAGCAGGTAAAAATGTTACTTATAAAGTTGGTTACAAAGAACCAACTTGGAACGATAATGGTAAATGGATGAACTATTACACGGCTAAGCTTGATAAAGATAGTAATGGTAAAATTACAGGTATTTCCTTAACTTATAATGATATTCCAGACAACTACTCTTCTCTTTATGCTCCTTTTGGTTTTTATGGCTGGCCGCTTACTGCATCTGATATCCAAAGTTTAGCAAATCTTTCAGTTGGATAGGGTAGTCAGTATGATGTGTATTGGAGTAAAGATGTTTCCTCAACTTCTAACAAGCCAACCTTTCCTAGTGTTAGTGTACAGATGAGTCCTGATTTAAAATCTTTACTTGACGATAATACAATTAAAACTAATAAAGACCGAATTTATATTGAAGGTTCTGGTTTAAAACTTTATCCAGGCTGGACTATCAGAGTTATAACAAATTATCTTTATCCAGACGGCACTTGTATTAAGTGCGTTAAATACAGACTTGATGATGATTATAGTTATTACGGTTGCAGGGCTGATGTTAATGATATAACTAAATGGGCAACAAAATCTGGTTCAGGATATATTTCTAGTCCAAAGAATCTAACAGCAGAAGGATATACTCTTTATAAAGTAAATGGTGATTTTACTAAAACAAATAGTCAAGGTGTCAAAGAAGTCTTTTTAGACTTTGCAAAATATCCTTCTAACGGCGTTAATAAATAATTAAGAGAGGTGAGATAATTGAGTTTTTCTACGATAAATGCGATGCTTGATGCATTACATAAGACTATTCCTTATCCTCCTACCTCAAAAGACCTTTCTTCTATCGCAAATGACAAATTTGCTGTTTGGTCTAACCTCTTATCTTACCTAAAAACAGAAGTCAATTTTGTAGGTCATTATCCTTTTTGGGAGAACGACCTACAAGATGGTTCTCTGTTTAAAGGAATAAGTGATAATTGTGATTATGATAATGGTTCTATCCTTTATCTTGATATAGAAAATATTTATAATGAGAGTATGGCTGCCGGCACAACAATTTGGAATGAGAGTCTTAATGATTTAATTAAGACTTGGCTTGATTTCTCTAAAATTATAGATGAGGATAGAGAAATTGTTCCTAATGGTACAATAACTTTTTCAGATATTTTAAAAGCTGATGCAGGCTATTCTTTTGAGTCTGAACCTTTTGTAAAAGCTTGGAAGAATGTTGATAATCAAACTTATGCAGAAGTTCGTACTACTAAAGATATGGTAATGTCAGTAATAAAATCTGACAGAAACTTGCAGTTTACTCGTTCAATTAGCAGTGCCGCAAGACCATTTATAAGATTGATTATGCCAAAATATACTAGAAGGGTTGAAATTGAAGACCTCAATAGAGATTTTTGGGTAATAGGACAAACTATTACTGGTATTAGTCAATACTTATTTGATGATAACGGAGCAATGTCTAAAATATTTAAAGGAATAATAAGTGAATTACTTCAGCTTTGGGAAAATATTCTATATTTGTGGGCAGAATTAGGCTTGCTAGCCAAAAAACAATACCCAATTAAAATTCTTTATGAGCCGCTTCCTAATAGTGTTTATTAGCCTTATGCTAAATTTGACAATTTTGAAGCCGCGGCGTCTTTAAGTATAGCAAGTATTGAATAGAGATGTTAGTATTTGATTGACAAATATCCAAATAACAATCTTGTTGTTTTACCTTTTATTCGTAATGATAATTACCGTCATAATTACTATTCAAAACAAATTTTCCCTTGTATCTTATTTTATAATCGCTACAAAAATGGTTGGACAGGAAGAGAACTTAAATGTAATAATTAGCCTCTTACTATTTCAATTACTGGCTCAGAGTGTGGAGTTTCTTGGGGCAATAAAATTTATGGTATTAAAGAAATTGAAGATAATAAGTTTAAATATTGCGCTCCTTGTCAAGAAGCTGATTATGATATTAATATGGAGAAAGGAAAATATTATGGATTGGTTAGAGTTATTCCTTCTATTGATGGTGTTCATTATGATAATAATGATAATATCATTATTAGCAGTTTAAGATTGAGTATTTATGATGCCGCCGCACCAGTTATCAATAATTCAGCTTCATTAATTGGTAATATACGGACAACTAGCAGTATTAGCAGTGGAGAATCAACTCCGGTAGCTTTAAGCGCAGCGGCACAAGGTTCAGATAAAACACTCATTTCTCCAACAACTCTTACTGCGGCAGAAAGGGAAGCTTATTATCAAGGTGAATTGGTAAGCGGATATGCTAAGGCTATTGTTCCAATTATTAAAAATGCTGATTTTAAAGTAGTTAAAATTGGTGACTTTTATCCTATTGATTTAGCACAATCTGGAGAAGGGTTTAGACGAATTACAGCATAGTCTGGTAGTTCTTCTAATCGTTATTGCTGGGATACTTATGGAATTGGTAGTTTTTATAACACTCACCATTTTGATAAGGTGGCGCAGACTGGTTATTATACTACAGATACAAAATTAGTTTTTCGTTATTATGGTACAGGAGATTATTTTGAAGCTCATACTTTAACTCCTGCTTGGCTACGAGATAAGGGCGCAAAATATATTAAAGAAATTATTAATGACGATGACAATTACCCAACTATTACAAATAAACCAACCCTTTTTGTTACAAGAATTGGTGTGGGCTATTGGACAGGAGAAGCTGGTTCACAGTGGTCTTATGGAGTATTTTGTGACCTTTATTTTTCTAGCGGTACAGAGGTTATTTGGCTTGGTCCTGTTTATCTTTTCGATGGCTATTGGACATATGATACTAGAATTTTTTCAACGGACGACTCGAATGTTCGTTGGAGAAGCTTGCGAATGAGATGCAATTCATTTACAGCAAGAACTGTTAATGAAACTACTGATTATAAAATGACAGGCGGTCAATTAGCATGGTTCGATTATAATAAGATAGTTAATGAAGGAGATACTTCTCAAACCTTTTCTAATCGTCCTAATTGTAAAATTAATTTTAATAATAATACAAATACTTTAACTTATTCTGGACACACTAATCCAATAATTAGTGGAGCAACAAAATTTACTCCGATTGTGGTAAAGAAAGGAGATAATACTCATATCTTTAATAAAACATCAGATAAATTATTTGCCGCCGGAGCAACGTTAAATTTATCTAATACACCTTCAGATTTTACTTCAGATAACTTTAAGGGCGCGGGCGATGCAAATCATTTTTATTTAGTTACATCTTAAAAGAGAGGTCAAAATATTTGACTTCTCTTTCTTTTTTTGATATAATATATTTATAGTAAAAATAAAAAGGAGGAAAAGTAATGGTTTTAACTACTCGTCAACGTAAAGTTGTAGAATCAGATGCACAGAATATTCTTTGTGTAGCAACTCCAGGCTCGGGAAAAACTACAACTTTAACAGAACGTATTCGTTATTTGATTACAGAACGCAAAGTTCCAGCAAGTCAAATTGTAGCAGTAACTTTTACTACTATGGCGGCAGAAGAAATGCGAGGAAGACTTGGTTCTATAGCAGATAATGCTTTTATTGGAACTGTTCATTCTTATGCTAATCAGATTTGTAAAATGAATGGTATTAATACTGATAGAGAAATTGCAGATGAAAATTTTAATGAGATTATAAAGAAAGCAATAAAACTAACTCGTGATAAATTTCCACAAGTAACTTATGTTTTTGTTGACGAAGCACAAGATTTAAGTCAACTTGCATATGATTTTGTAGAATATATCCCTGCAACACATCATTTTTTCTGCGGTGATGACCGACAGATGATTTATGGTTTTAATGGATGTACAGATGAATACATGAGAAAAATGTATTCCAATCCACTTTATACAGTTTATAGTCTTGTTGAAGATTTCCGCAATCCTCCTAACATTATTGCTTTTGCAAACAGTTTTCTTAGAAGTTATCAAGCTCTTAGTCCATCAGCCGTTCCAATGAAACAAGAAGATGGTATTGTTGAAGAGTGTACTTTTAATGAAGCACTTATTGAACTTGAAAATACAGGTAACTGGGGCAGTTGGTTTATTCTTTGTCGTACCAACCATGAGGTTGCAGATATTCTCGAAATGCTTGAAGAAAAAGAGATACCTTGTATTTCCTTTAAAAAGGGAGACCTTGAAAATAAAGAAGACCTTGATATACTTCTTGCAAGTAATCGAGTTAAAGTTCTTACTATTCATACAAGCAAAGGACTTGAAGCTCCTAATGTTATTGTAACAGGAGCAAAGACGCATATTTTGGAAGAAAGAAAAATTGCTTATGTTGCCGCAACTCGTGCGGAAGATACACTTTATTGGTGTCCTTCTTTCAGAAGAAATCGTTGGAAAAAAGAAAATATTAATAAAATAACAATGGCAGGAGCTGTTCAAGACAGACTTAATAAAGAGAGAACAGGAATGGTAACTTTCTAATGAAAAACTTTGTACTTTATGAAGATGATGAAAAGAAAATTGAGATTGATGGCTATTTTCATTGGCTAATGAAACAGCTTGCAGTTAAAGATTTTCGACTTCAACCGCAAGAAATGAATTATTTACTTGCCTTAGCATTTGGTATTTTAAAAGATAAAAATATTCAGCTTAATAATACGACTATTATTAATAACATACCTGTTATTGAAAGTCAATGGCCGATTAAACTTCAACCACCCTACGATATCTTTAATGGTATTGTAGCGGCACTGTCAGAATATGATAGTCTTGATGATAATACACCTTTAATTCTCAAAGAACTTGAAGATGAATTTGCATCAAGTGGTTTCTTTGTTCATATCTTTCCACATCGTATTTATGATGTAAAAGGATTTTTGACTCTTCAAACACCAAAGCAATCATATTTAATGTTTTTTGGCTTTGAAGAAAATAACTTTGATGAGGGTTTTTTAGAGGATTTCCTTTAAAAAATTACTTATAAATTGGAATGTTTTTTCGCTACATTCCTCTTAGCGTTGAAATTTCTCTTCAAGCGGCGGCAGCGCCGAATTAAGGAGGAATTTAAAATGAAAAAATTTAATTTGTTTTTGGCGACACTTCTTCTTTGTGTCGCAATGTTTTGTAGTTGTGGGTCTGTAGGAATTAGAGATAGTTCCATTCCTCAAGCAACAACAAGAGCAGTCTTGATTGATGTAAATGGTGATAGCGTTGCATTAGAAGATACAGACAGTAGTTCTTTTGTGATTGATGATAGTTCAATCGCAGAGACAACAACGACTACCACTAAGGCAAACACTACTACAACAACAAAGAAAAAGACAGCCGCAACAACAACCACTACTACAACAGCAGTGGTAACGCAGAAAATTATTTATGATGCTGCGCCGGCTGTTGAAAAAACAATAACTTGTAAGCAAACTGAACAGACAAAAGCGAAGCCTGCTCAAATTGAAGAATTTATTGTTTTTAAGTCTAGCACTCATTATGTTCATAAATCAACTTGCAGATGGGCAAACTCAGAATGTAAGAAGATTACAGATACAGAGAACATAAAGGCTAGAAAGTGTACTGAATGTAATCCCGATATCGAGATTAAGCATCTCTATAAAGAACCTGTTAAGACTACCACTACGGCGGCACAGAGTTCTTCTAGTTCTATAGACTCTTATAGTAGACAGTTACTTGCAGAAATTGTATGGCATGAAGCTGGCAGTAATTGGATAACTCAATATGACAAGGCACATATTGCCGCGGCAGTAATGAATAGAGTTTATGACAAGAGATTTCCATCAACTGTTTATGATGTACTTGTAGCACCGGGACAGTTTACTGGATACTGGCCAGGTAGTTGTACACCTACTCAGGCTTGTTATGATGCAGTAGACTATTACTTTGCACACTCAGGTGAATTTGATGCATCAAATAGCTGGTATGGAGACGGCAGACAGAATCACTTCTATTATCAATAATCTCTAAAAGAGACGATAACAAATTGGAATTGGCAACTCCAACTTTTAAAGCGGAAAACCCAATGATAAGAGTGAAAATATCAGATAGAGAGAAAATTCAACGCAATTTGAGAAGGACGGCTTAGGCTGTCCTTTTTTATTTTGACTTTTTTCAAAATTTTTGGTATTATTAATATAAAGAAAAAGAAAGAAGAGTGACAAATGGACTTTATTAAATTACAAAAATTGAAAGACACTTATTTTTCTAATCAGACAATAAGTCAAATGATAACAGATGTCTTTGATGCAGCAACAGATGACCCATATTATTGGTCTGATGATAGATTACTTGAAGAAATTGAAAAGATAGGTTGGAAGAGAACTCATTGTTTTCTCTATCCAAAAGCAGAAACTATTTGTCAGAAATCGGAAATTGAAGATGTTAAACCACTTTATGATGTTAATTTGCTTGCAAAATACATTATAAATACCTGTATAGAAGACGGTCATCCAATTACTAATGCACAGCTTCAATTTCTTCTTTTTAGAATACAAATGGATGCTATTACGAGGGGAGTGTTGGCTTTTCAAGAGAATTGCGTCGTTTGGACACATAATATTGTTATACCTTGTGTTTGGTATGAATATGCCATTAATACAAAAAATAAAATTGTAATTTTTGAAAAGTCCATATCTCCATTTAAAGAAGGAGATAAATTTAGACGTATAGTTAATGATGAAATTCGTTATTATTGGGATTTTAAACCACAAAGAGATAAAGATTGGAGATACTTTAAATCTCTAAATGAAAATCTTTCTATGGACTCTGAAATAACTATTACTCCCAAAATGATGAAAGACTATATTTTAGAAAAGGAGCTAAGAAATGAATAAGTTTTTAAATTCTTCAGAATATGATTTTCTAAGTACTAATTCTCTTTTACGAGATAATATTATTTTACTTGGTTACAGCGGCTCAATCGCTTATGGAACAAACCTTCCAACTTCAGATATTGACATACGAGGCGCCGCCCTGCGGTCTCCGAGAGATATTTTACTTAATCAGAATTTTGAGCAAAGGATTGATATTAAAACTGATACGACTATTTATTCACTTGAAAAGTTTTGTTCTCTTTTAACTTCTAATAATCCAAATGTACTTGAACTTTTGGGATTAAAACCAGAACATTATTTATATATTGCTCCAGCGGCACGTCCTATTCTTGAGCATCCACAGTGGTTTCTTACTAAGAGAGTACAGAGGAGTTTTGGTGGTTATGTTTATGCTCAAAAGCAGCGTCTTATGAACGGATTAGACAGAAAAGAAAAAGCAAAACTTTGCAAGTATATGATGCACATTGTTAGACTTCTTTATACTGGAATTGATATTCTTAAATATGGAACTGTTATTACCTATAGAGAAAAGGAACACGCTACTCTTATGAGTATCCGTAATGGAGATTATCTTATGGAAAATGGCGATATTGATGAAAAATATTTCCAGTTAGTCGAGATGCTACAAGAAGAATTTGATTACGCCGCATCAATAACTCATTTACCAGATAAGCCTGACTCAAAACAAATTATCAATTACATTTATGATGTAAATTATAGAAGAATGAAGGATTTTATTTTATCGGGAGGAGAATTTTAATGAAACACTATTTGACAGTTGGAAAGCTTAAGGAAATACTTGATAAGTATGATGATGAGGTTGGTATTGTAGTTCCAATCTGCGATGAAAAAGGTTATGTCGAGGCTTATAACTTGGTTAATAAAGTGGCTCATCTTACTGATTCAACGGAAGATGAAATACCAGAAGTTATTATGCTAACAAGTTCTAATGCATCCATTGAAGATTTCTGTTCTCATGCTTGTGTGCAGCCTGATGAAATTCTGTTTGAAGAAGACATATATTAATCAGAGAAAGGTCAAAGCTTAAAAACTTTGACTTTTCTTTTTTTTTATGATATAATTATTTTAAAAGGAGATGAAAAGAATGAGTGAAATAAGAACGTTTCTTGCTTCTGATATGCGATTATTTGACGCTACGGCGGCAGGAGTTTATCGAATGAGTGTAGAAGAGTATAATCAATTCGTGATTGATAAAATTAATCAGACTCTTAATGATAATGATTGTCTTTTAATGAATGGAATTATTTCTAAAGGGTCGCTAATTACAACTCTCGTTGAGCTTGCAAAAATTAAAGGGAAGAAAATTTTTCTTACAAAAGAAAAACTTGTAGGTGAAGATATCAAGTCTTATCGGAAAAATGATACTTTTATTTGGACGCTTGATGGTACACAAGTTACAACAATTCTTGATAAAGAAGCCTTGATTGTAATACCAGCAAGTGAAAAACGGCTCGAAGAATATTTATCTGAGAGTAATGTCTATCTTGCTATGCCGGCCTCCATGTTTCCAAAAAACTGGAAAAGAACAAATGTTTATGATTATGATAAACACGTTCTCAACACAAGTCTTGAGTTTTATGATTTTGAACCAATTGAAATGGGGTCGCGGCTCAGAGAAATAATTGATGATTATGAGGTCTTCAATACAATGGAAACAACAGAACATCAATGGGAGGAAAAGTAAATGGTTATTATAAAATTTTTTGCTTTTATTTTCTGCTTTTTTTGGAGTATAGAAGTAATTCCAATGTTAAGTTATTATCAACTTATGATAAAGAAGATTATGGGAGGTAAGAGATAATGTATAATCAGATTATTGACTTGATTACTGACAAAGAATGGAAAAAAGTAATTAAAGACTATGGCTGGCCAGTTACAATTTTAACATTTGTGGTGCTTGCGGCAATTATTATCATTCTCTCAGTCTGTGCTTCTTGGCTTTGGAGCTTTGTTTTTGTTCCATTGGGTCTTCCACAAATGAGCTGGGTACAGATGTTGGGATTGCAGATTTTTTTAAATATCATTTGGCCGAAGAACGGTGGAGGTAAAGTTTAATGCCATTAGCACAGAGATTTAATCAGAACGGAAAAGTTATTGTAATGAGCGAGACAACAGATGAACCATTGACTCTCGCAGGATATTGCGCCGGCGTGTGCTGGAACGCAGATGTAAGTGACCAGAAGAAGAACTTTAAGAGAGGACTTCAATGCTTGAAAGATGGTCATGGTAAAGTTCTAGAATATGCACAGATTTACTTAATACTTGATGGCTGGTCAGCCCGTGTCATCCGTGAACTATACACGCATACCTCAGGGTTACCAACTAAACTCCAAGCTTCAACTCGTTATGTTGATTACTCAAATTTTGAATATATATACCCTCGTGCTGCAACACCTGCTCAAAAGAAATTTTATGCAGACGCAATGGCAGAAATTGCTGAGGCGGCACAGTCACTTGAAGATGACGGAATGAAGAGAGAAGATGCAGCACTTTTACTTCCGCTTGGTATGCAGACAAAAGTTGTTTATCGTACCAATCTTCGTGCTCTTATGGATATGGCAAAAGTCAGAATGTGTACAAGAGCCTATTGGGAATATAGAGAACTTATGGACGCAATTATTGAAGCTTTAAGTATCTATTCTGACGAATGGAAATTTTTAGTTGAAGACTTAGTTGTTTTTGCTCCTAAGTGTACAGAGCTTGGCTATTGTCCAGAGTCTAAAGGATGCGGCCGCTTTCCTAAATTTGAAGAAGTTAAAGATGCTTTTCAGTTAGTTCAGCAAACTGTTAAGTCTAAAACTCTCACACAAGAAGAAATTATAAGTGCAATTAATAGTGCCGCTGCTCTAAAAAAAGGAGAAAATAAATGATAACATTTTTTTGGATACTTGGTATAATTGCTGGCATCGCAGGTGGTGCTGCGGCAGGGGTTTATTTTAGTTCTAAGCCTACAAAATCTTCCTTTGGCGGCACAGCGTCTTCTTTTAAAAAGGAACAAGCCAAAATTATGGCAACCCTTGTTGAAAAGAAGAATAATTTTGAGAAGGAACTTCAAGACGAAAAAGACCAAAAGTAGAAAGAAATTAGTGAGAAAATGGCAGTCATGGAACGCCATTTCAATGAAAAACTTGCCGCAACTGAACGAGAACTTACTGCCATTCAATCTCAATACGAAAAGCAAAAGGCCGCTCTTGAAGAAAAATTCAATCAAGAGGCGGCGGCACGTCAAACTCAACTGATAGAACAAATTCAATCAGAAGAAGAGCGTAAGCACAATACTATAGACAAACTTGCAGCAGATTACAAAGCTAAAAGCGACGAACTCAGAGCAGATTTTGAAAGTTTTGAAAGAGATTACAAAGAAAAGAAATAGTCTTATGAAGAATTACTCAAAAAACAAGAGCAACATCAAGAAGAAGTTATTGAACGTTTTAAAAAGGATGAAGAGCGTCGGCAGAATTGCAATTTTTATCGTATTCAACTCAGCGAAAATGACCTTGAAGACATCAAACGATTGAAGAATGTTGCCGCAACCCTCAACTCACCACAAGTTCTCTACAAACTAATTTGGGAAAATTACTACAAATCAAAGTTTTCTGAACTTGTTGGTCGAGTTGCGGGCAAATCACGAGGTTGCGGAATTTATAAGATTACTGACATTACCAATGAGAAGGTTTACATTGGACAGACTAGACAAACCTACTCAGACCGTTGGAGAAGTCATGTTAAGAGGGGGCTTAGAGCAGAGCCAGCTACAAACAATAAACTTTATAATGCTATGTGGGAAGATGGTGTTGAAAACTTTACATTTGAAGTGCTTTGTGATTGTAAAGCAGAAGAACTTAATGAAAAAGAAAGGTATTTTATTAAGTTCTATAAATCTGATGAATGGGGATTTAATTCAAATAGAGGGGTAATGTGAGCTAAAGACTTTGAGCTTTAGCTCTTTTTCTTTTCTCCAAGTCGGAATTGGCGCGACAGTGGGCCGCAGGCTCCACGACGCGACAAGGGCTTTGGTTCTTTGGCCCGACAAAGAACCCCTTTTGATTACTTTTTGGGAAAAGTAATAAGATAAATAATAGGGGAAATTTAACAGTCTCATAGGTTAAATTTTACAACTTCATAGGTCTAATTTTACACAGGTATAGGTTAAATTTTACAGGGGTATAGGGCAAATTTTACAGGGCATAGGTTAAATGTTACAGGAATAAGGAATAGAAAGTCTGAAAAAGTTGTAACGTTTGAATATTTTTGTTACTTATAAGTGTAAAGAATAAAATGGAGGTGTAATAAAATGAATAAAAATTATGTTCAAGCACACGCAGAAGATAGAAATACTTATAAAAATTTTGAGAAAATAACCTCTAAATAGTGGCAAGTTTATTATTATCTATTAAGTATTTCTTATTATAATAGTCAAGAAGTAGAAGACCATCGTTATGTTTATAAGAACAATTTTAATGTTAGTGCCGCGGCACGATTTTTAGGAATTAGTAGGCCTACAATTTACAGGGCTATTGAAGCTTTGGAAACTTATAATCTTGTCAGAGAAAGTAAAATGAAAAATGCCTATTATATTTATTCAAGAGGGTTTGTTGAAATTAATAAAGATACTCTATCTGGATTAATTCAATATAGTAAAATTTGTCCTAAAAATATTGATTTATTAAGAGTTTATTTAATTCTTAAAAAATTAGACTTATTAGCAGAGAATAAACAGGAACGTTGTTTTACAAAAAGAAATTTAATTAAGCTATTGGGTCATGATACTACCACTCAATAGAATTATCTTGATGTATTAGAATATTTAGCTCTATTACGTTATCTTAATCTAGTAGATTTTACTAGTCACACTTAGTCAGATGAGAAGCTTGGGTCTTATGTTGTATATCATCTACAATCAGTTAATGAAATTAGTAATAATCCTGACATTAATTTTAATTTTGTAGGAGAGAAAGACAATAGTGCTACAGGAATTCCAGACCGACTGTTACAAGAATTGAGTTTTATTATGCCAGAATATGGAACTATAAATGAAGAAAAGTTTAAAAATTAAGAAAGAAAAAAATTACATTTTTCAAATTTAACATTACAATAAAACTTTTGACTTTTTTCAAAAAATATCATATAATATAATTAATGAAAATGAAAGGAGAAAATTAAAGTGTTATCAGCAATACTTTTTGGTCTTGTCATTTATTTCTTAATCAAAGGTGGCATTGACATTCTATATCTAATTTTCTTCCATAAAAACAAATAATTAAAAGGAGGAATTACTTTGAAGAACAAAATAGAACTTATTACTTTAACAGATGTAAAGAACTTTGTTGCGGCGGCATCAAATGTCAATGGTGATGTTTATCTCGTAGACCGTAATCACCGCTATCGTATTAATGCTAAATCAACTCTTGGCTGTCTTCTTGCCCAAGCAGAATGGAGTGAGATTTGGGTTGAGTCTGAGACTGATTGCTATTCATCTATAAAAGAATGGGTAGTTGACTAATGCCTCATAGACTTTTTCTCACAGGTGATACTCATAGACAAGTTGATGTCGCAAAGCTTTCTTTTCAAAAATTCCCAACTCAAAAAGACCTCGACCGTTCAGATATAATGGTTGTTCTTGGAGATTGGGGTGTTCTTTGGTATGGAGATGAAAGAGATAATAAATGGATAAATAATTGGAACTTAAAGCCGTGGACAACTTTTGTTGTTTATGGTAATCACGACAATTATTCGGCTCTTCAAAAGTATCCAATAGTCTATAAATTTGGTGCGGCGGCACGAAAGATTACCGATAATATTTATGTTGCAGAAAGTGGTAATATTTATAATCTTAATGGTAAGCTTTGCCTTTGTATTAACGGAGCAGACTCAGTAGACCGTTCTATTCGTACCGAAGGACTAAACTGGTGGTCAGAAGAAGCAATTTCTTCTAATGTAATAACAAAGGCTCTTCATGAACTTGAAGCCTATAATTTTGAAATTGATTATCTTTTTACTCACTGTGGCGGCACAGAAGTCTGTACTTCTCTCGGCTTTACTCCGATGCCGTCAGAAAAGCAACTTCAAAAATTCATTGACCTTGGTCCAAAAAATGACTATGTTCATTATTGTGGTCATTATCATCTTGACCAATGGATTAATGCTAATACACGAATTGTCTATCAGGACATTATAGAAATTAGATAAATAAAGGAGGAGTTAATTTATGATTAACGCACAGATTACAAATGCAATACTTGGTATGACCTCTGAACATATGCCTTTTGTTCAGTTTGAATTTCAGTATCTTAAAGAAGGAGAGACTACTCCATCTAAAGCAGTAACGGGATGTGTCTTTCTTCTAAGTTCAGATTCAGAGACTCTTGATAATTCTTCAATGGCTCGTTCGCTTGTAACACTTTTTATGATTGCTGGAGCACCAACTTGGAATGATATTCTTGGTAAGGTAGTAAGAATTGAAGTTAATGAGAAAGGTGTTGTTACAAAGCTTCAAAATGCACTTTCTGACCTTTACATTACACTTGCTATGCCCGAAGAAGAGTCAGAGACGGAGTCGCCTGTAACTGCTGAATAATTAATAAAGGGTCAAAGAAATTAAAAGTTTCTTTGACTTTTTTTATTTTTTTTGATATAATAATTATAGAAAATAAGAGAGGAGATAAAAGTATGAGATTAAGAGATAGATTAAGAGCAGTAAGACCATCAACAGAAGAGTTTGAGAAATATTGTACTATTGAAAGAATTATATCTGTCAAGGGTAAAGACAAATCCTATATTTTTGAAAATGCAAGTTTAGGTTTGCTTTGGCTGCTTAAGCGAGACTATAAGGCAGTAGTTCCAAAAAATTCAAGAGTTGCCTATATAAATGCAAGTCCAATTGATATACCAACAGAGGTAGAAAGAATTGATTGTTCGTCTACTTATTCGTTGCAGCATCTTTTGATTAGGCTACTGAGAGGAAAGGAGTAAAAAAAATGGCTAGAAGAATTAGTGAAGAAACTATTATTCAGATTAATGAGGTTTATTTGGAGTGCGGAGTTAAATCTAAGACTGCTCAGATAGTTGGTGTTAGTCCTTCTACTGTTACTAAATATCTTATTCCAAATTATCAATCTCAACGTTCTGCCGCGGCACCGCCTCCGTTCGAGGGTGAGCTAGCTGGTGTAGAGCCATTTATTAGTTCTATCATTTCCATTGTTGACAGTCAAAATCTGTTGCCTGCGGCTGCATTTTGTAAAGCGTGTGAATTGACAGATGATGAACGAAAAGAAATGGAAGAAATTCAGAAGGGAGTTATGATATGAAAGCTTTTACGACATCTTCAAATTTTGATGACTCTTATGTTTTTATTGGCTTTAATCCAGAACTTGTATGCAATAAAGAAGGCTTTAAGTTTACTTCGTCTTATCATGTTCTTGGAGCACGATTGTTGGGTCTTTCTTATCCAGATTTCTTGAAGTATTGTCAGTCAAAAGGAGCTAAGCTTCGTGGAAGAAAAGGATATTGTTTTCCTGTTTGGGATAAGACGGCGAATAAAAAAGGTATGCAAGAAATTATTCGACAGCTTAATGCCAATTGGGATACTTTTCTAAAAGAAGTTTCTTTCTAAACTCAATTTTTTAGAGATTTTCTAGTCCTCTCCCACTTTAAATTGAAGTAAAATTCAGTTTGAAGAACAGGAGGGGATTTTGTGATTTTATTTCAAGAATAGATGAGGGTAAGAGACGATACTCTTGACCCAGCATACTTTGCTAGAGTGTCTCGAAAGCCGCAGGCCGGCGCAGGAGAATCATATGATGATAGTGAACTAAGAGAAATGATTAATAACTTACAAAACACTATTAACAATATGCAAATTGAAATCAATGAATTAAAAGCTAAGTAGGTTCATACTGAGCTTACTGAAGAAGAATATGCTGCTCTTTCAGAAGAAGAAAAAGCAAAAGATACAGAATATTTCGTTGTTGGTGAATAAATTTTTTGACTTTTAACAAAATTTTTGCTATAATTATAACATAATAAGAAAAAATGTAGAATTTTGTTTCTTTTTAGTATTTTTAGTCTAATTAGGAGGAATTTTGTTATGAGTAAATATATTGCAGGTTTAATGTCACCTTCATTAGGTCTTATGTCTGAACCACCAACTTATCAGAAAGTTTATGAGATAACAGCTGGTTCTAAGGCTAAAGCAGCTTGGATTGCGGAAGAACTTCTTACTCGTAAGTTTTGTCAAGACTTTAACACTTCTCTTTCAGAAGTTGTAGTTGGCTTTGTAGCGAAAATTAAAGATTAATTTATAAAGGAAGTTAGAGAAAAAATCTTTGACTTCCTTTTTATTTTTTGCTATAATATTTATAGTAAATAAAGAAAAGGAGCGGAATAGTATGGAAAATATTTATAAGCCACAAATGGTTTGCGTTGGGTCAGATACAAGATTTAATGTTCAGATTTGTTATTATAATATTGGTAGTCATTCGCCAAAAGAAGAAAATGGTAAAATACATTATATACTTGTTTGTCCAGATTGTCGAATAGATTATTTCGCCGCCGCCCCTTGGGACGCAATTAACTATGCTAAAAATCGTATTGAAGTTAAGGGTCGCGGCACAGCGTATGGAAAAATAAGAATTATGGTTATAGATGAAAAGACAGAGGAAGAGTATCTAGGTATGATTGTAGAAAAGGTTGTACACAGGAAGTATATTCCTTTGGAAGCTCCAAGAAAGAAAGTAAGGAGATGAGAATTATGGAGAATTTATTTATAATGACTGTTGGCGTGCCAGGTTCGGGCAAGTCAACTTACTTTAAGAAGATGGAAGATAAAGAAAACTGGGTTTATATTTCTTCTGATGATATTAGAGAAGAGTTTTTTGGCTCAGCACAGGACCAAAAACACAATCAAGAAGTTTTTCAAGAAATGAGAAAAAGAGGTGCAGAAGCAATTAGACAGAACAAAAACGTTTACTATGATGCAACCAATATTAACAGAAAAAAGAGAAGAAACTTTTTGAAAGATATGAAGATGATTGCACAAGGTCATTCTTATTCTTTTGAGTGTATTTTATTCGCTGTGCCGGTGCAGATTTGTAAAGAAAGAAACTTTATAAGAGAACGAAAAGTTCCAGAAAATGTAATCGAACGTATGGTTAGACAGTTTCAAGTTCCTACTTTTTCTGAGGGCTGGGATAATATTATTCGTCTTGCTCCATCGGCAAAGGACGATGCTCTTGAAAAAATACTTGCTAATGCACGTTCTCTTTCTCATGATAATCCTCATCATGAATTATCTATTGGCGACCATATGATTAGAGCCTATGAAATTGGTATTCAAACTAATAAAGATACCTCTCTTAAGACTCATTATTCAAGAGAAGTCCTTGAAGCGGCACGTTATCATGATATTGGTAAGCCAGAATGTAAAGGGTTTTGTGATTGGCGTGGTAAGCCAACTAAAATTGCTCACTTTTATTCTCATGATAATGTAAGTGCTTATAATTACTTGTGTTATGTAACTCATTTCTATGATGACTCAAAAAAAGAACACATCTTTTCAGAAGAAAAAGCACTCTATATTGCTCTTCTTATCGAATGTCATATGAAGCATTATAATGGTGACTTTAATAATTGGTGTAAAAAACAGCACGACCCTCATTTTATTACCGACCTCAATCTTCTTTATGAACTTGATAAGGCGGCACATTAAATCTGATTTTTATAGAGCCAATCATCTAATCTTTCACTTTAAGTAGAAGGGAGTAAAATCCTTTCTACTTATTTTATTATAGAGAGGTGATAGGTAAATGCCAATCGCAGACGTACTTATGAACGCTGACATCGCGATGTATCCCGATGGTAAGTGTTGCCCGAGTGGTAAGGATAATCAGGATGATAACAATAAGTGCAATTGCGGTCATATGTGGTTTATTCCACCTTGTCCACCAATGCCTAGAGATTATCCACCTTGTCCTCCATATCCGTATCCTTGCGTGCCTCCAGTAGAGCCTGTTCCTTTAAAGAAAAGCTCAATAGAAGCACAGATTTGCAAGCTTTCCAAGAAGGCAGCGGCAATCAAGAAGATGATAGATAACTTTACTAACAAAAATAAGGATGCTATAATCAAAATTGGAGAAGCTTCTTATAATTTTGGTTCTTATGTAGTAATTGGTAAAGATGGAGAAGGTCAGAAAACAGAAGAAGATTCTGTTTATGGTAAAAAAATTCTCGGAATTCTAAATGAAGAACTAGCCGCAATCAAGTCCAAAATGCAGGAACTTGCAACCCAGCTTGATGAGGAAGATGAAACTAGCATAATCAGTTCTACTGAAAAGACTGTAACGCAAGATTAATCTTAGGGGAGGCGGCGACGTCTCCCTTTATTTTTTTTAAGGAGGTAATCTTATGTTTATAACACCAACTGTTGTTAAAGCAGAAGCTAAGTCTAAGGTTTTTACAATTCATGAAAAGCCAGTTGTAAATCTTAAATCTTATTGTCATTCTAATGTTCAAAATATGGGTGAATGGAGAATGACTACTCAGAGTGTTCATGAAGAAATGATTGGCCCGGCGGCACATTCTCAGAGCAAAGATGAGATTAAGGTTAAGGAAGACAATTCAGAAGACGGCGAATAAGAATTTAAAGTAAGAAGAGTCGAAGTAGAAAAACTTTGACTCTTTTTATTTTTTTTGATATAATTATTATAATAAAAAGAAAGGAGAAAGAAAATGACTGAACAGGAATATATAAAAAAGATAGATGCAGGTGAATGTTTTAGTGAGTCAGAGATAAAAAGTCTTGTTTATGACTATGACTATGAATATAAAGTTGTCTCGGGGAATATTGGCCGCTGGACATAATCAATGACTACAATTGTAAAACTTTGTGATAGATATTTTGCTATTCATTGGGAAAGAGGTCTAACTGAAATGCAGGAAGACGACTTTTGGCATTCTTCTATTGAGGAAGTTGAGCCAAAAGAGAGGGTCATAACAGTAACAGATTGGTTCAGAACAAGAGATGGCGTATTTATGGCAACGAGTTCTGAATTAAATGATTGATTTTCCAAAAGTTTTTTGTTATAATTATTATAATAAATAAAAAAAGGAGTAAAGAAAATGAGAACTTTGGAAGAAATTGAAGAATTGATTGAAAGACATCCTCCTTATTCAACTAAGAATGACTCTCTACAGGAAGAGGAAGGAATAGAAGGAGAGAGAGATTTTATAAAAGAGCATGGTTTTTCTTTCACTGATGCTTGGAGACTGGACCATGTTATTGCTTGTTTCATTGCTCCACGACTTGCATATCTGAGAGATAATCATACGGGGTATCCTGGAAGCTTTTATGCTGAAGCAAAGAAGATTGCCAACATTACAAAGATACCAGATGTTGATGAACTTGCAGATGCAATGTGGGTAGAAACTCTTGACGAAATGATTGAGGCTTTTTGCTTTATTATTGATGAAGGAGAACCAATTCTTGGACTTCCTTATGAAGAATATAGTAGAGAAAATTACAGGAGAGAACTTTTGATTAAGAAAGGACTGGCAGCATTTGCTACTTATTACCAGTCACTTTGGGATTAAGGAGGTTAAATAAATGGGAGAAGATAATTACGGACTTCATTTGAAGAAAAGAGTGAATGTTACAGTTAAGGTTTTTACAGAAGTAGAATCAGAGGATGGTACGAAAATTCTAAAGGAGATTTCTTCTGAGACTACTTCATGGAAGAGAGCCGATATTGTTAAAGACATAGTTGAGGCTGATAAGCTTAAAGATGTTGAATACTGTGCCGGCATAGGACCAAAAGAAATGGTTTTTGGTAAAATTTACATAAGGAAAGACGGCAAGGCAATTTATATCTACGCTAAAAAATCAGAAGATTGATTTTCTAAAAAATTTTTGATATAATAAATATAGAAAAATGAAAAGAAGTAATAAAGTTATTTTTGAAAAGGTCTGTAAGAGATGCTCAAAACCATTTCATTCTAAAGACCAAGAGATGATTTTTTGCCCTGATTGCTGGGCGGAATACGTAAAGCTTGTCAAGGAAAACCGAGTTGGGTTTTATTGTTATGATGAAGATTTAAAAAAGGAAATTTATGAAGAGCTTTGCGAATAAGGTTTTGACTTTTTAAAAATTTTTTGCTATAATTATTATAGTAAAAAAAGAAAAGATACATACAGCAAAAACTTTAAGCGTTTAATTTGGGATTAAAAGTGCGATAAAGGTATCTTGAAAGGAGTTCTTTAAATGTTTGTAACAGTACAATTCAAAGACAGGAACAAAGTCTTCAAAGGAAGAACTTATGATTATCTTCTTAACAAAGAGGAAACTGTGCCGCAGGTCGGTCAGATTATTCGTCTTATGGACGATAATTACAATTATCTTTGCTATGGAACAAGAGTAAAGGTAGTTGGTGTTAAAGAGACATCAGAGGTTAAAGAACCTGTCAGTGTAAGGTATGTGGTGGCAAGTTTAGAGAACTAAACATTGGCGAGTAGACCAATTGGTAGAGTCATCAGACTTTGAATCTGAGTGTTGAAGGTTCAAGCCCTTCCTCGTCAGCCACAATGAACTTATAAATTTTAGTGTCTAATTTAGCTCAGGTGGATAGAGCAGCCCTAACCAAAGGGCGGTCTTTGGTTCGAGTCCAAAAGTTAGCATTAGATTTTATAGGTTCTATATTCTTCGTTAGCTCAGTCGGCAGAGCGGCGGATTGTTAATCCGTAGGTCGTTGGTTCGAGTCCAACACGAAGAGCCAATGGCACGTTAGTCAAGTGGCTAAGACCCCGTCCTTTGTTTGATTAAGTCAAAGAATAGACAATAATTATTTTGTGTTCGAAAATTTTATAAATTGGTATTCATTTTTCTACATTATAAATGAGGTGATAGAAATGATTGGAATTTATAAAATTGAAAATCTTATAAATCATAAGGTTTATATTGGTCAATCAATTCATATTGAAAGAAGATGGAAAGAGCATTGTGCTAATTCTACTTCAAGTGTTATATCAAAAGCAATTAAAAAATATGGTAAAGAAAATTTTTCTTTTCAGATTCTTGAAGAATGTTTAAAAGAGGATTTAGATGAAAAAGAAATTTATTATATTAAAAAATTTAATTGTATTGTACCTAATGGCTATAATGTTAAAGACTACATTGAAGGAAGAGAAACAACTTTTTGTTATTATGATAAAGAAACTTTTCTTTCTATTGTTAATGATATTAAAGAAAAGAAACTTTCTTTTCAACTCATTAGTGAAAAATATGATATAACAAAGAGATTGGTTTATTATATTAATAATGGAGATATACATCGTCTTCAAGATGAGAGATATCCATTAAGAGAAGTACAAGATTTCTCTAAAAAATATCACTATTGTCCTGTTTGTGGAATTGAGATTTCAAAAGGGGCAAAGATGTGTAAAACTTGTTCCAATAAAAACCAACAAATGGTTGATAGACCTTCGAGGGAAGAATTAAAAAAGTTAATTCGTAAAAAACCTTTTACAACAATTGGCAAGGAATATGGTGTTTCAGATAACGCTATTAGAAATTGGTGTAAAATTTATAATCTTCCCTATAAAAAGAGTGAGATAAAAAAAATAAACGACACAGAATGGTTATTAATATGAGTGCAAATCTCATATCAAACACCACACGACGGTAGCAGGAGTTCGAATCTCCTACGTGTCACCAGTAACTGAAAGACGAACTATTAAGAATAGGTTCAAGTGTGAAAAGTTGCTGCTTTATAACAGGCAATAAGATGTTCGTTATAAATATAATTTTCATGCAGCAATACAACTGTATAATCAAGATGTTGTTGGTTATCACACCTATTTAAACCATCCGAGTTTTCAGTTATACCAGTATCTCATTTCTGAAAGGAGTATTTTATGATAAGACTTAATTATCGTGAAAAGGAAGAAATCATTTCTAAAGAATTTGATAGTCTTGCAGAGGCTTATGAATTTGCAATTAGAAATGTCGCAACTTTGGACGATAGAAAATATTACTATTTTCTGTGTGGAGAGTCTTTTAGGTCTGTTATTAAGAGAGCAGATGCAAATAAAAGAGATGCCTTGATGTGGTCTATTCTTAAAAACTCCTTAGAAAGAGTTACATTAGTTTGTGAGGAGAAATCCTCATAATGGGTAGGTATGCGTAGTTGGCGAACGCATCTGACTGTGATAGATTTCTAGTGGAGGAATATTATGTAGTTGGAAAATAATAAAGACAAAGGAAAAGCTGGGCTGAGCTTAGCAATAGCTTATTTTGGAACAAACGGATACACGGTTTCTCTTCCATTAAATGATACTTAGTGGTATGATTTAATTGTTGAGAAAGATAACATATTTCAAACTGTACAATGTAAGTTTACTGCAACTAAAGAAAAGACAATAAGTTTTCGTTCAATGGGAGGAACTAATGGGTCGGTGTATGATAATATTAACAATCATCCATTAGACTTGTTATTCTGTGCAGACAATGAAATGAATTTATTTGTAATTCCGATGTCTGATATTCGTAACTTTGGCGCTAAAAATCAAATTACTTTGAGAATTAAGCCAACTACGAATAATCAAGGTTTCCAAACATACAAATACTTAGTTCAATTCTAAGATTTGTCACCAAAATCAGATGACTTTGGTCTACGTAGGTTCAATTCCTACCCTGCCCACCAATCTTCTTTTGGAAGAAGAGAAATTATGACACTGGGGCGTCGTCAAGTGGTAAGACAGGAGACTCTAAATCTCCCTAGCGATGGTTCGACCCCATCCGCCTCAGCCAATATCAATAATTGAAAGGAGATAGTAGGTGTAATTAACCTATGATAAGAGACTAGCTCATTTCTCTTCTCCTTTTGATTAAGTGTAAAGAATATAATCTCTCCTATTTTAAGTAAGATATTAATTCCTACACCGATAAGCAATGGGAAAAAATTTGACTTTTCTAAAAAATTTTTTTATAATTAATATATAAAATAAAGACCCTTTCTGCAATTCTTTTAATAGAAGAACATATATATAATCATTTATTATAAATTAGGGTCTTGGTAGAAACCTGAGTAAGTTTCCAAACTGTCTCATAACGACACTTAACTGCAAAATATTATATATCCCATATTTGGTTTGCATTATCTAATAATTCAAGTGTCGTGTTAATTAAGTGTCTTTTACTAAATAAAAGACTAGCTTACTGGTGGTAGGATAAAACCAGCACAACCGACTTTGATAGTAGAGGAAGGAATTATCCCGCAGGAACAGCGGTCTAATAGTTCAAGTGCTTCTAGAAGAGCGGCTTCTTTAAGATAAAAGAGGTCTAGCAGGTTACGACCTTTCAAGCCAAAAAGGTTATTGGTAGGGCGTCCAATTAAAAGAAAACCCACAAGAAGAATACTGATTAGAGCGTCAGTTTAAAGATGGCTCAGAGAAGAAGAGAGTTTAGTGGCAATTGACGTTACTAAAGGAGATATGTGACGCCGTGCGGCTAGACACTTATCTTCTCAATCTGGAAGAGTGGTGGAATTGGCAGACACAAAGGACGTTGAATATAAAGTCTTAGATTGGGGCAGTACCAATGTTCAACACCATTAAAATCCTTTGGATTAATTTCCGTGCGGGTTCAAGTCCCGTCTCTTCCACCAATGACGCAGTAACCAAGAGAAAAGGCAAGTGGGCAGCAACTCGCTGACCGAAAGCTCAAATCTTTACTGTATCTAAAGAAAATGACACCTTTGAGGGGCGGCAATAGTTGCCCTAATGTGTAGGGAAGCGACAATAAAGTGTCGTGCCTTCTTTCTGGGGTTGAAAGAAGACAAGCAGATATGGCGGAATTGGTAGACGCGAGGGCTTCAAATACCCTTGTCATAAGGCGTGTGAGTTCAAATCTCACTATCTGTACCAGCAGGTGTGGTGTAATTGGCAGCCACGTTAGATTTAGGTTCTAATGGATAATCCGTGCGAGTTCAAATCTCGCCACCTGTACCATTTTAACTAAAAGATATAAATTTTAATTTCTCTCTTTTTGACCTTAATATATTTAAAAATGTACAGGGATAAAAATAAAAATAAATAAAAATTAATGGGTTTTGTCAATTTAGACAATAGATTGATAGTAGATAATATTAAAGATATATAATATCAAGGAGGCACTTAGTGATGGCTATTTTAAAACCATGCCCGTTTTGTGGAAATACAAACCCAGTTATCCAAAAGCGGCGTTATGTATGGCAAAGCAAGGCTATTTACGCAGTGCAATGTAATAAGTGTTACGCAAGAATGGCTTTTCTCGATAGCATACATATGGCTATTAATGCTTGGAATAGGAGAGTTGACAATGACAAAGAGTGAAGCTGCTATCATAGAAACATATACTGGAGTTTGTATGCTGACTGGTGATGACAGAAAATATGTATACAAATACGCAAGTAAGCTGATAGGCAGACCAATATTTATGCACGAGTTTGCGACAATGGCAGAAGAACTTGAAGCTAAAAGTAAATCCGATTTTATAAATCTGTGCAAAAATTTGGAGGACTGACAATGAGTAAATGTAACAACTGCTATCACAATAAAGTCTGCACTGACGGAGCAAATTATAAGACCGTCAAGAGCTGCAAGCACTATGTTACTGCCGCAGACGTGCAGGAGGTCAAGCACGGAACATGGGAGAATACAAACACACCTAATCAGCTTAGATGCAGTAATTGTGAAATCATTCACTTTATAGCTCAGTATCCGCACGGTGAGATAAATTACTGTCCTAACTGCGGAGCAAGAATGAACGGAAAGGACTGCGAAGAAAATGACGAAAGAGCAATACAACAAATATAAGCAAATCGAAACAGAGTTAAAACCAATTAAAGATTTTTTATTTTATTGTGGGAATAAGTACCATGAGAAAGGCGTTAGATATTTTTTAAGCAATTTAATTATAAAAAGCAGCTTAGGATAGGAACAAACAAATTTATGGATAATAAGGTATTTGATGTTCCAAAAGATTTACACGATAAGATAATTGATATTATCGAGCAGTACGTTGATGAGAAAGAAAAAGAAA
>UMJI01023575.1_pt1 | contig 111179 bp, 91 predicted proteins | sample 1965991 | NCBI WGS metagenome assembly UMJI01 (sample SAMEA4836140, study PRJEB28245) | human gut metagenome | biome: gut microbiome; material: fecal sample | place: Denmark | collected 2008
GATTATGATTTCTCATGCTGCTACACTCTTAAATCGCCTATGAGCACAAGCTCTCAGAAAGGAATTACTTGCAAATAATTTTTCAAATCTTTTAAAACATTTTACTCCGAAATAGAGTCTTTTATTTGCTCTCTTCATTTGGAGCATACTGATAAGCTTTCTTCACTCTTAACTCCTAAGTTTGAACTTTTTTGATTCTTCTATTTTTAATGATTGTTAGATTAGTGGGGAGTATATATATGAAAGTGGATTTTAAAAATCACCCCATAGAAAAAATGAAAAATATTCTACAAAAATATCGTAACAAATGTGGAGGAGAAATTGAAGAAGTAATAATTGTATAGCAAGATAATCAAGAAGTAAAACATTCTTTTGATTTTACTTCTATTGTCAGGTCTATAGCCACAGATGCGGACAAAAATTCTAACGGACATTATTTGAATGAAGATGTCCAGAAATTATTATTTCATCAAATAAGGTGAGAAATAATGTATAAAAAGCATGTTATCTTGTTAATTTCTATTGTGATTTTAACATTATATATTTCTTGTTATTTTAAATGGCAATATAAAGTGATTACATCCGATGTTATGGCATTTATTTTAATTGCAATTGGACTTTACATAGCTGCCATCTCATTTCAATTTTAAAATATGAAACATATACAGTATTTTTAACTATTGATTTTTAGCTATTGTTGATAGTTGTAGTGCTTTAATTATCTCAGATATGACATATACTGAGATGATATGTAAAAGATATCCAGAGCTATTACGCATTTTTTCTTTAATAGATTTTTCATTGTTTTCTGTTAGTTTGATTTTTCAATAATTATATTGAATTTTATTTTCAAATCTAAATTATAAAAATAAAAATTGAATAATTAAACGCCCTACACGGGCGGTGGCACTGACGTGCAGTCCGGTTGCATCGAGCAATGCCCCTGTTCCTCACTAAAAGTTCGTCACAGAGCTACTCTCCTGCGAGAAAATTTAAAATTGAATCTTATTTAATATAACAATATATAATATAAATAAAATTATATAATCATTATTTAATATAAATATATTATATATAGTCATGAGATGATCAAAAAATCTAATTTAAATTCTTTCGGAGAAAGCGAAGAAGTCTTTTCACTGTATTAACTCCTAAAATCAAATATATATTATAACTCCGATAAGGTAGCTTTCAGCCTTATCGGAATTTTTGTTTTTGGAGGAATTTGAAATGGAAGAAGTAAGAATTTGTGATTACTGCGGTATGGAACTTGCAGAGGAGGAAGGCACATATGTGGATGACGAACTGCTCTGTGATGATTGCGTTGCTGACCATTGCATCACATTCGACCACTGCGGTGAAATCATCTGGACAACAGACTGCGTGATCGACGATAACAGCTTTTTGTGCCAGAGCTGTTTTGATGCACATTATCACCGCTGTGAATCCTGTAATTGCATCATATCGGATTTGGAAACAATTACGCCTTAATTCTGACGACAGCTGACATCTTGAATGCGGTTGGGTTGCGGATGGATACAGAAGCATTGTGCCATATTTGTGAGGAACTGCACAAACAAACAGCAGTGACAGCTACACCGGGAAAGAACTTAGTAACCAATATTTTCAACTACATCTGCTCTGAGTATCGGCACTTAAAGGGCATCAAATGGACAATGGACAAAACTGGCCCTTTGAAAATGGATATGGTTGAAACAACCTTTTCAGCCATCGTTGCAAAATGCGGCATCACCGAGCCGAAAATTGCAGTCAATGCACTCTTAGAAAAAGGGGAGCATTTCATTATTCAGGATATTTTTCAGTTGTATCTAAGGGGAATGGGCTATGACTACATTCAAAAATTGCTGAAGCAAAAGGGATATCAAACTGCTAATGGAAATGACTTTTCCAAGTCGGCAATCAACAGCATTTTGAAAAATCAGAAGTACATGGGCACCTACGTATACGACCGCACAGAATCAAAAGATTCTGAGGGCAGGAGAAATTCTCACAAAGAGAAAGCACAATACATTCAGATTCCAAACGGCATGCCGGCAATCATTTCGGAAAAAGATTTCCAAAAAGCACAAGAAAACATGCGGAAGAATGCAACCAAACAGACCCATAGAACCGGAAGAACTACTATGCATAATATAATAAGAGAAAAGAAATTGAAGTTACTATAATGATATTTTATATTAAGAAGTAATAGAGAAAAATAGTTACGCGAAAGTCCCGATTTTCGCATCTATTTGAAGGGTGAAAAAGGGAGATTCGCACCAGAAAATCGGAAGAAAAACAAATAGAGCAGAAAAAAAAGATGAAAAATCTGAAATTTATTGGAAAAAGCACTTGACAAATGCAGCACATTGTGATAAAATAAGAGCATAAAGAAACTGCTTTTGTGCAGATTTCGCTACTACAACCCACGTATATCGTGGGTACTAAAACGATGAACTAGATATGTTTTGTGAATACGTAAAAACTACTACAACCCACGTATATCGTGGGTACTAAAACATTGAAAAATAATTTTCCATCGGCGCGAATTAACTACAACCCACGTATATCGTGGGTACTAAAACTTTCACTTCTCCTTCTATATAGAGAATATCATAACAACTACAACCCACGTGCATCGTGGGTACTAAAACATTTCACCAGTATATCTAGTCATAAATACACTGCTGTTACTACAACCCACGTATATCGTGGGTACTAAAACCTTAATGTAGTTCAGAACGTCTTCCTTTACAGCTACTACAACCCACGTACGTTGTGGATGCTCAGAACCAAAAACAAACTGTATTTTTAAAATAGCAATAGAAAAGCGTCACTACTGAAGTGACGCTTTTTTTATTGTGTGAAACTGCATTACATGAAAAATCTCAGTCATTTTTATGGCTGAGATTTTTTTGTAACCTGGAAAAGAAAACGTTGTCGTTTTTAAGAGCAATAAATTTCTATTTTTCTTATCCATCATAGCGAAAAAATAAAAAAATTACGCTATTTTTCGCCAATTTTATTTTTGACAACGTTTTCTTTTATGGACTGAATTGATAAAATACGAGAGAATTTCTCCCACAAAAAAGGCGGATTTCTCACGATATTGGATGGAAAACAACAGCATTTAGACAACGTTCTCTTTCTTTTTCGTTGACGATTTGCGTTTTTGTGGGTATAATCATAAGCACAAGGACAAAACATATCATTCCTATCAAATCAGTAGGATATATGCGAAAGGTTCTTGGAGAAAAAAGAGAGGGTGTGCAGGAAATGAAACGAATCAGCACAACAGGGGCACAAATCAATATTTGTTGCAGCAGGAACATCACAAACCACCATCACATGCAAACAGGAGGGAACACCATGATGAAATGGAAGCAGAATTTACAGAAAATAACAGCTGGAACGGTTGCAGGGGCTTTGTTGGTCGTGGGATTATCTGGATGCGATTCTACAACAGAATCGACATCGCAAGCAAACACAGATGCACAAGGGGAAGCAGTTACAATAAACGTCACTTATTTTGATAGTTTCGTATGGAGCTATTACATTCAGATTGCACAGAAATACGGAATCTGGGATTCAGTATTTGGAGACGATCCGGTAAATGTTCAGCTTACCAGTTTTTCCAGCGGCTCAGAAGTCAATGAAGCCATTACCGCTGGTGATATTGATATTGCCATCAATGAAGGCGACCAACCATTTTTGTCCGGCGTTGCAAACGGTGTGGATTTAACGATTCTTTCCACGGAATTGCGGCAAGAAAAAACATTAATTCTTGTCGCTGATTCCAATTCTGAGGTTCAATCCGCCGCAGACTTGAAGGGAAAAAACATTGCCGTTCCGCTTGGCACTTACGTTCACAAATCGTTGATTGGCGTATTGCAGGATAATGGCATTCCCGTAGATGATGTACAGTTGACCAATATCAGTGCGGTGGGAGATGCGGTGGCAGCGATTGAAAATGGGAATGTAGATGCCTATATCGGTACGATTTTCTCCCTCTATTCTGAAATTCAAGATGGAAAAATCAAGCAAATTGCAGACTTGACCGGAAACGGTGCATACGCTTATCTCATCGTAGCGGTTTACTATATCCAACCGCTGGAATACTATGAACAGACCTATTCCGTACAGCAAGCACAGCACAAGCAGAAATTTCCGCTTTATGTGCATTTGGATAAATATGCAGAATGAGGAGTGAAGGACTGTGAAAAGACGGAAAAAACAGATTCTGCCAGATAATCGAATCAGTTCTGTTTTAATTGCTCTGATTTTACCGATTTTGTTTTTTGTTTTCTGGGTGCTTGGCAGTCATCAAGCATGGTTTCATTCGTCAATCATTCCAACGCCACATAAAATGTGGGTGCAATTGACCAAAATGCTTTCAGACCGAAGTTTATGGAATGCAATTGTGTTTAGTTTCCGCAAAGTTCTTTTTGGGTATCTGCTCGGTGCAGCATCTGGCGTTTTTCTTGGGATTTTGATTGGACTTTATCGCAGATTAAATCAGTTATTCCTTGTATTGATTGGAATATTACGCCCCATTCCGCCCATTTGAAATGCTCCCCAAAAGTTAGAACATTGGTATATCAAGGCCATCTAACCAAAGGGAGCATTTTCTGATTTTGGCTATAAGGAAAAAGTTGCTTTAATAATAGTTTATATTAAGAAATAATAGATAAAAATAGTTGCGTGAAAGTCCCGATTTTCACATCTATTTGAGGGATGAAAAAGGGGGATTCGCACCAGAAAATCGGAAGAAAAACAAATAGAACAGAAAAAAGGATGAAAAATCTGAAATTTATTGGAAAAAGCACTTGACAAATGCAGCACATTGTGATAAAATAAGAGCATAAAGAAACTGCTTTTGTGCAGATTTCGCTACTACAACCCACGTACATCGTGGGTACTAAAACATAAATACATTGGCGTGAATGAAATCGGAAGAACTACAACCAACGTGCATCGTGGGTACTAAAACATCATTGTTAACGATTTCAGTCATGATTGCCTTTACTACAACCCACGTGCATCGTGGGTACTAAAACAGTCCTCCTAAAAGTATTACCCGACCAAATTCTTACTACAACCCACGTGCATCGTGGGTACTAAAACCGTTCAATATACAGTGGAATTTTTTCTGTATTCAAAACTACAACCCACGTGCATCGTGAATGTTCAGAAACAAAAAGAAACAAATTGTATTTTAAAATGGCAATAAAAAAGCGTCACTGATGAAGTGACGCTTTTCTTTATTAGAGGAACATAGGAAAAGAAACATTTGCGAATGGTGAATTCATCCAGTATCACCCTACGACTGTTCCCATGCATGGAAAACATCTGCTGATTACGAAGGCAGTTCGTGGAGAAAGTGGACGACTGTTCGCCCTGCAAGATGGAAAACCTTTCTATTTCATGGAGGAAAAGTATCCTGAATTGGGAAATCTGATGCCACGAGATGTGATTGCACGGGAAGAATGGATGCTGCTTCAGCAGGGGAAACAAATTTGGCTAGATATGCGACATTTAGACAAAAACATCCAGCAGACCAAACTAAGAGGCGTTTTGAACGATTGCAGTCAATTTTTATCTCTCGATCCGACCAAAAAACCGATTCCGGTTGTACCGGGGATTCACTATTTTATGGGTGGGATTTGGGTTGACCGACAGCATCGTACAACGATGCGTGGATTATATGCATCTGGGGAGTGTGCCTGCCAGTATCACGGAGCAAATCGGCTGGGTGGAAATTCTCTGTTAGGTGCGATATATGGCGGAACAATCGCTGCACAATCTGCTATGGCAGATTCCTTTAAAATCCCGCAAGTAGAAGATACACACATAAGCAAATCGGTTCATGCTGGGAAAGACGGTTGTTATGTCGATGGTATTTTGAACCTGCGTCATGTTCTGCAGCATAGCCTCGGCATTGTTCGGGAGGAGCGGACACTTCAAGCCGCATTGGCAGAGCTACAGAATTTGCAGGAACAAATGACTTATGATGCATCTGCATCTGTCTATGAAAACCAGATGTTGCAAAATTGCAATTTGCTGGGACAAGCATTGTTGATGAGTGCTGATGCTCGAAAAGAAAGCCGTGGTGCACATAATCGCAGCGACTTTCCAGAAGAAAATAGCGATTATCAAAAACAAACGGTTGCACGATTTGATGGCAAGGTTATTAATATCACTTTGGAAAGTGCAGGTGAAACAAATGCACATTGAATTGACAGTAAAACGGCAAACTGTACCGGATGAAACATCCTATCTGCAAACGTTTTCCTATGATGGAGATGCAGCCCTTACGATTGCAGATTGGCTGACAAAAGTCAATCGCACAGAAGCGAAAACAAATCGGATTGCATGGGAATGCGGTTGTTTGGAGAAAAAATGCGGAGCTTGTGCCATGCGAATCAATGGGATTCCATGGCTTGCGTGCAGTGTATTTTTAAAAGATGTGGTAAGGCATGGGAAGATTTTACTAGAACCGCTCTCAAAATTTCCATTGGTAAAAGATTTGATTGTAGATAGAAGTTCCATGTTTGAAACGCTAAAGCGGATGCGGATTTGGATGCAGGAAAAAGAGGATTCTTCTTATGCACAGGACTGCAATTTACAGTATCAAGCAGGGCAGTGTTTGCAATGTGGTTGCTGTCTGGAGATTTGCCCGAATTTCCTTGCAGGAGGCGATTTTGCTGGAGCAGCTGCTATGATAGAAGCATACAAAGCCGTAGAACAAAACGAAGCGGATGACCATCGTGCAGAAATGATAGTGGCTTATCGAAAATATTTTTTCTCTGGCTGCGGACAGTCTCTTTCTTGCTGTAATGTTTGTCCGATGGAATTGCCATTGGATGAGATGCAGGTAAGGTTGAATAAGTTCTGATATTCATACATATTTTTTAAAATATATGAATTTATAATAGTAAAACTAATTTAAGCGAGCGGCAAGCGTTGTTTTTTGTTGGCAGTTAGAGTGACTGCGGAAACACATATATTTTTCAGAGCATTAATTGTCGGTCTTATCATTCTGTTGGATTCAATTTAAAGTAATAGGAAAAGCAGATTGACTTCAGGTAATGAAAGATGTAGATATGAGGAAAATCTTATAATATTGAAAGGAAATGAATTTATGATAGGTAAAAATCAAATTCTTATCAATCAAATGCTGAACGGCGATGTTGATGCAATAAAAATTGAACTTAATAGTGACAATACTGCTTTAAAAATCAACGCAATCATTCACTCCACTGTGTTTTGTGTTGATGATGACATTGTTATAAGCAAAATTAAAAAAGATAGAGATTATTTGAGAATATGTGCGTTTACTGTTGGTGAATTTGCTACGGCATCCCTTCATCTGCGTGGCATTGAGAAATTTGCTTGAGATTGAATCGTATGAAGGTGAAAATCCATCCATAAAACGGCTGATAGAAAGCAAGTTTGATTTTTAACTTTTAGGAAAAGGAACCATTATTGAACTCAGGGAGGTAGATAATGAAAAATATCGTTGCCAAGAAAGTGATGGTGAAGACAGAGAATCCCTAAAAAACGATATGCCGGAAAAACTGTTGCGGAATTGAATGTAGAATTTGAGAAACTGAAAAAAGAATTTCTTGAAGAACATAAAGAACTGCAACAGAAATCGAATTCTTAGCTAAAATCCGAATTTTACAAAAAATAGGTTGACTTCTGGCGACAAAAATGGTATTATAAGCTTTGTTTTAATATACAATACACAAAAATAGTTATGCGAAAGTCCCAATTTCTGCATCCATTTGAGGGGTGAAAAAAGGGGATTCGCACCAGAAAATTGGAAGAAAAACAAATAGAGCAGAAAAAAAGGATGAAAAATCTGAAATTTATTGGAAAAAGCACTTGACAAATGCAGCACATTGTGATAAAATAAGAGCATAAAGAAACTGCTTTTGTGCAGATTTCGCTACTACAACCCACGTGTATCGTGGGTACTAAAACATAGCATTTATCAGTACGAAATACCTGAATCACCACTACAACCCACGTGTATCGTGGGTACTAAAACCATGATAAATTTCCTCCAATATTTTTTTGTACGCTACTACAACCCACGTGCATCGTGGGTACTAAAACCAAGAATTGAACGAAGGTTCATAACTATAATGCTCACTACAACCCACGTATATCGCGGGTACTAAAACACACGGGCGATTTGCTCCATCTCGGCTTTGTTAAACTACAACCCACGTGCATCGTGGGTACTAAAATTTGTTAGTCATAATAGCCTCCATAAATATTATTTGCATTACAGCCTACGTACATCGTGGATGTTCAGAATCAAAATAGCAATAAAAAAGCGTCACTTCATCAGTGACGCTTTTTTTAAGATGACGCATAAAAAGAACTTGCTTGCAAATTTGTTATGGTGGAACAATTCTGGACACAGAAGGGGATGTAAAAGTACGAAATGATGCCTATCGTTCGCTTTTTACAAGCTGTGCTGCCGTTGGTACATTGCTGTATGGGGATTTGACTGTAGGAGATAGTGAATTATATGCCAATGAACCAAACAAAGAAATCACAGCGATGATTACAACTGCTCATGATTTGGATTTTGACAGTAAAAAACCGCAAATTGTACTGGAAACCTTAACGGATTATGCAGAACAAGACAAAAAGGTTTACTATAATATCAAAAATCATGGTGCAAACTTTTCCATGCTACAAGACAGCTTATTGCACTGGATTCGAAACGATGACAATATGGTAATTTGCCTGAGTACAGGGGATGGAAATGTACAGATCAACAATGAACTGGCAACACCAGAAAATTATCAAGTGCGTTGGTACGTTCTGAAAGATCAAAGAGATGGTTGACATGTAGATGGCATATTGACAGCGACAACCGAAGAGATGACCATTACCAAAACATTCCGAAATTTAGAAGAGAATCAGGTCAATGAAATCTTGAAAAATGGTTATCAAATTGATTTGACCAGTAAAAATCCAAAACGAGAAATGATATCCGGTTCTCTTGGAGCTCCGCAATTAAGCAAACCGATAACAGATGAAAATGGCAATATCATTTATGTTTATAATACTTATATGACATTGACCACAACGTCAATTAATGGACAATATGATTATCAGAGTTCTTATGATGCTTCCACCAAAACTTATACTTGCATCTGGTCAGTACGGGTATTGAACGGGGAATGTTATGTCATAAAGGAAAAAAATTATGAATATGACATTGGAAATTATAACGTGATTGCTTCTTCAATCATTGACAATCAACCAAACACCCAACGATTTGGAGACACTGCCGGAAGAATGGAAGATACCGAGGAAAAGAAATTTGAAATTACTGGTGGAACGACACAACTTGTTTCGTTTAGTAATATGTATTCTCCAGCAAAAACTGCAACCTTATCAATTTTAAAAACAAATGCTGATACCGGTTTAACGATGAATGGGATTTCTTTTACATTAACTCCGATTGATGAAACAGGAAAAGAACTGCCAGACGGTACTAAAATTCAAATTATCACCAATGAAAATGGGTATGCATCGTTTACAGATTTGAAAATCGGAACACGATATCAATTAACAGAAGATATGACAACCAATTATTTTCAGCCAAATGAAAATATAATGATTGTAGATGTAACAAGAACCGAAAGCAGCGATATCCCAACCATTACCGTAACGGAAACGACTAAGGATGGTACAGTTCATACTTACACTAATTCGGTTGGAAACCCAGTTTTATTGTATTCTGTTCAAAACTCGTTATCGGATTCTACCGGTGTCATTACCAAAGATTTTGAGAATATTCCATCCAGCGAAATTCAAAAAATCTTGAATAATGGTTATCAAATTGTTGTAAAAAAATGGGAACGGAACAATTCTTACAACGCTGACACAAGCAAATGCAGTTCGGGTTTCTTCAGATTATAAGCGGTTAATCTGGTATGTATCCGGATTAGAAGACGGAAAAACATATACTGTAACAGAAGAGCATTACCAAAGTTCTTCACAAAAGTATGCAAATGTTACTGTTACTGCACAGCAGAGTGATTTTATTGTTGCACCTTATTCAATCCCTGTAACTGTAAATGGAACGGGAGAAAATCGAACCGCTTCGCTCTCTATGAAGAAAAGTAATACCCATGAATGGGTGGGCTTCATCAATTCCTATTCTAATACTTATACTTTGAAGCTGCGAAAAGTGGACAGCGTGACAGAAAAGCCGCTGCAAAATGCCGTATTCGCCTTATATGGAAAACACGAAGAAGCAACCGATCCAAGCCGAATCGTCCGTTATACCAAACCAGATGGTAGTATTATTATACTTTACTATATTAAGAATGCTGCTCCAACAGATGCAGATGGATATACAACAATTCAGGGATTGCATTTTTCTGACACAGAAAAATCTTATATTTATGTGTTGCAGGAAACAACTGTTCCGGATGGCTATATGACACCGATTGATATTTCACCGGAGCAGGTGCTGGAAGTTACACCAAGCCAAATTGGAAATGGTACTTACGCACTATCCATGAAAAACACCGCAAAAACAGAATCGTTGACGATTCAAAAATTGGTATCCGAACAACTACAGGAAAAGGATGTTTCCTATTCCATACACTTGAAAATTACCGATACTGTAAATTTTGCTCAAGCAGTGAAAAAATATCCATTCCCCTACGTGATTTTCAATGCGGATGAAACAATTGCAGCCACTGGAATTTTTGAAGAGGGAACAGAAACCGTCATCTCCATAAAAGCAGGACAGACTATAAAGATACAAGCTGTTCCGATTGGATTTACCTATGAATTGACAGAAGAGATTACTGACGCAACTGGAACCGTATTATATAAACCTTGTATCACAACAGCGGATGGTTCTGTCTGAGAACATACAATTACAGGAATCATACAGGAATCCAAAGCACAACAATCAGAAAATTGGATTACCATTAAAAATTATCAGGCTGATGCTGTGCCTGAGCAGAAAGACATCACTGTACAAAAGCAGTGGGATGATTCCATTCAACATCCAGATGTAACGGTACTGCTTTATCAGATGCAAACAAATCGAAATACCGGAACATCTACAACGATTTTATATGATACACAAACATTAAACGATGCAAATCAGTGGGCATACACATGGAGCAATGTACCTCGAAGTGATAAAACAAACGATTATAGCTACTATATACAAGAAAAAGCCGTGGATGGCTATGATTCGTCTTATTATACAGACAAGATTCAGTTACTGCTAACAAAATGCGTAGTAGATGACACAGAAGTTTCTGTAGCCCCAGTAGACTGGGAAAAAGCAAGTGTTACGATTTTTAATCGAAAGCGACCGGAATTACCCAAGACTGGTGGTAGGGGCACTATTTGGTATTTGATGAGTGGCTTTCTTCTTTTCCTTTTTGCTGGTTTTGGCATAGCAATGCAAATGCGGAAAATTAAATTGTCATAAATAAAAAAATGCTTTCTAACAAAAAATAGAGAGCATTTTTTCATATTTTTTACAGTTATATCAATTTTGAAAATCTAAAATGCTATCATAAAAGAAAGTTGATAAACAATTCAAGAAATCAGATAGAACATCATGGAAAAAAAGGAGATAATTCGTATGGTTTCTACAAGTAAAAACGTAGATGATTCAGAAAATAAGAACGATATCGATGAAACACCTTTCCGCAATGACTTTTCTATGCTTCATTTTTCATCATTACCAACAATAGAAGATGCTACATATGAAGTTGAACATGCCAGACTGGAAGAAAATAACATAGAAGAAACACCGTTTCTGATCACACCAAACCTCACAAAACAGCCAATAGAAGAAAATCCAAAAACTGTTCATGTAGAAAAAAAGAAAGAAAATGCTATGCAATTTCCTCCAGAACAATATAACCTGAATATTTCTGTACAAGATTTACCGCTTTCTGTACGTTCTAGAAATGGACTTTGCAGAGGTGGAATCATGACATTAAGACAGTTGCTTCAATATGATAAAGAATCGCTTTTGGGTGTTCGAAATTTAGGAAAGTATTCTATTAAAGAAATTACTGATTTTCTAGCTACCACTTTTCATCATGGAAAAAAGAAGATCAGTGGTGAAAATTTATCAAATCAGCCACTGTATACAAAGGAAACATACATCACAGAAATTGATACCATACCGATTTCTCCCCGTACTGTCAATGCACTTATGCGAGGTGGCGTTGATACAATTGGGAAATTGATGCGTGCTGACAGCGAAAGAATTTTAAGTATCCGCAATCTTGGAAAAAAGTCATTTGAAGAGGCGTTATGTCTCAAAAAACAAATTCCGAAATTACTCATTCAGTCAAACTATACAGAATCCGATTCTTCAGATGACGTGAAAAATACATTTGAAATGATGGTTGCAGCATTTGCATTAACAGATGAAGATGAAATTGAAGAGCTTCGCCTGTATTGTTACCATTTTAATGATCCAGAAGATACGGAACAAGAACGATTGGAAAAGTGGTATCATCTTCCATGTGTGAAATCAGTTGCTACAAGAAAAATTGCGAATGCCTTAAAAGAACATTCTGTTTTTGGGCTGCGGTTGTCTGAACTTCGTGCAATGTTACCTGAAAATTTCCCAGAAGTGTTATTTGAGGAGATTTTAGATCAAGTCGCACAGAAAGATCATGGAAAACGATATGTTCAAAAAAGTGAATCTCTGCATTCTATGCTCGAAAAAGAAAATATTATGAATGCCCCTGAATTTGAAATTTTGAAATCTCGTATGAAAAATAAGACGTTAGAAGAAATTGCAAATCAATACGGCTTAACAAGAGAACGCATTCGACAAAAGCAAGAAAGAGCCCTTCGAAGAATAAGAAAAATAGCAGACTGTTCAAATGTTATGATTACAGAAAATAGATTCCGCCCACTTTTTGAAACGTATGCGTTTCAGGAAAAACTCTTTTGTACCTTAACAGAACAATCTTCCGAGGTCTATCGATTCTTGGAATTCTCGGTAAAAAAGAAAGGAATCGCACCAATCGAAAAGATGTTTCAGGAAGTACAAGTTCCGGGGTGGATGGTTGGAAACTGGGAAAAGTATTGTCGAAAATCTATAGATTCTCAGTATTTATGCATCACAGAAGATGGAAATCGCCTCATTGAAAAAACTAAATACGGAATTATAAGCTATTTGATAGCAAAATATTGTCAGGATGAAATGCTGTTTGATGATTTTGTAAAGTTATATCAAGATTTTATTGTGAATCATGGTTTGGAAGATGACAGCAGACTCTGTATTTCTGAATTTGAAAAACGTTCTCAAGAAAATCAATTGTCTGCCAGAATGGATATTTTTTGGAAGATTGGTAGAAAATTTCGTTATTATGATATTGAGGCACATGACTACACAGAATTACTGGAAACGCTGGATTTGAATCAATATCACAATGTGAAATTGTCTACACTGAAGTTTATCAGAGAATATCCGGAATTGATGCAGCAATATGACATTCGAGATGAATATGAACTTCACAATCTGCTGAAAAAAATTGCAGACAAAATCGATGCTCCAGAACTGCAATTTGGACGAATGCCACATCTCTGCTTTGGAGAATTTGACCAAATCGCTATGATTAAGGCGTATATGTGGAAACTTGCTCCGATTTCAAAGGAAGCCCTTGCAAATGCCATCTCTGAAGATTATGGATTTCGACCAGAAAGTTTGATTGGACTTTTTGGCTGTATTGACTTGTACGAAAAAGATGGCGTGTACATAGTTGACCACAAGGCAATGACGGAGGAGCAAATAAAAATCTTATCCGAAAACTTGCCGGATGATTTCTATTACTTCGATGAGATCGAACAAAAATTTGCAATATTGTTTCCAGATGCAGAAATTGAATTGGTAAATGGATTCAATTTAAAACGGCTTGGGTTTGTTTTAAATACTACTTATGCAGTTAAGAATTATCCGAGCAGTTCGTCCTATTTTCATGCACTGTTAACGAAAAACGACATCACAGATATTTCTGCAATGCGGAAACGATTTTACAAAATTAATATGTTTTCCAGTATTTTATATGAACTGAAAAGAGATTATACCATTATTGAATTCGAGAAAAATAAATATGTCTCTATCGCAAGGCTGGAAAGTCTAGGATTTGACAGAACAAAACTAAAGCAATATTGTGATAAAGTATATGCATATGCCCAAAATATAGATTTCTTTACGATTGAGAGCCTTTCCAAACAGGGATTTACTGCTGATTTAGAAAGCCTTGGTTTTGAACCTTGGTTCTATAGTTCTATTTTAAGAGAAGATCATCGTTTTTCCCATAGAAAAATGGGAGGGACTGTTTTATTTCATGCAGCTGGTCAAGAAGCATCCATACGGAATCTGGTTTTTTCTATTTTGGAACAGGAAAGCAGTGTGGATGTAGACCGGCTGATTGCTCAGCTCAAAGAAGACTATCACATTCAATTAGACCGATGGGATATAATTCCACGCATTCAAAATACAGAATTATATTTTGATAACATCATGGATAAAATCTATCGTAACTATCACACTTATTATGAAGAACTGTTGAGTATCGACGAGGAGGATGAATATGAATTTATTGGATGAACAGTATCGTGAGTTTGTGCAACCTACAACCCTCACAAAAAAGCTGACTTTAAATGGAGAAACAAAAGCCTACCCAATCTATCGTGTTCGGTTAGAGTTGTTATATTATAATGAACAAAATGACCGAATTGCAACTTGGATCAGCCAGTATAAAAGCGAACATGGTGGATTTCAAGATTTGTCACAGGAAGCGTACAATGCAGTGATTGAAGATTTTATCATCAAAAGCAATCCTGCTTCCATTGAGAAAACAAAGAATAATATTAAAGCTGTCAACCAAAGAGAACCGGGTGTAATTCTGTCAGATGGAAGAATCGTGGATGGAAACCGACGGTTTACTTGTCTGCGAAAACTTGCTGAAGAAGATCCTAATTTTTGCTGGTTTGAAACAATCATTCTCAATATCCGCATGACAGATAGCAAAAAACAAATAAAAATGCTGGAACTTGCAATTCAGCATGGAGAAGAAAAAAAGGTTGACTATAACCCAATTGATCGTTTGGTTGGTGTTTATCAGGATATTGTAAAAACAAGGCTGCTTACCATAGAAGAATATGCAGAGAGTACGAATGAGACCATTCAAGAGGTAAAAAAACGAGTAGAAAATGCGAAGCTGTTTAGCGAATTTTTGCAATATATCGGAATGCCGGAACAATATTATATTGCCAGAGAATATCAGGTCGTATCTATTTTTTCTGATATGCTGCCAATTTTCAAAAAATGCAAAAGAGAATCGGATGTTGTTACCTTGAAAGAGGCAATTTTCAATAATATTCTCATGCAAACGATTGATGATAATCGAAAGTTTATTCGCTACATCAGCCAGATGATGGAAACTAATATTTTTCAGACCTATCTTCAAAAACAATTGGAGATAACTGAAAAGATAAAAGGAAAGCTTTCCTCCAATCCACCGAAAAATAGAGCAGAATTGAATGATTTCATCAACGAAAATCCAGAACTTGCAGAAGAATTGAGAAACACACTGGATGATTTCATTTTAAAAGCAAAAAAGCGAGCAACTAAATCCAAACCATCGCAGAGCGTTTCAAAAAGTTTTACGATTCTGAAAGACGTTGATACCAGAATTTTCAGCAGCTTGAGCGATAAGGAATTGGAGAGCTTAACTGCTGATATCACCAGACTGTCTGAGAAAGTAGACTTTATAAAAGGAAAATTGAAAATCAAAAATCCCGTAGAAACTGCTTTTGAACAACAGCCATTTCTTCAAACGGAATCGACTTTGCCTGTTTCCACTCCGAAATTCAAAATCGCTGATCGGAAAATTATAGAACCGATGCTTTTATGCACAAATATGAATCAGGTTATTACCACCCCAACGGTTTGTTTGCATTTTCGTCTTGCGGAAAAATTGCCGTTTCAAGAGAATGAAGCAAGTTATCGATTGTTCTTTTTGAATGCAAAAAACGAAAGGATCAGTCAAAAAATAGAAATCACATTGCAAGCAGAACAGACACAGATGGTTACATTTTCGTTATCCATCACAGCCAAAGAGACGATTTGTTTTTTAGCAGTACAGTCCATGAATGATACGGAAGATGCCCTGCAACAAAAGATTCCATTTCAGATTTTATTCTGATTTTATTCAAAAATCTCGTTGTCAGAATGATTAAAAAATGGCTTTGGATATGCTATCATTCAAAGCCATTTTCTTTGCTTTTTGTGTTTATGATTAAGAATTCCAAGTGATATGCTATATGAAATGAATATAGCATCATTTTCAATTAAGGAGGTCTTTTCATGTATTATGGTAAAACGACAAAGAAATTGGAACAACTGTATGCAGAATACAATAAAATTTGGGGATGCGACCCGGACTGTTATGAAGAATTAGAATATGGGGAAAATGCATACAAAGAGTTTATGAAAGACATCAAAAAAGCTTTGAAAATGCGTGTAAAACTGACTGATATTTATCCGCCTGTTGACGATGAATTTTAATATACACAAATGCCAAAAAACGAATTGCTTTTTCCAAAAAGGAAGATAAATCGTACAAAATCCTTATGTTTTCCGAAAAATAGTTGCAATTTCAAATCTGGTATGCTATAATGAAAACAGTTCATGCATGAATAAAAAGAATAACGCTAAGAAAACGGTGCTTTTGGTTTTGCGTTTGCAGAATACAAAAGGTAAAAGGGAAACCAGTGCAATTCTGGTACGATCTCGTCACTGTAATAGGGGAGTGTTCCGTGATAGATGTCACTGTCGAACGATGGGAAGACCACGGAATCATGTTGAGCCTTGAGTCAGGAAACCTGCCGTTTTTTGTACAGGAATCAAGATTCCAGATCACGAGGCATTGATCGTACAGAAACACTTTTAAATGGTGTTTGTTTCGGTATGCTTTCGGCTCATTTTTGGGCAGAAAGCTTTTTTATTTCCTCTGTTTTGTTTTCCTGATTTTCCTTGATTGTTTAGAAGGAGAATATATGATGAAAAAAGTAACTATTTTTATGCTTTCTTTGGCAATGACCGCTGCAATGTTGTCTGGATGCTCCAGCAGCAATGACAGTTCCAGCAGCTCTACAGCAGAAACAACGACTGCTGCTGAAACAACTGTTGCAGATGAAACAACAGAAACAGAAGCTGCTGAAGAAACTTCTCAGGAGGAAACTGTGGACGAAGAAGAAAATTATGATACCGGTGACGCATCCTTGGATAATATCCGCAATCAGGATGAAATCGGTGAACAGGAACTGTTGGTACTGAGTTTTGGTACAAGCTACAATGACAGCCGCCGTCTGACCGTTGGTGCAATTGAAAATGATTTGGAAAAAGCATTTCCGGATTTTTCTGTTCGCCGTGGGTTTACTTCCAACATCATTATTGATCATGTCAACAAGCGGGACAACATTCTGATTGATGACGTAGACGCTGCAATGAATCGTGCTGTAGATAATGGTGTAAAGACACTGGTTGTACAGCCGACACATCTGATGCATGGTCTGGAATATGATGAACTGGTAAAAGAAGTTGGTAACTATGCGGATGCATTCGATCAGGTTGTATTTGGCGAACCGCTGCTGAGCAGTGATGACGACTTTGCAAAGGTAGAAAAGGCAATTACCGAATGGACAGCCGAATATGATGATGGAAAGACTGCCATTTGCTTTATGGGTCACGGTACAGAAGCAGATTCCAATGAAGTTTATCAGAAGATGCAGGATTTGCTGACCAAGGATGGTTATGCAAACTATTTTGTTGGAACAGTAGAAGCAACGCCGTCTTTGGAAGATGTTCTGGCAAAGGTACAGGCTGGCGATTATGAACGGGTTGTACTCGAACCGCTGATGGTGGTTGCTGGTGACCATGCAAATAATGATATGGCTGGCGATGAAGAGGATTCTTGGAAAAAGACCTTTGAAGATGCTGGTTATCAGGTAGAATGTCTGGTTCGTGGTCTGGGCGAAAATGAAGCCATTCGTCAGATTTATGTAGAACACGCACAGGCAGCGATTGACTCTCTGGCAAAGGACTAATTCCCCCTCTTGTTGATTTTGTTCATCGGATGAAAATAATAAAAAGCGGTTCGGATTTTACCGACCGCTTTTTTGTGAAAGGAACTTTTATGAAAAAACGAATTTTTTCAATGCTGTTGGCATCTTGCTTTTTGCTGATTACCTGCTCTGGCTGCGGAGATACAACCGAATCCAGCACCGCCAGCACAGAAGCAGCTACAACTGCGGAAACTGTTGAAACAGCAGAAACTGTACAGGTGGTACAAGATGGCATGCAGCCGATTTTTGGAAGCGACATCAAAGATGGCACATACGAAATTACAGTTGATTCCAGTTCTACGATGTTCCGAATTACTGCCTGTCAGCTGACTGTAAAAGACGGAACAATGACTGCGGATATGACCATGGGTGGTACAGGATACCTCTATTTATATATGGGCAGCAGTGCAGATGCAGAAAAGGCAGACGAATCCGACTATATCCCATTTACAGAAAATGCAGATGGCACACATACCTTTACAGTACCCGTAGAAGCATTGGATTCTGGAATTGTCTGTGCAGCATTCAGCAAGAAAAAAGAAATCTGGTATGACCGGACGCTGGTATTTCGGGCAGACTCTCTGCCAATGGATGCCCGTTCCGATGATGCCTATACAACTGTAGAAAGCTTGCAGCTGGAAGATGGCACCTACACTTGTTCTGTACAGTTAGAGGGTGGTTCTGGAAGAGCCAGCGTCACATCTCCAGCCACAATTACAGTAAAAGACGGCACTGCCACAGCAGAAATCGTTTGGAGCAGCTCCAACTATGACTATATGAAAGTGGACGATACGCAATATAATCCGACAAATACAGAAGGGAATTCTACATTTGAAATTCCTGTCTTGGGGTTTGACTATGCAATGCCTGTATCTGCGGATACCACTGCAATGAGCACACCGCATGAAATTGATTACACATTATTCTTTGATTCTACCACTTTGGAGAAACAAGAATGAAGTGGTATTTCCTTGGTGTGAGCAGCCTGCTCTGCATTGGACTGCTCACTGCATGCGGTTCAACATCTTCCGAACAAACAGAACTGTGGTCGGAACAATCCTGCACCGGACATATGACGTTACAATATGCAACAGAGTTTTCCGTAGACTACTACGACCCCTATGCATTGATTACCATTGCAGACAATCAGCAGTATTTGCTTGTTCCAGAGGGAGAAACTGTTCCAGTGGGACTGGACACGAACATTACAGTGTTACAGCAGCCATTTCAAAATCTCTATGTTGCAGCCAGTTCTGCAATGGATTTATTTGATGGAATCGGTGCTTTGGAGCAGGTGCGAATGACCAGCACAACAGAAAAAAATTGGAGTCTTCCGCATATTCAAGCGGCACTTGAACAGGGAACAATGTTGTATGTTGGAAAATATAGTGCTCCTGATTATGAAACGATTTTATCTCAGGGGTGTAACCTTGCGATTGAGTCAACCATGATTTATCACAGTCCGGAGATTCAAGAAAAGCTGGAAACGCTTGGAATTCCTGTTTTGGTAGAGCGTTCTAGCTATGAATCCCATCCGCTCGGAAGAATGGAATGGATGAAATTATATGGATTGCTGCTGAATCGAGAAACAGAAGCAGATGCGTATTTTACAGCACAGTCCGAAAAACTGGATTCCATTTTGACAGAAAAAAATACAGGAAAAACAGTTGCGTTTTTCTATATCACGACAAATGGTTCTGTCAATATTCGCAAACCCGGTGATTATACTTCTAAGATGATTGAATTGGCAGGCGGGAATTATTTGTTTTCCGCAGAGGATTTAAATGTAGAAGAAAACGCCCTGTCTACCATGAATATTCAGATGGAAACTTTTTATGCAGCGGCAAAGGATGCAGATTATCTCATTTATAATAGTACCATTGATGGGGATATTCCGAACATGGAACAGTTCTTGCAAAAAAGTCCGCTTTTGGCAGACCTGAAAGCAGTCAAAGAACAGCACGTTTGGTGTACCAAACAAAACTTGTTTCAGCAAACAACCGGTGCAGCAGATATGATTGCAGATTTTCATGAGATTGTAACGGGTGCAGCAGATGAAAAAGACCAGCTGACCTACTTACATCGCATTTCTTAATGGAAAGGGTGAAAAATCATGAAATCGCATTCCACCATTCGATATTGGATTTGTTATCTGCTCTTGTTTGTTGTGTTGCTTGCTTTATTTGTTGGAACACTTTGCACAGGGAGTGTTCCGTTTTCTCTCTCTGAAATTGGTTCAGTGTTGATGCATCCGGAACAAAATACAACTGCTTGGAAAATCCTGTGGGAAATCCGCATGCCCCGTAGTTTAACGGCGATTATTTTAGGCGGAGCACTTTCTGTTTCTGGCTTTTTGCTGCAAACATTCTTTTCGAATCCGATTGCAGGGCCATATATCTTGGGGATTTCCTCCGGTGCAAAGCTGACCGTTGCCTTGGCAATGATTTTTTTCTTGGGACAGGGGAGATTGCTTTCTGCAATGGCATTGATTGGCGTTGCCTTTTTTGGTTCTATGCTCTCTATGGGGTTTATCCTGTTGATTTCCGGGAAAGTTCATCGAATGTCCATTCTGATTATTTGTGGGGTTATGATTGGCTATATTTGTTCTGCAATCACTGATTTTGTTGTTACCTTTGCAGATGATTCTAACATTGTCAACCTGCACAACTGGTCTATGGGCAGCTTTGCAAGCTCCAGCTGGCAAGACCTTCGTGCCATGAGCATCGTTGTATTTCCGGTATTGATTGGGACATTTTTTCTGTCAAAGCCAATGGGAGCATATCAGTTGGGAGAAGCTTACGCACAAAACCTAGGCGTTCCGATTCGTTTGTTTCGGGTCACATTGATTTTATTATCCAGTCTGCTTTCTGCGTGTGTCACGGCATTCGCTGGACCAATTTCTTTTGTTGGAATTGCTGTTCCACATCTGATGAAGAACCTGCTTCAAACTGCAAAACCACTCTGGTTGATTCCAGCTTGTTTTTTTGGCGGCGGAGCATTTTGCCTGCTCTGCGACTGGATTGCAAGAACGGTTTTTTCTCCGACAGAATTGAGTATCAGCACGGTAACGGCTGTATTTGGTGCACCCATTGTCATTTGGATGATGCTGCATCGAGAGAAGCGATAGGAGGAGCACTGCCATGAAACCAATTCTTCTGCATACAGAACAACTAACAGTCGGATACCGAAAAAAAGCATTGATTCCGGACATTACATTTTCCGTTCAAGCTGGGCAAATTCTCACGCTCATTGGAGCAAATGGCGTTGGAAAATCGACCATCTTAAAAAGCATTGCTCGACAATTAGAACCGATTGCCGGAACAATTTTTGTTGGAGAGCAGGAACTTTCTGCAATCTCCCATCGCAATCTTGCAAAATCCATGTCCATTCTAATGACGCATTCTTTTCAAACAGAATTTTTACGCTGCATTGATGTTGTAGAGGCAGGAAGATACCCCTATACGGGGCAGCTTGGCATTCTCTCCGAACAGGACCATGAAAAAGTAGCAGAAGCATTAAAGTTAGTACATGGAGAAGAACTTGCACAAAAAGACTTCCGAAAAATCAGCGATGGACAACGGCAACGCATTCTTTTGGCGAAAGCAATTTGTCAAGAGGCAGAGATTTTGATTTTAGATGAACCAACTTCTTTTTTGGATGTTCGTTACAAGCTGGAATTTTTAACAATTTTAAAAGACTTGGTTCGAGAAAAGCAAATTGCTGTGATTCTCTCCCTGCATGAATTAGACTTGGCACAGCGAATTTCAGATGTGGTGCTCTGCATTCGCAATCATACAGTAGACCGAATCGGAACACCAGATGAGATTTTTACAGATGCTTACATCACCAATCTCTATGGGATTACTTGTGGCAGCTATGAAAGTCTTTATGGAACAATGGAACTTCCTGCTCCGACTGGAACACCACAGACATTTGTCATTGGTGGTGGCGGAACGGGAAATGCGGTTTATCGGCAGTTGCAGCGAGAAAACATTCCGTTTTATGCCGGCATTTTACAAGAAAATGATTTGGATTATCCGGTTGCAAAAGCACTCGCCACAGAAGTTATTACAGAAAAAGCCTTTGAACCTATTGGAGAGCCTACTTTTCAAAAAGCAAGTTCGTTATTACAGCATTGTGAGCGAGTAATTTTATGCTGCAAGCAATTTGGAACAATGAATCAAAAAAATCAGGAACTCATTTTACTTGCCAAAGAAAACGGAAAACAAATATTAGAAGTTAACTCTTAAAATCCGCCCATACAAGGCGGATTTTTTATGGTTGACTTTTCGACTGGAACATGCTACAATAGAAATAGAATTCAGCCGAGAAAGCAGCGTGGAAATATGGGTAGACCGAAAAGAGAAAAACCAAATCGAAAAGATGGCTGCTATGAAATCAAAGCAACGGTTGGAACAGCCGATGACGGAACGCCCATCCGAAAAAGCTTTTACAGTACGAAGAGCAAAGAAGATGCCCGACGAAAAGCAGAGCAATACAAAGTCCAGCAGGAATTGCAGGAACAGACTGGAATTTGCTTGCAAAAGAATCGAACCTTGTTTTCTGCATGGGCAAGGGAATGGCTGGAAACTTACAAAAAAGGAAAAGTAAAAGACCAGACTTATTATTTTACCTATCAGGTCAATGTGGAAAAGTACTTAATTCCGTTCTTTGGAGCAATGCGGTTGCAGATGATTCGGCAAATTGATGTGCAGCGATACTTTAATACGGTACAAAATGCAGAAACTGGAGCAGCCTTGTCAGCATCTGTATTGGACAAGCACAAGATGATTTTAAGTGCTATTTTCCATGCAGCGATTGACAACGACCTTTGTTTTAAAAATCCTGTGAAAAATATAAAAATCACATCCAAACCCAAACAGGAACGGCATGTATACACAGCGGAGCAGGCAAAAATAGCGGAACAATATGCCATGAAACACGGAAGATATGATATTGTTTTACTAATGCATACTGGCTTGCGGCGGTCTGAATTATTAGGATTGCAGTGGGGTGATTTGGATTTTGAAAAGAAATTGCTCCATATACAACGAGCTGTAACGCAAACCAAAGGCGGCATTCTCATTGATAAGCCAAAAACAAAAACGTCTATCCGTGCTATTCCGATTTCTGATTTTATCATTGCAATCCTTGAAAAAATGGAACAAACCGGATTCTATGTGATTGCTGGGAAGCATCCAGATGAACCTATGAAGCCACATACCTATGCAGACCATTTTTCCGACTTCATGAAAAGGATGCAAAAAGAAACAGGTCTGCCAATTTTAACGCCACATGAATTACGGCACACATTCGGAACGCTGCTGCGGGAAAATGATGTAGATATTTATACCATTCAAAAAGTTCTTGGACACTCTGACATTACGGTTACTTCCGGCATTTATGTGCATAATGATATTGAGGTACTGCGAAAGCGGCTGAAAGTAGATGAAAAATAAATCCGGATTTATGTCGTGATGTTTGTCGTAGTAGAGAAAAAAGTCGCGTAAAATCAGACTATTTTTTGTGTTCGGACACGAGTCCTACTCTCGTCGGATTTTTTTATATTAGGAGGGTTATCATGTGTACTGCTGTCACTTATCAGACGAACCATTTCTATTTTGGCAGAACACTGGACTATGAAAGTTCTTATGGAGAAGAAATTGTAATTCTACCTCGAAAATTTCCACTTTCTTTTCTGCATATGGGAACGGTTACACAGCACTATGCAATCATGGGAATTGCTCACGTTGCAAATCAGTATCCGCTTTTTTATGATGCAATCAATGAAAAAGGTCTATGCATGGCAGGGCTGAATTTTGTTGGCAATGCATATTATGCAAAAAGTACAACCGGAGAAAATGAAGTTGCACAATATGAATTCATTCCGTGGATTCTCAGCACCTGTGCAACAACTGCTGAAGCAAAAGAACGAATCGCCAGCATTTGCATTACAGATACACCATTTTGTGAACAAATGCCAGTTGGGCAACTGCATTGGATGATTGCAGATAAAAATCAAACCATTACTGTAGAAGCCGTTGCAGATGGAATTAAAATCTATGAAAATCCAGTTGGCGTTTTGACCAACAATCCGCCATTTCCAGAGCAGCTATTTCGATTAAATGATTTCATGCATTTATCTCCCAAACAGCCACAAAATCATTTTTCAAGCACGCTTTCTTTACAGCCATATAGCCGTGGTATGGGTGCATTGGGTCTGCCGGGCGACCTTTCTTCACAATCTCGTTTTATTCGTGCTGCATTTGTTAGAGCAAATTCTGTTTCTGGCACTTCTGAACAGGAAAGCGTCAGCCAGTTTTTCCACATTCTTGGTGCAGTGGAACAGCAACGAGGCTGCTGCGATGTTGGAAACGGGCAATATGAAATCACCATCTATACGGATTGCTACAATGCAGAAAAGGGAATTTTCTATTATACAACCTACCAGAATCACCAGATTTCTGCGGTGTATCTACACAATGAACCATTGGACAGCGATTTCCTCATTCGCTATCCAATGATAACCGGAGAACAAATTCACTACCAGAATTGACGAAAAGAGGTTGCCATGTCGAACATTACAAAACGAGCCTTAGAACAATCACTGAAAAATTTACTGTTGAAAAAACCACTGACAAAAATCACAATTTCCGATATTACCGCCGACTGTGGCATGAACCGCATGACATTCTATTATCATTTTAAAGACATCTATGACCTTGTGGAATGGGTTTGTTTAGAAGATGCAAAACGTGCTTTAGACCAAAAGAAAACCTATGACACTTGGCAACAGGGACTGCTGCAAATTTTTGAAGCCGTACAGGAAAACAAGCCATTTATCTTAAATGTTTACCGTTGTGTTCATCGAGAGCAAGTCGAAAAATATTTACAGCCCTTGGTTGACCAATTGTTATTGGATGTCATTCAAGAAGAATCAGTCGGGATGACAATACGAGAAGAGGATACACAGTTTATTGCAAAAGTCTATTCCTATATTTTTATCGGCATCATGTTAGACTGGATTAAAAATGATATGCGAGAAGAACCAAAAGAACTGGTAGACCGTCTTGCAAAACTGCTGCACGGTTCGATTACCGCAGCAATCGAACGATTCCGCATTTAATTTTATCAACTTTCTCTATTTGATAAAAATCTTTACAATTTCCAGCCCCGTGATAAAATTTTTATCACAGGGCTTTTTTTGCCTATTGTAACATTTTAAAAAATTGGGTATAATAAAAGCATCAAAAAACTTACAAGGAGGTTTCCGTATGTACTATTCCGCAGGAACTTATGAATCGTTTGCCCATCCTGAAAAACCGAAGGATGTGGACAAGAAATCAGCCTATATCATTGGAACAGGGTTGGCAGGGCTGACCGCAGCTTTTTATCTGGTTCGAGATGGACAGATGAAAGGCGAACACATTCACCTGTTTGAAAAATTGGAGCTTGCCGGCGGCAGTTGCGATGGCAGAAAAGACGTCACAAAGGGGTTCTTCATGCGTGGCGGTCGGGAAATGGACAATCACTTTGAAGTGATGTGGGACACATTCCGTGATGTGCCATCCATCGAAACACCGGGAATCTCCGTGTTAGATGAGTACTACTGGCTCAACAAGCATGACCCGAACTATTCCCTGTGTCGTGCAACGGTCAATTGTGGCAAAGATGCCCATACAGACAAAAAATTTACGCTTGACAAAGAATCCGCATTGGCATTATCCAAGCTGTTTCTAACACCAGAAAAGGATTTGGAGAACAAGAAAATTTCAGATGTTCTGCCAAATTCCTTTTGGAAAACAAACTTCTGGCTGTACTGGCAGACGATGTTTGCTTTTCAGCGTTGGTCGAGTGCTCTGGAAATGAAACGTTACTTGTGCCGATATGTGCACCATATTGATGGCTTGCCGGATTTCAGTGCACTCCGTTTCACAAAGTACAACCAGTATGAAAGTATGATTCTGCCTCTGGTGAAATACTTGGAAGCTCATGGCGTTCAGATTGAATACGGAATGGATGTCAAGAATGTCATCATTGAAACAATTGGAACAAAGAAAGTTGCAAAACAAATTATCTACCGCAAAGATGGAAAAGACCAGACCATTGACCTGATTGAAGATGATTTGGTATTCATCACAAATGGCTGCTGTACAGATACTTCTTGTTATGGTGACCAGACACATGCACCGGATTTATCACACATCAAGAATGGTTGCGGGGAATCATGGGACTTGTGGAAGGCAATCGCCGACCAGGCAAAGCATGGAGAATTCGGCAAGCCGGAAGTCTTTTGTGGAAATGTAAATGCAACGAACTGGATGAGTGCAACTGTTGCAACCTCCAACGAAGAAATCATTCAGCATATCATTCGGGTTTGCAAGCGTGACCCTCGTGCCGGAAAAGTCACAACAGGCGGTATCGTAACGGTGAAAGATAGTACAGAGAACTGGTATCTTTCTTGGACGATTAATCGGCAGCCACAATTCCGCTCGCAGGATAAAAACATGGTTTTAGTTTGGCTGTATGGATTGCACACCAACCGAGCAGGAAACTATGTCAAGAAAGCCATGCGAAATTGCACAGGGGAAGAAATCTGTCAGGAATGGTTGTATCACATTGGCGTTCCAAAAGAAAAGATTCCAGAACTTGCGAAGAATGCCTGCAACACAACTACTTGCTTTATGCCATATATCAACGCATTTTTCCAGCCACGAAAAGAATCTGACCGTCCTCGTGTTGTTCCAAATGGTGCAGTGAATTTTGCGTTCATCGGACAGTTTGCAGAAACACCAAGAGATACCATCTTTACCACAGAATATTCCATGCGGACAGGTATGGAATCGGTATATACTCTGTTGGATATTGACCGAGGCGTTCCGGAAGTCTGGGGCAGTAAGTATGATGTTCGAGAGTTACTGCGTGCCTGCTACTACGCAATTGACAAGAAGCCGATTACAGAAGTTCCGTTGTCGTTTGTAGAAAAGAAAATGATTCGTGTTCTCCTGAAGAAAGTTCAGGGAACGGATATTGAACTGATGCTGAAAGAAAGCGGATTAATCGAATAAATCATAGGAGAAAGTCGAAAAAACATTCAGCTGCTGGTTTTTTGTAGGAAATCAGCAGCTGTTTTTTGCTTTCTAAAAAATTGGAACAATTTTTTTCAAAAAAGGGTTGCATTTTCTCGTGAAATGTTATATAATTATAATCAGGCAGTTCAAAGAAATTGTGCAAGTTGCAAATTGCTTATCTGCTACTTCATTTTAATAAGACTGGAGCGAAGAAAAAATGCAAACAACTATGACGAAAAATATCGCACTCGCCGGGCACGCCGGTTCTGGAAAAACAACTTTGTGTGAAGCCCTGCTCTATCAGAGCGGTGTCACAGAACGGATTGGAAAAATCACAGAAGGCAACACGGTTTCTGACTATACAGCGGAAGAAATCAAGCGGAAATCCTCCGTTTATACAACACTTTCCACCATTCGCACCGATGCTTTACAGGTCAATCTTTTGGATACACCCGGAATGTTTGACTTTGCCGGAGAGATGACCGAAGGAATTTATGGCAGTGATTGCACCTTGATTACTGTTTCGGGGAAATCTGGCGTTCGAGTTGGAACGCAAAAGGCATATGATTGTGCAGTTGCACTCGGAAAGCCTCGGATGTTCGTTGTCACAAAGCTGGATGATGACAATGCAAATTTCTATAACGTTCTGACAGATTTGAAGTCGAAATTTGGTTCTACGGTTTGTCCGGTTGTTGTGCCAGTAATTGCAGACCGAAAGATTATCTCTTATGTCAACCTGATTGAAATGAAAGCTTACCGCTATGATGAAGCTGGAAAAGCAGTAGAAACGGAGATGCCGACCGCAGCAGTTTCGGAAAAGATGGGCTATCGAATGGATGGCTTGATTGAAGCCTTCTCAGAAGCCGTTGCAGAAACCGACGAAGCATTATTTGAGAAGTTTTTCTCTGGTGAACCGTTTACACAGAAAGAACGAATTGATGGCATTCACAACGGCATCAAAAACGGAATTATCACGCCAGTGACCTGTGTTTCTGCTGCAACTTTGGCGGGCGTTGATATGTTGATGAAAGAATTAGAATTGTTAGTGCCATCTGCTCCAGAGCAGGCGTTGGCATTGGATGCATCTGGTGAGCCAGTCGAGATTTCTTGCACACCAGATGCACCAACCAAGGCGGTTATTTTTAAGACTGCCGTTGACCCATTTGTCGGAAAACTTTCTTTCCTGAAAGTGCTCTCCGGTTCTCTGAAAAGTGGCGTGGAATTGGTGAATGCAACAGACGGCAGTACGGAAAAAATCGGTAAGTTGTTAGAACTATGCGGAAAGAAACAGACTGAAAAGGCAGAAGCTGTTTGCGGCGATTTGATTGCAGTTGCAAAGCTGCGTGCTCATACAAATGATACCCTTTGTGCATCGGAACAAGTTGTTTCCATGGAAGCACCGGAGTACCCGTTGCCTTGCTATCGTATGGCAATACAGCCAGCTGCAAGAGGGGATGAAGCAAAGGTTGCCAGTGCGATGCAGAAAATCTTAGAGGAAGATCAGACACTTTCTTATGAGCAAGACCCTACTACAAAGGAAGCAATTCTGAGTGGTTTAGGAGAACAGCACTTGGCAGCGGTTGTTTCTCGGTTGCAGTCTGATTTTGGTGTATCTGTTACATTGAAAACACCAAAAATCGCATATCGAGAAACCATCCGGAAAAAAGTAAAGGTACAAGGGCGATATAAGAAACAATCCGGCGGGCATGGACAGTATGGTGATGTTTGGATTGAATTTGAGCCGTGCGTATCAGATGATTTGATTTTTGAAGAACGGGTATTTGGCGGAGCAGTTCCGAAGAACTTCTTCCCAGCAGTAGAAAAAGGCTTACAGGATTCCGTAAAGAAGGGCGTTTTAGCTGGCTTCCCAGTTGTTGGACTGAAAGCAATTTTGGTAGATGGCTCTTATCATCCGGTTGATTCTTCTGAAATGTCCTTTAAAACCGCTGCTTCCTTGGCATATAAAGAAGGAATGCGACTGGCAGAACCGGTTCTGTTAGAGCCAATCGGTACATTAGACGTTGCTGTTCCGGATGAAAATACAGGCGATATGATGGGCGAACTGAACAAGCGGCGTGGTCGTGTGCTTGGAATGCAGCCATCGAAAAAAGCTGGTATGACGGATATTTTGGCAGAAGTTCCAATGCGAGAAATGAATGATTTTGCATTGCTTTTGCGGCAGATGACGCAGGGAAGTGGTTGGTTTACCTTGAAGCCACTGCGATATGAACCGTTGCCATCCAACTTGGTAACAGAAGTCATTGTTTCGGAATCTGACCAAACATAATTCTATTATTCCTAATAATAAAGAAAACCCTCCCTCAGGAATTATTCTTGAGGGAGGGTTTTTGTTGTTGATAGAGAAATAAAGTTAAATCTTCGGCAGATTTTCCAGAGATTTCTGCAATTCTGCATCTGTCGGAATATAGTCAGACATCTTTCCATCGTTGAACTTTTCGTAAGCATACATATCAAAGTAACCCGTTCCAGTCAAACCAAACAGAATGGTCTTTTCTTCGCCGGTTTCCTTGCAACGTAATGCTTCGTCAATTGCAACCTTAATGGCATGGCTGCTTTCCGGAGCAGGCAAGATGCCTTCTACTCGTGCAAACTGTTCTGCAGCAGCAAATACAGCTGTCTGTTCAACAGAAGTTGCTTCCATCAAACCCTGGTCGTACAGTTCAGACAAGGTTGCACTCATACCGTGATACCGCAAACCACCTGCATGGTTCGGAGCTGGCATGAATCCACTACCCAGTGTATACATCTTCTGCAACGGGCAAACCTTACCAGTATCACAGAAATCATAAGCATAAACACCACGAGTCAAACTCGGACAAGATGCCGGTTCAACTGCAATAAAACGATAATCTGCTTCACCACGCAGCTTTTCACCCATAAACGGAGAAATCAAACCGCCCAAGTTAGAGCCGCCACCAGCACAGCCAATGATAATATCCGGATGAATGCCGTACTTATCCATTGCTGTTTTGGTTTCCAATCCAATGACAGACTGATGCAGCAATACCTGCGACAATACAGAACCCAGCACATAGCGATAACCTTCTTGTGTAGTCGCTGCTTCTACTGCTTCTGAAATGGCACAGCCAAGGCTACCATTTGTACCCGGGAATTCTTCCAGGATTTTTCTGCCGACTGCGGTCTTTGTAGATGGGGAAGGGGTTACATTTGCCCCATATGTCCGCATAACTTCCCGGCGGAATGGCTTCTGTTCATAAGAAACCTTTACCATGAATACCTGACAATCCAGTCCCAGATATGCACAAGCCATAGAAAGTGCAGTACCCCATTGACCAGCACCGGTTTCTGTGGTAACGCCCTTCAAGCCCTGCTGCTTTGCATAGTAAGCCTGTGCAATTGCAGAATTCAGCTTGTGGCTACCGCTGGTATTATTTCCTTCAAACTTATAATAAATCTTTGCCGGTGTACCCAGCTTCTTTTCCAAGCAGTATGCACGAACCAGCGGAGATGGACGATACATCCGGTAGAAATTCAAGATTTCCTTCGGAATATCAATATATGCAGTTGTGTCATCCAATTCCTGCTTTACAAGTTCCTTGCAGAAAACAGCTTCCAATTCTTCTGCGGTAACTGGCTGTTTGGTTGCCGGATTCAACAGCGGAGCAGGCTTTTTCTTCATATCAGCACGTACATTGTACCACTGTTTCGGCATTTCGGATTCTTCCAGATAAATTTTGTATGGGATTTCTTTTGACATTACAAAATACTCCTTTCATAGAAAAGCGGCAAACAAAAATCGTCTTTTGCATACCAGCCGCTTTTTGAATAAAAAGTTGCCGGGACAAAAGACGATTACCATTCGATTCTTCTGCGGTACCACCCTGCTTGATACAGTATTCTGTATCCACTCTAGCTTGATGACGAAAGCTACCCCGTCGCACCTACTACATTTTTCAATGATTCGGATTGCCCTCCAACGTCCATTCCCATTTTCCGTTTGCATTGCATTCCCACCATCTGCAACTCTCTGTGGCAACCTTGAAAATCGTACTTACACGTTATCTACGGTTTCTACTTACTAGTTTACCATAAAAAACGAACATTGTCAATGTGCTTTTTTATTTTTATGCAAGTTGCAATAAAGAAGCATCAAAATTTGTGCAAAATATCTGTTTATCCCTGTTGAAGCTGTGCACGAATCCAAGCTGGAACAGTTTCCGGTTTCATTCCCAACACATAGGAAAATTCCTGCTCTACTAACTTTTTGGCTGTCTGTCGCATTCGTTCTTCTACGATTGGTAATTTCCGATGTTTTTGCATCATATGCAGCATAGATAAGATTTCCTGTTCATTGCCATTTTTCAAAATGGTTTTAAAATGTGCAGTTCGCTGATGTTGATTGTGAATCCATGGTTCATCTTCTTGTGCGGATAATTCATGCAACAGTTCTGTAATGGCTTCTTTTGTCAACAATGGTCGAATCCGAACAGGGTCATTTTCAATCGGAACGAATAGCGTTGTGCCTTTTTCAAAAATCGGCTGCAACACATAATATTTCTGATGTTGGTCTTCGGTGAATTGTTTTTCTTGGATGTCCTGAATTCGGCATACGCCAGTTGTAATATGCATAACAACGCTATGAATCGGGTATTCCATGATTGCACCTCCTTGGTACTAACGCAAAAAAGCGTAAATCCATTTTGTACGGATTTACGCTTTTCGCAACACGACATTCCTGATATAATTCTATGATACCACATCAAAAATGAGATGTCAAGGATTCTCGTTCAACTTTGTGAAAATCGCTAGAAAGCAAGCATTTTGATTTTGTGAAAATGTACCATGTCTTTACAAATTCAAAGATTATTGATTTGATTGAACATTTCCTGCATTTTCAAATCAATCGACGCAATGGTTTCTGCACAGTGCTTTAATTCACCGGTCAAGGAACTGGAAGCAGTGGCATTTCCAATGGATTTATAATGCAACTGATGCTCCAAACTTGCCCAAAAATCCATTGCAATGGTACGAATTTGAATTTCTACCGGAGCAATTTGCTTGCCCGTAGAAGTATAAATCGGGACTTCAATGATCATATGAAAGCTGCGGTATCCATTTGGCTTTGGATTTTTGATATAGTCCTTAGTCTTTACCAGATGAAAATCTTTATGAACGGTCAGCAAATCCGCCAGTGCATAAATATCATCAATATAACAGCAAATGACACGCACGCCTGCAATATCCTGCAAATGTTCCCGTGCAGATTCGGGAGAAACTGCAAAGCCTTTTCTTTGCAGTTTCCCGATAATACTCTGCGGGGTTTTGATACGGCTTTCAATACTATGAATCGGATTTCTCTGAAAACGCATATTAAATTCGTTGTTCAAAATATTAAGCTGCGTTTTTACAACATTGATTGCAGAATCATACAAGTGTTCAATCTCCAAAAAAGAATAGAACACGTTCTGCAACTGTACTTCTTTTTGTTCTGGTACAATGCCTTTCATGGCATCTAAATAAAATTCTTTGTCATCCATGATTCTGATCCCTCGCAAATGAGAAAAAACAGTCGGATTCGTATGAAAAAGATTATGGAAGCAGACGGTTGATATCTCTCGGGAACATACTTGCCTGACGCACGTTGGACAGACCAAGCAGCTTCATGACAAACCGTTCCAGACCGATTCCAAGACCACCATGCGGCGGCAGTCCGTACTTATGTGCTTCCAGATAGTAATGGAAATCATCCGGATTCAAGCCCTGTGCAATCATCTTGTCTACCTGTTCCTGATAGTTGTGGATTCTCTGACCACCGCTGGTGATTTCCAGACCACGGAACAGCAAGTCGAACTTATAAGCCAATCTCGGATCTTCCTTAGAATTCATTGCATAGAACGGCGGTTTCGAAGAAGGGAAGTGGGTAACAAAGATGAAATCACTGTCAAATGTTTTCTTTGCATATTCACAAAGAGCAACTTCATCTTCCGGTTCGAGGTCGAGCTTATTCTTAGAGCCCTTGTTTCCGAGGATTTCCTTTGCTTCCAAGAGGGTAACACACGGAATTTCCTTGACAACCGGAACATCTGCGTGCAGCATTTCCAGTTCATGTGCATAGTGTTCCTGCAAGTAAGAGAAGATATAGCGAATGGTTGCAGTTTCCATTGCCATAACATCATACATGCTGTCAATGTAGCCCATTTCAAAGTCCAAACCAATGTATTCATTGATATGTCTAGAGGTCGCGTGCTTTTCTGCACGGTAAACCGGAGCAATTTCAAATACACGGTCAAAGAATGCAACAGCAGTCTGCTTGTAGAACTGTGGTGACTGGTTCAAGAACGCTGGCTTGTCAAAATATTCCAGATGGAAGATATTTGCACCGCCTTCTGCACCCTGTGCAACAATCTTCGGGGTGTGAATTTCCGTAAAGCCCTGAGAAAGCATAAACTGCCGGAAACCATTTGCAACGCCTTCCTGAATCTTAAAGATAGCACGTTCATTCACATTTCTCAGAGAAACAGCACGGTTGTCCAGATTGATATCCAGAGAACAGCTCAGCTTCGGATTGAAAATCTTCAGCGGAACTTCTTCGTTGGATGCAGAAATTACGGTCAAGTGTGTCAACTGTAATTCCAGACCGCCAACAGCCTTTTCATTTTCCTTTACGATACCCGTTGCAGATACAAAATTGCCTTCCCGAATGCCGTCCATCTTTTCTGCACAATTAGACGGGTCATAAATTGCCTGCATGAGATACCGACCCGTTCTCAGAATGATAAATGCAAAGCTGCTCATCTGGCGAACCTTATGAACGCAAGCCTTCAGACTGATTTCTTCCCCAATCTGGTTTCTTGCTGCTTCATAATCAAATTCCGGAAGCAATGTATTGCCATCTACTTGCAGAATCTTGTCCTTTACAGTTGGACGATAAGCGGCATCGTTGTGATATTCGGTATATGCAACTTCTTCCGGAGCGGTTTCGGTCTTTGCTGCTACTTTTTCCTCTGCAATTGTTTCTTTTGCAGCAACTGGCTGTTTCAAAGCAGCTTCCAGTGTTTCCTTGATTACCTTTGGTGTACAAATACCACGCAACGCCTTGGTGCACTGACCCATCAGGAAGCCAAATACCTTCTGTTCACCGTTATGATACTGAACCACTGCGGTTTCATTTTCAGAGAGAATCGCTGCAATCTGTTCTTTTGCCTTTGCAAGGTCGTTGACAATCAGCATACCCTGCTTCTTTGCAATGCTTTCTGCATCTTCGCCAGTTTCTACCATAACACGCAGAATTTTCTTTGCGTCATTCTTAGAAACCTTTTCGGTATCTGCCATTTCTACCAGCTTTGCAAATTCAGAAGCGGAGAATGGCAAGGTTTCCATTGTAACTTCGCCCAAATTGATTCGACGCATCAATTCCCCGATGATGAAGTTTGCAAGGCTCTTCGGTGCAGCATAAGTTTTCATAGCATCTTCAAAGAAATCAGAAACTCGCTTCTGATTTACAATGATTTTTGCATCTGCTTCGGAAAGCCCATAAGAATGAATATACCGCTGCAACCGTTTATGTGGCAGTTCCGGCAGCATATTCTTGATATTATCAAGCATTTCATCGGTAAAGTTTACCTGCAAGATATCCGGTTCTGGGAAGTACCGATAATCGTGTGCGTTTTCCTTACTTCTCATAGAAGTAGTTTCGCCCTTGTTATCATTGAACCGACGTGTTTCCTGAATGACCCGCTTACCAGCATCCAGCAACCGAGATTGCCGCTTGATTTCATAGTTAATGGCACGGGTGATTGCTTTCAGAGAGTTCAGGTTCTTGATTTCTGCACGAGTACCCAGTTCTTTATCATCTGGCTTCATGATGGAAATGTTGACATCGCAACGCAGAGAACCTTGCTCCATCTTACAGTCACAAACTCCTGCATATTGCAGCAGCAGGCTAATTTTTTCTACAAATGCCTTTGCTTCTTCCGCAGAGCCGATATCCGGTTCTGTTACGATTTCAATCAGCGGAATACCGCAACGGTTATAGTCTGCCAGAGAAACAGCGTTGAAATCATCATGAATCAGCTTACCAGCATCTTCTTCCAGATGAATCCGGTTGATTCGGATGTTTTTCTTTCCTTTTTCTGTTTCAATTTCTACCAAACCATCAATACACAGCGGACGCTGCAACTGAGAAATCTGATAAGCCTTCGGCAAGTCCGGATAAAAATAGTTTTTCCGGTCAAATACAGAAAATTTATTGATGTTGCAGCCCAGTGCAAAACCAGCCTTTACAGCATACTGTACAGCGGTCTGGTTGATGACTGGCAGTGTTCCCGGCATACCTGTACAAACTGGACAGCAACGGGAGTTCGGGCTGCCGCCGAATTCTGCACTACAAGTACAGAATACTTTTGATTTTGTCAGCAGTTCCGCATGAATCTCCAGACCAATAACAGGAATATATGATGACATTATAATATGACCTCCTGAGAATTAAAGTGAAAGGGACGGGGTTCTCAGTGTAAACTGCTGAGAAAATGCATCTGCAACTTGCAGAATGGTAGCTTCATCGAACTGTCTGCCCGTTAAAGACATACCAATTGGCATACCAGCTTCATCATAACCGCACGGGGTTGAGAGAGAAGGTAGTGCTGCAATGTTTGCAGTAACAGTGCAAATATCCGCCTGATACATCTTAACCGGATCAGAGATATTTTCATGAATATGATAAGCAACCGTTGGGGTAGTCGGTGTCAGCATAACATCGCACTTTTCAAAGATTGCAGCATATTCAGCGGAAATCTTTTGCCGCAGTGCCATTGCCTTTCCATAATATGCATCGTAGTAACCACTAGACAACGCATAGTTTCCGAGCAGGATTCTTCTCTTTACTTCAGAACCAAAGCCTTCGCTTCTGGAATTGCAAATCAATTCGTTGAAGTTTTCGCCGATCTTACTTCTGTGACCATACTTGATGCCATCATAACGGGACAGGTTAGAAGATGCTTCTGCGGAGGCAATCAGGTAATAAGCTGCAACTGCATACTTCAAGCTCGGCATATTGCAGGAAACCAGTGTTGCACCCATTTTTTCATAGGTCTTTGCAGCTTCCATAACAGCGTTGCGAATGCTATCGTCAATTCCTTCGCCAAAGAATTCTTCCGGCAATGCAATTTTCATGCCCTTGATGTCTTTTCCAATCTTTGCAGTATAATCTTCCACCGGCTTCTTGGAAACTGTTCCATCATGTGGGTCATAACCTGCAATCGCATTCAGGAGCAGGGCACAATCATACGGACTTTTTGCAATCGGCCCAATCTGATCCAGAGAGGATGCAAATGCAATCAAGCCATATCGGGAAACACGACCATAAGTCGGCTTCAATCCGGTAACACCACAGAATGCAGACGGCTGACGAATCGAACCACCTGTATCCGACCCCAATGCAGCAGTTGCAAGAGAAGCGGATACACACGCAGCAGAGCCACCAGAAGAACCGCCCGGTACACAATCCTTTCCGAATGGATTCTTTGTCTTTGCAAATGCAGAAGTCTGTGTAGAACCACCCATTGCAAATTCATCCATGCTGGTTTTGCCGAGCATAACTGCATTTTGTGCGTTTAACTTTTCCATAACGGTTGCATTGTACGGCGGAATGAAATCCTCCAGCATTTTTGATGCACACGTTGTACGAACGCCATCCGTACAAATGTTATCCTTAATCGCGAGCGGAATTCCGCAGAGCGGAGCAGCAGTTCCGTCATCAATTTTCTTTTGTGCAGTTTCTGCATCCTGATATGCCTGCTCCTTGGTGACTGTAATATAGCTTTGCAGAGCAGGATCATATGTTTCAATTCGATTCAGATAGCATTCTGTCAGTTCTTTTACAGAAATTTCGTGACGATCCAGCAGATCCCGCTGTTCACGAATGCCCATTGTTGTAATATCCATATGGCTTTTTCACTTAATAAAAAGTGAATCTCCTTTCCTATTATTCTACGACCTTCGGTACGACGAAGCAATTTTCATCATTGACAGCATTTTGCAGAATTTTTTCTGTTGGGAAGCTCGGTACACTGAAATCTTCCCGCAAGTCATTCAGATAGACATTTTTATTATCTGCGACTGCATCATAAGTGATGTCAATTTCTTTTACCGTGTCCATGATTGCAATGATACTGGTCATATCCTTTGCCATTTGTTCCAGTTCTTCCGGAGAAAAAGCGAGTTTGCCCAGTTCTGCCAGATAGGAAACCATGTTCAAATCCAATTCTAAAACCTCATTTCTCAACAGATTTCCCGACAATTGCTTGAAAAATGGCAACTGCAAAGAGAATCTGTTTTCTGTATTCTGATAAATTATAACACATATACAGGCGTTTTGCAAGTTTTTTCTTGAACAGAATCCAAATTTTCTGGCGGAATGAAAAAAATTTGCATTATGCCTTGATTTATGACGGATTTTTTTGTATAATAAGAAAAGCGTATCAAGAAGGAGGATTGTATTATGCTGACTTTTTCAAAAATGCATGGGATTGGAAACGATTATATTTACATCAATTGTTTTCAAGAAACCGTAACCGACCCGGAAAAGCTCTCTATTTTTATGAGCAATGTTCGTTTTGGTGTTGGTTCGGATGGGCTGGTATTGATTTTACCGTCTGAAGTCGCTGATTTCAGAATGCGGATTTTCAATGCAGATGGTTCAGAAGCCATGATGTGTGGAAATGCAACTCGCTGTGTCGGAAAATATGTTTACGAACACGGCATGACAGACAAAACCGAAGTATCCTTGGAAACCAACTCCGGTATCAAGTACTTAACCCTTTATGTCAACGAAGCAACCAACAAAGTGGATGCTGTAAAGGTGGATATGGGGAAGGCAATTTTAAAACCGGCAGAAATTCCGGTGGCAGATGATGGCGACCGCTTTATTGCAAAGCCAGTTGTCGTAGATGGTGTTTCTTATGATATGACTTGTGTTTCCATGGGAAATCCCCATGCGGTTGTATTCTTACCGGAAATTGATTCTCTGGATTTGGAGAAAATTGGACCTTCTTTTGAACATCATCCATTATTCCCGAATCGGGTCAATACAGAATTTATTCGGGTGATTGATGATCATACGCTGCAAATGCGTGTTTGGGAACGGGGCAGCGGTGAAACATTCGCTTGCGGTACAGGTGCTTGTGCAGCAGCAGTTGCTTCTGTTCTGAATGGCTATTGCAAACGGGAGCAGGAAATTCTGATTCACCTGCGTGGCGGTGATTTACGGATTATCTATCACAATGACGAATCTGTCACCATGATTGGACCTGCAACCTTCATCTTTGAAGGAAAAATGGAATATCCGGTATGATAAGCCGATTTTCTATGATTGAAATTAATTAAAGGAGAGATTGAAATGCCAACCATTAACGAAAACTTTCTGAAGTTGGAAAAGAACTATCTGTTTATCAACATCGCAAAAAAAGTCAATGCGTTCCTGAAAGAACATCCGGAAGCTGACTTGATTCGGATGGGCATCGGAGATGTTACCCTGCCAATCGCACCGGTTTGCGTAGAAGCAATGAAAAAAGGTGCAGATGAAATGGGTGTCAAGGAAACCTTTAAGGGTTATGAAGACAGTGGTACAGGTTATGATTTCCTGAAGCAGGCAATCGCTGACTATTATCAGCAGTACGGTGTTACCTTATCTCTGGATGAAATCCGTGTAAATGATGGTGCAAAGTCAGACTGCGGAAATATTGTTGATATCTTCGGTGATGACAATGTTGTTATGGTAACAGACCCAGCATATCCGGTTTATGTAGATTCCAACAAGATGGATGGCAGAACCATTATTTATGCAAATTCCAATGAATCCAACGGATTTGCAGCTATGCCGGACTTTTCTGTTCATGCAGATTTGATTTACCTCTGCTCTCCGAACAATCCGACTGGTTCTGTTTATACGAAAGAACAGCTCAAGACTTGGATTGATTATGCAAAGCAGAATAAGGCAATCATTATCTATGATGCTGCTTATGAAGCATTTATCACACAGCCGGATATTCCACACAGCATTTTTGAAGTAGAAGGTGCAAGAACGTGTGCAATTGAAATGTGCTCGCTGTCCAAGACGGCTGGATTTACTGGTATGCGTTGCGGTTATACCGTCATTCCGAACGAATTGACCGTAACTGCTTCTGATGGAACCGTTGTCAGCATCTCTCAGATTTGGGGCAGACGGCAGGGAAGCAAGTTCAATGGTGTTTCTTATCCGGTACAGTGTGCAGCTGCTGCTGTTTTCACAGAAGAAGGCAGAAAGCAGATTCAGAAGAACATTGCTTACTATCAGGAAAATGCAGCCATTATCAGCAAAACCATGGATGAACTGGGAATCCCGTATACAGGCGGCGTAAACTCTCCGTATATTTGGTTCCAGTGCCCGAATCACATGTCCAGCTGGGAATTCTTCGATGAAATGCTGCATAAAATTGCAGTGGTCGGCACACCAGGCGAAGGCTTTGGTAAGAATGGGGACGGTTGGTTCCGTCTGACTGCATTCGGTGATCGGGAACGCACAAAGGAAGCAATGGAACGCTTCAAGAAAATGTTACAGAAATAATTTGGAGGATTATCATTATTATGAGAGCAGTAATTACAGTAATCGGTAAGGACAACGTTGGTATTTTACATAAGGTCAGCGGTGTTTGTGCAGAATATCAGGCAAACGTTTTGGAAGTAACCCAGAGCGTTTTGCAGGATATGTTTGCAATGATTATGATGGTAGACATCACAAAGATGACAGCAGACTTTGCAAAGCTGAGTGATCAGCTGACGGCATTGGGAGAAGAACTTGGTCTTTCTGTTCACTGCATGCACGAAGACATTTTTAACGCAATGCATCGAATCTAAGGAAGGGAACAAGAAACATCATGAATAATGCAATCTTTAATGCCGGGGACATTCTGGAAACCATTCGTATGATTCAGGATGAATGCTTGGATATCCGTACAACCACGATGGGAATTTCTCTTCTGGATTGTATTGATTCCGACATTCATAAGGCTTGCGATAAGGTTTATGACAAAATCACAAGACGGGCAGAAAAGCTCGTTTCCACCGGTGAAATCATTGAAAAGGAATATGGCATTCCGATTATTAACAAGCGAATTTCAGTCACTCCGATTGCAATGCTGGCAGCAGCTTGCCCGAACGAAAGTCCAGTACTGTTTGCAAAGACTTTGCAGCGTGCAGCAGAAACCTGCGGTGTAAACTTCATTGGCGGTTATTCTGCATTGGTACATAAGGGCTTTAGTGCAGGCGACATTGCTCTGATTCGTTCCATTCCGGAAGCACTGGATATTACAACCAGACTTTGTTCTTCTGTTAATGTTGGCTCTACCAAGAGTGGGATTAACATGGATGCTGTAAAGATGATGGGCGAAATCATTCTGGAATCTGCCAAGCTGACTGCTGACCGGCAGTGTGTTGGCCCATCTAAGCTGGTTGTATTCTGTAACGCACCGGAAGATAATCCGTTTATGGCAGGTGCATTCCACGGTGTCGGCGAATCGGATTGTGTCATCAATGTTGGCGTTTCTGGCCCTGGTGTTGTTCGCTCTACGATTTCCAAGTATCCGGATGCTTCCATCAACGAACTGGCAGACATCATTAAAAAGACTGCATTCAAGATTACCAGAATGGGTCAGCTGGTTGGTAAACGGGCTTCTGAAATGCTCGGCGTAGAATTCGGCATTGTAGACCTTTCTCTCGCACCGACTCCAGCAGTTGGGGACAGCGTTGCACACATTCTGGAAGCAATGGGTCTGGAAATCTGCGGTACACATGGTACAACTGCTGCTTTGGCAATGCTGAACGATGCCGTTAAGAAGGGCGGCGTTATGGCATCCTCTAGTGTTGGCGGTCTGTCTGGTGCATTCATTCCGGTTTCTGAAGATGCTGGTATGATTGATGCTGCGGTAGATGGCACATTGACCTTGAGCAAACTGGAAGCAATGACCGCTGTATGCTCCGTTGGTCTGGATATGATTGCAATTCCGGGCGATGTAGACCCAACTACTATTTCTGCGATTATTGCGGATGAAATGGCAATTGGTATGGTAAATACTAAGACAACAGCCGTTCGTGTCATTCCGGCAATTGGCATGAAGGAAGGCGACATGCTGGAATTTGGCGGATTGTTCGGTAGTGCTCCGGTTATGCCGGTTAGCAAGAAATCTTCTGCTCGGTTTATCAATCGTGGTGGTAAGATTCCGGCTCCGATGCAGAGCTTAAAGAACTAATGCAGAAACAATATCATATTGCGGTAATTGGCGGCGGTGCTTCTGGCTTACTTGCCGCCATTGCTGCAAAAATAGAAGGTGGAGCAGGTTGCAGTGTTGTCATTCTGGAACGAAATGACCGCATTGGTCGGAAAATTCTTTCAACAGGGAACGGCAGATGCAATCTTGGAAATACTGTAATCCAGAAGGAAAATTACAGTGGCTCTTTATTGGAAAAAGCCTTTGCAATTTTTCAGCAAGCACCGAAAACAGAAGATTATTTTCGTCAGATAGGATTGATTTGTAGGGAAGAGGAACACCGCTTATACCCCTATTGTAACCATGCCAGTGCTGTCTTAGATAGTTTACGTTTACAAATTGAACTTTATGGAATCACAGTACGATGCGATTGTAAAATTCAAAAGATGATTCCGAAAAAGCATGGATTTTTGTTACAATCAGATACAGAGTCTTACTTTGCGGAGCAGGTGATTTTTGCTTGTGGAGGGTATGCAGCCCCTGCACTTGGAACAGATGGTTCTGCATATGCAATGCTAAAAGATTTAAAGATTGCCATTCGTCCTTGTACGCCTGCACTTTGTTTTCTAAAAACAAAGACAGAATTGGTTCGTGCATTGAAAGGGATTCGATTGCTTGCAAGTGTATCGCTCTATGAAAACGGCGGTTTAAAGCGTCAGGAACGTGGGGAAGTGCAGTTTACAGAACAAGCATTATCGGGTATTTGTATATTCAATCTGTCTGCATACTGTGATAAGCTGTCACACGCAACGTATACAGTAGCGTTGGACTTATTGCCGGATTGGGATTTAGAACAGGTTTATGCGTTTCTGTGGGAACTATATGCACTGCGTGGGACGTTATCAGTAGAAGAATTTTTCACAGGTGTATTTCAAAGAAGAGCGGGTTTGCAAGTCTTAAAGCAATGTGGAATTTTACAAAAAGAACCACGATTGATTGCTTCCTGTACACCAAAGGAAATAGAACAATTAGCATCTTTTTTGAAAGCATGGAAATTTCCAGTCATCGGAAAAGGGGACTGGAAGAACGCACAAATTTCCTGTGGTGGTATTATATCCGAAGAAGTATCCACTAACTTGGAATCAATTCGTTATCCGGGATTATATTTTAGTGGGGAAGCGTTGGATTTGCAAGGGGATTGCGGTGGCTATAACTTAAATTGGGCATGGGTATCCGGTTGGTGGACGGGGACACATGCAGCAAAAGAATGGAAACAAAAGCATGATTAAAATCAGCGAAATCAAAATGCCAATCGGTTATACCGAAGACATGGTAACCGCTAGCATTCTAAAAAAATTGCATTTAAAGAACGATACTGCTCTTACATGGAACTATTTTAAAAAGTCCATTGATGCCAGAAAAAAGCAGCAAATTCAATATCAAATCTCTGTTCTCGTTTCTCATCCAAATGAACAAAAGTTATTACAACAGGCAAGTGCTAGAAAAGAAAAAAACATCACATCTTATCAGCCTTATGTTTATCCGATTCCGTCTATTTCTAAAAGACCGGAAAATCGTCCGGTGGTTGTTGGATTTGGCCCAGCTGGTATGTTTGCCGCTCTTGTTTTAGCAAAAGCAGGGTTACAGCCATTGGTGTTAGAACGAGGAAAATGTGTCGAAGAACGAAAAAAAGATGTTCTGGATTTCTGGGAAAATGGCGTTTTGCATACAGATTCCAACATTCAATTTGGAGAAGGTGGAGCAGGCACTTTTTCGGATGGAAAGCTAACAACCGGCATTAAAGATTCTCATATTCGTTTCATTTTAGAGACATTTGTTGCTTGCGGTGCACCGTCCGAAATTCTATATCTTGCAAAGCCACATATTGGAACAGACTATTTAGAACAGGTTGTAAAGAATGTTCGCTGCCAGATTCAAGAATTAGGGGGAGAAATTCTGTTTTCTGCACGATTTACAGGGTATCAAACAGACGAACAGGGAAGCTTGAAATCGATTTCATATGAAAAAGAGGGAAGCATTCGAGAACAACAGACGCAGCATTGTATTTTAGCAATTGGACATAGTGCAAGAGATGTTTTTCAGCTGTTCTATGATAAAAATATCCCACTCCAACAGAAAAATTTTGCAATGGGTGTCAGAATTGAACATCTACAATCTGACATCAATAAAAGTATGTATGGAACATTTGCCAAACAGTTACCAGCAGCGGATTATAAGCTCGCTGTTCATTTGCCATCTGGCTATGACTTATATACGTTCTGTATGTGTCCGGGCGGAAATGTTGTTGCGGCAGCATCTGAAGAAGGTCATTTAGTTGTCAATGGCATGAGCAATCATGCAAGAGATGAGAGAAATGCAAATAGTGCATTGTTGGTTGGAATTTCTCCAAGAGTTCTTGCAAGTGAGCATCCATTAGCTGGCATGTTTTTACAACAAAAATTGGAACAACAAGCTTTTTTTGCTGGCGGTGGAAATTATGCAGCACCTGTCAGCTGTGTCGGTGATTTCTTGCAAAATCAAACATCTAGTTCTTTCGGAAAAGTAACACCAACATACCGACCGGGTGTAAAATTTGTAAATCCGAGAGAATATCTGCCGAAATTTATGGTACAAACCTTAAAAGATGGCATTTTAGAGATGGGCAAAAAAATTGCAGGATTTGACGACCCAGAAGCAATTTTAACAGGCGTTGAAACAAGAAGTTCGTCGCCAGTTCGGATTTTGAGAAATGAGAAATTGGAATGCATTGCAGTTGCTGGATTGTATCCATGTGGCGAAGGTGCTGGATATGCTGGCGGCATTACGTCGGCAGCTGTGGACGGAATCAAGTGTGCAGAAAAATTAATTGAAAAAATAGAAAATAACTGAGAAACCCCTTTCAAAAGGGGTTATATCCAATTGCACCAAATACAAATTTGGTGCAATAAGAAATCAAATTTGGAAGGGAAGTGCCATTTATGCCGATTGACCGCACCGCTTGTCCAGAATTTCTAAATGACTATATTCTATATCTTTCCATGTCCAAATCGCTTTCTCCTCGGACAGTTGAAGAATATTATCTGGACATTCGGCTGTTCTTACAATACATCCTGATGATGAAAGACAAACAATATGTAAAGCTGGACGAAACGGACATGCAGAAAATTTCTATTGTCGATTTTCCGGTTTCATTATTGGATACCATCAAGCTTCAGGATTTATATGAGTTCTTATACTATGTGACAGAATCCCGTGACAACCATGACCGTGCTCGTGGACGCAAAGTTTCTGCGATCAAAAGCCTATTTCACTATCTTTATGTCAATAAAGAACTGATTCACCAGAATCCAACAGAATATTTGGAACTGCCTTCTCTTAAAATGTCTCTGCCGAAATATCTAACTCTGGAACAAAGTAAATCTCTGCTGGAACATATGGATACTGCCTACCCAGAAAGAGATTACTGCATTATTACCCTATTTTTGAACTGTGGGCTACGATTAAGCGAGCTGGTTGGTTTGAATTTAAATCATATCAATTTGAAAGAAACAAAAATGCGAGTATTCGGAAAAGGCAGAAAAGAACGGATGGTTTATTTGAATCATGCATGCATGAATGCATTGGATGATTATTTAGAAGCACGAAAAAAAATAAAAAACAGTCAAGAAGAACCTGCCTTGTTTTTAAGCAAACGAGGTTCTCGTATCAGCAAGCGACGTGTGCAGCAGATTGTAGAAGATGCTCTGCAACGAGCTGGATTATCCGGACAGGGTTATTCTACCCATAAACTCCGGCATACCGCTGCAACCTTACTTTATCAATATGGAAATGTAGATACATTGACATTAAAAGAAATTCTAGGACACAAAAGCACTGCAACAACAGAGATCTACACGCATTTGTCAAATGCAATCCTGCAAGAAGCCGCTGACCACTCCCCACTTGCTGAAATCACCAATCATCCAGCATCTGATGAATCAGAACCAGATGCTCCCGATGTGGTATCTGTTGTTCTTCCGGATGTTTTGCCAGAGAATGAAAATAAGGAGTAATCATCATGATAAATGGTGTGATTTTTGATATGGACGGAACACTTTTGGATACAGAACGGGTTTTAATTCGTTGCTGGATTAAAAGTGCTGCTCTTCATGGATTTGAGATGAAAGAACAACACGCTTTAAATATCCGAAGCCTGCAATACCGCTTTGCAGAGCCATACTTGAAGCGTGTTTTCGGGGAATCTTTTGATTATATGGCGATTCGAGAAACACGGAAACAGTTATTTGCAGAAGAACTGCAAAAAAATGGAATCCCCGTAAAACAGGGCGTACTTCCCTTTTTGCAATTCTGTAAAGAACAACAAATTCCAACGGTTGTTGCAACTGCCACGCCAAAAGACCGAGCAACCAGATACTTAGAAGAAGTCGGATTTCTCCCCTATTTTACGGAGATTTTCGGCAGCAATCAAGTGAAAACAGGAAAACCGTTTCCGGATATTTACCAAGCGGCTGCACAATCTATCAATTGTGCACCTTCCGATTGCATGGCGTTTGAAGACGCTCCAAATGGCGTGCTCTCTGCATTTTATGCAGGCTGTAAAGTTGTCATGATTCCAGACTTATCGCAGCCAGATGAAATGTTACAGCCGTTCCTCTATGCAGTTGCACCAAATTTGGAACAGGCAATTCCGATTTTAAAGGAGGCGATACAACATGGATAAACCGAGAGTTTCGAAAATTTTCGATATCCCCCCCTACTACTATTTTGAAAGCGGAAACGATTATTCTGGAAGTAAGAATTTGAATCAGTTTAATTATAAGGTAGAATATGAAAAAGAAAATTTGACGCTAAAAATCTGGCATGGAATGCTCTGTTCTGAAAAGGCAACCATAGAAATTGAGCAAACATATCCCAATAATACAGAAGGTTTTCAAGAAATAATTCACTTTTTGGAAGAAACCTATCAAAAAGAACAAGCATAACAAAAACCGGCAGTGAAGACTTCCCTCTTCACTGCCGGTTTCGTATAAAATCATTTCACTCTTACAGAGTCTTGTCAACCCGTTCTACTTTCATCATGTTTGTAGAGTGAGAAACGCCAACTGGAACACCTGCTGTAATAACAACAATATCATCCTTGTCAACCAGATGATTTTCCAATGCTGCATCTACTGCGGCTTCAAATAATTCATCTGTATTCTGCTTTTCGCCAATCATCAGCGGATGAACACCCCAGCTCAGGTTCATCTGCCGCCAAACCTGATCGCTAATGGTGCAGCTGATAATCGGACATTTCGGGCGATATTTCGAGATTTCTCTTGCTGTTACACCACTCATTGTTACAGTCAAAATTGCCTTTGCATCCAAGTCGTGAGCGGTTGTTACAGTTGCGTGAGCAATTGCATTTGAAATATCCTTGTTATACTGATAAGTTGCATGCATATGCTTATAGTCAATGTTGTCTTCGGTGGTCTTTGCAATCAAATCCATTGTCCGAACAACTTCTACCGGATAAGAACCAGCAGCTGTTTCCCCAGAAAGCATAATTGCACTCGTTCCATCATAAATTGCATTGGCAACGTCGGTAATTTCTGCTCTGGTCGGTCTGGAATTTGTAATCATGGATTCCAGCATCTGCGTTGCAGTAATGACCTGCTTGCCTGCTTGATAGCCCTTCCGAATCAGTTCTTTCTGAACTGCCGGAATCTGTTCAAATGGAATTTCTACGCCAAGGTCACCACGAGCAACCATAATGCCATCGGCGGATTCCAGAATTTCGTCAATGTTCTTTACGCCTTCCAGATTTTCAATCTTTGCGATAATCCGGACATTGAACCAACCAAGGCTATGCGTATATTTTCTCAAATAGTCAATATCTGCGGACGTGCTGACGAAACTTGCTGCGATGAAATCAAATCCCATCTTCGCACCAAATTCCAAGTCGTTCCGGTCTTTTTCGCTCAGATACGGCATAGAAAGTGTAACGCCTGGAACATTGATCCCCTTATTATTAGAGAGCACACCGCCGTGAATGACTAAACAAGTAATTTCTGTTGAATTTACACGATTTACAACCATTTCAATGACACCATCGTTGATTAAGATGTGTGTTCCCGGCTTTACATCGTGCGGTAAATTTTTAAAGGATACACTTCCCCGTTCTGCTGTGCAAAGTACATCTTCTGTCGTCAGAACATAAGTGTCCCCATCGTGAATGGTGACTGGCTTGTCATCTACAAATTTTCCAAGCCGAATTTCTGGTCCTCTGGTGTCCATCAGAGTTGCAATCGGCAGTCCAAGTTCTTCCCGTAACCGGACAACTTGTTCATACCGTCTCTGATGGGTTTCATAATCCCCATGGGAAAAGTTAAAACGAGCAACATTCATGCCAGCTTGCATGATTCTCCGCATAATGTCGTCTTCATCGGTTGCTGGGCCAATTGTACAAACAATTTTTGTTTTTCTCATCATTCAACGCATCCTTTACATTATTTTTCTGCCAATGCAGAAAGTAGAACAAAAAATATACACCATACAACTCAAATAATAACATATTTGTGTTAAGAATTCATGTATATTCTTGTAAATTCCTAATTATTTTTTTGATGCCGTTTATTCTGGGTCACTTTTTGTTTGTCTGATGAATCCATTCGATCAAATTTTCTGATAGAATTCTTCTGTTTTCATAATCAGTCAGTGAGAGTGCGAAGAATCGTTCCAATTCTTCTTCATGATCCCACATTGGGAAATCTACACCAAAGAAGCAATTCTCTGCTCCATAATGCCGAATAATCTCTCGCATCTTGTCCTTTGGCAAGAATGGCGAACAACTGCTGGTATCAAACCGTAGCCGTTCATCTGCCTTTAGATTGGCAACTGCCTCTTCCCAGCGTTCCCAACCACCGAGATGTGCTGCAATCACTCGCAGCTTCGGGAACTCTTTTAAAACCTTTGCTAAACGCTGCGGCTGAGAATATGTTTGATGTGGATCACCCATATGCATCAAAATCGGCAGTTGTGTTTCCTGAATGATTTCATATAGCGGATAAACTGCCGGATCATCAATATAAAACTTCTGAAAATCCGGATGCAGCTTAATTCCACGGAAGCCATGCTGCAAAATAAAATCCATGTCAGCTTGACAGTCGGGAGCAAATGGGTGCATGGCAGCGAATGCGATGCAATTGACATGGTCTTTGCAGCTATCCCACAAAAATTGATTGATTGCCTGAACCTGTGCAACATTGGTTGCCGTGGAGCAAATCAAATAGCCGTCAATTCCAGCATTTGCACCGCTTTTCAGCAACTGTTCCATGCTGCCGATGTGCTGCATCGGCATGTCATCATAGAAAACAGAAATACTGCTGGTTGCCCGTTCTGCAATTTTATTTGGGAACACATGAGCATGTGCATCAAAAATCGTATACCCATTTTTCATATTCTGAATGCCTCTTCTCTTTTTATCAGGATATTACCTGCATTTTGGAACTTGCAAAGTTTGCCATGACCTTTTTCGTTCCAACTTGGTCAAATCCAATTTCCAGCATGGAATCATTCGCCATATCGGTGATAGAAAGAATCGTTCCTTCCCCGAAAATTTTATGCCGTACTCTTGTGCCAACTGAATAATTGACAGATTTTGCAGCAGTTTTTTGCGGATGATGATTTCTTCTGCTTGCAAGCTGCTGCTGTAAAGAAATTGACTGTACCATTTCCACTTTTCTTGTTCCTGCTGCGACATTTTTCTTGCTCTGAACCTGTTCCATGCAGTCGCCTTGGATTTCTCCTAAGAAGCGAGAACGTGGATTGCTGGTCGTCATACCAAACAACATCCGGCGGTCAGTTGTGCTGACACAAAGCTGCTTTTTCGCTCTTGTGATGGCAACATAAGCCAGTCGGCGTTCTTCTTCCAAATCGTTTTCATCCAGAGAATTGATGCTGCGAGCACTTGGGAAAATATTTTCTTCCATTCCAATTAAAAAGACCGTTTTGAATTCCAATCCCTTTGCTGCATGAATGGTCATCATGGAAACCGTATCCGGTGCAGTTTCTGTCTGTTCTGCATCTGCATAGAGAGAAACTTCTTCCAAGAAATTTTCCAAAGACGGCAGCTCTGATTCCTTCATGTACTTCAAAATGTTGGATTTCAATTCCTGTACATTTTCCAGACGGATTTTTCCTTCTTCACCCATGTTCTTCAGATAATCTGCATAACCTGTTTTCTGTAACAAAAGGTCGAAAAATTCATCCAATTGCATTGTTTTCACTGCATTGGTCAATTCATCAATCATAAATGCAAATTTTTTCAGATGAGCCACTTTTTTGGATAATACTGGATATGTTTCTGAATCCCGCATAACATCAATCGGCGAAATTCCTAAATCTCTTGTAATGTTTTCGAGCATTTCCATGGTAGCATCTCCGATGCCACGCTTCGGCTCATTGACAATTCGCTTGAATCGAACCATATCGAATGGATTATACAGAATGGTCATGTATGCCAGAACATCTTTGATTTCTTTTCGGTCATAGAATCGTGTGCCGCCATAGATATGATACGGGATTTTTTCTTTTACAAACATCCGTTCTATGTTGTTAGACTGTGCATTCATCCGATATAAGACCGCAAAATCCTGATAAGAAGCACCATTCTGAACTTCTTTTTCAATTTTTTCTGCAACAAACCGTGATTCATCCGTTTCATCTACTGCTTTATACCAGATAATCTTCTTGCCGTCTTCCAAATCTGTCCAGAGTGTCTTTTCTTTTCTGCCTGCATTATGAGCAATCACATCATTTGCTGCTTCCAGAATGGTCTTTGTAGAACGATAATTTTGCTCTAAGCGAATGACAACTGCATTTTGAAACTGCTTTTCAAAATTGAGAATATTTTCAATGGTCGCCCCACGGAAGCGATAAATACTCTGGTCATCATCCCCCACCACGCAAAGATTCTGGTGCTTCTGGGAAAGCAATTGCACCAGACGGAATTGTGCATGGTTGGTATCCTGATATTCGTCCACCATGATATACCGGAACCGATTCTGATAGTATTCCAATTCTTCTGGGAATGATTCCAACAATTCCACTGTTTTATAAATCAAATCGTCAAAATCCAGTGCATTTGCAGACTTCAAGCGGTTCTGATATTCTTTATATAGTTTCCCGATTACCATCCTTCGATAATCCGAACCAGCTTCGATACAAAAATATTCCGGTGAACACATCCGGTCTTTTGCAAGACTGATTTCTGTTAAAACAGCACGAGGCGGAAATTGCTTTTCTGAAACATCTGCATCTGCAATACAGGATTTCATTAGTCGCTGGCTGTCATCTGTATCATAAATGGTAAAATTAGAATCATACCCCAGCTTGGAAATGCTTCTCCGTAGGATTCTCACACATGCAGAATGGAATGTAGAAGCATGCAACATTGATGCACATTCTTCGCCAATTGCTTGCAGTAAGCGGCTTCTCAATTCGTTTGCGGCTTTATTAGTAAAAGTAATTGCAAGGATGTGCCACGGCTGAATGGGCTGCACAGCAAGGATGCTGCAAAGACGTTCTAAATCTGCTGGCTGCTTGTCCGCAATATAATCTTTTAAGTATGCTGCATCTTCTTTTGTAATGGATGCGTTTGCCTGTACCCAACCATCTCCAAAGTGAATCATCTGTACAATCCGGTGAATCATTGCGGTTGTTTTTCCGCTCCCTGCACCGGCTAAAACAAGAACGGGACCATTCACATGAAAAACCGCCTGCTGTTGTGGCGTATTCAAATTCTGAAAATAGTGATTCAGTGCCGCTCTTTTTAACTCAATGGTCGTTTCTTCTGCCATAATCCCTCTCCTAAATACAAATATTGCTTGATCAGAATTTCCTGTTTCTTTTCAAAGAATCGTTTTTCATGATAAAAAATAAGGAAACAATTTCTGCTCTTTTCTAAATCGAAACAGCGTGCATTATTATTATAACGTACTGCCTTGCATTTGTCAAATCCATTTTGCAATTTATTTCGATACAAGAGCGTTCTTTTCAGGCATTTTGTTTTTTGTGGTTTACAATATAAATTCCCACACAAACGAAAATTAAAGCTGGGATTGTAAAAATATGAAAGGCATCTTTTTCTTTCAAGAAAATGGTAGAAATACAAACGCCGCAAATCGGATTCAAGAATCCAAAGACAGCAACCTTTGAAACAGGATTATATTTCAAAAGAAGCGACCATAATGAATAGGCTGCGGCAGAAACAAAGGAAAGGTAAAGAAGAATCGCAATAGCAGAACCGGTAATATGTTCCATTCTTCCGCCAAAGAGAAGCCCAACTGCGAACATAACCACTCCGCCGAACAAGAACTGCCAACCACTTAATAGAATTGGATTTTCAGAGGCAGCATATTTTTTCATCAGAACAGAAGAAAAACCACTGGCAACGGTACACAAAAAAATAAATCCATCGCCCAAAAAGGAAAGATGAATACCGCCTTTTAATCCGTTTAAATTGCAAAGAATGATGCCTAAGAAGCCAATTACACAACCAAACAGCTTTGCCGCTGTCATTTTTTCAATCCGATAGACCAAGGTAGAAAGCAGAATGGCGATGAAAACATTTGCTGCAACAATAATGGCTGCATTCACACCGGTTGTATGGGCTAATCCGATATAATAGAAAAAATATTGTAAAATCGTCTGAAAAAGGCTGATGATACCAATTTTCGGAATGGTTTGTTTCTGCGGAATCAGTGCTTGTTTTGCAACGATACTACCGCCAACCAGTGCCATGACTCCGGCAATTGCAAAGCGGATTCCAGCAAACACCATCTGTGCTGCCCAATCCGCTGATGCAATCTGAAACAGTTCATATCCAATTTTGACTCCGGCAAAGGCACTCCCCCAGAGTGCAGAGCATAGAAAGGCAACACCAGCGACCACCCACGTTTTTTGTAAAAATGACTTTTGCATATGTTCCTCCTGTAAAATAAAATTTCTTTTATTTTACCACGATTTTCATTCAAAAGTCAAGAAACGTCACGATTGATAGAAACTTTGCATTTTTTGCAGCTCTTCTCGCATCTCATCCACCAGACTTTGTGGAGAAAGCACTTTCACCCAAGCCCCCTGTGATAATAAATACATGATAATTCCTCTGCCGTGATTTACCTCTGCTTCAATGATGCTTTCTTTTCCGTTCTTCTCCACTACTTTTGCAGTTGGTAGACGGTCTAAGATTGCCTGTACAGAAAGCCCAGAAAACGAAAACCGGATTTTCTCTGTCCTGCCCGGAAACATAAACTGATTCTTTTCCCGCAAGTCGCCCTCATCAAAATCATATTCTCGTTTTAAAGAAAACCGTTCTCGATGCGTTACAATGGACACAATTCGATCCACTCGAAAATATTTTGCACGACAAGTTTCATCGTCTGCATCATAGGCAATCAAATAAAAATAGCATTCACTGAACAAAATAGATGCAGGACGAATTTTCCGTTTCACCTGCTCCCGATTCATTTTGTAATAGGTGATGGTCAAAATCTGCTTGTCTTCAATTGCTTGTATCAGTTTCCAGAGATAATCAATGACCATATTACAATCTGACTTGATTTCATGATAATGATAAAGTTCTTTCCGAATGAGATTTTCAAATTGCTCTCGGTCTTTTGGCGTAGTCATTCGCTTTAATTTCGCAATGAGATTCAATAAATCCTCTTTTTGAAAACAACGGCAGCCTAGAACCACTTTTACAAGGGCAAATAATTCTTTGTTCTCTAAAAAATCATCGGCATGCAGATAATATGCTTTCTCTTTGTGAGAATATAACAACTCTGCATTCTGCATCAGTTCCCGATTTTCAGACAAAAACTGCTGAATCTCATTGATGTATCTACCAATGGTCTTTGTAGAAACCTGATATTCCTCTGCAATCTTTTTTACTGAAATCCATTCCCCTCTCAGTGCTCGATAAAAAATTTCTAACGTACAACAATTTTTCGCTGATTCCATTTTCGTATCTCCTATTATCTTTTTTCTGTCTGGTAGCTGTTTTTTGTAATTCTATTATAGCACATTTGACAGACAGCCCTCTGTCCGTTTAAAAATAATTTACAGATTTGATGCCATCAAAGCCCGTATTCGTTCTACATATAACTGCTGAATCGTTGAATCAGCACCAAGCCCCTGTAAAATTGCTTCTGTCTGATATCCATAGCGTTTTAGAACCTGCTCCCATGAATTTGGATTTTCTGCTCCAATCATATCCGTTTGAGCATGCCAGCCAGCAACAAGCATCAACGGAACAAGGACTACTTTTCGATAATTGGTATGCTGTATTTCTCTTAGAACCACATCAAAAGATGGTTCGCCTTTCAATGTTGCAAGGAATACATTGAAATATCCCTGTTGCTGAATCCAGTCTTTCAGTATCTGATAAGTCAGATGTGGACCATGCCACATCCAAAGATAGGCAACATCAGAACAAGAACAAATGTGTTGAATCGCATTCCAGAAAGCTGGAATTGCTTCTTGGCTTTCTAATAAGGGCTTCCCTACCTTAAAAATAGAAAATACTTTCTGAAATGGTTGCACATCCGCTGAAAGCTGTGCATCTATCTTTCCAGTTGTCAAATAGAGTGGCTGACAATAGACATTTTGATAGCCAGCTTTTTGTAGATACTCCAACACCTCTGTAACAGAATGCACCTTTTCCCCCTGTTCTTTTCGCTTCTGAAGAATTGCACGGCTGGAATACGCCGGATAAACATCACAATTTGGAAAAGCAGCTTGTATCTGTTCCTCAATGGCAACAATGGTTTTCTCTTCTTCCTTTTTCTTACGTGTTCCAACGCTAACAGTAACAATTGCAGTTCGACACGGATTCTTGATATGATTCAAGTAAGCAGCTGTTCCCTGCTCCCGATAACAAGCCAACGCTTCTGGAGTAGATAGACTGGATAATAATTGTTTTCGTTTTCTAGCGTCAAAAATCCACTCTTTCCATTCTTCTCTTATCTGTACCTGTAATGAACAAAGCGGTTCATAAGCAGAAAGAATAGGCGTTACTTCCTTGCAGATTGCAGCCGCTAAGGAAGGACTACCTCCATTTGTACTAATCGCTGCTGTTAAGTTCCCAGTCGTTGTATGAGCTGGCACAGAAAAATCGGTGGTAATTCCATCTGTAACTGAGGAAACTAAGATTCCTCGTTCTTGTGCCTCTCGTACAATCGTTTGGTTCAACTGTATATCATTTGTTGCCGCAAAGACCAGTTTCATATCTTTTAGAAAACTGGTTGCATAGACAGCCTGTATGTATCGCAATGATTGATGTTGCAATGGCAATGGAATCGGTTCTGGTGCTAATACAGTCACATTGGCTTCTTGCTCTAACAATGAAAAAATCCGCCGCTGTGCAACTGCTCCTGCTCCAACAACCAAACACGGAACTTGTTTCAAATGGAGAAAAACCGGATACATAAAAAAACCTCTTTCTAAAAATGCCGCCAGATGATTCTCCTGACGGCATTTTCTTTCATACAAAAAATTTTCTTATTCGCAATCTTGTAGCATACAAGCAGCGATTCCTTCCGCAGTTGCTTCTTTTGCGGTTGCAAAAACAGGAATGCCGAGTGTTTCTGCTGTTTTTGTCGTAACAGCACCAATCGAAATCACTTTTACAGGATCTGGCAAGTTCGTTCCGTACATCTGTATGAAGGCTTGTACCGCAGAGGAACTGGAAAATACCAAATAATCTGCATCTGGCAAATGCTGTTTCAATAGTGTTTCCTTTTGCAACAACGGTTTTGTTTCATACAGGAAAATACTGTCTACCGATTTCTTTGCAGCTTTCAGCATATCCGGTAATACGGTAGAACCATTCTTAGAACGAATCAATAAAACACGGTCATGTGGTTCTAACTGTGGAATTAACGCTTCTGCCAGATAGCGACTTTCAAACCGATGCGGCACACAGTCTACAAAAATGCCCTTTGCTGCCAATTCACACGCTGTTCCGTTCCCAATTGCTGCAAATCGCAAATGCAACAACATCCGCAAATCAATATCATGTTGCTGTAGGCTGTCAAAAAAGATATGTACACTATTTGCACTGGAAAACACAATCCAAGTATACGCACTCCAATCGACTGACTTCAGCGGAGCATCTGCAATTGAAACCGTATCAATCAAGCTGATTTCCATTGTTTCTGCACCATACTGCTGAAAATGTTCCGAAAGATGTCGGCTATGCGGTGGTGTTCCAGTAATAAGAATCCGCTTTCCGAACAATTTTCCCTGCTCAAACCACTGCAGCTGTTCTCGCAGTGTAACCACTTTCCCGACCACAATCGTTGCTGGGGCTTGAATATGCTGTTGTACAACAAGGTCTGAAATGGTGGAGAGTGTTCCTGTTACGGTTCTCTGTCTGGCAGTTGTTCCCTCTTGAATAACAGCAATTGGCATATCTGCGGACATTCCATTTTCCATCAATGCTGTTGTAATATGCGACAAATTCGCTAATCCCATCAAGAATACCAGTGTTCCGTTCAAATTTGCCAATTCTGCATAATCTGGATCTTGTTTCGGGTCTGCTTGTGTATGTCCTGTGATAACATGAAACGAAGAGGCATAATCCCGATGCGTAACCGGGATTCCAGCATAAGCAGGAACACCATAAGATGCAGAAACACCCGGCACAATGACAAACGGCACATTTGCAGCAGATAAAGCCTGTGCTTCTTCTCCTCCTCTGCCAAAGACAAACGGGTCACCGCCCTTTAAGCGAACCACTTGCTTGCCTTGTTTTGCTGCATCCACCAATAATTGATTGATTTCTACCTGTGGAAGACTGTGGTTTCCTGCTCGCTTTCCAACGAAATAAAGTTCACAATCCGGACGAACATGATTGAGAATCGAAACCGATGCCAATGCATCATAAACAACCAAATCTGCAAGCTGTAAGCATTGCTGTCCTTTTTGTGTGAGCAGTGCCGGATCACCTGAACCTGCTCCAACGAGATAGACCATTCCTTTTTTCATAGGAACTCCTCCTTTATTTTTGGATTTTCTGCACGGCTTGGATGATTGTCAATGCTGTTATTTATGAGAAATCATCTGAAAAAATGATTCTGCATCAGAAAGTGTTTTTGCAATATCTGCTTCTGTATGTGCAGCAGATAGAAAAATCGCTTCAAACTGGCTGGGAGCAAAATAATTGCCACGTTCCAACATAAAATGAAAATACTGGCGGAACAATTCTGTATCTGCTGTCTTTGCAAGTTCATAGTTGGTAACAGTCTGCTTGGTGAAATACAAGCAGGAAAGAGAACCAACACCGGTAACCGTACATGGCATATGATACCGGTCAATTAACTGTTTCAACCCATTTCGCAGCTGTTCTGCCCGTTCTGTAAGATAGGGGTATACTTCCGGATGCTGCTTCAAATAACGCAGCTGTGCCAATCCTGCACGCATAGCAACGGGATTTCCACTCAATGTACCAGCCTGATAAACAGACCCCAACGGAGCAACTAGCTGCATAATGTCTTTTCTTCCGCCATATGCTCCAACCGGCATACCTGCTCCGATGATTTTTCCATAGGTTACCAAATCCGGCTGAACGTGATAAAATCCAACTGCACCATCTATTTGCAGCCGGAATCCAGTGATGACTTCATCAAAAATCAACAATGCTCCATACTGATTGCACAGCGTCCGCAACTGTTGTAAAAAGCCTTCCTTTGGAGGAACAACCCCCATATTTGCTGCAACTGGCTCTACAATGACGCAGGCAACTTCGTTCGGATATTGTTCCAATAACGCTTTTACGCTCTCTGCATCATTATAAACGGCAGTTAGGGTATCTTTTGTACAGCCGCTTGGAACACCGCTGGAATCGGGAATGCCTGCTGTCATGACACCAGAGCCAGCCTTCACCAGCATTGCATCTGCATGGCCATGATAACAACCAGCAAACTTGATGATTTTATCTCTGCCTGTAAAGCCTCTTGCAGCCCGTACGGCACTCATAACCGCCTCTGTTCCGGAATTGACCATCCGAATCATTTCTACACAAGGGACGATTTCAGAAATCAGTTCTGCCATTTCAACTTCTAAGGCAGTTGCTGTTCCATAGCTCAATCCATACTGCATTTGTTCTTGGACAGCCTGTAACACAAAATCCGGATTGTGTCCTAAAATCATCGGTCCCCAAGAACCGATATAGTCCAAATACTCGTTACCATCTAAATCATAGAGATGATTGCCCTTTGCTTTACAAATAAATCTCGGTGCACCGCCAACAGATGGAAATGCACGCACTGGAGAATTGACACCGCCCGGCATCTTCTCTTTTGCACGCTGAAACCATGCTTCTGATTGTGTTGTCTGCATTATCCAATTCTCCCCTCTTTGATGTATTGTGCTAGCTCTTTTGCAAAGTATGTGATTAACAAATCTGCCCCCGCACGATACATACAAACTGCCGATTCACATACCAGAGCAGCTTCATCTACATAACCTGCCATACCAGCCGCTTTGATCATTGCATATTCGCCACTGACGCTATAGGTCGCAATTGAATATGGAAACCGTTCTTTTAACGCATACAGCACATCTAAATATGCCATACCGGGCTTCACCATCAAGATATCTGCACCTTCTTGAATATCCAGTTCTGCTTCTCGAATGGCTTCTTGTAAGTTGTGCGGATCCATCTGATAACCTTTTCGATCGCCAAATGCTGGAGCAGAACCGGCTGCATCTCGAAACGGCCCATAAAATGCAGAGGCATACTTTACAGAATACGACATAATCGGTGTGTTGCTAAATCCATTTTCGTCTAAGATTGCACGGATTTTTCCCACTCTGCCATCCATCATATCGGACGGTGCAACCATATCTGCACCAGCTTGTACATGAGAGAGTGCCGTTTTCGCAAGAACTTCTAACGTCTGGTCATTGTCGACAGAATGCCCGCACAAAATTCCGCAATGTCCATGTGAAGTGTATTCACACATACAAACATCCGTGATGACATAGAGTTGTGGAAATTGCTGTTTGATGTGGCGAATTGCCTGCTGCACAATGCCATCTTCTGCCCAAGCACTGCTACCAATTTCATCTTTTTTCTTTGGAATGCCAAAGAGCAGAACACTTTTCACGCCTGCATCTGTCAATTCCTGCAAGATTTCATCCATCCGGTCAATGCTCCAACGATACTGCCCTGGCATAGTTGCAATCTCTTCTTTGAGATTCGTTCCTTCCATGACAAACATCGGATAAATCAAAGTATCCGCAGAAATTCTGGTTTCCCGTACCATGCTGCGTAATACAGAACCATTTCTTAACCGTCTTGGCCGTTGAATTAAATTCATAACATCGCTTCCTTTTTCTCTTGTACTTGCTGTTTCAATTGTTCTGCAAAAGTGTTTGCTAAGGATTCTGCCTGTGTAACAGAACCTGTCAAGGTGCTTTTTATACCAATGCCATCTTCTGCATAGAATCCATAGAGCGTTATGTTCTCTCCTTGCAAATCTGCATATGCACCAATCGGAGCGGTACAATCCCCGTTTAATGCTTTGGAAACGGCTCGCTCTATTTTTGCACAAAATGCTGCCTGCGGATCGTTGAGGCGTTGTAACAAGTCTGTATACTCCCCTGCTCGTCCTTGTACTGCAAGGATGCCCTGCCCAGCTGCCGGAACGATTTCTGCTGGGGAAAATCTCCTTGTGATTCGATGTTCTAACCCCAGACGCTGTAATCCGGCTTCTGCCAAAATCAACGCTCCATATTCTCCACGGTCTAATTTTTCTAATCGTGTCAAAACATTCCCACGAATCGGATGAACGGTACAATTTGGGTATTGCATTTGAAATTGTAATGTTCGGCGGCTGCTAGCAGAACCAACCGGTAACGACTGATTCCAATCCGCAAAAGATTGCTGTTTTGGAAGTACCATCCCATCACAAGCAGGTGCTCGTCTCGGATAAGCCCCAATCGGGAGAGCAGGATTTTCTAGGACAGGGACATCTTTTAGACTGTGCACACAAAGGTCTACTTCGTTTGCAAGCAAAGCGGCATCCAGTTCTTTTAAAAATAGCCCTTTCCCTCCGATTTGATCCAATGTTTTATGAAGAATCTTGTCCCCCGTTGTCTGCATGGTCACCAATTCCAATTGTATTTCTGGGGCGATTTGATGAATCTGCTGCATCACCCATTCACTTTGTATCACTGCCAATCGGCTGGCACGGCTTCCAATTCGGATTCGCTGCGGTTTCATATGGTTACCCCCTTTTGCGGTAGTCTGGAATGAGATGCAATCTTTTGACAGCAATGTTCCACCTGCTCCGATGTAATCCATTCCCGCATGTTTCCCATAATCAAATCAATGGTACGTTCTGCGGCTACCTGTATCACTTTATCTGCATCTGGCTGTGTTCTAACAGCATCCATAGTTGTGCTTCGCAATAGATTTGCAACGACCAACTCTTTTAATACTGCAATGTGTGGAATTGCAGCACGATATTGCTGCCAAGCTTGAAAGTCCGCTGTATATTTTTCTGCAACCTCCTGCAAAGCAGCCTGCATATTTTGATGTTGTTCTGCTGCATCAGAAAAATCATCTAAATCCAAACAATGCACAGATGGAATTTCCTTGCAAGTCAACTCGATATCTCTCGGCAAAGCAAGGTCAACCAAATAACTTGGTTTTTTGTCGATGCTTTGCAATTGCTCTGCCGTGATTGTATAATGTGGGCTTCTGGTTGCACTGATTACCAAGTCCGATTGTGCTACATATTGCATTCGTTTTTCATAGGGAACGGGGATTGCTCCAAATGGAACAATACTGCTGCTATTGTGATGTGCTCGAAGTGTAATATATACCGTGCAATCTCGTTTCATCAGCTGTTGTGCTGCAAGCTGTCCCATGTTTCCATTTCCAATCACCAGACCAGTCTTGTTGGACAGAGAAAATCCTTGCTGTTTCATCGTTTGAATGGCTTTTTCTGCAAGCGAAACGGGAATTTCTGCATCAGAAATGTGTGTCAATGCGTATTTTCCAGCAGAAACAGCGGTTCGGAAAAGCGTGTCTAAAATAGCATCTGTCGTTTGCAACTGTCTTGCCTGTCCCACTGCCTGTTGTACTTGCGTTACAATCTGCTCTTCATGTAATACCTGAGAATGTAGCCCACAGGCGACTTCTATGATGTGTCGAGCAGCGGCTATGCCGGATTTTTCATAAAAAGGAACAGATTCTATGGAAGGATGTGTTTCCTTTGCAAATTGCAGTAACCATTGCGATGGTTGACAAGGAACATCACTGGAAAGATAAAGTTCCGTTCGATTACAAGTATTCAACAACACGACCCCCTGAACAGAATCTTTTAAAGCCTTCAGAATGGTTTCCTGTTGTTCTTTGGAAAAAGAAAACGGTTCTCGTTGTTCCATTGATGCTGTATGATAATCCAGACCAGCCATTTGCAAATACATGATTGTCAGTTCCTCTCTTTCCATTGCAGTTGCAACGGATTTTTACGGAAAACCTCGCAGAGAAATGGTTCACAATGCGGAATTTTCCAGTCAAAATATGATTTGTGATGCATCTCACAGGCAGAAAATACTGCCATCATCGTTCCGCCATGTGCAACGATTGCAATTCGGTCAGAGTTGCAGGTCTGTACAATCTCAGAAACTGCTGCACAGGAACGGGTCAGAAATTGTTCTCGGGATTCTCCGTCCGGAAATGGCAGTGTTCCGCCACTGTCAATCCACGCTTGATATTCAGGGCAACCGGAAAGTTCCCGATAATTTTTCCCTTCAAACATTCCGAAGTCGCATTCCCGTAAATCTGGATGAATTTGCTGCTTCAGATTGGGAAATAGGATGGATGCTGTTTCTCGGCAACGTCGCATCGGGCTGACAAATACCTGCTCCGGCAATGGGAATGATATCTGTTTTGCCTGTTGCGTTGCAAAAGCAATTCCCTCTGGACAAAGCGGTTCATCTGTTTTGCAGCCCAAATAACGACGTTCAAAGTTACCAGCAGTCATGCTGTGCCGAAAAAAGAGAATTTGCATCGTGAACACCTCTTTTTTATAAAAAGAAAAACACCCAATTCCTATCAAAATGGGGTAAATTGACGACTCGGATGTTTCAAATATTTTTGATTGATAGGGTGGATGTGCAATTTTTTTTATTTTACCACATCTGAAAGCATTTGTAAAGAAACAAAGCTTGTTTTTTTCATTTCCATTGCCTTTCCTGATTTTTTGCTAAAATTCAATTCCTTTTCGAGCTGCAATGTGTTTTTCGTAAGGATGCCGGATATTTTTCATTTCTGTGATGTAGTCTGCAATGGCGAGTAATTTTTCATCTGGATTTCTTCCAGTAATCACCACTTCCAGTTCTTTTGGCAGCTGTTCCATGCCACTTAAAACCATTTCCAACGGCAAAAATCCCGTCGAAATACAAGACAACAATTCGTCTAAAATCAGCATTTGGTAAGTCGTTTGGTTTACCTGCTCTAATAGTGATTGCCACTGTTTTTGATAACCAATAGCAGCTTCTGCCTTTTCTTCTGGGGTCATCCGAAAAGAAAATTGATGAATCGAATAGCCAGAGAGTACCGTAATGCCATGGATTTGCTGTAAGGCAATGCGTTCGCTGGATGTTTCCGGTTTCATGAACTGATAGAACAGAACCGTTCCGCCTGCTCCGGCACAGCGAACCGCTAACCCCACTGCAGCCGTTGTTTTTCCCTTTCCATCTCCGCAATAGATATGAATCATAATCCGTTCTCCTCTGTTACCGTTGAATCAATTGATAGAGCAAAGCGTTGCAAATGGCTGCTGCAACATTACTGCCGCCTTTATTTCCCTTTGCAACAATATACGGCGTTGTTCCGGCTAAAATCAATTCTTTTGCCTCAATGACGTTGACAAATCCAACCGGAACACCAATGATCAGCTTTGGTTGAATCTTCTGTTCTGCAATCAGTTCCGACAGGCGAATCAATGCAGTCGGTGCGTTTCCAATGGCAAAGATACAATCTTTCGGCAGGGAGCAGGCTTTTTCCATGGAAACCATCGCTCTGGTAACGCCTTTTTGCTTTGCAATCGCTGCTACTTCTTCATCTGCCATGAAACAATGTGCAGTTCCGCCCAGCTTTTGTAATGCACGTTTATTGATGCCAGAAAGTGCCATGTTGGTATCTGTAACAATGTCAGCCCCTTGCTGTAAGGCTTCCAATGCTGTAGAAACAGCCGTTTCAGAGAAAACCAGATTCTGAATATAGTCAAAATCCGCTGTCGTATGAATCACACGCTTTAAAATGCTGCGTTCTGCATCTGGAAGTATCACGCCTTGCAAATGTTCTTCAATGATGGAAAAACTTTTTTTCTCGATTTCCATTGGCTGTTCCAGTATGATTTTTTTCTCCATATGTACTTCTCCTTATAGTGGCTGATAGGGCGTTACTTGTGCCTGTTGAAAACTTGCGGCTTCTGTATAGGCAGCTAGTGCAAAATCAAACAGCTTTGCACCAATTACCGCACCTGTTCCTTCCCCTAAGCACATCCCACATTCCAAATAAGCAGGCAACTGCAATGCTTCTAGAGCAAGCTTTCCTGCTGGTTCTGCGGAACAATGCGATGCATAAAGAAATGGCTTGCAAGCTGGTGCATAACGAACTGCACAATTTGCAGCCACAGCGGAAATAAAGCCGTCTATTAAAACGGGAACACGATAAATTGCACCGCCTAAAAACGCCCCCATCATTCCACAAATGTCCAATCCGCCAACTTTGGAAAGCACATCTATTACATCTTCCGGATCGGGTTGATACTTTTGAATTGCAGCTTGAATCACCTGTATTTTTCGCTGAATGCCTGCTTTTGAAAGCCCAGCCCCTTTTCCTGTTACCAGTTCCGGTGTTATTTGCGACAATATAGAAAATACTGCACTGGATGTCGTAGTATTGCCAATGCCCATTTCTCCGGTGATAATCAAATTATAGCCCTGTTCTTTCTGTTCCTTTACCAATTGTATTCCGGTTAAAATTGCCTGTTCCACTTCTGTTCGAGTCATTGCCGGTTCTTTTGCAAAATTTTTTGTTCCATAGGCGATTTTTCGATTTATAATACCGTTACAGGTCATATCTCTTGCAATTCCAATATCAATCGGCATAACATCCGCTTGACAAACTTGTGCCAAGGAATTGACTGTGGCAATGCCTTTCGTGAAATTTTCCGCTACAGTTGCGGTGACTTCCTGCCCCGTCTGCGTAACGCCTTCTTCTACAATGCCATTATCTGCACAAAAAATCAAAACAACCTTTTTTCTCTGTTCTAACTGTGCGGAACGATGGATACCAGCTAGCTGTACAATCATATCTTCTAATCGTCCAAGGCTATGCAGCGGCTTTGCGAGCTGATTCCAATGCTGTTGAGCTGCCTGCATTGCTGTTTCATCCAATGGCTGTATTTGCATACAACATTCGGAAAGTGTCATTTTGATTTCTCCTCTTTCTTTTGATAAAGTGCTGCAACTTCCTGCAACTGTTCTTGAAACTGTTTTCGTAGTGATTCCGGAGAAATTAGTTCCACATAACTGCCATATCGCATCAGCCAACGGAAAAAACTATCACTAATTCCAACTGTTACCCGAATAACGGTTTCTTCTGACGTTGTTTCGCCGGGGATGATATGCAGATACAAGCCGAATTTTTCTTTCATCTCTCCGGTTAAAAAAGATTTGATGCGGAGTGTGACGGTTTCATAATATTTCGGGTCGAAGATGTCTAAAATCGCCCCCTTTGGTTTCGGCAGCTTTGGCATTTCAGATACGGTTTCTCCCGGCTGAATTTGTTTCATGCGGTCAATTCGATAAGTACGAGGTTCTTTTGTTTCTGCATGGATGCATTTCAGATAGAATCGGTCTTCAAAAAATACAACCTGACAGGGAATCATATTTCGTTTCTTATAGTAGTATTTCATCCCGTCTTTTTCTTGTTTTCCATATTCAAAGTCAATTTTCTGACGATTTGCGATAATCAAATGAATCTGCTCTAAATTTTCGAGCAGGTTTAAACCGGGCGGTGTTAAATCATTGGTTTGAATCCGGCTGATGAGCTTTCGAACATCCGATTCCGAACAGAGCCGTTCAAATTTCTTGATGAGGTGCTGCTTCTGGTCGACAGAAAGATATTTGTTGATAGAAACAGAGTCCACCAAAAACCGAATCTCATTGAAGGTAAAGCCTTCTGTTTCCATTTGATAGAGATACGTATTGTGTGCTCCTCTTTGGATGGTAATTGGATAACCCATCGTGGTCAGTCGCTCAATATCTCTGCGAATGGTCAAGGGGGAAACAGATTGCATATTATAATTGCGGTCTAAGTGGGATTGAATTTGTTTGATGCTAACGGTTCGGGTTTCATCTGTATTTCTGCGAAGATATTCTAAGATATGAATAATGCGTTCATGTTCCATGATTTATACCCCTTTTGCAATCTCAGACACGCTGCAAACCGTCAATACAGAGTCCTGCACGGTAAAGCGAATCTCCAAATCTGCAAAATAAAATCCATATACACGCTCTGGGTCATGCTGATAAGACGGGCGAGGGTCTTGCGATAAGATTTCACAGATGGCAGTCTGAAGCGATTGTGGAATTTTTGCCAGCCATTTTTCCGGAAAAACAACCTCCAATGCATAATCTGCAACCTGCACGGCAAATCCGCCGGTTGCCTCTGGGTGGCTGTCGATATGCGGTAAATAGGGCTTGATGTCATAGATAGGCGTTCCGTTCATCAAATCTGCCCCATTGACATAGAGAATCGGGGCGTTTGGTTCGTCCCACGAAATTTGATCCAGTGTTACCACAGAAAGCCCGATGGGATTGGGGCGAAATGGCGAACGAGTTGCAAAAACACCCATTCTCTGATTTCCGCCCAGCCGAGGCGGTCGAACCGTTGGTGACCACGTTTTTCGGATTGCATCGGAGAACTCCCAAATCAGCCACAAATGAGAATAGGCATCCAGTCCCCGAAAGGCATCTGGGTTGCGGTATTCCGGTTCAAAGATAATCTTAGACGGAAACGAAGAAACCAGACCGCTTTGTCTTGGGATGCCAAATTTTGTTTGAAATGCGTTTTCAATATGTGCAATCGGATGCAACGGTTTCACAACCTTTCTGTGATTGGTATGATTCTTATTATAGCATATTTCACAGGAAATCGTCAAGTTGTATTCTCATGATACAAAAACGCCCCTCTCATGATTCTGTGAGAGGGACGTTTTATTGCAATACAATCGAAAAAAGCAGCCGTTTCCTGAGATGATCAGCTTCAGAAAACGGCTTTTTCCACAATATTAGTAGGTTGGAAAAAATAAAAAAATTTTCATCCGGTACATCCGGATTGAATAACCCTATTTTATCATACTTTTTCCTGCTCTGTCAATCTGATTATTTGTCGAATTTTGTCGTTTTTTGTCGATGCTGGCAAAATAAATGTTTTCAAAACTAGGAAACAGAAAATCGCACTGGAAAGAATATATCCTTCCAGTGCGATGAAAACAATGATTTCAAAATTTATGGACAGCGATTATTTCAGTTCTTTTCCGCACTTCTTGCAGAACTTTACACCATCTTCATGCTTTGCACCACAATACGGGCAGAATGATGGCTTCAAATTGTCTGAATTCTGAAGGCTAACCATTGCTTTGCTGCGGTGAACCAGTACAATTGCCAGTCCGGCAGAGCATGCCAGCAACAATACAATGCAACCAATTAAAATCAACAGCAGATTGTCAGAAATAAAATGAGAATTTTGCTTGTGATTAGCTGGTACAATTGCTTGTGTTGTTGTCGTAGTTGTCTCTGTCGTTGTTGGTACGGTCGTAGTAGAAACTGTAGTTGCAGTTGTAGAAGTAACTGTTGTGGTCGTGGTCGTTGTGGTAGTTGTTGTTGTAACGACTGTTGTCGGGGCTTCCGTTGGTGGATCGGTTTCCGGCTCTGGTTCTGGTTCTTGTCCAACTGGCACTAAGTAAGAAACATCCACCCATCCATAATAAATTGCATCTGGCGAATGTTCCTCCTCGCTAAAGCAACAATACCAAGTAATACCCATAGAAGAATATGCAACCTTTGCATAAACAACTTGCCCTGCATAAAGACTGGATTCTATTTCCTGTGCACCCCCATCCATAACATAACCATAGGAATACCCCATAACGCCATCACTCGTCACTCGATAATAACCAGTGACAAACCATTCTCCTGGGCTCAATGCATCCGCATCCGCTGGAATTGCAACGTTGTACAACCCCAATAAAATCGCCAGTAAAAAACATCCTATTCGACTAATTGTCTTTTTCATCTCAATTTTCTCCTATCATAATTACAAAAAATATTGCAAACAAACACCGCCCAGATAAGAAGCTGCATTTAAAATCAGGGAAAATAGATAAGGATTTTGCTTTCCAATTAAACATTTGCGATAAATCAACGCCTCTGAAAGCCAAACCGCAAACTCCAATCCACCAACCCAAAGCCATCGCCATGCAATGGTTGCTCCATGTAGCCAAAAATCTAGATACACAACAACTGGATTCGTCAGAATGTTGACGAGTATCACCAATAGAAAATCATGACGGTTTCGCTGTGGGAAACAAGCTGCTGCAAGCAGTTCCAGAACTTCTGTCAACAGCAAGGAACGAAGCAGCCCTTTTATAAGTTGCCGGGCAATCCACGCCTCTATCATCTGATCTTCCTCTTCTTTGCATTTCGCAGCATTGGTGCATAGAGAATTACCAGAGAAAGCACTGCCAGCAGGCAATAAATCCACGGCTTTGCAAAATCATTGATATTGCAGAAATACGATGGAACAAGTCCCACGAATAATGCAAAGGTCAATGCTCCGAACGCCATGCCTTTCGCATGTGGGAACTGCATACCCAACAGGGAAAGCGTAATTGGCATAGTCATATTAAAGAGAAATACTGCAAGCAATCCGCAGATGGCAAATTGATTTGCTCCCAAGAATAACAGTGCACAGGCGGTCAAAGAACCAATGATAGTTGGACGAATCCCGAACCGGTCAGCAAGAATTCCACCGCCCGCCTTTCCCAATACAATTGCAAGCGTTAGGAACAGTGCAAGCCAATTCTTTGCCCATGGAAAATGCATCACACTTCCTGCAAAAGAACGAAGTACAACAACAAAGACACAGCAGAATGCCATGAGAAGCGACCAACTGCCCTGCATCGGTTTCATGGAAAATTCCTGTTTTGGCAAGTTTCGTTCTTCTGAATTTCGGCAGAAAATCAGTTGGATCAATAACGCCACACTTAAAACCACAATCATTGGAACAATCCAGTTCATGCCGTTTCCAGAAATCCATTTTCCTCCGAATACGCCAAATGCTCCGGTTGCAACGAAAATACCAACTGGTTGACAAGCATTTTCTTTCCATTCCATTGCAGCACGTCCACCGCCAACATGAAAACAAGCGTTTCCGATGCCCAGTAAGAGTACAATTAAGAGCAATGGAAATCCAAACAATGCACCACAATAAGCGACTAGCAAGAACAGCAATCCAACTGCAATGAGGTTCATATTTTGCTGTAACCAGTCGCCAAAAATACCAACTGGTAATTGTCCGGCAAAGGCAATGAAATTATAGAGCATGGTATAAAGCAGCCAGTTGCTCAAGCTGGTAGGTCGACAAGCCGGAAATACCAGTTGCATCATCAGATAGATACAGCAAAAATCTACTAGACAATGCAAAATGGTTGCATAAGAAACAGCAAGAAATTGCTGTTTCTTACGAAAAAGTTGTAACACTCTATCATCTCCTTTATTTATAAATGGAATATTCTTATTATAAGCTATGTTTTTTCTATTGTCAAGCAGCACATTGTTTTCTTTTTTATTATATAGAACGTACCGGACAACTGTGTGTCTGTATAAAAATAATTTACGCTTTTATAAAAATATTTCTGAAATTGTTTTATTGCTCTCAGAGATCGAAAATACTGCATGGCAGATCGTTCGCACCTACCATGCAGTGTTAAAAACTATTTTAGTTGCTTCCGTAGGTGAGCAGGTTGCAATTGTAATAGTTCCAGTGATCATCTTCATGATCAACAGAGAAAAGTTCGCCATCATAAGCCATAAAATTATCCCAGACTGTCGCAGAACAATCCCAAGCATTCAAGAAATACATCTTCTTACCAAGTGCATTTGTTGCAGTATCCATATAAACTTGATTGCCATATACCGAGGCATTTTGTCCCCAGCCATCTACAACATTATTCTGTTCAAATGCACGCTGGATTGCTGTGCAACCGTTTCTGTAACCGACATTGTTTCGAATGATGCAATCATTGCCTTTGATGTTGATAAAACTTTTGGCGTAATTTTCACCGCTCATTCCAGTGCCGTCAAAGGTACAGTTTTCTACAGTTGTTCCAATGGTATATTCTTTGATGTCGACGTGTTCCGCTGCAACGTTTGGCCCTAGCTTGCAATTTCTGATTGTATTATAGTGGCATTCATGGCCATATTCCGTGGTACTTTCTGCACTGCCAACATAAATTGCTTCCCCATATCCCGGAGAAACAACCCCCGTATCATGAACATTACAACTTTCAATCAGGCAATTGGAACTATTATCTCTCAAATGAATGCCCTCTGAACCAATGTGATATACTTCACAGTTCTTAATTTTTGTGTAATTGGAATTGTCAATCATGATGCCTTTTTGTGCATTTGTGACTTTTAAATCCTTGATTTCCCACCAGTCGCCCGATATGGATAGGACATAATTTTCAGCAGTAGAAGAGCCGGAAAGAATCGCTGGTTGGTCTGGGTTTTCAGAACGAAGAATAATCGGCTTTTCTTCTGTCCCATCTGCTGTACCAGTGAACATATAGCCCTTTGGTGTATCGCCACTGTAGACATATTCCCCTTCTGCGAGGATAATTTCATCGCCTGCTTTTGCGTTTTCAAGGGCTGCCTTCAGTTCTTCTGTATTCTTCACATAGACTTGATTCGTTGGGAACTCAATAGAAGTCAACTTTTGTTTCATCCTACAAAGATCCAGTACATTCAATGTATCATCCTCGCAGAAATCAGCAGCTTTCCAGTCAGCAAGGTTTGTATCAGGAACAGTCAACAACCATTTCTGCAAAAGGACAACATCAGCAACATCAAATACCCCATCTGCGTTGACATCGCCCTGCACGGAAGATTTGTGAGAAATATCCTCAAGGTTGCCCCAGCCATCTTCCGGATACGTTTCATTTTGTGCTGTGTCGCCAGCTTCATGAAATGGTGTAATTTTTACAGAATCGATTTCAAAATCAGAAGTTTCAAAATCTGGCGTTCCAGCCCAGCTGTTCGGAAACCATAATCCAAGCCATAATCTGCCGGCATTGGTTGGAATATATTCTTTTGATGTATAGACAAGCACATCATCAAAATAGAATTCCACTCTTGCTTCTTCATTTTCATCCCCCGTATGCCAGTCAAACCGGTATTTGTGAAAGGCTCCGTCTGCTTGATTGACACCGATGTCTGTATACCCTGTTCGATATTCGCCTTCATTTTCACCAATCCAAGTGTTACACAATGCATACTGGTAACTTTGATTTGTTTTTTCAGCATTTGGTCTGCCAGGCATTTCAATGTCAATTTCATGGTTGGTGATTGCACCTGTATCCCAATCTTCTTCGTATTCAAATGTCCAGATTGCAGAACAAGCACCGAGTTCCGGAGAAACTTTTGCCACTACCTCATAACTTCCCGATGCATAATAATCTTTCGTTGCGATTGCTGCACCTGTTCTTTTTCCGTCTGCACGTTGAGAACCATCTTTATTGACACCTTTTAAGTCCCCTTGATACAGATTCCCATTTCCGGTTAAGACTAGTTTTCCATTCTGAACAGAAACATTCTGCGGAATTACACCGCCATTATAGTCCACTTTTTCGCCGTTCTCTGTAACTTTTCCGCCCCAGTTCTTATATGCAACCAGCCACTTATCAGGGTCTAGTGTTCCGCTTGAAAAATCATCATAAAATTCATCTGTTGTTTGCTCTGCCGCAGAAGCAGAAATTTTATTCGTTGCTGAATAAAAAGCAGTTGATGTGCATACAATTGCAAATGCTGATAAAATCGATAGAACTTTTTTCATCCGTTTATCTCCTATTTTAAAAAATATCATTTTCAATTTGATAAAGTGAGAATTCAAAATGCTTTATGCATGATCATCACGCAATTGCAACATTCCATCATTGTCTAACAGTATGCGTTTCATTGCTGGTTTTGCCTGCAATAGATTGGAAAGATCTGTATCAACGTTTGTATTTTCTATCGGCGTATGCGGTACAGAAAATACAAAATTTTCGGATTCTCGCAATACTTCTCTTTTTAGCACACCGTTTCCTTTTGCTGCTATTTCGTCTATCATTTCAAGGCATACACAAGATAAACCACGATACAAATCACTTGTATCAAATCGACCTTTTACATTGGAATCAATATCGAACGATTGTAAATCCTCCGCAAACCAAACCTTTTGATTTTCCCAAAACAACATTCTGTCTCCATAGGAGAAGAAGTTGCCACGTTTTAGCTGTGAGAATGGCGTGTGTCCATGAATGATACAAGCATTTGCAGCTTGCAGGCTTTTTTCAGAGGGCCAAACATGATAATGAGATCTTTGCGAGTATAGACCATTTCTCGACCATACAACTTGTCGAAGTGGGGCATCATAACCTGCTACTGTTTCATCTAATGCATAGGCATATACAGGCTTGTAAGTGGATTCGATATCTTTGTTTATCAAATCAAAGGCTTTATCTACCATGCCAGCATGAGCTAGATAATAATTCATGACAGTTCCTCTGATTACAATGATATCCGGCATATTTTTTAGCTCAAAAATTGGATATAATTCCCGTTCATGATTTCCACGAATCAAATGGAATCCCGGAACAGCGTAGTCTTCCTGATAGTATTTTGCAATATCATGCAAAAGTGCATAGACATTACCGCCACAATTATAATCCCCTAGAAAATACACATGATCGATTTGTGGATTGAATTGAATCTTATCCATTAGTAGTCGTAACGTGGTAGATTCTCCGTGCGTGTCCCCAACCACAAAATGCAATCCGCCTGGATATCGATTGCGAATGGATTGAATGTTGTCATCTGGGATCTGTATGATTCTTTCTTCATACTTTTTTGGGCTATTTTCTTTGTGTCCCTCAAATGGCATTCCCAACAGTTTTAATGTTCGATGATCCATCTTTCCGCCAAAATACTTGTCTAAGACCTGTTGAAATACGCTTTCTTTGGAAGATGCTAATGCAAATAAGGTCATGGAAGATTTTAGCTTTAAATCATCCGGTTTTCCCATGACTTTGCTTGCATCATTGCATTCGATTTCAAGAAGTGCAGAAGAGATTTCTAATAAATTTGAGCCAAGATAGGCATCATTCAAAAAATCTTTTGCTTCTTCTAAGTCTGTAATACCATAGTAACTTGAAGTGGAACTTTTTCCCAGTCCCTTTAATTGTGGGAAAATATACCACATCCAGTGACTTGCTTTTCTTCCATTTTTCATTTCAGATAATGCCGTTGAATAATAGGATCGATGTGCTAGAACAAACTTTGATAAATCATATTTCATGGAAATTCCTCCTCACCTGCATTTATCACGCTCTTTTAAGCGGATGATGTTGTTGATATCGATGAAAATCGTCTACTTTGTTTTTATTATACTATAAATTTTGGTAAAATGCAAGTATTCGGACGTACAAAAAAAGGAGCGATCGAAATCACTCCCTCTCTTGATTTCATGATTGTAAGAGCTCCAAGACCAGTTCATATGGGAAAAAGTCATCTATTTTCCAAATCCATGTTCCATAATTTTGAATGGTGACAGTTCCAGATAATCCACTAGCTGCGTTGATTCTGCTTCCATTTGCACCTCGATTAAAACAAGATCCATTCTCGTAATAATAAACATCGTCTTCGATTTTGGTAACAGGCAATTCAAATTCGCCACTGATTCCATCGGAAACCTCTCCAATGACTTTAAAATAGCCAGATCCGTCATAGGCTGTATGATAGCTCATTTTATAAGAATAGACATGTCCATCTTTTTCGATGCTTCCATAATAAGTATCAATGTAACTATTTGTGTCAGTGGAAATGTCTGTGGAATTTGACTGATACGCTGGAATATCAAATTCTGCAACTGTTTTATAGTTTACGCTAATAACACCTTTCATTGTTGTTTTATCTACATAGGCGAAAAGCGGATATGCTCCGGCAATCTGTTCTTGAGAATATACTTGCCGATTGGTATTGATTGGGCAAGACCATCTGGTTTCATTGGAAGCAGAATATTCCGATGAACAATATGGTTCTAATCCATCCAGCCAAGAATCCAATTCCCCATCATGTTCTCTCAAGTAACGATTGACAACCGCTAAGAAATAGGAATCTGGAATGTTACTGGAAACAGATTGTTCCGTGGTTTCCTCTGTTTGTTGCGTTGCCTGTCCAACTGCTTCTTTCGGAAGTGTGAATTCCTGTGTGCTTTCATCATAGCTGAGTTCGTATTCTAACCAATCATAACCACCACTTGAAAGAGCTGTTTTTGCCACTGCAAAGCAAGTTCCATCTTTTTGGTAGAAGTCTGTAATCGTTCCAGAGATAGACAATTCAAAACAGTTTCCATCTTTTACACCGTATAGATACAACTGACTGCTAGAACCGCCAGCGGTAGAATCATATGCAAAGAATCCTTTTCCTTTATGGAAAACAGAGCGTGCAATTCTGCACATTGGGTTATTGTTACGTTGTAATTCTGTAATTTCCCCAACGGAATTGATATAGTATACACCCTGAATATTATCTGAAATGTAAGAATCTGGCATATTGTTTGTTCCGATAATTGCAAACGCTTCTTTTTTTCCATCGCCATCATAATCCGCACATTCCCATGCACAAATGGTTCCTTTTTCTTCCATCAAATCATGCAGTTCCGATTCGCTCTTTTCTACGGCTGTTATCGTTTGGTTTTCCAGTTCTTTTAATTCGATAACGCCCCACTTTCCATCTTTCTTGACCCAAGCAAGATGGTTGTGGACAGGGCGAACATCTTCAAATGTACCGCAAGGAATCACTTCATTTCCGGATGTGTCATAATATCCGCATTTTCCATCTATTTTTACTGGGATATAGTCAGATGACAAGAATGGATAGCTGGTACTCGTGCCCTTTCCCTTATCCCAGCCGCCATAGAGCACTTTGGAAGCAAACGGCTCACATATAAAATCAATGATTTGCATTCCATTTTGATCAAAATAGCCCCACTTTCCATCCTTTTTCAGAGCAGTTACACCACCACTGAAATTCATACAGCCATCTTCATATTCGCATGGAACAATCAGCTTTCCATCTTTTGCAATGCCGTATTTTGGAGATGTTTCATTGAAAAATGTGACATCTCGTGAAATTGCATAGCTGTTGTTGTCTTCATCATATTCCCCAAGAATATCTGTTCTATAGTCTTCGACCAACGTTCCAATGCTTTTACTATAAACATTTGCTCGATCAGGAGGTGCAGTAATACAGTAAACCTGATTGGATGTTTCATCATAAATATATTTATTTGTAATATTCCCTCTTCCCCATACGGTATCTGTTGAAATGTTTAATTCTCCATCATCCGGCGTAACCAATGTATCTTTGATGGTATCCGAATTTTCAACACGAGGATCACTGACTGCGATTTCATACACACTGTCATAGAAGTAATCCTCGTATTCTGGGTTGGCAATGTAAGAACCATCATACTGAATGATGCCATATTTTCCATTCTGCTTGATGATGGAACACTGGTCATAGGCGATATTATTTCCATACTCATCCGAAACAAGGATATCCTCTGCTTCTATGGTCGGTTCTACTTTCCATTCAGCACGCTTTTCCAATCTTGTCCAGTCTGGAAGATCATTGACACTATTATTTCTTATTTCAACATCTTTCCATGTATAAGGGCAATAATCCCATCTGCTGACGGTTATGTCATAGGTTCCCTCTGGCAAAAGCAGTTCAAAATGTCCGTCACCATCGGCAGTGGTTGTATAAGATTCTCCATTTACCTTGACAGCAGTAACATCTGCGTAGACGATTTTTTTATTTTCATCGTCTTTATCGACAACAAGGTTTAGAATACCGCCATTTTGTGGTTCTGTGGCTGCGGTTTCTTCACCATCAGATTCCCAATTCAAAGCTCTTTCTACAGCGGATTCTGCATTTACAATGTTCAAATCCCATGAATCATCTCGATTGGTATTGCAAACAATATCTTTCACTTCTGCACCTGTCAAAGAACTGTTTGCTGACCAAACCATCGCAGCAACACCGGAAACATGAGGAGCAGCCATAGAAGTGCCAAACGCATAATTACTATTTTCATTATAGGCGTTATTTGGCTGAAGAGAAAATATTTTCTTATCGTTTGAATCTTTTGTGCCACCAGGTGCATAAATATCTACGCCACGATTTCCCGCACCAGAAACTGCACCATTAGAATAGTCGCATCTTTTTCGATTTTTATCAACCGCTCCTACTACAATGATTCTGTCATACACGTCTGGGAAATCAGACTTTTCAATTGCTGTTAAATATGATACGTATTTTGTATCTAAATCACCAGATCTCTTTACTTTGTCATTTTTAAAAAATAAAAATTTATTTTTTCCTTCAATTTTAACACTTAAGTATCCACCAAAAGTATAAGGAATTGCTTCAAAAACCTCTCCATTTGGATCATAAGAAATTTTTCCGTTTTCATACTTAATTCTAATATAATTCTCATTAGATTCATTTCCGGCAGCTTGTACGATGCAAAAATCATATCCTTTATCAAGTAATTTCTGTAAAAAAGAACCGAGAATTTTTGAAAGAATTTCTGTATCATTTTGCTGCGTAATATCATTATATGTTGTTGTAAGCACTGCTGATTTTCCATTTGTGCCGTACGAGCAGTTGATTATCTTTACATTCCGCAAAATCAATTCGGATAAAGTGTATTTTTCTGACATAACAGAACCTAAATTTTTATCTTTTCTAATACCAACATAAGAAGCACCATATAAATGACTATCTGCAAAAGGATAAACACCACAGATACCAGCTTCATTGTCTGACTTTGCTGCCATAATTCCTGCTACATGTGTACCATGCTTTTTATCATCTTCACTGATATTTTGATTATAAAACGTTTCTGCAAAGCCGAGGTCTTCATGATTATCATCAAATCCACCATCAATCAAACCAATTCGTAAATCTTGATTGACTTGATCAGAATGCTCTTTTAACAGTTCCCACGCTGCTGGAGCTTGAATCATCTCAAAGCCCCAGCTTTTTCCTGCACAGTCGGTACTGTTCGATAAGTCCCCTGCCCACTCCTTGCCGTATTGGAAGCTTTCACTGGATGATTCTACATCGGACGGCTCTGCATCGAAAATATAGTTGATATCGGCACTTGCAACAATGTCTTCTGCCTTCAAATCTTCGGATAGCTGTTCCAGCTCTTCGAGAGAATAGACATTACTGAGTTGCAGTTGATAATCGCCGGTCTGTTCAATCCGTCCGACAATCTCAGCATCGTATTTTTTTGCAAGCTTCTCTACTGCCCTTTTCTTTACGCCGTCTTCTGTAACCAATAAAATTTCGTTATCTGTATACATCGTCAGGTCATCTGTCGCAACGTGCTCTTCCTGGATTTCCTGATAGTAACATTCACCAATATGGTCTTCATCAAACTTTGACGTTTTGGAAAACCATTTCTGATACACGCCAACAGATGCTACTACCACCAGCAGGGCAATTGTTCCTGCCAACATTTTTTTCATTTCCGAGTTTTTCGCATTACGCATTTGCAATTACTCCTATCCATTAATCAAAGTTTTGAAACCAATAATAGTCGTATTTTGGCTTATCCGTTCCAAACTCAAGCGGATATTTTTTGAATCCGAAATTTCTGAGATTTCTAATTGCAGGTTCGTTATCTGGTTTTACCTTTGCAAAAATGTTTTTGTTTTTTGCAATGTGGTTTGCCAAGGAGAGAAACAAGTTTTGGAATTCCAATCCACGATAAGATTCTTCTACAAAAATCGCATCAATCATACAAGCATCCATAACTTTGATGCGTGGATCTATATTTTTCACGTGCTCTAGGTTCGTGAAAATCATTGCCACTGCAACCGCTTTGTCATACTGCTCGATTTCCCAGACTGCATCGTGATCAATTGCAGTGGAAATTTCAGATTTGACCATATCAATAATTTTGTCTGCGGAAGAATTGTACAGAGAGAAGAGTGCCTTTACATCTGACTTGTTGCACTTCCGAATGACAAATTCGCTTTCGATATAGTACTTAGAATACGGTTGGAAAGTAGTAGAAAGATTATCGGAATTCATGAGCTTGTAAATGGCATAGTTTGCGGCTAAGTCATTAAACGGCATGTATATCTCGTTGTTCTCTTCTATTCTTGGTGACGTTGCTTCCAGTCTCTTCCAATATTTGTAAAAGTTGAAAATGTTATTATAAGTAGACCGGAACGGGAAAATTTCTTGCTCCTGCACATACGGATTGTTCACGATCAATATGAATCTATACTTAAACAGATCATTGATCAGCTGAAAAGAATTGATGCAATTCTTTAAAATCAGAAACATCGTTTCAAAGAAAGTCAGATATGCCACAATTTCATTCGATGAGCCGATATCTGTGAACTTTCGAATTCTTTTCTGGTCGTCAGAGATATAAATATTTCGATATCTCTTATTTCTCAGAGATAACATATTTCTGCAATAAACATCGAGATTGCGGTAAATCTTTTGAATCGATTCACTTTTGTTGAACTTTTCATCAAAGTCAAGGATGGTACGCATAATCTCGGCATCAGTTAATTGCATCGGGTGATAGTCTACAAGTACTTCTTTATTTCTCATAGGATAATAACTCACATATTTTCTTGTTCTTGGGATAAACTTTTCTTCTTTTGTCAGTTGAACCGAAACTGCTTCCAAACAAAGCATGATTCGGGCTGCTTCATAGCAGTATGATTTCGGATTGATGTAACTTACTTTGGCATGCTCTTCCAATTTCAAAAGCAGATCCTTCAGGATGGAGACTTCTAAAAAATTGGAAATCGACAGATACTGACTTCCGACAAGATCGCTAAACTTTTGCAAAAAGGTTTTCCATATCACAGCCGCTTCCGACCAGTCGATTTCAACCTGTTCCGTAACAATGTAATACAACATACTTGAAACATAATTACAATCGATCTCACTATACGAATTATGCGTGTATTTGTACTCACAGTAATTGTAAAAATATCCTGTCTCTTTTTCAAACGTGCAAGCTCGGGGGTTCTTTAATATGCGTAACATATGGGTTGGAGATCCATTTTTTGTTTTTGACAAGCTGTCAAACAAAATGTGCTTATTAAAAACCACATTAAAATGACCATAGCATTTCAGTTTTCCGTTATTTTCCAAAATATTTGGATCTACTACCATCATTACCATGCACTGATAGATGCCAGGATGTTTCTTATATAATTTGCTAATGCTAGTATTGATGTTTGTAATAAAATTGTTAAAATCCATATTTTGTGCTTCCTCTCGTGATTTTTTCTTTTATTATACCGTATTCTGTACATTTCCGTCAATATCTCATTTTGACAAAAAAATCCTTAATTTTGACAAATCAAAACGCATTACCATCATCAAATATTTCCTCCTGTCACAAGATTGTAAGAACTCCCTGCTATACTAATAGAAAATCAAAAACAAGGAGTGATAACACATGGAAATTCTATCAGCGAAAGACTTGTGTAAATCTTATGGTTCGGGAGAAAACTCGGTTCAGGCATTGAATCATGTATCTATTTCCGTAGAAAATGGGGAATTTGTTGCCGTAATCGGCACATCTGGCAGCGGAAAATCCACCCTCTTAAACCTGTTGGGTGGACTGGATACGCCCACTTCCGGCGAAGTATTGGTTTCTGGTAAAAAGCTTTTTCAGATGAATGAAGAAGCTCGCACGATTTTCCGCCGGAGAAATATCGGCTTTGTCTTTCAGAATTACAATCTAGTGCCTGTACTGAATGTTTATGAAAATATCGTCTTGCCCATTGAACTGGATGGCACAAAAGTGGATACAGAATATGTGAAAACAATTCTGCACACGTTGGGATTGGAACAAAAAGTACAGGCAATGCCCAATCAGCTTTCTGGCGGGCAGCAACAACGTGTTGCCATTGCACGGGCATTGGCAACAAAACCGGCGATTCTCTTGGCAGATGAACCTACTGGAAATCTGGACAGCAAAACGGGGATGGATGTCATTGCCCTGCTAAAAATGACTAGTCAGGCATTTCATCAAACCATTGTCATGATTACACACAATGAAGAAATTGCTCTAATGGCAGACCGAATGATTCGGATTGAAGATGGCAAGGTGGTGAATGGCAATGCTGAAAAATAACAATCAAGAAATCGTACGAAAAATTGCATTCCGTTCCATGAAACAAAATCGCATCCGAAATGGCATTGTGATTCTAGCTGTCATTTTGACAACATTCATGTTTACAACAATTTTTACCATTGGTGCAAGCATGGCGGAAGGTATGATGGTCATGCTGACTCGGCAGCAAGGTACTCGCTCTTCTATTTATCTGAACAACCCAACTACAGAACAGATTCAACAAATTACAGACAATCATGATCTTTATGCTGCTGGGCTGCAAATTCAGACCGGAACAGCATACGATTCGGAAGATGAAACCACTGCAATTCTGCTCAGTTATTACGATGAGACCGAATTTGAAAAGAATTTCACGCCTGCCATCAGCGATATTTGTGGCAATTATCCAACAGATTCCACCGCAATTATGCTTTCTAAAAATGCATTGGAAGCCTTGCAAATTGAAACGCCAAAAATAAACATGGAAATTCCCCTACTGGTAAACGGAACAGTAAAATCATTCACGCTTTCCGGTTGGTTTACAGATTATTCCAGCCCACAGGGCGGATTTCAGGGATTTGTTTCTAAATCTTATACAGATGCATTGGGGCTCACAGCAGAAAAAGACGGTACGTTGTCGATTTCTGCAAAAATTGGTGTGCAGGAACGATTGATGGACGCATTAGATGCAGCTGTAAAGCTGAAAGATGGACAGAAATTTCAGTATACTTCGGATATGTTGAGTGAAACTGTCACTAACCGTATTCTCATTGCTGGATTATTTGGTACAATTGGGCTGATTATTGTATTTAGCGGTTATCTGTTGATTTACAACGTCCTATATATTTCTATCACCGAGGACATCCGATTCTATGGTATGCTGAAAACTGTTGGCACGACACCCAAACAAATCCGAAAAATGGTGCGATTACAGGCATTTTTCCTCGCTGGAATTGGAATCCCAATTGGTATGGGACTCGGCACAGCAGCATCTTTTGTAGCAGTTCCCTATGCAATGCGGATGTTCGGCAGTGCGGACAATCCTATGCCCTTGACCATGCAGTTTCATCCATTGATTTACATCGGAACGATTCTGTTTGCACTTTTCACAATCATAGTCAGCTGCCGAAAACCAGCCAAGTTTGCAAGTCATATCTCGCCCATTGAAGCGTTGAAATATCAGGGGCAGTGCTCCGCAAAAATCAAACCCAGAAAAGGAACAGATGGCGGAAAACTGCATAAGATGGCATTTCGAAATGTCTTTCGGGAAAAGAAACGTGCAGTGCTCGTATTTGCATCTCTGTTTCTAGGAACGATGGCGTTTCTCTCTACCAATGCATTTGTAGATAGCATGAAACTAGAGAACTATGTAAAATACTATTTACCAAATGACTATACGATTTATGTCAACTGCGGTTCAGAACAAGAGGGTACAGAGGAAGAACAAATTCAAAAAAATATCAAGTCCGCAGAAGAAATGGCACAAAAAATACAGGCATTGGATGGCATTACAGATGTTTCCATTCACCGATATGAAGATGTTACCTTGCCATTTGATGAAACGTTATTTCAACCGTTTTTAGAAAGTTTCTTAGAAAGTACCTCTGAAAAAATGACGCTCGAAGAATTTGCGAAAGGCTATACCGATTCGCCAGAAAGTTATACCTCAACAGTTGTTGTAATTTCTGAAAAAGATGTCGAAACCTATAATCAAAAAGCGAAAACGCCCATTGATATAGATGCATTTTTAGCAGGAACGCAATGCATTATCGGTTCTGTCAATACACCGGAGCAGGCTGCACAAATGCAAGGAAAAACAATTACGATGAAAGACAGAAATGGAAATGCTCTCTCTTTGCAAGTCGGCAGCTGTGCTTTAAATGGAGATATTTCTGGTTTGAGTTTTGGGCAGTATTGGTGTCTAGCAGGAGCACCGGAATATATTCTAGTCAGTGAAGCAGCACTGAGTCAGTTGACAGATACCCCCGCCATCAATACCATTGCTATTCAATGCGACCCAAAAGCAGAAAACCGCCTGACAAATCAGATTCGCAGTATTACACAAATGTATCCGATTGTTGCCCATTTAGATATTCGTACAGAATTGATGCAAGAATTCCAGGATAGTATGTCTTCTCTGAAAATCTTGAGCGGCGGCGTTTCTGCAATCTTGATTTTGATTGGTATCATCAACTTCATCAGTGTCATGCTGACTGGCATTTTTACACGTCGAACAGAACTAGCAGTCATGGAAAGTGTCGGGATGACGAAGAAACAGGTGCAAAAAATGCTAATGCTCGAAGGCATCTATTATGCTGTAATTACATTGGCATTGATTTTGACTGTGGGAAGTGGGATTCTATATTTGGTTGGCTTCTTTACAGAACAGACTGCCAACTATGCCGTTTTCCAGTATCCGTGGGGATGGATTGCAATCCTCGCTTGTTTTATTTTTGCTATTTGCGTATTTGTTCCCATGTTGGTTTATCGAATTGCTACCAAAGAAAGCATTACTGCAAGACTGCGTAGCATTGATTAAATGAATCATTTTGTTTTCTTAAAACGCCCTTTTTTCCGGAAAAGGGCGTTTTGCAAATTGACTTTTTGTCTGGAACATGCTATACTAAGCTGAAAAATGAAAGGGGATGATTCCGCATGCAGCGTATTTTAATCATAGAAGATGATACAACCATTCGCAATGGGATTCAGCTTTATTTACAGAAAAAGAGATTTGCTGTCGACTGTGCCGATACCATTGCTGCTGCAAATGCCTTGCTTGCAAAAGTGGTCTATCATCTAATTCTGTTGGATATTCGATTGCCAGACGGCAACGGTCTGGAACTTTGCAGCAAACTGCGAGAAACTAGTACCACGCCCATTATCTTCTTAACTGCAAACGATACGGAAGAACAGATGATTACAGGTTTTCAGCATGGCTGCGATGACTATCTTGCAAAGCCATTTTCCATTGCGTTGCTGTATCAACGAATTCTTGCCGTGCTTCGCCGCAGTCAAAATCCTGCATCGGATGATATTTTTTCATATTTATCTCTAACAATTGATTTCACAAAAATGCAAGTACTGAAAAATGATGTGCCTGTAAAGCTGTCTGCAATGGAATACAAACTGCTGGAATTGCTGATTCGCAACCGAGGACAAGTGCTAACTCGTGATTTGATTTTAGAACGACTTTGGGACTGTGACGGAAATTTTGTAGACGAAAACACTTTGCGTGTTTTGATTCGTCGTTTACGGCAAAAAATTGAAACCGACCCCAAAAATCCAAAATTCATCGTCACAGTTTTTGGAATCGGCTATACATTTGGAGAAGCACAATGAAGCAAACAAATCGGATACTTTCTATTACCTTAGAAATCTTGTTTCCACTGCTCTGCTTTGGAAGCGTTTTCTTTCTGACACAAAATCTTTTAGCTGCTGGGATTATATTGGTTCTCTCTGCTTGCCAATCTTTTTTCTTGGAATGGCAGACACGCAAAGAGCAGGCATATTGGAGCAACATCGCTGCACAACTTTCCGATTTATGCGACTGCCTGCTCTCGCTGGAACATAGAGAAATTTTTTCACGAAATGAAGATACGATTTTTTCCAAATTGCAGGACAAAGTATTGAAACTGGTGACGATTCTACAGCAGAAAAATGAGGATTCCTTGCAGGCACAAGAAAACATGAAGGGGTTGATTTCAGACCTCTCTCATCAATTGAAAACACCGATTGCCTCTCTAAAATTGTATACTGCACTTTTAGAAGAACCAACGCTGACCGAACAGCAGCAAAAGCAATATACAGAAGTGCTCCGAACGGCAATCGACCGCCTGATTTTCTTATCAGAAAGCATGATTCAACTTTCTCGATTGGAAAGTGGTTTGATTCAATTACAGCTGGAAGAGAAAAGCTTGAATCAAACGGTACTGATGGCAATTAAAAATGTCTTTGCAAAAGCAAAACAACATCATATTACACTGACCTATGATAGTGAAAAAGAACTCTCACTGATGCATGACCAGCGATGGACAGCAGAAGCGATTTTTAATCTGCTAGACAATGCTGTGAAGTATTCGCCATCCGGCAGTACGGTTGCAATTCGAGTGCGGGAATTGGGTTTGTTTGTTGCGGTGGATGTAACTGACCAAGCAGAGCCGATTCCGGAGGATGAACGCAGCCGTATTTTTCAGCGATTCTATCGGGGACAAAACAGCAAGGCAACAGAAGGCATCGGAATTGGACTCTATCTGGCTAGGAAAATTGCAACGGAACAGAATGGACATTTGAATTTGCGTTGCCGTTCTAATGGAAATACATTTTCAATATTATTATTTCAGAGATAAGCGTCTTATCTCAATTTTTCACGTTTTTTCTTACATTGCATTGCAATCCATACAAACCTGTGGTATAATAAAATTATCATGAAAAAAGGAGTCGTTACAAGATGAAAAAAATAATCGCAGTCCTTGCAGCAGGTGGATTGCTGGCAACTTCCATTCCACAAGTACCAGTTACAGCCGCTGAAACGCCTGCTCTGACTGATATTGTATCATTACAGAAATGGATTTTAGGAGAATCCGACACCACGTCGGAAAACGGACAAACATGGGATTGGAATGCAGATGGAACGGTAAATATTGCTGACCTGTGTCAGATGAAACGGCAGTATACAACCATACCTGTTCAAAATCCATTGGATACTTTAACCGGAATGGATTATCAAACGGCTGTTGCAAACGCCTATATTTCTAAATCCGAGTACGGGTATCAAATCGCAGGCAATTTAAAAAGTACGATTGAAGAAAAAATGGGACGACCATTGGATTATTCCATCGACCGTTTCTATCTGGTTAACAATAAAATATTGGGACTGGACAACAGCATAAAGTATCTTTACAATGCAAGCACGATGGATGTTTACCCCGTCACAGAAGAAACCAAACGAAATTGTGCCACTTGGTATTGGAAAGGCTCAAAAGCTGCTGTATATGGCATTGATGACGATGAAGAAAAGCAAAATGAATTTTTAGATGCTTTGGAATGGTATGGAATTACAGAGGTTTACTATTCCAGCGGTGCAAATAAGCTGGTAAACAACAAGGACACGGTAGAAAAATTTGTAAAGAATGCCTATCAGAGAAACATGAAAGTCTACTTGTTGACAGGCGAAAAAACGTGGCTGTATGAAGATACTTATCAGACTGCCATTTACCGTGTTTTTGACAAGGTTGCTGAATATAACAGTATGGTGGATTATGATGCAAGATTGGCAGGCGTTTCGTATGATGTGGAAGTTTGGACAAACTCCGACTACAACTGGAAGAACAACGCCGATGCTCGAGCACAGCAAGTAAAGTTTGTGGAAGCTGCACAGCAGTATGCAAATGAAAAGAACCTGTCCGTCATTCATTGTTTGCCGTTCTGGATTGTGCGATATGATTACACGGATGAAGATGGCACGACAAAAAATGTATACGATTCTATTACACAGATTGCAAACGATACCATTTTAATGACTTATCGGGATAGTGCCAGTGCCGTAGAACGGTTAGTGGCAGAGGTGCAAACAAATGCAGAACACCCTGTGCTGTATTATGCCGAGAAGAACGACTGTAACTTAGAAATTGCCGTACAGGTCGACCAAAGCAAAGAAGGCGATTCTGTCAGTTTCTATGAAGAAGAGCAGGAAAATCCAGGTTGCGTGAAAGATGCCCTTGCAACCATACAGACCGATTTAGCAGATTATTCCGAACATACCACATTTGCGATTCATCAGGCGATTGCCATGTATGAATTCTATCTCTCTAAATAAATGAAAACCGCACACATTCTGATTCATGCAAGAATGTGTGCGGTTTTTTATGTGCCAAATACCACATAGGATTCCGGTACTTTTCCCACTAAAATTGTTTCTGTCAAGAGGTAAGAAAACTGTGCAGTTGTTGTAGTTCGGTAAAAGGGTGCAGCTGCCTGCAATGTAATGGTAACGTCTGCACGAATGGTATGGCAGGTTTGATTGATGCCAACAGATTCCAGCTGACTGATGAGCTGTACCTTTGCTGTTCCAATGGGCAACATTTTCATGGAAAGTGTTGGGCCTTTTCCGGCAAACAGCCAAATACCCGTTGCTGTTCCCAGAGAAACTGGAAATGTTTCTGCCCGAACTGCCTGTAAATCTTGATTGATTTGTGTGAGCAATTGTGCTTGCATACGGTTGATTTGCGTGGTTTTTGTTTCTACTGCTGTCACTGCCCCGTCTGTATCATATAGCAACACCGCAAAATCTGTATACTGACTGTCTGTTTCCTGCAAAACTTTATGAATGCTCTCTCCAATCTGAACAGAAGCAGCAGATTGACATTCCTGTGCACAGACTGCCAGCACATCGGGGCGAATCCAGCGATCCAATTGCACGACACCAAATAACAATCCTGCGATCATAAAAATGCTGCAACACAGCCATGTCAGTTGTTTTCTTTGCAGTGCTGTATTTCGTCTTCTCAAAACTGCTGCTCCTTATTCAAAAAGGGCGGCTTTCATTCGCCGCCCCATTTCACTCAAATTCGATTTGCTTTACAGCGGCTTTTCTTCAGATTCTATGCTGTCTGTTGTTGCTCCACATCCGCAGTCTGGTGAAAAGTCTCCCATGCCATTGACAGAGCCGGGAGAAAACTCTTCTGCCGGAAACCGAATCTTATCAAATACCGCACACGGGGATTCTGTATCTGCTCGGCATTCTTTCGTTGGAATGGTATATTCGTATGTTGGCACTAAAATCGTGACCGGTCGGAACAATTCCACTACGGAAAACAGTCCCAACGTCATAATCACTGTCCGAATCGGAACGGCACTGCTGCCCTCTGGAGCAGGCGGACAAACCATTCCCACCCTTGTTTCTAATGCGATTGGTTCTACCACTTGAACGGCAGCCGTTGGTAGGTTTACGCTCTCGCTACATTCTTCTCCGGAAGAGCAGGGCTTTCCATTACTGAAAAACGTCTTGCTGCTGCTTTCTCCACCATAGAGAATCACATTCTTTCCAGCATACGCCGTTCCAGTCAGCAGTGTTGGGCTGCCGCAGGCACGTTCATATGCCATCAATTCTACCCGAAATGTATACGTCAAATCAATGGAAAAAAAGCCCCTGTTAAATGGTACTGGCTCGATATTCATACAGATGTCCGATACCTTTACACATCGGCTTTTTACCAGCGTGACGTTGGGGGGAAGTTCGCCGCCATCCATTAAAATTTGGACGTTGGACAGACAATCCCGATCGCTGCAACTGTCAAACACCCGGTCAACTTTAATGGGAACTGCATCCGGACAAGTATCCGGCATTGGATGAAATTTACTCATAGAAACGCCTCCCATGAAAAACATAGAAACAGTTTCACGCTGTTTCTCTACAGTCTATTCAGTGGGAGGCGTTTTTGTGACAGCTTTTTTATTTTTCTTCTGCTTCGTACATCTCACGGAAGAAGCAGCTATAAGAACCTGTATGGCAAGCAACACCAGTTTGTTCTACATTGACCAGCAAAGTATCATTGTCGCAATCACTGTACATACTGATGACTTTTTGCAGATGTCCGGAAGTTGCACCTTTATTCCAAAGTTCCTGCCGAGAACGACTCCAGAACCAAGTGTATCCGGTTTCCAGTGTCTTTTTCAGGCTTTCTCGGTTCATATATGCCAGCATCAACACGGTTTTGGTGTTGACTTCATAGACAATTGCTGGAATCAGGTCGCCTTTTTCAAAATAAGCATCCAAATGATTACAATCAATTTTAATCATGCGTTGTATCCTTTCTCTTTCCTGTTTCATCAAATTGTGTCCGAATTGCCCGTTCCGTCTGAAAAATCGTGCAAATCAAAACCGCCATTTGCAAAACAATATTTCCAAGCAAAACCATCGTTTGCATTTTCATGGACATGAAAAAATATCCAACGGAACAGCCAACTGCAATCAATAGCAAAATTCCACCGCTGATGCACCAGCATTTTCCGCAGCAAGTATTGGCAAACCGCCACGTTTCTGCATTTTTCATGGAACGGGTGGTTCGATATCCAATCCATACATTTTGTTTTTTGGGCGGATGAAATTGCATCATCCAGCCCGCAAATAACAGAACCAATGGAATGAGTATCGTAAAAACAATATCAAATACTTTCATCGCATTAAGATTCCTTTTTTCCGGCAGTCTGCCTTTACATCCTGCACGGTCAATTCTCCAAAGTGGAACAAGGACGCTGCCAGTGCTGCGGAGCAGCCTGTTTCCTGGAATGCCTCTGCAAAGTCTTCCAGCTTGCCTGCTCCACCGCTGGCAATGACCGGAATGGAAACCGCATCGCAAACAGCTTTCAGCATGGGCAAGTCAAAGCCCTCTTTTGTGCCATCTGCATCAATGGAATTCAGACAGATTTCACCGGCACCCAATTGTTCACACTGCTTTACCCAGTCAATCAAATCCAAATGCATATCCACTCTTGCACCATTGATGAAAACCGTCCACTTGTGGTCGCCAATTTTCTTTGCATCAATGCCCACGCAGACGCACTGACAACCGAAAATATCTGCTGCTTCCCGAATCAAAGCAGGATTCTGTACTGCTTGCGAATTGATGGAAACCTTGTCAGCTCCTGCACGCAGTGTTTCTCGGAAATCATCAATGCTCTTGATGCCACCGCCAACGGTCAGCGGTACAAAAATTTTCTTAGCAGCTTCCCGTACAACGTCTAAAATGACCCCTCTTTTTTCATAGGAGGCTGTAATGTCATAAAATACAATTTCATCTGCACCCTGTTCATTGTAAGCCTGTGCCAAAGCAACCGGGTCACCAACATCTCGAACGCCCTCGAATTTGACACCTTTTACTACTTTTCCATCTCGCACATCCAAACAAGGAATAATTCTCTTTGCCAGCATAATTGACAGCCTCCTTTCTTATGCCTGTACACCAGCACAAGCAATGGCATCTTCTAATTGCAGTGTGCCCTGATACAGGGACTTTCCGCAAATTGTTCCATACAAGCCCATCTGCTTGCAAGCCTGAATATCTGCAATCGTATGCACACCACCGCTTGCAATGATGTTGCAGCCTGCTCCGACTGCCTGATGAATCTGCTGCAACTGTTCGGTATTTACGCCGGACAGCGTGCCATCTCTGGAAATATCGGTATAAATGATATACTGCACGCCAACAGCAGCCATTTCTTTCGCTAAAGACAGATAATCCACAGAAGAACTGTCCAGCCAGCCTTCCACTGCAACCATGCCATTTTTGGCATCAATGCCAACTGCAATTCGTTCGCCATACTCTTTCACTGCATCTTTTACAATCTGCGGATTCTTCAATGCAATCGAACCGAGAATGACACGGGAAATTCCGCCCTTTAAGTAGGCTTCTACTGTATCCAAGCTGCGAATACCGCCGCCCAGTTCCACTTTTAACGGGGTGTTTTTTGCAACATCCAAAAACAAATCGGCATTTTTGGGTTCTCCGGCTCTTGCTCCATCCAAATCCACCATGTGAATCCAGGATGCTCCAGCTGCTACAAATCCGGCAGCTGTTTTTCGGTAATCTTCTGCAACTTTGTGAGAAGTTGCAAAGTCACCCTTTACCAGACGAACACACGTTCCATCTTGAATATCAATTGCAGGTAAAATAATCATTTCAGCAATCCTCCAAAGTTTCTTAAAATCTGCAAGCCGGTTTCCCCACTCTTTTCCGGATGGAACTGTGCACCAAATACAGTCTTTCCATCATAAACCATTGCCGGAATCTGTCCGCCATAGGTCACATACGCTGCCAAATATTCCGGTGCAACCACTGCCTGATAAGAATGAACGAAATAAACATATGCTTCTTCACCCAAATTGTGCAGCAATGGGCAATCAATCTGATATTCTAGCTTGTTCCAGCCCATGTGCGGAATAATCAAGCCGTTTGCCGGAATTTTTTCCACTGTTCCCGGAATCAGTCCCAGTCCGTCACACGCTTCAAATTCATAGCCTTTTTCAAAAATCAGCTGCATCCCAAGGCAAATCCCTAAAAACGGCTTCTTCTTAGATTCTGTCTGTAAAACAGATACCAAATTCCGTTCTTTCAACATCTGCATTGCACTTGGAAATGCTCCAACCCCCGGCAGGATGATGGCATCTGCTGCCTGAATGGCAGCAGCGTCATCGGTCAACTGACTTTCCAGTCCCAAAAAATCCAGTGCATTTTTGACACTGAAGATATTTCCAGCACCGTAATCGACAATGGCAATCATTTATAAAACCCCTTTCGTAGAAAGTGTTTGTCCGCTCTTCTTCGGTGTAATGGCAATCTGCAACGCATGGGCAACTGCCTTAAAAGCAGCTTCGCATTTGTGATGGTCATTTGTACCATACATCATATTGATGTGCAGGGTAATGCCTGCCTGAAAAGCAAACGCACGGAAAAATTCTTCTGTCAAGCAAGTATCATATTGTCCAATCATCGCATTGGTGAATGTCCCCTGAAATACCAGAAATGGACGATTGCTGATGTCCAAGCTGCAAAATGCAAGGGATTCATCCATGGGAATAAATGCACTGCCATAACGGGTAATACCGGACTTGTCACCCAGTGCTTCCCCGATGGCTTTTCCCAGTACAATGCCGGTGTCTTCTACGGTGTGATGTCCATCTACATGCAAATCTCCAGCGACCTGAATGTGCATACTAATGCCGCTGTGTACAGCTAAGGCGGTCAGCATGTGGTCAAAAAAACCAATGCCGGTATGAATATTTGCAACGCCTTTTCCATCCAAAACCACTTTCACTTGAATCTGTGTTTCTTTGGTGTTGCGTTCGATTACGGCTTCTCTCATAGTGACACCTCTTTATTCCTTCTCGTCTTCAAACCGAACGGTAATGGCATTGGCATGTGCAGTCAAGCCTTCCCGATTTGCAATCAATACAATATCATCCTTTGCAGCACGCAGGGCATCCTTGGTATAATACGTATAGCTGGAACGCTTTGTAAAGCTTGCAACGCCCAGCGGAGAGAAGAACCGAGCCGTTCCACTGGTCGGAAGAACGTGGTTCGGGCCAGCATAGTAGTCCCCCAACGGTTCTGATGCATACTGTCCAAGGAATACAGAGCCAGCGTTATCCAGTGCACCCAGCAGTTCCATTGGATTTTCCATCAGCACTTCCAAGTGTTCCGGTGCAACCCGATTTGCCAGAGCCGTTGCTTCTTCCCGACTGTTGCAGAGCAGAATTGCCCCGTAGGTATTCATGGATTTTTCGATGATTTCTTTTCGTTCCAGTGTCTGAACCTGCCGATTGATTTCTGCCTGTACCTGTTCTGCCAGCTTTTCACTGGTGGTAACCAGAATGGAAGATGCCATGACATCGTGTTCCGCCTGTGACATCAAATCTGCTGCTGCAAATGCCGGATGGGCGGTTTCATCTGCCATAACCAGAACTTCACTTGGTCCTGCAATCATATCAATATCTACAATTCCATACAGCAGCTTCTTTGCGGTTGCAACATAGATATTTCCAGGGCCAACGATTTTATCGACCTTTGGAATTTCCTTTGTTCCGTATGCCAAAGCAGCAATTGCCTGTGCACCGCCAGACAGGAAAATCCGGTCAACACCGCACAAAGCGGCTGCAATCAGAATATCTGGATTTGGTGTACCGTCTTTTCTCGGCGGTGTTACCATGATAATTTCTTTTACGCCAGCAATCTTTGCAGGAACAGCATTCATGATAACGCTGGACGGATAAGCAGCTGTACCGCCCGGTACATACAAACCAACACGTTCCAGACCTCTTACACGCTGTCCTAAAATCACACCGTTTGCCATTGGGTGAATAAAGCCCTGTTCCACCTGACGCTGGTGGAAATCCCGTACATTTTCGATGGCGTTTAACATAGCATCTACAAATGCTTGGTCAGCATCGGTCAAAGCATCATTGATAACCTCTCTCGGTACTTCGTAATATTCCGGCAAGCTGCCATCAAATTTTAAGGTATAATTTTTAACAGCATCATCACCGCCAGCTTTTACTGTTTTCAGAATTTCCTGTACGGTTTCTGTCACACGCTGATTGGTTTCGCCTGTTCTTTCATCCAACAACTGAAAAAATGCTTCCCGTTCTTCTGCAACGCTTGCATTGATTTGCTTCATGGTAATCATGCTTATAATACCTCCTCGATTTTTTGAATCAACGATTCAATTTCCTGTTGCCGCATCTTCAGGCTGACAACATTTGCAATCAGTCTTGCAGAAATCGGAACGATTTCTTCGACAACTTCTAGTCCATTTTCTTTCAGGGTTACCCCTGTTTCTACAATGTCTACGATTCCATCTGACAATTCCAGCAGCGGTGCTAACTCTACAGAACCTTCGATTTTTACAATGTCAACATCCATGCCCTTGCTTTCAAAAAATCGGCGTGCAATGTTTGGATACTTGGTTGCAATGCACTTGACACCATATCCGCTGTAAAAATCTGTTCCCTTTTTGGTTGCCAATGCAAACCGACACTTTCCAAAGCCCAAATCTGCCAGTTCAAAGAACTTACCAGACATTTCCAGAATGGTATCTTTTCCGACAACGCCCAAATCACAAACACCATGTTCTACATAGGTGATGACATCGGCAGCCTTGGAGAGTACAACTTCCATATTTCCATCCGGAATCGGCAAAATCAATCGTCTGCCCTTATTATGTACCGCTTCGCAATCATAACCCAGCTTTTCCAGCAAGCCAACGGTATCTTTTTCCAAACGTCCTTTTGTCAACGCAATTCTCAGCGGTTTTGTCATAATACTGTGACCTCCGTAACTTCTTTTTCTACTTGATATAAGGTGGAAATCTTCCGATTCTTTGCATAGTCCAATGCTGCTTCTGCGGAGGATACCAGTGCAAATTCTACAGTCAATCCTGCTTCTCGTTTGGTTTCTGCCAGTGCAATGGCAGCTGCTTCATAGCCCGGTGCTGCATAAATGACAACATTCGTCGCTTTCTTTGTCCGTGGATTCTTTTTCATGGCAACTTTTGCAACGGCATCTACATTGACGGCAAAGCCGACTGCCGGAACATCATAGCCAAAGCTTGCCAGCAGCTTATTATACCGACCGCCAGACAAAACTTCATCGCCATAGCCTTCCAAATAGCCCTTGAGAATCATACCTGTGTAATAATCTGCCTTGTTGACAATGCCAAGATCTACGCTCAGCCGTTCTGTTCCAATCAGTGCTGCAATTTCCCGATACAGTTTCCGCAGGTATTGCAACATTTCCTGAATCTGTGGTGTGCAGTAGAGCTGTTCCATCTTATCGAACACTTCTTCTCCGCCAAACAAAGACGGCAGTTTCTTCAAAGCGTGAATCAGCTGATTGTCACCCAATGTATCCAGTAAGTCATTCAATGCAGAATAGTTCTTTGTTTCAATCAGATACCGGATTTCTTCTTTGGTTGCCGGTGCAGCGTTCAATTCCCGCATCAATTCCTTGAAAATACCGGCATCGCCCAATTCCAGATAATAGCTGGTTTCGTTGCAGCGTTTCAGCACATCAATTGCCATGCTTGCCATTTCCAAATCTGCCATATAGGAATCTGAACCAATCAGTTCCGCACCTGCCTGCATAAATTCATCGCTTCTGCCCTTCAGTGCTGGTTCAAAGCGGTAAGCAGTCTGCATGTAGCACAGCCGCTGTGGCAGCATGGCTTCCCGCAGACGGGTTGCAACAACTCTTGCAATTGGAGCAGTGGATTCCGGACGCAGTACAATCAGCCGTCCCTTGCTGTCGGTCAATTTATACAGCTGTTCTTGCGGATACTGAACGGCTTCTGACTGAAAAACATCAAAAAATTCCAATCCCGGTGTTACCAATTCATCATATCCCTGACTCTGAAAAACAGAACGAATTTTTTCTTCTGTTTCTCGCCGTACGAGGCATTCTTCTAATAATAAATCTTTTGTCCCTTCCGGCGTAATTCGATTATAATTTCTCATGTGTTCCTCCTAAAAGCACTTTACTATGCTACTATGGTAACATAATACCACGCTATCACAATTTTGTCAAGTTAAAAGAGGGTCATTTGACTGGATTTCGGCAAATTGCCGAATGCATTCAACTTTTCCAATGTTTCTATTACTGTTTTCGATGCTCCGCTGCGGTTCTGGAATTCTTCGATAGAGATAAAATCCCGTTTCTGTGCTGCTTCATACAGTGCATTGGCAGCTGACAGCCCAATTCCGCTAATTGCAGAAAATGGAATCCGGATTTTCTCATCCTCTACCAGATACTGCGAAGCGTGTGAACGATACAAATCAATCGGCAGGAAATCCAATCCCCGACACAGCATTTCATTGATAATATAGAGCAAATCCAACTGGTCAGACTCTTTCTTTGTGCGTTCGTTGCCCTTTTCTCGCAGTTCTTCAATCCGGTTATGAACGGCTTCTTTTCCCTGCATAACCAATTCTACATCAAAGTCATCCCCACGGGTGCTGAAATAAACCGCATAATATGCTAATGGACGATATAACTTAAACCATCCCAATTTAATGGCAGCGGTTACATAAGCAGCTGCATGGGCTTTCGGGAACATGTATTTGATTTTCAAACAGCTGTCAATGTACCAATCCGGAACATTGTGGTCTTTCAGCATTTGAATCCGCTCTGGCGTAAAGGTTTTTGGAGCTTTACCCTTTCGAGTGTCTTCCATAATCTGAAAGGCTTGCTTTGGCTCTACACCCTTATGCAGCAGGTAAGTCATAATACTATCTCTCGTTCCGATTACATCCGAAATAGTGCACGTTCCGTTGTCAATCAAATCCTTTGCATTTCCAAGCCATACGTCTGTACCGTGGGACAAGCCAGAAACCTGTAAAAAGTCACTGAACTTCGTTGGATTGGAATCCAGCAGCATTTGAATGGTAAAACCAGTGCCCATTTCCGGAATGCCCAGACTGCCTGTCTTGCAATAAATATCTTTTCCCGATACACCCAGTTCTTCTGCATGTGTACACATCCGAATGACACGAGGGTCTGTCGTGGGAACTTCCCGAATATCCAACCCCGTGATGTTTTCCAAGTGTCGGTACATCGTTGGGACAACGTGCCCCAATTCATCCAGTTTCAAAATCGTATCGTGCAGAGAATGGAAGTCGAAATGCGTTGTAATGACATCCGAATCCGCTGAATCAGCAGGATGCTGCACAGGGGTAAAGTCATATACATCATAATCATTCGGCACAACGACCATACCGCCCGGATGCTGTCCCGTTGTTCGCTTGATGCCGGTGCAGCCAATGGAAAGACGATTGATTTCTGTTGGACTGCAAGTAATGCCCCGTTCGTCCAGATATTTTTTCACATAACCATACGCAGTTTTATCTGCCACAGCGGCAATCGTTCCGGCTTTAAACACATTATCTCGCCCGAACAGCTCTTCTGTGTAACGATGGGCAGAAGATTGATATTCACTCGAGAAATTCAAGTCAATATCCGGTGCTTTATCACCATCGAAGCCCAAAAATGTTTCAAATGGAATATCATGCCCATCTCGGTTCATCTCTGTTCCGCACTTCGGGCATTTCTTCGCTGGCAGATCAAACCCAGAACCAACGCTGCCATCTGTAATAAATTCACTGTGCTTGCATTTCGGGCAGACATAATGCGGTGCAAGCGGATTGACTTCTGAAATACCTGCCATAGATGCAACGAAAGAAGAACCAACAGAACCTCTCGAACCAACTTCATAGCCGTGGGCAACGCTATCCCAAACCAGTTTCTGTGCAATGATATACAGCACGGCAAACCCATGTTTGATAATTGAACCCAACTCTCGATTCAATCGCTTTTCAACCAGTTCTGGCAACGGATCACCATAGATTTCCTTTGCCTTTTCATTGGTGATTCGTGTCAAGTCCTCTTCTGCTCCGTCAATGTTTGGCGTAAAAGTCCCCTTTGGAATTGGTCGAATGTGTTCAATACAATCCGCAATGCGATTTGTATTTTCTACAACCACTTCATATGCCTTTTCTTCTCCCAGATAAGAAAACTCTTCCAGCATTTCATCCGTTGTCCGAAAATACAATGGCGGTTGGAATTTTGCATCGTCATAACCTTGTCCAGCCTGCAAAATCTCTCGGAATTTTGCATCACCCGGATCCATAAAATGCACGTCACAGGTTGCACAAACTGGCATATTTAATTCTTCGCCCAGCTTGACAATGGCACGGTTATAATCTCGCAGTTCTTCTCGATTGGCAGCCGTTCCATTTCGCATCATGAAGGCATTGTTCAAATCCGGCTGAATTTCCAGATAATCATAGAACTTTGCCAGTTCCACGATTTCTTCATGCGGACGGTTTTCCACCAATGCACGGAACAATTCGCCTGCTTCGCAGGCACTGCCGAAAATCAAACCTTCCCGGTGCTCCTGTAAAACAGATTTCGGCAGCAGTGGCTTTCGATAGAAGTATTTCAAATGACCGTACGAAATCAACTTGTACAAGTTTTTCAAGCCTGCCTGATTTCGTACCAGAATAATTTGATGGTAGGATTTCAGTTTCTTGACATCAATTTCTTCTGTTTTCGTGTTCAGCTCTGCCAGCGTTTGCAATCCCTTTTCCTGAATGAGCTGCGACACCAACTTGACATAAATTTTCGCCAGCATCTGGGCATCATTGCAGGCACGATGATGGTCAAACTTTCCGAGTTTCAATGCTTTTGCAACGGAATCCAGTTTATGTTTTGCAATGTTCGGCAGCATCACTTGACTTAAAATCAAGGTATCCAGTGTTACAAAAGAGAACGAAATATTCTGCCGTTCACAAGCATTCCGGATAAAAGACGTATCAAATCGGGCATTATGTGCCGCCAAAACGGGTTTCTCTGAACCGCAAAATTCCATGAACTGTTGAATGGCTTCTCGTTCGCCCGGAGCATTCGCAACCATTTGATCTGTGATTCCGGTCAACTCTACGATTTTCGGCGGAATCGGCTTCCCCGGATTCACCATGATGGAAAATGTATCTACAATTTGCAGATTTCGCAGTTTTACTGCACCGATTTCCGTCAAGCGGTCTTTCGTATAACTCAAACCTGTTGTTTCTACGTCGAAAATAATGATTTCATCTTGCAAACTGCGTGGATCTGATTCATCAATAATCGTTTTCTTTTGCAGGTCGTTGACTACATACGCTTCGCAACCATAGATAATCTTAAAGTTCGGGTCTTTTATTGCATTCCAAGCATTCATTGCATCCGGAAACGCCTGTGCAATTCCGTGGTCGGTGATGGCAATTGCCGGGTGTCCCCATTCATGTGCCCGATTGACCAGCTTTCCAGCTTCTGTAATTGCATCCATCTGCGACATTGCTGTATGGCAGTGCAATTCCACCCGCTTTTTCTCTGCATGGTCTTCTTTTTTCTTACGCTGCACCATCATGATGGAATCCGGCTTCAATACCATTTCACGTGCAAAATTATCGTAATCAATCCGACCCAACAGCAACAAGGTACTGCCTTTCTTGATTTCACCCAGTGGAATTTTTTTCAAGTTTTCTGTGGTATCAAACAGCTTGACCAAAACGGAATTTTCATAGTCTGTGACTTGATACGTTGCAACCGTTCGTTCGCCCCGTACTTCTCGCACTTCCATCGCAAATACATCTGCTAAAATAACAGAACGCTGACCCTCTCGACCCAGAGCCTCTGTAATGGAAATGGGATTGTCCCGAATTGTTCTGCCTTTAATCAAAGTTGCACTGCCCGGCACAACATTTTCCAATTCTACAGACAAGGCAACTGGTTTTGATTTTGCTGGCTCTGCCTTGTCGGATGATTTAGCTGAAGCAGTGGCTTGCAGCTGTTCTGTATGTTTGGAAACGGTCTTTTCTGCGGTTTCCTGCATCTGCTGATAGGATTCTGTAGAAACAGCAGCTTCTCCAAAAATTTCCACTTTGATGGACACGGAAAACAACCGTTGCAGCAAGTTTTGCAACTGTTCTGCTACATGATACCGCTGCACAATTTCATACCCGCCATTTTTCAAGGTAATTGTCCAGTTTTGTCCGTCCTGCTGAATCTGTGCATGGTCAAAAAAGCCGTTTACAACGGGTTGCTCTCGCTTTAAAAGTTGCAGCAACTCTGGAAAATATGCCGTTTGGCAGAGTGTTGCTGCATAGTTGGGAGCAATCCGAACAGTTTCAATTTTTAGTGCTTGCTGTAAGGTTTTTTCCAGAGAAAAAAGGTCGTTTGCCGGAACAAGCTGCGGAAATGTTACATAAAAAGTCAATCGTGTGAGGTTTTCTGCATAGGTCAGCCGGTATAGCATACCATCCTGCATGGAATCCGGCATTGTTTGGATATAGGAGTCTAAAAAATCGGAAAATCGTAAGGTTTCCATGGGATGCACGCCTTTCATTAAAATTTCTCTATTTCCTTCATCAGTTCTGTTACAATTTCTGATTCTGGAATCTTTCGCAGAACTTCTCCCTTTTTAAAGAGGACTGCACAGCCATCTCCGCCAGCAATTCCAATATCTGCTTCTCTTGCTTCGCCCGGGCCGTTTACAACGCAGCCCATAACAGCAACTTTAATATCCTTGTCCACATTTGCCAATGCCGCTTCGACCTCTTTTGCAGTCTGAACCAAATCAATTCTCGTTCTGCCGCAAGTCGGACAAGCAACCAATTCTGGGCCGCCACGCAGACCCATGCACTTTAAAATATCCTTTGCAGCGGCAATTTCCTGTATCGGGTCATCCGTCAGAGATACCCGAATCGTTGCACCAATGCCATCATGCAACAACGCACCAATGCCGATTGCCGATTTAATCAGCCCCATATGTGCTGTTCCAGCTTCTGTTACGCCAAGATGCAGCGGATATGCACACTGCTGTGCTGCCAGTCGATATGCATCAATCATGGTGGAAACAGTAGAAGATTTCATGGAAATTACAATGTCGGTAAAATCGCAATCTTCCAGCATTTTGACGTGCCGCATGGCACTTTCCACCAGAGCTTCTGCTGTTGGTGCACCATATTTTGCAAGCAAATCCTTTTCCAGTGAGCCAGAATTGACCCCGATACGAATCGGGATTTGCTTCGACTGACAGGCGGCAACGACTTGCCGCACCCGATCCATTCCGCCAATGTTACCGGGATTGATGCGAATCTTATCAATCCCGGCTGCAACTGCCTCCAATGCCAACCGATAATCAAAATGAATATCGGCAACCAGTGGAATCTTTACCGCTTCTTTAATCGCTGGAATCAGCTTCAATGCTTCTTTGTCTGGGATTGCAGCCCGTAAAATTTCACAGCCTGCCTGCTCCAATGCTTTTGCCTGTGCAACACTACCAGCAATGTCGTCTGAACGGGTATTCAACATGGATTGAATATAGATGTGCTTGCCATCCAATACACAATCGCCCACTCGTACTGCCTTTTTTTGCATATTTAACACTCCTTTCTATGTTAATGAAAAATTCGTGTGACATCCTGTACCGTCACCACAATCATCAATAAAAACAACGCTGCCATCCCAACCAGATGCACAAGTGCTTCATGTTCTTTTTTCACAGGTTTCCGGCGAATGGCTTCCAGGAACAAGAACCAAAATCGGCTTCCATCTAAGCCTGGAATCGGCAGCAGATTAAAAATACCAACATTGATGGTAATAAAAATCGTCAGATGCAGGACAGAAGAAATCCGTTCCGCAGCAGTTGTCCCTGCGGTTGCTGCATTGCTGATGACTTCTACTGTTCCAACTGGTCCAGACAAATCCTGAATGCCATATTTTCCGGTTACCAGTTCTATCAGCGACATCCAGATGAGTTTTCCCGTTGCAACGGTATCCTTTGCCGCATAGGAAAGCACATGAAAGACGGTTTTCTGCTGCGGCTCTAAGGAGAAATCTAACCAATCGTTGTTCTCCTGATCTCGAAATGTAACATCCTGCAATTTTACTTTTTTTCCATCCCGTTCTACAACAACTGTAAACGGTTCACCGGATTCATTGCTTAATTTATATTGCAAATCAGTAATGGTAAAAATGTGAGAGCCATTCAGCGAAACAATCGTATCACCTGCCTGTAAACCGCAAGTGTTACTCGTTGCCTGCTTGTGAAATCCATGAATCGTATTGCTGATGAGATAGGGGTCGCTGCAAGTGGTTGCAATCAACAACACAAATCCCAATACCAGATTCATGAAAGCACCTGCCAGCACGACAATCATTCTCCGCCATACTGGTTTTTGGTCAAATGCACGAGCATTTTTACTCTCTGCATCTTCTCCTTCCATCGAACAAAATCCGCCAATCGGAAACAGTCGCAGAGAATACAGCGTTTCTCCCTTTTGAAAACGAAAAATCTTTGGCCCCATACCAATTGCAAATTCATTGACTTGAATGCCATTTCGCTTTGCTGCTATAAAATGCCCAAATTCATGAATGGCAATGATACAGCCGAAAATCAAAATCGCAAGTAAAATCGACCAGATGGTTGTCATGCGTGGATGCTCCTTTCTTCCCTGTGCAAGTTTCTGATTTTAAAACCCCATTTATTATTTTTGAATCAGATTTTGCACCAGTTCCCGTGCTTTTTGGTCTGTCTTTAAAACATCCGCACAAGTATGCAGTTCCGGTGTTTCCACTGTCCGCATGGCAGTTTCTACATAGTCTGCAATCTCCAAAAATCCAATCTTTCCCTGTAAAAATGCCTGTACGGCAATTTCATTTGCACCATTCATGACGCAAGGCAGCAATCCGCCTGCTTGCATGGCTTTCTTTGCAAGTGCCAAGCAACGGAATGTCTGTTCATCTGGTTCAGCAAATGTCAGCGTTGCATACTGTGTCAGGGACAATGGTGCTACTGGGCAAGGTTTCCGCTCCGGATATAAAATAGCGTATTGAATCGGCAGACGCATATCTGGAACGCCCAGCTGTGCAATGACAGAATTATCTGCATACATCACGCCGGAATGCATGACACTTTGCCGATGAACCAGTACGGTGATTTGTTCCGGCTGCAAGTCAAAAAGCCACTTTGCTTCCAAGCACTCCAAGCCCTTATTCATCATGGTTGCAGAGTCAATGGTCACTTTATTGCCCATATTCCAATTCGGATGCTTCAGAGCATCCGCAGCAGTTACGGTTTGCAGCTGTTCTCTGGTATAGCCATAAAAAGGACCACCGGATGCAGTCAGCAGAATTTCCTTCACAGGATTGTGTGCGTTCCCCTGCAAACACTGGAAAATCGCAGAATGTTCACTATCGACTGGCAAGATTGCAACGCCCTTTTCTGCTGCGGCTTTCATCACCAGTTCTCCACCAGCAACCAAAGTTTCTTTATTTGCAAGTGCAACATCAATACCAGCTGCAATTGCTGCCAAAGTCGGCTGTAAACCAACCATTCCAACGACCGAATTTAAAACTAAATTTGCGTGCGTATCCGATGCCAGTTCACACAAGCCATCCATTCCGGTGAGAATTTTCACGGATAAATCTGACAGTGCATCTCGCAATGCTGGATAACAGCTCTCGTCAAAAATACAAACTTTTTTCGGATGAAATTCCCGTACCTGCTGTTCCAGCAAAGAAACATTGTGATAAGCTGCCAACGCATAGACTTCCAAGCCATGCATCCGTACGACATCTAATGTCTGCGTTCCGATAGAACCGGTAGAACCAAGCAGAGTGATGATCTTTTTCATAGGGTTTTGTTCCTCCTATATCGAAACAACACCCCTTCGATTTGGGGAAGGGGTGTGTTCATCGTAATTTTCACTGCTTTTATTTGTGATAAATCGAAAGCAGGGTATTTAAAACATAGAAAACCGGAACAGTAAATAATGCACTGTCAAACCGATCCATTACACCGCCATGTCCCGGCATGATATTTCCGAAATCTTTCATGCTGCATTGCCGTTTTAAAATCGAGGCAGTCAAGTCGCCCAGCACGCTGATAACCGCACAAGCGGCTGCAATCACAATGACCCAGACATACCGCACCTTGACTTCTGCAACGCTGCCATAAATCAAGCTGAATACAAAGAAAACCACAATGGTCGATGCAATTCCGCCCAAGAAACCTTCTATGGTTTTCTTCGGACTGACTTCCGGACAAAGCTTGTGTTTTCCAAGAAATGTTCCCGTAAAATATGCACCAGTATCGGCAATCCAAGCTGCACACAATGCCAAGATGACGTAAATCAATCCGAATTGTGCATCTGACTGCAACAGCACTTGCAGCAATCCCAGTGATCTTGTTACAAACAGCATGGAAACCATCATGAAGCAAACTTGATCCATTTTTAGGCGTTTATGCTGTACGACACCATCTAAGAATAGAATCATAATGGCAGCAATCATCACCACTTCAATTACCTGTTCCAGATGGAAAAACTGCAAAATCGGTGCAGAAATGGTATAGAGCAGTGCGGCATAAAAAGAAATCCGATACCGCAGACAGCCCTTTGCCCGAAACAGTTCAAAAATTGCAATCGCACAAATGGCTGCAATACAGAGCGGAAAAACAATGGTCTTATGTAAAAGTAATACAACAACTAACAGAACAACTGCAACTGCTCCGGAAATGATACGCACTTTCATTGTCAAACACCTCCGAACCGTCTGCCACGCTTTGCATATGCAATTAATGCTTTATTCAACTCTGCCCGTGAGAAATCCGGCCAGAGAACATTGGTGAAATAATACTCTGCATAGGCACATTGCCAGATCAGAAAGTTAGACAATCTTAACTCCCCACTCGGACGAATCAGCAAATCCACATCAGGAACTTCTTTGGTATACAGATGCTGGGAAATGGTATCCTCTGTAATATCAGAGATTTGCAGTTTCCCTGCCTGTACTTCTTCTGCAATCAACTGGGTTGCGTGCTTGATTTCATCTCTGCCGCCGTAATTGATGGCAAGCAGCAGATTCATTTTATGGTACTTCGCAGAGTCTGCTTCCAGTTCCAGCATTCGCTTTTGAATGCGTTCCGGCAGGCGGCTCTTATCTCCAATAAAAATCATACGCACTTCTTGTTCCAGATATTCATCACAGTCATTCAAGTACTGCCAGAGCAAATCCATGATTGCATCGACTTCTTCTTTTGGACGCTTCCAGTTTTCTGTTGAAAATACATAAAAAGAAATATTCTGAATTCCAATCGAACGGCAATAACGAGTCAGGTCGTGGAAGGTTTTTGCACCTTCCCGATGCCCGAACTTTCTTGGCATACCCCGTTTGGTTGCCCAACGGCCGTTTCCATCCATAATAAATCCAATATGTTTCGGCAGCTGCTCCGGCACTGGCAAAGTATCTGTCGATACCGCTTTTCTTCGAAACGGTAATGCCATTCTGTCTTACCTCCTTCTGTCGTTAGATGCTCATGATTTCCTTTTCCTTATCGGAAACGTGCTGATCCACCTTGTCACAATACTTGTCAGTCAGCTTCTGAACATCCTTTTCACCGGACTTCATATCGTCTTCAGTCAGTTCGCCATCCTTTTTCTTTGCCTTCATCTTGTCCATTGCTTCCCGTCTAACATTCCGGACAGCAACCTTGCATTCTTCGCCGTACTTCTTGATGGACTTGCAGAGGTCTTTTCTGCGTTCTTCGGTCAGCTGCGGGAATACCAGACGCAGTACCTTGCCATCGTTGGTCGGTGTGATACCGATATCAGAATTCAGGATGGCTTTTTCAATGGCTTTCAGTGTAGAAACATCCCACGGCTGAATGACCAGAATTCTTGCTTCTGCAACAGAAACGGCAGCCATCTGATTGATTGGTGTCATTGCACCATAGTAATCAACAGAAACCTTTTCCAGAACAGCTGGGTTTGCACGTCCAGCACGAATGGTAGAATATTCATAGTCCAAGCGATCCAATGCCTTCTGCATTTTGGATTCTGCATCTTTTAAAATTGTTTTCATATTAATTGTCTTCTCCGCAAAATTGGGAGAAACTCCTTTCTTGTTATAATTTAGCCTTCTGAAACGACAGTTCCGACCGGTTCGCCCATAATGGCATCATAAATGTTGTCCGGACGATTCAAGTCAAATACCAACATTGGCATTTTGTTGTCCCGGCACATGGAGGCAGCAGTACTATCCATAACTGCCAGGGCACTGCTCAGAACATCACTGAACGTGATTTTTTCGTAACGAACAGCATCCGTGTACTTGTGCGGGTCTTTGTCATAAACACCGTCTACCATGGTTGCCTTCAAGAGAATATCTGCTTCGATTTCCACAGCACGCAGAGTTGCTGCAGTATCGGTAGAGAAGAACGGGCTTCCTGTTCCGCAACCAAAGATGACAACTCTACCTTTTTTCAGGTGGCTGATGGCTTTGTTCCGAATGTACGGTTCTGCAATCTGCTGCATGCTGATGGCAGTCTGTACCCGAACATCAACGCCCAAAGCTTCCATCGCATCTGCAACCGCAAGGGCATTCATGGTTGTTGCAAGCATCCCGATGTGGTCCGCTCTGGTACGATCCATATTTCCGGAGGAACGACCACGCCAGAAATTTCCGCCGCCGACAACAATGCCGATTTCTGCCCCAGCATCAACACACTTTTTAATGCTGGCACAAATTTCATTGATCACATTAAAATCCAGACCAGTCTTTTGATTGCCAGCGAGTGCTTCTCCGCTCAATTTCAGAACCACTCGTTTGTACTTTAATCCCATTGGATTTCCTTCCTTTCTGTTTCTGTTGTTCCGTCTAAGCCGAATGCAGGTTTTCATTCGCTTCTATTTCTATTTTACACGATTTTCCGGCAAATGTAAAGCTGTTTTTTGCAAAAAATTATAAAAAAATGGGGGCATAGAACATTTCATCCTATGCCCCCACCGTAATTTTCATTACTTAATCATGCTTGCAATTTCTTCTGCAAAATTATCTGCTTTCTTTTCGATGCCTTCGCCACGTTCAAAGCATACATAACCTGTAATGTCGATGGTTGTGCCAGCAGCCTTTGCAACGCTGTCAACATACTGCTTGACATTCATAGAGCCATCCTTTACAAAGGTCTGTTCCAGCAGGCAGTTTTCAGAATAATACTTGCCAACCTTGCCTTCTGCAATCTTTGCCAGAACCTGCTGCGGCTTGGTCTTCATCTTTGGATCTTCTGCCATCTGTGCCAGAACAACCGTCTTTTCTTCTTCCAGAACAGTTGCCGGAACATCTTCCCGCTTCAGGTAAGACGGCTTCATTGCTGCGATCTGCAGTGCACAGTCCTTAGCAGCTGTCAGAACAGCTTCGGATGCACCTGCCGGAGAAGCAGCCTGTACCAGAACGCCAATCTTGCCGCCACCGTGGATGTACGGAACCAGAATGCCTTCCAGTCTTGTGAACCGACGAATCTGCAGGTTTTCCCGAATCTTCAGGAACAGTTCCTGGAGTGCTTCGTCAACAGTAGCAGTACCGCCAGCAATGACGGTGCTCTTCAAAGCTTCTACGTCAGCCGGATTCTTTTCAATAATGGTATCTGCAACGGTGTTTACAAATGCCTTGAATTCGTCCGTATTTGCAACGAAGTCGGTTTCAGAGTTTACTTCTACGACGCAACCAACGGTGTGATCTGCATTTACCTTTGCAATAACCATACCTTCAGCCGCAACTCTGCCAGCCTTCTTTGCCTGTGTAGCCAGTCCCTTTTCTCTCAGGATCAGCATTGCCTTTTCTACATCGCCGTCAGCTTCTGTCAGAGCCTTCTTGCAATCCATCATACCAACGCCGGTATTCTTACGCAGTTCATTGACATCTTTTGCTGTAAAATTTGCCATTGGTTTTTCCTCCTGTAAGTTTGATATTTTTTCCGAAAAACAACCCGAACAGGAACACTGCCGATTCGGGTTGCTCATTTCCAGTATCTGTACTTTATTCAGCAGCTTCTGCGGTTTCTTCTGCAGCTTCTTCAGCGGCAGCAGCAGCAGCTTCTGCGTCTGCACCCTGTCTGCCTTCGATGATTGCATCTGCCATTACGCCAGCGATCAGCTTAACGGCACGGATTGCATCATCGTTACCCGGAATAACATAATCAATTTCATCCGGATCACAGTTGGTGTCTACGATTGCAACGATCGGAATATTCAGCTTCTTTGCTTCTGCAACAGCGATCCGTTCTTTTCTCGGGTCAACGATGAAGAGTGCACCCGGCAGCTTCTTCATGTCCTTGATACCGCCCAAGAACTTTTCGAGCTTTTCGATTTCGAGCTGGAGCTTGCTGACTTCCTTCTTCGGCAGCAGATCGAATGTACCATCTGTTTCCATTTCGTGCAGCTGTTCCAGTCTTTTGATTCTTCTCTGAATGGTGGTGAAGTTGGTCATCATACCGCCCAGCCAACGTGCATTTACATAATATGCACCAGCTCTCTGAGCTTCTTCCTTGATGGAATCGCCAGCCTGCTTCTTGGTACCAACAAACAGAACAGATTCGCCCTGTGCAGCCAAGTCACGAACGAACATATAAGCTTCGTCCAGCTTCTTAACGGTCTTCTGCAGGTCGATGATGTAGATGCCGTTCCGTTCGGTAAAGATGTATGGAGCCATTTTCGGGTTCCATCTTCTGGTCTGGTGACCAAAGTGTACGCCAGCTTCCAAGAGCTGCTTCATTGATACTACGCCCATTGTGTAGTCCTCCTAAAAAAATTTGGTTTTTCCTCCGCCTTGCCGGATGACCGCAAAAACGACTTTTCCATAGAAAAGCACCGAGTTTTTACAGGGCAGGCGTGTGGATTGCTTTTTTAGTATAACACACTCCCTCAAAAAATGCAAGCTTTTTACATTTGTTGAAATCACGGTTTTTTTCATAAATCTGATTACTTTTTTAGAATATCTGTACAATTCTCGTGCGGAATACAAACCAAAATCACATCTTTCCCCACAAGTTGTACCCTTGTAAAAGGAATCGCAATGGTTTCTCTTGCTCCGAACCATCCAAAAAAACGTGGTTTTCCATATAAAATAAGTGCCTCTATTGTATGCGTCTGCGTATCCACCCGCACATCGTCCACATATCCTAAATTTTCTCCATCACAGACGTTGATGACATCTTTTTCTCGCAATTCTTCTATACAGCACAGCATTTTCTTCTCCTTTTCTCAATATTTGTTATTTTGATTTACACTTTTTCAATTAACTATTTTCCGTATGTTCTGTGTTGCAAACATATTTTTGTCAGTTTTCTAGCATTTATATCATTTTTATCGCTTTTTGTCATGCAAGTCATTGACGTGCGTTGTTTCTTTTTGTATAATATAAGAAAATACAGTTCCATAAAAGCGATATACTGTGTTTTGGCTTGATTATTTTTCTGATTTCGTTTCTATTTGAGAGAAAAGAAAAATATAATCTCTTAAGAAACCATTGGGCAAAAGAAAAAGAAATGCCGGACAGAACATCAGTCAAGCACGATATCAATAAAAAATAGAAAGATTTGAGGGAATCACGATGACTTTGAAGATTAATTTGCAGAAGAGTGTAGCAGAAATGTTAGTTCTTTCCATTCTGAACAATGGTACCATGTACGGCTACCAGCTGATTCAGGAACTGGAAGCACAGAGCAAGGGTCTGTTCAGCATCAAGGAAGGTACGCTGTATCCGCTGCTGTATCGCCTGATTGACAACAACATGGTTAGCTTTGAAAAGAAGCTCGTTGGTAAGAGAAGAACCCGTGTTTATTACAACATTACCGAAGATGGTAAGGAATACCTGCAGCAGATTCTGAAAAGCTATCAGGATATGGTTCAGGGTGTTGCTAACGTTCTGGTGAAGAATGGTCAGTCCATTCACATTGTAACGGAATAAGTTCTACATACGTAGTTTTTGATAGGATATGATTTTCCCGCTCCCTTTAGAAGAGAGCGGGATTTTTTTATAATATCATAAATTTCATCGCAAGCAAAAAAAACAATCCGATAAACTGATAGATGAAAAAGAATTGCAGATACTTTGCAGGATTCGCTAGCTTCGATTTTGCATAATATTGATAAGCAATCAGGCTCGCCAAAGAAGCAATCGGCGTTCCCAAGCCGCCAATATCTACGCCCAGTAGCAGTTCTTTTCCCTGCTCCGTGAATCCAGAAAGCAAAACAGCTGCTGGAACATTGCTGATTACCTGACTCACAAGGGCAGCGGTCAAGCAAACACCACCAGATAATCCTTGCATCATCAGATTGCGAACCGGTTCAATTTGTTGTAGATTTCCGGAAAACAAGAAAAAGCAGACAAATGTCAACAGCAGTTCCCAGTCTACACGGCGAATCAATGCTCGATCTGTTACAATCATACCAAGCAAAACAACGCAAAAACAAATTACATGCGTTACAAATCCGGCAACTGTTGCCAGACAAACAACGCCCAGCACACTATAAATTATGAGGTTCTTCTTTTGTGCGGATAATGACAAATGTGATTCTGTAGGAATTTACGATGCAAGCGGTTGTTGTGGAATGAGAAGCAAGGAAAATAACAAACCAATATAACTAATTCCGACAATTGGCAAGATTGTCTTGAAAAATGTTCCCAAGGAAAAAGAATAGGTACTATATAGATATAAGTTCTGTGGGTTTCCAATTGGTGTTGCCATACTTCCAAGGTTTGCCGCAGCTGCTTCAATGACAACAATCCGCAGCAAAATTTTTCGTTGGTCATCTCGCTGCAAAAGACTGCAAGTAAACGGCACAAAGGTAATCAATGCCACATCATTGGTTACCAGCATGGAGAGAAAAAAGCAGAGATTCCAGAGCAAAAATGCCAGCATTCGAGTGGATTTCAAGTGCTTGCAGCAGACATCTGCCAAGCTCTGAAAAACGCCAATTTTTCGGAATCCTGCCACCACTGCCATTAAGCAAAACAACATTGACAAGACATTCCAGTCCAAATAGCCCCAGGTTGCTGCACAGGGTGGATTCCAGAACATCGAAATTCCTGCTGCCAACGCTGCAAGAATGAGAACCACATGCTTTTTGAAAAATAACATCCATTTCATGCAAAAGACTTCTTTCTATTTCAATTTCTGTCGCAAAACCGTATTTATTGTAACAGAGAACCATTCATGTTGTCAAGGCTGCTTTTTTTGAAAAACGGACAAGATTATCATGAAATTTTCACCGGAAACAACTTGCATTCTCACAGGAAATATGATATAATTAAAAACTGAATTCTTATCCGATTTTTTCGGATGGAACGAGAGGTTTTATAGGGGTTCTCTTTAAATTACCCTTAAAATTGAGAATTAAGGAATGGTTTAAAATGAAACTGAGAAATAAATTACATGGTACGGCATTGGCTTTGAGTTTGTTTTTACTGCTGGGCACAGCAACTGCTTGCGGTTCGGATAGCAATTCAGATTCTTCTGAAAAAGATTCCACTACAACTGCTGCGGAATCTTCCGATGAAACAACTGCAGATGCATCTTCAGACAGCGAAACTGCCAGCAGTGATGGCTTGACCTTTGTCATTACCCTTTATCCGGATGATGCTCCGATTACTTGCGAAAACTTTGAAAATCTGGTATCTGATGGTTTCTATGACGGCTTGACCTTCCATCGAATTGTAGAAGACTTTATGGCACAGGGCGGTGACCCGAGCGGAAATGGTACTGGCGGCAGTGAAAAGACCATCAAGGGTGAATTTTCACAGAACGGCGTTGACAATCCGCTTTCGCACACCAGAGGCGTTGTTTCTATGGCTCGTTCCAGCGACCCGGATAGTGCTTCCAGCCAGTTCTTCATCTGCTACAGCGATGATGATACATTTTTGGATGGACAGTATGCCGCTTTCGGCAAGGTAACAGAAGGCATGGATGTTGTTGACCGATTCTTAGACGTTCCTCGTTCTATGGGCAGCGATGGTGCAGTATCCTCTCCGAATACACCGATTACCATTGACCATGCTGTCATGATTGAGGCAGATGCAGACGGCAATCCACGGGCAGAATTTACCATGCAGGATTTTGGTGCATAAAAGATTCTATTTTTACAGCGATTGACAACGGCACGCTTGCATATTTCTGCTCGTGCCGTTCCGTATGTTCCCAAATAGAGCGAATAGGAGAATTGTTATGACAAAGATTGAACGTTTTTTTGCAAACTTAAAAGAGAAAAAAGTAGCTTTTATCGGAACAGGTGTCACCAATAATGACATTATCCGCCTGTTCCTGAAAAAAGGAATTTCGATTACCCTGTTAGACCGGAAAACGCCGGAAAAACTTGGTGCAATTTATGAAGAACTGAAAGCAGCTGGCGTTGCTTTTCAGCTGGGTGATACCTATTTAGACCATCTGACTGATTTTGACGTTGTATTCCGTTCACCAGGAATGTATTACCACAATGAAAAATTGCAGGCTGCCAGAAAGCAGGGCGTTGTGATTACCACCGAAATGGAAGTGTTCTTCGATTTGTGCCCATGCAAGATTTATGCAGTTACTGGTTCAGACGGAAAGACCACAACCACAACGCTAATTTCTGAATTTTTGCAGGCTTCCGGCGTTACTGTTCACAAGGGTGGTAATATTGGTCGTGCCCTGCTCCCAATTATTGAACAGATTCAGGATACCGATGCAGCAGTTGTGGAACTCTCCAGTTTTCAGCTGCTCTCTATGCGGCAATCGCCGGATGTTGCTGTCATCACCAACATTGCACCGAATCACCTGGATGTACACGGAACAATGGAAGAATACATTCAGGCAAAAACAAACTTAATCGCCCACCAGAATGCATTCTCGAAAACGATTTTAAATGCAGACAATGCGTTGACTTGGAATCTTGCACCGATGGTAAGAGGTATGTTAGTTGCATTCACTAGAAAAACCGTTCCGGCTTATGGTGCTTTTCTGCGGGAAGATGGCATGCTTTGCTATCAGAACGGCGATACTTGTACACCAGTTGTTGCCGCTTCGGACATTCGGATTCCGGGTATCCACAACGTAGAAAATTATCTGGCTGCCATCAGTGCCGTTTGGGGCGAAGTTTCTACCGATGTCATTGTACAGGTTGCAAAAACATTTGGTGGCGTGGAACACCGGATTGAATTTGTACGGGAACGCAAAGGCGTAAAGTGGTATAATGACAGCATCGCAACCAGCCCGACCCGTGTTTTAGCTGGCTTGAATTCCTTCCAGACCAAATTGACCGTCATCATGGGCGGTTATGACAAGAAAATCCCGTTTGAACCAATGGCAGAAACTGTTTGCGACAAGGTGAAAACCGTCATCTTAATGGGCGTTACTGCTCCGAAAATTGAAGCTGCCATTCGTGGTGCAAAGAATTATCAGGAAGGACATCCGCAGCTTTTACACGTTGAAACCATGGAAGAAGCAGTTCAGACAGCAGACCAGATTACAAAACCAGGCGACATTGTAACACTTTCTCCAGCTTGTGCAAGCTTCGATAAGTATCCAAACTTTGAAGAACGTGGTCTGCACTATAAGAGATTGGTAAAGGAGCTGTCCGAATGAAGATAACCGCATTGCTGCGGAAACTGACTGCCATTCCCGGCGTTTCTGGTCGGGAAGCGGTCGTCAGTCAGCCGCTTTTAGAGCTATTGAAGGAATATTGTCCAGATGCTGCCCTTGTGCAGGGCAATATCATTGGAACATTTGGAAAACGGGAATCCGGAAAGCCACACGTTTTATTAGATGCTCACTTTGACCAAGTTGGCTTGATTGTCACCTATATTGATGAAAATGGTTTTCTGAAAGTTGGCAATTTGGGCGGTTTGGATTTACGATTGTTTCCAGCACAAACCGTTACTGTTCATGGAACGTCTGACATTCCAGGAGTTGTTTGTGCCATGCCACCGCACCTGCTCGCTGGAGATGCTGACGTAGCAGACATTACCGATATTTTGATTGATACCGGCTATTCCAAGGAAGAACTGGAAAAAATCGTTTCTCTGGGCGACATGATTTCTTTTGATGCACCATTTGAGGAACTCTGTGGTGACCGGATTTGCAGCCCGGCACTGGATGACCGCTGCGGCATTGCAGCTATTTTGTATGCACTTTCTCAGCTGGATGCAGAAACCTTGCCTTGCAGCGTAAGCGTGCTGTTCTCCGCTCAAGAAGAACTGGGTGAACGGGGTGCAAAAATTGCCGCCTATACCATTCAACCAGATATTGCATTGGCAGTCGATGTCAGCTTCG
>UMJI01056929.1_pt1 | contig 87125 bp, 67 predicted proteins | sample 1965991 | NCBI WGS metagenome assembly UMJI01 (sample SAMEA4836140, study PRJEB28245) | human gut metagenome | biome: gut microbiome; material: fecal sample | place: Denmark | collected 2008
TTCGTGCGCAGTTCAGGGGAGTTAAAGACAAGGCATTCTTTTTGTACAGACTGACTAAAATTTATGCCTAAACAATAAATCCCTCAGGTTTTTACGTTGACCCCCCTTCCATAGGTGTACACGGCATCTGGTGGTCAATCCCTATCGGATGGGCATTAGCCGATATATATGGCTGGATGTATTACTGGAGAAAGAATAAAGAAATTTTGCATTGAACCAGATTATCTCCGAACCCAACAAAAAAAGACATCTAAGATGTTACTCTTAAATGCCTTCTTTGTAGCGGGACCCGGGATTGAACCGGGGACCTCATGATTATGAATCATGCGCTCTAACCAGCTGAGCTATCCCGCCATTTTCATTAAAAAAACCGCCAGGCGTGGAAGCCACCCAACGGCCAAATCATTCTTTGTAGCGGGACCCGGGATTGAACCGGGGACCTCATGATTATGAATCATGCGCTCTAACCAGCTGAGCTATCCCGCCATCATTTCGTGATTGCGGGTGCAAAGATAGAGCAAGTTTTTGAATTACGCAAATTTATCCTCTCTTTTTTACTCTTTTTCTAAGAGAATTTCAAGTACCGTCTGGTTCATACACGAATAACCTCCTGAAAAACAATACCATTATATATATCAGGAATAAAATCGGATATTTTCTATCTATAATCCGTTCTTTCTCACAAGTTCTTAAAAGCGAAGAAAAAAGCTGAAAAAAACTCTTCAATCATTATGGAGTAAACAAAAAAATACTTTAATTTGCCGCCGTTGCTAAAAAATACAAATAAAAACACAAGAAACATCATGAAAAGAAAAACACAAATCGAATATCCGCTCAATCCGTCTTCAAGCGTCATTATATGGAATGCCATCAGCAGTACGGCTGGTTTGGAACGCTGGTTTGCCGACCGCGTAACCAAAGAAGGAAAAACCTACACTTTCCGCTGGGGAAAAACAGAAACACGTCAAGCTATTGTGGTAAACAGCCGGCCTGAATTTTTTATCCGCTTCCACTGGCTGGACGATGAAGAAGCCAAAAGCTATTTTGAACTGAAAATCCATTACAATGAATTGACAACTGACCATACACTGGAAGTTACAGATTTTGCAGAACCGGGAGAAGAAGAGGATGTACGCAACCTTTGGGATTCACAAATCGAAACCTTAAAGAGAGTTTTCGGAGTATAAATCTATAAAATATACAAAACTTTATTTTGCTGTCCGTTTTTTGTGCTACTTTTGCATACTGATAATATAAGACAGGAATGCTACGCATAAAAAAACTTGATATATTCGTTTTAAAGAGTTTTCTGCTGCTCTTTTCCGGGACATTCTTTATCTGCCTTTTCATTTTCATGATGCAGTTTCTATGGAGATATGTCGATGAATTGGTCGGAAAAGGTTTGGAAATCAATGTTCTTGCCCAGTTTTTCTTTTTATCGGCACTGACATTGATTCCGTTGTCTCTTCCGCTGGCCATTCTGCTGGCCGCTCTGATGACTTTCGGTAACTTTGGAGAACGCTACGAACTTCTGTCCATGAAGGCAGCAGGAATTCCTTTGTTTCGCATTATTCGTCCGGTTGTATTGTTTTGCATGTTTTTAGGTGTCATGTCATTCTTCTTTCAGAATGTCATCGGCCCCAAGGCACAGAAAGAGCTTTGGACACTGCTGGTATCCATGAAGCAAAAATCGCCGGAAGTGGATATTCCGGAAGGGGTGTTTTACAGTGATATTGAGGGATACAACATCTATGTAAAGAAAAAAGACCGTGATACAGGCATTCTGAAAGACATTCTAATTTACAACTTCTCTGACGGATTTGAAAACGCCCATATCATCTGGGCAGAAGAAGGTAAGCTGGAACTGACAGCAGACAAAAAACATTTGTATCTGCACTTGTATAACGGGGAGCAATTTGAGAATCTGAAATCACAGTCCGTCATTTCCCGCAACGTTCCCTACCGCCGGGAAACGTTCAAGGAAAAGCATACCCTGATTGCTTTTGATACGAACTTTGAAATGGTGGACGGTAACTTCCTGAACCAGCGTTCGGACATCAAGAACATGAACGAAATTTCCCTGGCTATCGACTCACTCAACATGTATGCCGACAGTGTGGGACGCGCCATGTATTCGGATGCCATGAAAACGACTTACCGGAAACCAGTTCTTTCCAAAACAGACTCTACAAAAATAGAAAAAGAGCATCTTGCCGTTATCAATACAGACAGTATTTTGAACGGAATGACTTCTGCTCAAAAGTTGAAAACACTGAATACGACAGAAATGCGCCTTTCTTCGCTCATGTCGGACTGGAACATGAAGAGTTATATGACCCGAGATGCTGACAGCAACATCCGCCGTCATCAGTCGGACTGGCATAAAAAGATAACTCTTTCACTGGCTTGTATCATTTTCTTCTTTATCGGAGCCCCATTGGGAGCCATCATTCGTAAAGGAGGATTGGGTATGCCGGTCGTAATTTCCGTGTTGATTTTCGTGCTTTACTACATTATCGACTCAGGAGCTACGCGTGTGGCTAAAAGCGGAGAGATGAACATCGTGTTAGGCACATGGATGAGTACCATCATACTGGCTCCGTTAGGCGGTTTCCTTACTTACAAATCAAACAAAGACTCTGTGGTTTTCAACATCGACGTGTATGTAAACTTCTTCCGCAAGCTGTTCGGAATAAGAGTATCACGACACGTTTTCAAGAAAGAGGTTATTATCCACACACCAGACTATACCCGCATCTGTCAGGATCTGGACAAGCTGTGTCAGGAATGTGAAACCTACGGAGAAAGCCATAAGTTGCTGGGACCACCGAACTATTATCAGGTGTTTACCAATAACAAGCATGATGATGCCATCAAGGAAATCAGTCTGCAAATGGAAGGACTCGTAGAAGAACTGTCCAATACGAAGGACGGAGTATTGCTGAACTTATTGAACAATTATCCCTTCTTATCTGTAAAGGCCCATAAGAGCGTATCAGACAACCGCTGGCTGAATCTACTGATTGGAATCATCGTTCCGGCCGGACTGCTTATCTGGCTGAATATCTGGCGCTATCGCGTACGCCTGGACAAGGATTTGAAAACCATTGTCAAGAATAGCCGCGATATACAAGAAAGAATCAAAACAACATTCTAAAACTATCAATATCATTATGGAGAAAATCAAACTGAATACAATTGAAGAGGCAATCGAAGATTTCCGCAAAGGAGAATTCGTCATCATCGTAGACGACGAAGACCGCGAGAATGAAGGCGACCTGGTAGTGGCTGCAGAACTGATTACCCCGGAAAAAGTAAATTTCATGCTGAAACATGCAAGAGGTGTACTTTGCGCCCCTATCACTATATCACGTTGCGAGGAACTGGATTTACCGCATCAGGTATCCAACAATACTTCTGTGTTAGGAACTCCGTTTACCGTTACCATCGACAAACTGGAAGGATGTACTACAGGTGTATCGGCTGCCGACCGTGCCGCAACTATCCGTGCCTTGGCTGATCCGACTTCCAAACCGGAAACATTCGGCCGTCCGGGACATGTCAACCCCTTGTATGCACAGGAAAAAGGAGTATTGCGCCGTGCCGGACATACAGAAGCCTGCGTAGACATGGCACGTCTGGCTGGTTTATATCCTGCTGCTGCCCTGATGGAGGTTATGAATGAAGACGGCACCATGGCCCGTCTGCCGGAACTGAAAAAGATGGCCGACGAATACGGTTTCAAACTGATTTCCATTGCCGACCTCATCGCTTACCGCCTGAAACAGGAATCCCTGGTAGAAAAAGGAGTGGAAGTAGACATGCCTACCGAACACGGTCATTTCCGCCTAATTCCGTTCCGTCAGAAAAGCAACGGCCTGGAACATGTCGCTTTAATTAAAGGTACATTCTCGGAAGACGAACCAGTACTGGTACGTGTACATTCTTCATGTGCTACCGGCGACATCTTCGGCTCCATGCGCTGTGATTGCGGCGACCAGTTGCACAAGGCCATGGAACAGATTGAAAAAGAAGGAAAGGGAGCCATTATCTACCTGAACCAGGAAGGACGTGGCATCGGACTCATGGAAAAAATGAAAGCCTACAAGCTGCAGGAAGAAGGAATGGATACGGTAGACGCCAACATCTGCCTGGGACATCAGGCCGACGAACGCGACTATGGAGTAGGTGCTCAGATTCTGCGTGAAATCGGTATCCACAAAATGCGCCTGCTGACCAACAATCCGGTAAAACGTGTGGGACTGGAAGCTTACGGACTGGAGATTGTAGAAAACGTACCTATCGAAGTTACTCCCAACCCATACAACGAGCGTTATCTGCACACAAAAAAAGAAAGAATGGGACATACCCTACATTTCAATAAATAATTAAGAGGAATTATGGAAACAAATAATTTAGTAAAAAGCTATGCCAGCAAGGCAGCCCAGACTGCTTTGTTCCGCAGCGTATATCTGTGGATGACACTGGCACTCGTCATCACGGGCTTTGTAGCCATGTACATAGCCAAGTCGTACACCCTGATTGAAGCCATCATGCAGAACTCCATCATGTTCTGGGGATTACTGATTGCTGAAGTAGGACTTGTGATGTATCTTTCTGCCCGCATACACAAAATCAGTTTCACCACGGCTACCCTTCTGTTCATCGCCTATTCGGTATTGAACGGTGTCACGATGTCCGTTTTGTTCCTGATTTACACGTTAAGTTCCATCGCTACCACTTTCTTCGTGACAGCTGGTACATTCGGAGTAACCGCCCTCTACGGGTACATCACCAAGAAGGATCTTACCCGTATCGGCAGTCTCTGCCTGATGGGAGTCATCGGACTGATTATCGCTTCGCTGGTCAACATGTTCCTGCACAACTCGATGATGGACATGATTATTTCCTATATCGGAGTGCTGCTCTTTGTGGGACTGACAGCCTACGATTCACAAAAAATCAAGCAACTCCTGTCACACGATGACATTGAAGTCAACGAAACCACACAGAAGATTGCCCTGATGGGAGCCTTGACACTGTATCTCGACTTCATCAACCTGTTCATTTACCTTCTCCGAATACTTGGAGACAGAAAATAAACCTTTTTAGAAGCTAATTTCTTTTATATGTGGAAGAAATTAGCTTCTTTTGCAAAAAATTTCCAACTTTAATAACACAATAACATGAACCAACTTTCAGATCGTTTGAATAGCCTGTCGCCTTCAGCTACATTGGCTATGTCACAGAAAAGTAGTGAACTTAAAGCTCAGGGGGTTGACGTAATCAATCTGAGCGTAGGAGAACCGGATTTCAATACACCGGATCACATTAAGGAAGCCGCTAAAAAAGCTATTGACGAAAACTACTCTCGTTATTCTCCAGTTGCCGGATACCCGGCTTTGCGCAACGCCATCGTGGCAAAATTGAAAAATGAAAACGGTCTGGAATATACAGCCGCTCAAATCAGCTGTGCAAACGGTGCCAAGCAGTCTGTCTGCAACACCATCATGGCTTTGATCAACAAAGGTGACGAAGTAATCGTTCCGGCTCCTTACTGGGTGAGCTATCCGGAAATGGTGAAACTGGCAGAAGGTACTCCTGTCATTGTACGTGCCGGTATCGAACAGGATTTCAAGATTACTCCTGCTCAGCTGGAAGCTGCCATCACTCCGAACACTCGTGCCCTGATTCTTTGCTCTCCGTCTAACCCGACTGGTTCAGTATATACCAAAGAAGAATTGCAGGGACTGGCTGAAGTATTGGCTAAACACGAACGCGTAATCGTTATCGCTGATGAAATTTACGAACACATCAACTACATCGGCAAGCACCAGAGCATTGCTCAGTTTGCAGAAATCAAAGACCGTGTAGTGATTGTAAACGGTGTGTCTAAAGCATACGCCATGACCGGATGGAGAATCGGTTTCATTGCCGGACCGGAATGGATTGTAAAAGGTGTAAACAAACTGCAGGGACAATATACTTCAGGTCCATGCTCTGTATCACAGAAAGCTGCTGAAGCTGCTTACACTGGCACTCAAGCTCCGGTAGAAGAAATGCGTAAGGCATTCGAACGCCGCCGCGACCTGATTGTAAAACTGGCGAAGGAAATTCCGGGATTCGAAGTAAACTTCCCGCAGGGAGCTTTCTACCTCTTCCCGAAATGTGATTCTTTCTTCGGCAAGAAAGACGGCGACCGCGTAATCAATAATGCAGACGATCTGGCTATGTACCTGCTGGAAGTAGGTCACGTGGCTTGCGTAGGCGGAACTTCTTTCGGTGCACCTGAATGTATCCGTATGAGCTATGCTACTTCTGACGAAAACATCGTAGAAGCTATGCGCCGTATCAAGGAAACATTGGCTCGCTTGAAATAAATAAGCTACAAATTACATACAGACAAGGCAGTCTCGGATAACTCTGAGGCTGCTTTTTTTGTCCTTCCAATCACTTTAGCATCTTCCACAAAACGCAAGGACGTTTTCAATTAAACGCAAGTGCGTTTGAAGTAAAACGCCTTTACGTTTTAATCAAAACGTACTTGCATTTCAGTTCAAACGCAAGTGCGTTTTTCCAGAATGCCACACATTGTCCCTCATTATGAGCATTTTCCTTAAATTTTCCCTCAAATTTTCTTGGATTTCCCTCTTTCTTCCCGTTAAAAAACGCTACCTTTGCCGCAGATCTCAATAAATGAAAATACATTCCGATTTGCAGTCCGTTTGGGGAAATATAATAATGTGTTCAGGCAACATACTGTTGTCCGCCGCATCGTGCATATACCTATATCTTCTTTCAAAAATGCATATTAAAAATTTGGATATGTGTGAGATTTGTGTAAACACACACACACACAGCGTCCAGCGTATCTTCGCGCGTTAATATACGTATTATCATCCATACATGCAAGGGTGGGAACTCCTTTTTACAGGGGTTTCCACCCTTTTTCCGTATTCATATCCCCCTTTTTATCCATTACAAGTCCTTAAACAACATCAAACAATAATTATCATAACATGAAAAAAAGGAACTATATTCTGTTACTCTGCATCCTGCTCTGTGCAGCTCCGCTCATGGCCCAGGATGCTTCTGAAAATACCAAATTTCCCGGCTGGTATGTGGGTCTGCAAGGTGGCGTACCCTTCGGTGTGAGCCAGTTCAGCAGTTTCGGTTTCGACAAGACCCGTGCGGGATTCAGCGGCGGAGTTTATGGAGGCTACCGTTTCAATCCTGTACTTTCTTTGGAGGCTCTGGCTGTTTTCGGGAAAATGAGCATGAGCCAGAGAGATTGCTGCATCTCCGGCAATTACTGGCTTGGTTCGGACGGTGTCCGTTATCATGCTCCGGTACTCGGAATGGAAGGCTGGGACTATGCCGGCCTGAAAAGCAGTGTAACGACGCAACGCTACGGTTTGCAGCTCAATGCCGATGTGCTTGGTTTTTTCCCGTCCACCCGTCAAAGCCGGTGGAGCGTGGAGGTGTCGCCCCTGCTGGCAGCCGTTGGCACGAAAGCCTCCCTGTCCACCCTTGACGGCGGAAAAGAAGTATGCAAGGAAAATACGGAATGGCATCTGGGTGCAGGCGGAAACATTCAGGCAGGATACCGTTTTGCCTGCGGTATAGGTGTCGGCATTTACAGTGGTGTCACTTACCTTACGGGCGACGGCATGGACGGACTTCCCAAGAGCGGGCACAAAGCCAACTATATATGGGAAAGCGGCATACGTGTCAGTTTCGCGTTCGGCAAGAAAAGCGGAAAGAAAGCAGACCACGGCATTGCTTACCCGGCATCTGCCGGTCAGCCGCAGGATGAGAGGGACAATGCCGTAGAAACAGCCCCGGCGGAAATACCGGAACAGACCGTCACGGACAGTACGGCACAGAAAACTGTCGTCACGGCAGCAGACAATTCAACCGAAACCGATTTTGAATTCCCGACTGTCTATTTCGATTTCAACAGCATTTCGCTTCGTCCATCCGAGACATCCAAGCTTGAAACGATACTCGGCATACTGAAAGAACATCCCGACATGCACATAGTCGTGACGGGATGGTGCGACACCCGTGGCAGCCGGAGTGTAAACGAACGCTATTCCATCCGTCGTGCCGAAGCAGTCAAGCTGTGGCTTGAAAGTCGTGGCATCGCAGCCGGACGCATTACAGTCATAGGGCGTGGCAGCGACGTGAACGAGAAGGACGCGGAGAAAGCCCGCCGTGCCGAAGTGACAGACAAGGAAAGAAAGGAGGACAGACGATGAAAAATACGGTCAGAAATTTCCTATATGTATCCCTGCTCATGCTGTTGCCGCTATGGACGGCCTGCGACAAGGACGTACACGAAAATGACAGGCACGGACTTGCCGTCGGCATGGAATGGCTTGAAGGCATCGAGCCGACCGACATCACAAGTCCGGTAAACCTGTGGATATACGATGCGGAGGGGCATGAAGTGGAAGCGCACGAGTTTTCCTCTCCGCAAGAACTGGCATCCGGCCTGTTCAGCCTGCCGGAGGGCGACTATACGCTTGTAGGCGTCTGCGGCCTGACAGAGCCGTTTCGGTATGATTATGAGAACGGTACACGGACAGCCGACATGCTGCGCGTTTCGCTTGCCGACCCGTCGGCTTCGCCCGCACACGCCGTCGGTGGCGTGACCGGGGTGAGAGTGACCGACACCGGGGTCAACCTCCGCTCCGTCATCCGTGTCGCTCCGTTGCTGGCAGAGCTTGCCGTCCGTATCGACGGCGCGCCCGAAGGAGCGTCGCTTGCCGTCACGGTACGCAATGCCGCCACCTGCCTTTATCCGGCACGGCGCGGCGATGACAACAGCTACGTCGTACCTTCCGCCGAAAAGACAGATGCGCTCCTGCCGCAAGCCGTTGCCGACAGGGGGACGCTCTCTACCGATGCCCGCCTGATGCCGACGGCACAAGGTGAAGCCTGCACGATGCTCTACCTGGTCATGACCTTTGCCGACGGCTCCCGTCATGAATACACGGCAGAAGCTCCCCTGATGCTTGCCGGAAAACGCTACGAGCTGGCATTGGAATACGACAGAATGCAGCCCTACATGTATATCACCGCCACCGACATTAACCCCTGGGGCGAAGGCTGGATTACGAGTGATGACATCTTTAATCCCGGAATATAATTAACAAATAAAATAGAGATAGAGTTATGATGAAGAGCATGTTATCCGTTGCTGCCGCACTCCTTGTACTGGCGGCATGCACGAACGACCATGAACTCGGCTATGCTCCGGCAAAAGAGATCCGGGTGGATGCTTCCATCGGGCAGATGACCCGTGTGACAACCGACGGCGACGAATCGGTGTTTGAGACGGGCGACCGTATCAGCGTCTATGCCTGGTTGGGTGCAGCCGACGATGCACAGCAGCTTGTGGTGGACAATTCCGTCAACACCTTAGGCGACGACGGCACATGGACGGCCAGCCCGCAAATGCTGTGGGCAAACAGCAGTTCGGCGCATTACTTTCTGGGCATTTACCCTGTGCAGGAGGTAAGCGACCTGAAAGCCATGAACTATGTACTGACCCCTGAAGACCAGGAGGCAAGCGACCTTCTTTATGCCATGAATGCCGGCACTGAGAACAAGGGCATAACGCCCACTAACACGCCCGTGGCGCTGACCTTCAGCCACCTGATGTCGAAATTAGTCATCAACCTGAATTTCCGCAGCCAGTGGTCCGGAACACCGGTCGTGGAATCGGTCAGAGCCATTGCAAAGGCGGAGGCAAGCGTCAATCTCCTCTCCGGAGAGATTACGCCACAGGGCGACAATAAGGCGATAGACATCCCGGCTTTGGAAACACCGGCAGCCAACTACGCTTGCAGCTATGCCGGTATCATGATTCCTAACAGCAATTTAATTGAAATACAGATCAAGGTAAAAGACATTGACGAGCCATACGTCTATAACGTAGGGGTTTCCATCCCGTTGGAAACAGGCAAGTACACCACCGTCAACCTGACATTGGGACGTGACGAAATCACCTTAGACAATGACATCACCATCACCGACTGGGCTCCGCTCGAAGGCGACTATGGCGGTAACATATTTTTTCCGGGTGCGTAAACCGCTGTGCTGACTATATATTTATAACTGATTAAAACAGCAAACGTATGAATATAAAGAATCTATTATTGGCAACAACCGCTATCCTGTTGGCTGCGTGCAGCACCGACAGCGATGTACTGCCACCGCAAGACCTTGGACAGATAAGGGTAACGGCATCCGTGGGAGCCATGACCCGTGTGGCCCATAGCGGCAACTCGACCACCTTCGAGACGAATGACCGCATCAGTGTCTATGCCTGGTTAGGAGCCGGCAACGACATGCAGCGGCTTGTGGTGGACAACTCCATCAATACATTAGGCGGTGACGGCACATGGACCGCCGAGCCGCAGATGCTTTGGGCCGACAATACGTCCGACCACTATTTCCTCGGCATCTATCCCGAGCGCAACGGAGCTACCGATTACGATGCCGACCCCTATACGCTGGACTTCAATAACCAGACCGCGAGCGACCTGCTGGTGGCGAGGACCACGGCCAAGCCCACCGGTTCTGCCGTGAAGCTGGAGTTTGAGCATGTAATGGCCAAGCTCGTGGTAAACCTTTCGTTCCGCAACGAGTGGACAACCGCACCCGAAGTGGCTTCGGTAACGGCAACCGCATGCACCGAAGCCACCGTGAATTATTTAGAGAATCCTGTCGAGGTAACCCCGGCCACCGGTCAAAACCTTGTGGTGATTCCCTTCACGGGCACATCCGCCAGCTTTGCCGGCATCATGATTCCCGGGCAGAGCGGGTTCCGCACCATCAACGTCACGCTGGAGAACGGCAAGGTATATACCTATACCCACTCTGCGGACATCGACCTGCAACCGGGCAGATACACTACGGTGAACCTTGTGCTGGGACGCGACAACATCAAACTGGACGATGCGGGCATCAACGTGTCGGACTGGGAAAACGGTACTTCCATTGATGGCGCAGAAGCGAACGAAGCCTACTCATACGATTCCAATACCAAAACCATCACCATTTACAGCGGTGAAGGACTGAAGGTAGCGGCAGATGTGGTGAACAGCGGTGATACCGACATCAACATCATCCTCGACAATGACATCGACCTCTCGGACATCGACTGGACGCCGATAGGAGACTACTATAACCGATACACCGGCACCTTCGACGGTGGCAACTATACCATCACGGGGCTGACCGTTACGGGAAGTAACGAATATGCGGGCCTGTTCGGACGCATCGGCTCCGGCGGCACGGTGAAGAATGTGGTGCTGAAGGACGTACAGATAGAAAGCGATAACCAGTATGGCTGTGTTGGCGGCGTAGCGGGTAATAGCGATGGCAACATTGAAAACTGCTCGGTGTCGGGCAGTGTCAGCAGTCGCCATACCGCAGGCGGCGTGGTGGGCCAGCAATTTGGCGGTTCCATCACCCTATGCGGCTCCTCGGCCACAGTGAAGGGAACGGGCGAAGTCGGCGGCGTGGCAGGTAAAACGGATAATAGTGCCACCCTGACAGCCTGCTATGCCACAGGAAACGTGACCTTTGAAAGAGCCTCCACAATCAACACCTTCGCTGGCGGCGTGGTGGGATTTAACGGAACCGGCAGCATTCTCACCGCCTGCTATGCCACGGGCAACGTGACCGGTACAGGCACTGGAACCGGCTCTTGTTATGTAGGCGGCATAACGGGAGACAATAGTTCGGGCACCCTGACCGCCTGCTACCATGCTACAGGAACTGTCAGCGGTCCAGATGGAGCCACAGGCGGCGTAACGGGTCGAAACTATACATCACTCGGCGCCCCTGTCATCACCGCCTGCTACTGGGGAGACAACGGTCAGGAACAAGGCATAGGCTATAATCAGGCGGGCACTGGCGAAACCACTCAGGTGGACGGCCCGACTACTTGGCAGACGGCTGTGGATGCCATGAACACCGCATTGAATTCTGAAAGCTGGAAGTACGTACTCAACGGAGCGCTGCCGACATTGGAGTAATAATAAACCGTCGGGCGGAATTCCGGTTCCATCCGAAAAAGGAATCTTTGAAAGATAAATAATTAACAACTTAACAGAAAATAGTTCAAATGAAAAAAGCAAACATTTTGGCAACAGCAGTGCTGGCCACCCTTTTGGCAGCCTGCTCCAACGACAGCGACGTATTCAATACGCCCGACTATGCCGACACGCCTATCGGACTGAATGTGAACGTAAGCCCGATGGCAACCCGTGCCGGTTATGAACAGGGAGCATTGACCGAAGGAAGTTTCGGACTTTATCTGACAACGGAAGGCACGAACAGCGACGAACGCTACAACTGCACGAACCGGGAAGTGAGATATGAAAGTGGCTGGACGATTCAGGGCGGACAACTCCTGTGGAAAAGCAATGATGCAACAGTAACCTATTACGCTTATCTGCCCTATACAGGAACAGTGGGCGATGCTGCAAGCTATGCCTTTACGGTGAAGACCGACCAGAGCAATGAGAACAACGTCAAGGCTTCCGACCTGCTTTGGACCGGAGGACGACAGGACGCCACAGCCGGAACGGCACTCGATATCAACTTCCAACATGCGCTGTCCAAGCTGAACGTGACTCTGAAAAAAGGCTCTGAGCTTGACGAAGGTGTGACTTTCAAATCGGTAAAGCTCTCCAACTGCGCCACGGAAATTGTCGTTAACCTGCTCGAAGGAACATTCGGCAACACTACCAACAGCGGACAGACCATCACCCTGTATGCTACAACCGAAAACAAGCAATACGAGTGCATCCTCGTACCGCAGACCTTCGCTCAGAGCCTGAAGGTGGAAATCACCGACAACAACGGAAAGGTATATACATTCACATCCAACAAAGACCTTACGTTTGCCAGTGGTGAACAATATACGCTGAATCTTACCGTAGGCCGCGACAAAGTGACGACGGGCACCATTTCTGCCGACCCATGGGGTGAGGAACAGCAAGGCGGCGACTTAGTAACAGAATAAAAGTAAACAACGTTCATAAACATAACAAGCATGAAAATAGCAAAATATATTCCGGCTGCCGCCCTCGCACTGGTGTTGGCAGGCTGCCAAAGTGAAGACGATTTCATCTCTTCCGACTATGCCAACGACCCGATGGCCGTACACATCCGTGCAGGCATCGAGGCTCTGCAGACCCGTGTGAACACGACAGGAACAGGCGACGCATGGGACGAGAACGACCAGATTTCGGTAACAAACACCTCGCCAGAAGCGATAACAGGCAAGGACAAGGCGGTTTACAAATACAACGGCAGCACATGGGTGCCTGAAGGAACAGACTACATAGTCTGGTCTGACGATGTAAACACCTTTGAAGCCTATTATCCCGTCGTGGAAGGGAAAACGGACTCCTACACGCAGTTTGAACTCCCGGCCGACCAGAGCAGCAGCAATCCAACTGAAACCAATTACATAGGCCGTGCGGACTATATGACGGCGGCAGCGTCACAAAGTAAGAGCGACGCGCTGAACCTGACATTCAAGCACCACCTGGCCAAGGTTACCGTGGAGATAAGCGGCTACGGCGACCAGTACGCCACACAGAAACCTGTATTCCAGACTCCTACATTCACGGTACCTACCACAAAGACTACAGTAGATGGAAAGACACTGACCGTTGCCAATAGTGGAACGACAGTAACCGGACTATTCAGCGAGGACACTTCGGCAGAAGCCAAACACAGCTTCACCGCCGTCCTGCTGCCGGGCAAGTATGCTGCTGACGATACGTTTGTCCAGCTGAACATTCAGGGCGGCACTCCGCTTATCGTCAAAGCCAACGAGCAACTGACTACCGGTTTGGAATCGGGCAAAGCCTATACCTTCAACGTGACCGTAGGTAAGAATGGTGCCACCATCAACAGCGTTACGGTTGGCGACTGGGGTACCGACGGCTGGACGGAAAGCGGCACGGCAGACGCAGCCCTTTCATTCAGCATCCAGACTTCGACGGACGGACTGGCAACTGACAGCGATGGATATATCCTTGCCGATTGACAAACAATAAAATTCAGACCATAAAATAAACGGAATAACAAAATGAAGACAAGAAACAAACTATACGATAAGAGCCGGCTGCGCCTCCTTTGTCTGCTGACAGCGTTGCTCGGCTTATTCGGTGCCGGACAGACATGGGCGGGCAATCCCACCACCCTCACCGTGGGCGGCACCAATGCACTTAACGGCGGCTACTGGACGACCAACGCCGACGGCACCCTGACCGAGGCCAGCGCAGACAACTACAATGTCTACTACGACGGCAACGGCACCCTGACCCTGAAGGACGCCACCATCAACGGCACGAATACCACCGGTCATGTCGGAGCGGGCATCTACGCAGAGGGTGACCTGACCATCGTGCTGGAGGGCAGCAGCACCGTCACGGGCGTTCAGGATCCAAACGACGAATCCCAGAGCATCCGTGTGTCTGGGAACCTGACCATCCAAGGCGGCAGCCTGACCGCGCAGGGCGCTGAGACAAGCTCAGGCAGCAGTTATGGTATCTTTGTCACGGGATCATTCACCCAGCAAAGCGGCATCGTCACCGCCATCGGCGGCAATGTTAGCGGAAATTATAATTCGGAAGGTCTCTATGTATACGGTGCCGCGGTTACGGTGCAGAGCGGGACGCTGACCGCCACCGGCGGTGACACCAGTGGCAGCAGTTATGGCATCTCTGCGAGAGGGCCTGTCACCGTGGGCAGCGCCGCCGTGACCGCCACCGGCGGATCTGGGAATGCAAGTTATGGCCTTTATATTGATTCCTCTTCCCCTTCGGTGACCATATCCGGCGGCGGCTCCCTCACCGCCCGGAGCGAATCGGCGGACAGGGCGGGCGGCATTTACGTCCTGAACTTCTTTGGCAGCGCAGGGGCTGTGACCGTCGGGGACAACTCCACCCTGCTGGCCAACAGTGTGATATTGTATGATCATTCTTTCGAAGCAAAACCGCTGGCCCCCACCGGCAACGGCAGCTGGCTGATCTACGGCCAGAGCAACCAGCCCAGCGCCGTGGGCGGCACCTATACCCTGAAAGAGAATATCACCATCCCCAGCGGCGCGGTGGTCACCATCCCGGCGGGCAGCACCCTGACGATTCCGAATGATAAGACTTTGACTGTCGATAATGCCAACCAGTTGGTTGTAAACGGAGAACTGGTATTGGAAGGTACGTTCGATAATGCAAAGGAATTGGAAGGTTCGGGAAATCTTGTTTTGGGCGAAATAACGCTGACTGACGATGAGGGTATTAGCGAGTATGCAGGTTACCACCTCAAGTTGAAAAGCAAAAAGGTTACTTATACCCGTGCCCTGTCAGATAACTCCCAATATGGAACCATCTGTCTGCCGTTCGTTCCTACTTCTGTAGCTGGCGGTCAGGTTACTTACTATCAGGTTTTGGAGTTGGAAAGCAACGTGATTACCCTCGTAGAAACCGATTTTGAAGCCGGCAAGCCGCTGTTCTATCAAACATCCGGTACAGGCGACATCACCTTCAGCGCCGAAAGTGCCGCAGGCGTGGAACTGGTAACCATCCCTGCGACAGACAACTTCATGGTAGGTACAATGAGTGAGGTTATACCCACCGCGGGCTACTTCCTAAAGAACGGCAACATCTATCCGATAGCCAATGGAGACAAAGTAAAGGTGAAGCCTTTCCGTGCGTATGTGAAGGGGCAGAATGATGCTTCGCAAGCAAGCGTCATGTCTGTCAATGTGGCAAGACCGTAACAAAGTATTAAGAACTCCCATTCCGGGCGGGAGCATTTGTGCCCGGTAACATCATACAGACACCGCAGCCCGCTACCGCAAGGTAAGCGGGCTGCATTTTAATAAGAAGAAAAGAATAATATAAAAAATGAGGTAAACCGCATGAAACAGAAAACAATAGCAACCAGGCACCTGCGCACCAAGATAGCGGCGGGATATGTGCTGATACTATTCGTCATTTTCGGCATCGTCTATATTTGGCTCAACGAACAGCACAGACGACAGGAATTAGAGATTACAAGCCAAAAGATAAGATGTTTACGCAAGGACATACACGAGGTATATGTTAAAATGGTGGATTTATCCCTTATTGGTGAGACCGTGCTGGACTGGAATGAGGAAGATATGAATATATACCATAAGAAGCGTCTGGAGGTGGACAGTCTGCTCAGCCTGTTCAAGTCCAGCTATCGCAGCGAACGTATAGACAGCGTCTGCCGGCTGCTGGCTGAAAAGGAAAATCTGCTGAATAAAATCATGCTGGTACTCAACGAACAGGAAGAAATAAAAGACAAAATAGCCCGACGGGTTCCAGTAATAGCCCGCAAGAGTTCGCAGGAAGAGCCCCCAAAAAGAAAACGGACAGGCTTCTTAGGACTGTTCGGAAAAAAGGAAGAAGCGAAACCGACTGTTACGACTTCCATGCTCAATACGCTGAACAGTGACGTGATAGCCCGCCAGAAAATCATGCTGACCGTCACGCATGAACTCCGCACACCGCTGACCGCCATCAACGGTTACGGGGAACTTTTGGCACAGACTGAAAATGAGAACAAAAGAATAGAATATACCCAAAACATAAGGCAGGCAGCCGGTAGAATGACGGATATGCTGAATAGTCTGCTGAACTTTTTCCGGCTCGACAGCGGGAAAGAACAGGCAAACGCTGTCCCCTTCCGCCTGAGAAACGTGGCAGAAATACTCCAGACAGAATTTGAACCGCGAGCTGAAGCCAAGGACCTGACCCTGCGCATTACCGGATGCAGCGACGTCATTCTGATGGGCGACCGCAACCGGCTGATACAGATAGGCAACAACCTGCTGTGCAATGCCATCAAGTTTACGGAAAGCGGTACGGTCGGACTTGACATGACTTATGATGACGGAAAGCTTGTCCTGACCGTGCAGGACACAGGCACCCTGCCGGGATGAACAATATGAAATAATTTACACCTCCATAATATGTACCACCCCATATACTTCCTTGCTAATCCTTATAAAGAGAAAAAATAGAAGAATGGCTCAAAGCTCCCGGTGCAATCTCTTTTTTATATTCTGATCTGCGACAAACCTTCATTCTTGCCTAAGTGTTTGAAATAAATATTTCCGTGAAGAAATAAAGTAAATAAAATCCAAAGACAAAATAAAAAACACCTTTTCATTAGTACATACAATTCAAAGTATCACAAAGTAAAAAAATAAGGGAACTCTCCGAAAAGAATTCCCTTATGTGTGTCATACAGACGATTCGATTATCCCAAGTGAATTGCTTCAGAAGGACAAACGTCAGCACAAGTTCCACATTCTGTGCAAGCGTCCGGATTGATTGAATATTTATCACCTTCTGAGATTGCTCCAACCGGGCATTCATCGATACAAGTACCGCAAGCGATACAATCGTCACTAATTACGTAAGCCATTGTAGTAAAAAAGTTAAGTTATTATTAGTCCTAAATTGATAGTGCAAAGTTAATCTTTTTCCAATCAGTTGTCACATCCACTTTGCATTTTCTACCCAATTTATATCATGTCTAAATAGTATCAATGCAAGATGGCCTGATACATCACCTGCTGCATCCGAGTACGGATATTATAACGAACCAGATTATTGGGCTCATAAACAGAAGGATAGGTCCGGTTACTCAAGAATACAAAAATCAGTTCATTATCCGGATCCACCCACACACAAGTTCCCGTAAAACCTGTATGCCCAAACACGGAAGCTGGTGCTTCAGGAGTACAAGGACTGTTGTCCGTATGTTCCGTATCGGGTTTGTCAAAACCTAAGCCCCGCCGACTATCACGCGACTTCAGCGTAGTAAAGAGTTCACAAGTTGCCCGGCTAAGGTATCTCCGGTCACCGCAGATTCCTTTGTCCAGCCACATCTGAGCAATTTTCGCTACATCCTGCGCTGTAGAGAACAAGCCTGCATTTCCAGACACGCCTCCCATGAATGCGGCAGCCTCATCTTGCACAAATCCTTGCAACTTACTTCCACGAAGGAAATCATTCTCTACAGAAGGTACAATCTGCTTCTTCGGGAATTTACGCAAGGGCAAAAAGGCCGTATGGCGCAAACCCATCGGGGTATAGAATACGCTATCCAAGTACACATCCATTGGCACACCTGCCACTTTTTCCACCATTTCTTTCAAAAGCATAAAGTTCAGGCAACTGTAACGATAGGATTTTCCTTTCACCGGAACTTTTGCAATCTGTTCTAATATATTCTTACTGAAATCACTTCTCAGAAACAAACTATCTGCTACCTGAAGCGGATATTCAACCGATGAAGTACGTGATACCCATTCTGGATTATAGCGGAAATCATTGCAAGCATACACATTCTCAGCTAGTTTCAGCGTGTGATTCTTATCAGCTTTTTTACGGAACAGCCCTCCTTTGCAAGACTTCATATCCAATGCTTCCTCATAGAAAGGCCAGTAGGCTGGCAATCCAGATTCATGGAAAAGTAAATCTCGCACCGTAATACGCGACTTATCTGTTTTTTTCAATATAGGTAAATAATCGGAAACACAATCTGTCAATCCGAATTTTCCTTCATCATAAAGTTTCATCACTGCCAGCAGCGTAGCCGTTACCTTAGTCAAAGAAGCCAAATCATATAGGCTATTTTCCTTAACAGATTCCTTTCCCGCATAGGTATAGTTACCGAAACACTTGTTGTAAACCGGAAGACCTTCCCGCAAGATCATTACATGACATCCTGGATAAGCCTTCAGCCGGATACCTTCTTCTGCAATACTGTCTATCTGCGACAATATCGAAGCATCCATCCCCACATCCTCCGGACTATATTGACGAGGAGCTTCCGGGTCGACTGTCAGTCCATCCCCCGCCTTAAACAATCCCGACAACGGAATAGACAAACGTCCGTCAGCATACGCATTGTCTAAGAATAAATCGGCCACATGACGCTGCACAAACTTCTCATCAGAATGCGCCAGTATTACAGTAGAAGCATGGCGGACCACTTCCGGAATCTTTTCCAGCATCTTCATATCGCCAAAGCAAATCAAAGCCAAAGGCTTGTCTTTGGCCAACTTTTCCAGCAAAGCTGCATACGGATCCACTTTATCGGAATGTAAGGCCACCAATACTCGCTGTGTCGGGCGCAGACGTGCCTCCACGGCATCCAACGAATCTACATTCGCATGCAGCCAGCCAACCGGAAAAGTCTGCTTCAACTGATGATAAAACGGATAAGCTTCCGACAAGGAAGGAGAGACACTCAACAGCACCGTACCCGATACAGATAAATCAAGCGGAACCAATGACGAAGAATCCTTCAGCACCGTCACTGCCGCTTTTGACAATTCCTGCTGAAGCGACAGAAGCTCCGGCGTTACCAGTTTTTCTGCAAGTCCTTCTTCTTCCACTTTTTTCCAGGAAGAAAGTCCCAACGCATATTTAAATGACAGTACTTTCCGGCATTTCCGGTCGATATCAGCTTCCGACAGACGACCTTTTTTAAGCGCCGACATCACACCGTCAATTTCTTTTTTCAAATTACGAGGAGATAAAACCACATCGTTTCCTGCTATCAAGGCACGGGCACACACATCATCATGCCCGGCAATGCCTTTCATCTCCAGGGCATCCGTCACCACCAGTCCATGAAAGCGCAATTCATCAATCAGTGTATGCATAATTACTTCCTGCGAAATGGAAGCAGGTCCTTCACCTAAACTCGGAGCATGCAAATGACCTACCATCACACCGCCAATTCCTGCCTCAATGGCTTTCTTAAACGGATACAACTCGATACTATCCAGACGAGCGCGATCAAAGTTCAATTCAGGCAACGCATTATGTGAATCAATTTCTGTATCTCCATGCCCGGGAAAATGCTTACACACCGCCATTACGCCATTGTCCTCTAATCCTTTTACATAAGCTGCCACTTTTTCGGCCACCCTCTTCGGGTCACTGCCAAAAGAGCGGAAATTGATTACCGGATTGTTGGGGTTGTTATCCACATCGGCTACCGGTGCAAAATTAATCTGCACACCTATCAGACGACTCTGACGAGCCACTTCCTTACCATATTCATAAAGCAGTGAATCATTCTGTATACATCCTAACACACGATTGTAGGGAAAAGAAGGGGTATCTTTCAAGCGCATTCCCAATCCCCACTCACCATCAAAAGTCACCATCAAAGGCACCGACGCATGAGCCTGGGCATAGTTGGTCATCTGCACCTGCTTCCGAAGTTCTCCACCGGTAAACAACAGCCCTCCTACTCCATAGTCATCGACCATCTTTCGCAAAACATTCTTGCTGTATTGGTTTGTCACCGGCTGGAGAGTATAAATGAACAACTGACCCACTTTCTGTTTCAGCGTCATCTTCTCCATCTGCCCGTCTACCCATTTCCGGCAGGCTTCCGTGTCGTGTACCCGGCTCAAGAGCGCAGGCTCTTGTGCAAAGAGACTAGTCGAGACCAGACAAGCACATAATATACACCACAAAATCCGCTTTTTCATTCTACCCTATCTGTTTTAATTTTTCTGCATCTTGACAACCATACGCCCGACAAATGCCGCACTTTTTCCCATCTGCTGCACAGGCACCTCTATTCCGTCAAGATTCTTATAAAACTCCGGACCTTCAAAGAAGGAATGAGAATGTCCGCCTAATACAATGTCAATGTTACGGGTATTCTCTATCAGTTCTATATCCGAATAAGGTTCACCTTTCCATCCCAAATGCGACAGGCAAATCACCAAGTCACAATGCTTCTGGTTCTTCAGCAAGTCGGCTACACGCTGGCCTTCAGACACAGGGTCTTCAAATTTTACATTCCCGTAATTGGCATGCGCTACCAGACCGTCAAGTTCCGGTCCCAGTCCAAACACACCGATACGTATTCCATCGCGTTCAATGACGGTATACTCCTTCACCAAACCTTCCAGCACGGTACCTGCCACGTCATAATTGGCACATACAATCGGGAAGTTGGCCATCTTGAACAAGCGGGCCATATTGTCCAGGCCAAAATCGAACTCATGATTTCCAATCGTACCAGCATCATACCCCATCTCGTTCATCATCTTGATTTCCACCTCTCCCTTAAACAAATTATAATAAGGACTTCCCTGAGAGAAATCACCGGAATCGAACAGCAACATATCTTTGTGTTCACGACGCTGTTCTTTCACAAAAGCCGCCCGGCGCAACACACCCGCCTTTCCGGCCAGTACCGTATCAGGGAAATAAGAGGCAAAGGGTTCGATACGACTATGCATGTCGTTCGTATGAAATATATACAATTCTTTTACCGACTGTGCGGCCACCACACTCACCAGCAGGCACGCCAGACATAAACAATATATCTTTTTCATCTCTTTTCTATTTTTCAATTGGACGCACTCACTTTTATTCTTCCTTCTACCTGCGAAGTCACAAATTGTCCTTTCTGCTCACACTGCTTTACATAGTCAAGCAACAAGTTGCGCAACAATGCATCTTTCGGGAATATTTTGGAAGAAGCCCGACGGAACGCTTCCATCTTATCATTTCCCTCAGCCAGATAATCAATGGTAGCTACCGTATAGGTTTTCTTTGCATCAATCTGCCGGCCATTTACCTTCGCTTCCAAGAGGTTTCCCTCTGCATCTATTTTTAAAGCGGCGCCACTAAGCCCCTCTCCATGTACAGAAGCTATTTGCCCGAACAACTCTTTCAAGGTGGCCCCGTCCATTGTCAGCACACACAAGGCATTCTCAAACGGAGCAATCTCATACACCGTTCCAAAAGTAATTTCACCTTCAGGCATTGCATTCCGGATACCCCCCATATTCATGACAGCTACATCAGCCGGCTTACCAATCGCCCGCACTGCTGCCTGACGAAGTACATCAGCCATCAGATTAGACAGCGGAGACTCCGGACGGTATGCAGTCAGATTCTTTGCCGAATGTCCGATAATCGGCGACATAATGCTATCTACTTTCTGCTGATAAGGTTTCAAGATATTCAACGCTTCGGCATCCGGTTTACGGTCGTACACATCAGTAATGGCCACCCTTCCGCCTTCCACACCTGCCAGCGAATAACCTGAGCTACAGCTGGCCAGCAGCCACCCGGCCAACACACCGGCAACTGCACTTTTTACAAGTCTAACATTGAGATAATTCATAAAACAAGGTTTATTTGCAGTCAAAAATACGGAAAAAAGGAACATACTCAAAAGAATGATAAAAGCTATCCAAAAGACTTCTCATTTTTTAATAAAATAGGTAGGAAACATTTGGCTAGCTCGCAGAAAAACACTAACTTTGCCTCGCTTTCGCGCAATCGCTGTCAAAGAAGAGTTACTTGATATGTTGCGTTGTAACGATCAAACAATTTAATTAATCAAAAAAAATGGATTTAATTAAAATTGCAGAAGAAGCATTTGCTACTGGCAAACAGCATCCTTCATTCAAAGCTGGTGACACAATCACAGTAGCATACCGTATCGTTGAAGGTAGCAAGGAACGTGTACAGTTGTATCGCGGTGTTGTTATCAAAATTTCAGGTCACGGTGAAAAGAAACGTTTCACTGTACGTAAAATGTCAGGAACAGTGGGTGTTGAACGTATCTTCCCATTGGAATCTCCGGCTATCGACAGCATCACTGTCAACAAAGTTGGTAAAGTTCGTCGCGCTAAATTGTACTACTTGCGTGCACTTACCGGTAAGAAAGCCAGAATTCAGGAAAAACGTGCAAACGTGTAATTCAGTATTCCCTGAAAAAGACAAAATAAAAGGAGACACCATTGGGTGTCTCCTTTTATTTTGTAGATACGTTAAATATCATCTGCAAACCGGACTAACAAAATCACGCTAAAAGTCCTGTAATCCTCTCTATAGAAAAATTTCTTATACACTACAACTGGTAGGTTATTTCCATTGAAATACTCCTTCCAAATCATTATACTCAAAGGTTAATCACCCATTTAGAAATACGGTCCTCTGATTTGAAATCATTCCCTCTATCCCATAATACAACAAAAAAAAGGCCGCCTCATAAGAGACAGCCTTTTTTCATATTTATAAAACTATTACTGACGCTGAGTAGCTGAATAGTTAATCTTCAGTGCGTATGCCTGACGAAGAGCCTGTTTTACTTCCGTTACAATACCCATCTTGGTTTTTGCATCCACCTTCATGGAAACAGTCATAAACGGTTTATCTTCCTCTTTCATGTTTTCACGTTCCTGATAGATGTAGTCCTGAACTTCTGAAGATTCAGCGAATTTATCGTTCAACTGAATACGGTCGGTAGTACCCATCTTTTTCTGGAACTCCGGCATCGGTTTACCGATGTAGATGAAAGACACCAAAGATTTCTTTTCCAATTTTTCCAACTCTGTAGCCTGAGGAACCTTGAACTGAACCTTCAATGTAACTTCACGCATGGTTGTTACAATCATGAAGAAGAACAACATGGTAAAGATAAGGTCAGGCAAAGAAGAGGTATTCAACTCCGGCATGCCACGCTTACCAGTCTTATTAAATTTTCCCATGATTATTTTCCTCCATATTTTTTAGGTTCTGCTTCAGAAATCTTCTGCGGATAATAGTCTGTGATAGCTTTCTGTTCATCTTCAGAACATTCAGCGAATGTTTTACCGAACTGAGACTGAGCCAATTCGTTACGCAACTCATTGTAAGCTGCTACCAATTCGTTCTGAACCTGAATATAAGCATCGTAGCTAGTACCCACGTCATTCTGTACAGAGATTACATGCTTTTCTGTAATCATTACGTCACCGAAGAACGGAAGATGTTTTGCATGCTTTTCAGGCAAGTTCTCATCGTTATTCGGATTGGCAATGAATTCTTTTGCCTTTTGTCTCAACTGTCTGATATCAGACCATTCTCCACCAACCATCAACTGGTCGTCTTTGTTCAAACGAACCTGAAGAACGTTTCTTTCCTTTACAATAATATCATCTTTCTGCTCCTTGTTTTCAGGCGGAGGCGGCAAACGTCTCGCCAAACCACGGTCAGTATCCATTGATGTTGTAATAAGGAAGAAAATAAGCAACATGAAGGCAATATCGGCCGTAGAACTTGAGTTAATTCCGGGCACTGATCTTTTCTTTTTTGCCATTTGACTTACTCCTTATATTTTAATTAAACTTCAATGATGATATTATTTCTTCAAAATTCCAGACAAGTTAATCAATGTACCGATAGCAGCCAAGCCGAACAATACATAAGTAGAGTACAGCAACATGTCTGTTACCTTCAACATGGTTACATTGGTATATTCTGTACCACCACCCATAATTACAGTTTCAGAAGAACCGATATTATAAGTAACGATCAGCAATACGATTAAAAGAATCAGTCCGATCAAAGACTTGATAGCACCTTTCGGATTGTCTTTCAAAGCTCCACCAAACTGTGCGATAGCTCCTATAAGTGTAGCAATCACAGTTACCGCGAACATACCGTACATCAGGTACATCAGGGCTGGAGTGTTAGCCGGTTCAACCAAACCAGCTGCATTTGTTTCGCTGTATCCTACTCCGTAGAACATGCCCAGCACTACCAAAATCAGTGCGATGCATACATAGAATACGTAGTATGATACTTTGTATGATAATTTAGCCATTGTTCTTATTATTTTTTGTATTTCAAGTTGTACTTCATGATCATATCAAGCAATGTGATAGAAGAATCTTCCATCTGGCTTGTAATAGCTTCAATCTTAGACAAGATATAGTTATAGAATACCTGAAGAATCAAAGCAACGATCAAACCGAAGATAGTAGTAATCAAGGCCACTTTCATACCACCTGCTACAACTGTCGGAGAAATATCACCAGCCTGCTGGATTTGGTCGAACGCCATAACCATACCGATTACAGTACCCAAGAATCCCAAAGACGGAGCCATAGCGATGAACAATGTGATCCAAGAGCATCCTTTTTCAAGGTAACCAGCCTGAACACCACCGTAAGAAACAACTGAACGTTCAACTACGTCCAAACCTTCGTCGATTCTCATCAAACCCTGATAGCAGATAGAAGCAACAGGACCACGAGTGTTACGGCAGATTGTCTTAGCACCTTCTACATCACCTTTTTCCAAAGCAGCTTCAATTTTAGCCATCAATTTCTTCACGTCAACTTCAGCCAAGCTCAAGTAAATAATACGTTCAATACAGAAAGCCAAACCAAGTACCAATGCGATAGCAACCAAAGACATGAAGCCTGCGTCACCTTCGATAAACTTAGTCTTTAATTCTTTGTGCAAACCACCTTCTTCAACAACTGCAGGTGCTGCTGCTTCATCAGCTGCTGCTACTTGTTCTGTCTGAGCCGGAGCTGCTGTAGCTGTAGAATCCTGAGCCATAGCTGTCTGAGTCATTCCAAATGAGAGGACTCCCATCACTGCAAGAATTGCAAATAACTTTTTCATTGTGTGTCTAATTTTTAAGATTAATTAATTAATAGTTTGTTAATTGTTTTTCTCTTTTTTCGCGGAGAGAACGGGATTCGAACCCGTGATACGCTTTTGGCGTATACACGCTTTCCAGGCGTGCCTCTTCAACCACTCGAGCACCTCTCCTTTTTAATCAGCCGGAGCCTCATTTCAGCCATTTTTGTACCCCGCGCTGATTTCAGTCACAAATGTATTCTTTTTTTTCGTCTTACATAACATCAAGCCTGCAAAAGTTTACTTTTGAAGTCGAAATTAATAAACTTTAAAAACTTTTCTCCGCATTTGTGAAGACTTTTAAAGCATTTTCTGTGGTCCGGGAGGCGATTTCCGACAAAGGTACTCCATAGATTACCGAAAGACATTCTGCCACCTTTACCAGATTTGCACTTTCATTCCGTTTGCCACGATAAGGCACAGGAGCCAAATAAGGTGAGTCGGTTTCGAGCACGACGCGCTTCAAAGGCACATTCTTCAAGACTTTGGGAAGGGTACTTTTTTTGAAAGTAACCACTCCGTTTATACCTAACATAAAAGATTCGTACTCCAACAGCCGTTCTGCATCTTCACCGGTACCCGTGAAACTGTGGAAGATTCCCCGCAAGGCTGTATGCTTGTAACCCGACAAAACCTCCAGCAGTTCCGGATAAGCTTCCCGGCAATGTATAATCAGAGGCAGATCGTATTCCAGTGCCCACTTCACCTGTTCTTCAAAGACAATCATCTGCTCCTCACAGAAGGTCTTGTCCCAATACAAGTCAATACCCACCTCACCGATTCCATAAAAGCAATGAGAAGAAGAAGTCAGATACCCTTTCACTTTTTCCAGACGTTCCTTCCAACCGGCATCTACCGATGTGGGATGAAAACCAATCATCGGGTAGCAGCAATCGTGCGCCTCACACAACTTAAGCATAGCCTCGACCGTCGTATCATCAATGTTAGGCATAAACAAGCGGGTCACTCCCGCTTCGACTGCACGAATCACCGCCAGTTCACGGTCAGCATCAAACTCTTCAGTATAAAGATGGGTATGAGTATCAATCAGGGCGTTCATATCTTTACAATTTACGGTCCATTAAATGACAAACAAACTTCTTCAGCTCTTCTTTAAGAGAGGATTCCACGTTTACCTTATCCAGCAACTCCAGCCCCTCCTTATAATAGGCATCAATGCGAGCCTGACAAAGTTCAGGAACTCCTACCTTATTATATAGAGCTGTAACCGACTGGATTTTTTCTTCAGCCACGTAGTCCGTAGCATGAAGCCAGTTCAGTAACGTTTCCTTATCTTCTCCTTCAGCCAGGCTCAAGGCGGTAATCAGCATAAAGGTCTTCTTATTGCAAAGAATATCTCCTCCAATCTTCTTTCCAAAGACAGCCGGATCACCATACACATCCAGGTAATCATCCTGCAACTGGAAAGCCAGTCCCATCTTAATGCCAAAATCATAGAGCAACTGCGCATCCTTTTCGGGAGCACCTCCCAAGATGGCACCAATTTTCAAGGCTGCCGCAAGCAACACGGAGGTCTTCAGACGAATCATTTCGATATACTCGTCGACCGTCACATCCAGACGATGTTCGAACTCCATGTCCCACTGCTGTCCTTCGCATACCTCAAGGGCGGTACGGCCAAACACTTCCATCACGCGTTCCACACATTCAAGCGGACATTCCTTCATCATGAACTGATAGGCAAGAATCAGCATTGCATCCCCGGAAAGGATAGCCGTATTCTCATCCCATTTTTTATGTACCGTAGGCTTGTTGCGGCGCATATCCGCCTTATCCATCAGGTCATCGTGCAGCAAAGTAAAGTTATGATAGGTTTCAATGCCTGCTGCCTGTGAAAAGATACGGGTCACATCTTCCTTATATAAATTATAAGCCAATAGCATCAGCACCGGGCGCAAACGCTTTCCGCCCAACCCCAATACATACTCAATCGGATCATAAAGTCCCATCGGCTCCCGCATATAAGAAAGGTTTCCGATATATTCGTGAATCTGCTGTAACAATTGTTCGCTTGTCTGTTGTTTCATGGAAATGTAATTTAAGATAAGAGAAAAAAGAAAGGCTGCAAAAATGCAGCCTTCACTTTATTATAACGGTCAATAGATTACTGCAACTTAAAGGTTACAGGCACGGTATATTTTACACGTACAGCTTTACCACGCTGCTTACCTGGTTTCCATTTCGGCATCATCTTGATCACACGGAGTGCTTCCTTATCCAAGTACGGGTCTACACTACGCATAACCACCGGGTCAACAATAGAACCATCCTGGTTAACCACGAACTGGATGATTACACGTCCCTGTACACCGTTTTCCTGTGCGATAGTCGGATACTTGATGTTCTTACCGATGAACTTCAAACATTCAGCCATACCACCCGGGAATTCCGGCATTTCTTCTACCACCTGGAAAATCTGCTGTTCTTCCGGTTCTTCTTCTTCTACTTCAACCGGTACATACTTGATTTCCACAGCCTGATTGTTTTCTTCACTTGACTGGATAGTAGATTCTTCTACGTTTGCATCATTTTCTGCAATCTGAAGAACTTCTTCCACTTTCGGAGCTTCAGGAGGAGGAGGTGCCTGCTTCTGTTCTTCCTGTTCAGTGATAGGAATCATTTCCTCTTCAAAGATTGGTTCGGTGATACCGGTATCGGTAGTGACCTGCTTGTCACGTTCTGTCCATTCGAACGCTACAAACATCGCTGCCAAGATCAGTACGAAACCTACCAATAACCACGTGGTCTTTTTGCCCTCGAGGTCCGCTTTCGGCGATTTCTTGACTTCCATAAATGTGTTTATTAAAGGTTAATACTCTATACGTGGCAAAGGTAGCATAATTCCCCGAAACTCCGACACCCCAACATAAAAATAATGTAAAACAATGCATATTTTTTATTCCGCACTTGAAATAATCAGCATATCGCCTTACGTGTTCTATGTTTCCCTGTGCGGAAACGTAGGGTTCACGCAGGGAAAACCTACGTTTCCGCCATGAGAAACATAGGTTTTCCGGAAAGGAAACGTAAAAAACACAAACAGGTATCCGAATCATTGCTACAACGTTTTTTCATCTCTGGAATCTCAAACGAATTTCTACCTTATATTATTAAGGAAGAGACGCCAAAAACTTTATCCAAAACATCCGATATACAAAGGATTTACACTATCTTTGTCAATGCGAAATCTATTTTATCGAAGCCGAAACATGAAAAAAATTATTATTGCCATCGACGGATTCTCTTCCTGCGGGAAAAGTACCATGGCTAAAGACTTAGCCAAAGAAATCGGATACATCTATATAGACAGCGGCGCCATGTACCGGGCCGTTACACTGTATTGTCTGGAAAACGGATTGTTCAATGCCGACGGAAGCATTCAGGAAGAAGCGCTCCGCCAGCAGATGGGACAAATCCAGATTTCCTTCCAGCTCAACCCGGAAACCCAGCGCCCCATGACCTTCCTCAACGGGAAGAACGTGGAAGAACGTATCCGCACCATGGAAGTCTCCTCGCATGTCAGTCCGGTGGCAGCACTCGACTTTGTGCGCAAGGCCTTAGTTCAGCAACAGCAGGAAATGGGCAAGGAAAAAGGAATCGTGATGGACGGAAGAGACATCGGAACAGCCGTATTCCCGAATGCGGAACTGAAGATTTTCGTGACAGCCTCTGCCGAAATCCGCGCACAGCGCCGTTACGAGGAACTTAAAGCTAAAGGTCAGGATGCTTCGTTCGAAGAAATTCTTCACAACGTGGAAGAACGCGACCGCATCGACCAGAGCCGGGCAGTAAGTCCCCTGCGCAAAGCTGACGATGCGATTTTGCTGGACAACAGTCACCTGACCATTGCCGAACAAAAAGAATGGCTGAAAGAACAATTTGAAAAAGCTGCACATGCATCACATTGAAATAGATAAGGACTCTGGGTTCTGCTTTGGAGTGACAACTGCCATTTCAAAAGCAGAAGAAGAACTGGCAAAGGGTGTACCTCTGTATTGCCTGGGGGATATTGTACACAACGGGCAGGAGTGCGAGCGACTGAAGGAAATGGGATTGATTACCATCAACCACGAAGAGTTTGCCCGCTTGAAGAATGTAAAGGTCTTGCTGAGAGCACATGGAGAACCTCCTGAGACTTACGAACTGGCCCGGAAAAACCACATCGAAATCATTGATGCCACTTGTCCGGTAGTACTGCGACTGCAAAAAAGAATCAAGCAGGAGTACGACACCACCCCCCACGACAAAGACAGACAGATTGTCATTTACGGGAAAAACGGCCATGCCGAAGTGTTGGGACTGGTGGGCCAGACCGAAGGCAAAGCCATCGTCATCGAGAAGCTGGAAGAAGTCAGCAAACTGGACATGAACAAAGACATCCGCCTGTATTCGCAGACGACCAAATCGCTCGACGAATTCCGCCAGATTGTGTCCTACATCGAGGCTCACATTTCACCGGAAGCCTCCTTCCAGTACTTCGATACCATCTGCCGTCAGGTTGCCAACCGTATGCCACATATCCGGGAGTTCGCCGCCAGTCACGACCTGATTTTCTTCGTTTGCGGACATAAGAGTTCCAACGGGAAAATCCTCTTTCAGGAATGTAAGAAAGTCAACCCTAACTCTTACCAGATTGACAAACCGGAAGAGATTGACAAGGCCTTATTGTCACATGCACATTCCATTGGAATCTGTGGAGCCACCTCTACCCCTAAATGGCTGATGGAAGCGTGTAAAAAAGTTATAATGGACGAATAATAAAGAAGAAAATCAGTTACAATATAAATTCATATTTGTACTTTTGCTTCATAAAAATCAAACTAACAACTAACAATTATGGGAACTATTAAATGTATTGGTATTCTTACATCCGGAGGAGATGCTCCCGGCATGAACGCCGCAATCCGTGCAGTCACCCGCTCTGCCATCTACAACGGATTACAAGTTAAAGGTATCTACCGTGGATATAAAGGATTGATTACAGGAGAAATCAAGGAATTCAAGACTGAAAATGTCAGCAATATCATACAATTAGGAGGTACCATCCTGAAAACAGCTCGCTGTCAGGAATTCCGTACACCGGAAGGCCGTCAGATAGCTTATGAAACTATGAAACGTGAAGGTATCGATGCACTGGTAGTCATCGGTGGTGACGGTTCATTGACCGGTGCCCGCCTGCTGGCTCAGGAATTTGATGTACCTTGTATCGGACTGCCCGGCACCATCGACAACGACTTGTATGGTACGGACACAACCATCGGATATGACACTGCCCTGAACACAATTTTGGATGCAGTAGATAAAATACGTGATACCGCAACTTCACACGAACGTTTGTTCTTTGTGGAAGTAATGGGACGCGACGCCGGCTTCCTGGCATTGAACGGTGCCATTGCTGCGGGTGCCGAAGCTGCCATCATTCCGGAATTCAATACGGAAGTGGACCAGTTGGAAGAGTTCATCAACAACGGTTTCCGCAAATCAAAGAGCAGCTCTATCGTGCTGGTAGCTGAAAGTGAAATCACTGGAGGAGCCATGCACTATGCAGAACGTGTGAAGAACGAATATCCGCAGTACGACGTACGTGTGACTATTTTAGGACACTTGCAGCGTGGTGGACGTCCGACTGCACACGACCGTATCATTGCCAGCCGTATGGGAGTAGCCAGCATCCAGGCCCTGATGGAAGGTCAGCGCAACGTCATGATTGGTATCGAAAACGACCAGATTGTGTACGTTCCGTTTGCCAAGGCTATCAAGAACGACAAGCCTATCGACCGCGAACTGGTTAGCGTATTGAACGAATTATCAATCTAACAGAACATTCCATATAAAGAATCCCCCTTCAAAAAGCATTTAAACGTCTTTTGAAGGGGGATTTTTGTATACTGTATTTTCTTCTTTTATTTTCTCCGGCGATTTCTGCGGTGCGTACGTGTATGACGTTTATAACGTATCCAGCGGCGGCGAATCTGCCAAGCACTCAGCCCTACTACCACCAAAAGAATCAGAATCACAATCCCGCTATTCAGGTTGTCGCCTTTTACACGCGACCAGATTTCCAATACATCAACCGTCTTGTCTCCAAAGTCACGTATCATGGCGCAACGGGCTATCACAGACTTGTCGGGATACTGTGTGTTACGCAGTTTCACCTTCTGTGCCTCCGGACCGAAGAAATAGCTGGCATCGACTTCCTTATCCAGGGTAGAATCAATACAAGCTTCCAGAATTTCCGGGGCAGCAATGGCACTCACATACCCGTTCTCTTCCATGTTACGCAAAGCGATGTCCGGCCTACAAAGGAAGTTGATAAAATAGCTGGCTGCCTTAGGATTCTTGGCATACTTAGGAATTACCCATCCGTCGTACCACACATTGCTGCCTTCTTCCGGAATGGTATAGGCAAGGTCCACTCCTACCGTTGCCGCTTCTTCCATAGCCCACTGTGCGTCTCCGCTCCAGGTCATGTTCATCCAGGCCTTACCCTTTGTCATCATTTCCTTACCAAAGTCTGCTTCCCATCCGGCCACATTCGGCTTCAACAGCTTCAGATATTTTTCCACCGAGTCCATGGAAGCCGGTGAATAGTCATTCATCAGGTCAGCCACACTGCGGGTACTGTCTTTCAAATCCTCGCGATGCGCATACAGCAAAGCCATGCCGTACGAATCGCGATAGGCATCCTTCATCAGAATCTTGCCGGAAAAGCGTTTCTCCCACAGGCATCCCCATGACTTCAGATCTTTTTCGGAAACAAACTGCTTGTTGTAAAGCAGTCCGGCCGTACCCCACATATAGCACACGGCATAACGGCTGGCCGGCAAATCGCCTTTCACCGTCAGTTTATCTATCTGCTGACGGATATAGGGCGCCACTCCGTTCATGTAATTGGGTGAATGAGCAAAAGCCGTATCAATAGGCTGCAACAAGCCTTTGTGCAGCATTCGTTCGATAATATACTCGGAAGGGCACACCACATCAAAGTCTTCATGCCCTTTCTCAATTTTTGTCAGCATGATTTCGTTGATGTCAAACGTCTGATACACGATGCGGATATCTTCTCCCGTCTGTTCCTTATAATATTCCTGAAAATCTTCCAGTACGCCTTCACCTATGTAGTCTGCCCAGTTGTACACCTTGAGCACGTTTTCGCGTGATTCATTGGCGTTGTAGCATCCTGTCAACAGACAGCACACACACAAAGCCACCCACCAGTTCCACCTTTTCATCTTCTGTTTCATTTATTCTTTGCTTTGTCAGCTCTACGGTTAATAATAATCAGCAGCACCAGTATCACCACAAAAATCACGGCCGACAGCGGACGAAGTTCCGGCGTCAGACCACCCTTGCGGGCATCGGCATAAATATAGGTAGAAAGCGTTTCCAGTCCCTGATTTCCGATGGTAAACACCGTTACCGCAAAATCGTCGATGGAAATGGTCAGTGACAGCAGAAAACCACTCACCATTCCCGGACGGATCTCCGGAATAATCACTTTCCACAAAGCCTGCATCGGAGTAGCTCCCAAATCGAGTGCGGCCTCATACAAGTTCGGATTCATCTGCTTCAGGCGCGGCAACACACTTAGCACCACGTACGGAGTACAGAAGGTGATGTGTGCCAGCACTACGGTAGTAAATCCCTGGGTAATACCTAATGACACAAACAGCAGGAACAAGGAAATACCGGTAATAATATCTCCGTTCAATATAGGAATGGTATTGATGAATCCCATGGCTTTCCGGCTGCGGGCCTTCAGATTGTAGATTCCGATGGCAGCCACACTTCCCAACAAGGTTGATACCGTCGCAGCAATAAAGGCAATGGCTATTGTATTTATCAGCGCATTCATCAGGGAATGATGTGCTCCGGTGTTACACAAGGAGCGGTACAGGTTGAGCGAAAAGCCGGTCCAGTTACCCAATACCTTTGCATCGGTAAAGGAATAAATCACAATAATCAATATCGGAGCATACAGCAACAGCAGCAATACCCAAAGATAGGTTTGCATCAGCACTTTCTTTACCATACCTGTCCTCCTTTCTCTGAATCACTCTTTTCATCAGAACTAAAGAGTGAAGTCGCGGCAATCAGGAACAGCATAATCAAGGAAAGGGCTGCTCCATAGTTCCACATACTGTTGTTGATATTCTCCTGAATAGTCGTACCAAACAACTTGATGTTGTTCATGGTCAGCAATTCTGCAATGGCAAAGGTAGAGATGGTCGGCATAAACACCATCATGATGCCGCTCACCACTCCAGGCATGGACAGAGGGAATACCACCTTCCAGAATACCTGGAAAGAATTGGCTCCTAAATCCTGTGCTGCTTCCACATAACTCGGGTCCATCTTCTGAAGGGTATTGTAAATCGGATAAATCATGAAAGGAATGAAGTTATAAATCATTCCGAATATCAACGCTCCTTCTCCTAAAGGCAGACTGGCAAAGTCGAACAAGGCTACAGTAGCCAGCGTACGTATCAGGATGTTGACCCACATCGGCAGGATAAACAGCAGAATCAGCGTACGCGAATAGCTTGAATTACTGCGGCTCAAAATCCAGGCCGCCGGATACCCCAATACGATACAACCTATCGTAGTCAGTATGGCTATACCGATGGAATAAATAAAGGTATTGACTGCTTCCGGATGGGCAAGGAACTTCCGGAAGTTTTCAAGCGTCATACGACCTGCATCATCGGTAAATGCATATACCACAATCAGCAGAAGCGGAACAATCACAAAAATGATAGAGAAAATGAGATAAGGAAGTGTCCAGCTTCGGCGTGAAAGAAAAAACAAACGCAGTTTATTCATCGTTCCTCCTGTTTTACACGTACCCGAATATCTTCAGGAGCAATGGAAATACCCACACGGTCTCCATCATCCCATACATCGTTCGTATCGACAAACACATTCTCATCCCAGTCTGACCATACCGTCAGGTGGTAATGGTTTCCTTTGTACAAAATAAACTTGACTTCTCCGGTCAGCATGCCGTCTTCTGCATTGTCCAGCAAGTTGATTTTTCCGAAATCTACGTCTACCAGCACATCGCCCAACGGCACTTTCTGAAGGTCTACCGGTGCACATTCAAACTCACATCCCAAGAATTCCACATGAGTTTCATCGATAAGCTTGCCTTCAAAGGTATTGCAGATACGCTCTTTCTTCATGATGTGAATATCAAACGGCTTGACCAGCATACCCACTTCGGTTCCGGCCTCGAAAGCATGATAATCCTGCACCACAAACTCATAGCCATGGCACAACACCACCATTTCATAGTGTACTCCTTTAAAAATACAGGACTGTACGGTACCACGAAGCTGTGCCATATCCGACACCGGGAAAATATACAAATCCTCCGGACGAATCACCACATCCACCGGTGTGTTTTCGCCGAAGCCTTCGTCCACACATTCAAAGTCACGATCACAGAAATGTACCAACTTATCCTTCACCATGACTCCGTTCAGGATATTACTTTCTCCGATAAAGTCGGCCACGAACGAGTTAATAGGCTCATTGTAAATATCGGTAGGGGTACCAATCTGCTGAATACGCCCCTCGCTCATCACTACGATGGTATCACTCAATGTCAGGGCTTCTTCCTGATCGTGCGTCACGTACACAAAGGTAATGCCCAGCGTCTTGTGCATTTCCTTCAACTCCATCTGCATATCCTTACGCATCTTCAGATCAAGCGCAGCCAGCGGTTCGTCCAGCAACAATACTTCCGGCTCGTTCACAATGGCACGGGCAATGGCCACACGCTGCTGCTGTCCACCCGAAAGCGAGTTGACATCGCGGTACTCATAGTCGGTCATGCCCACCATCTTCAGGGCAGCTTTTACTTTTTTAAGTACCGTATCCTTTGGCATCTTTTTCAGTTTCAAGCCAAAAGCGATATTGTCATACACATTCAGATGAGGGAACAAGGCATATTTCTGGAAAACCGTATTGACAGGACGCTTGTGAGGAGGAGTCTGGGTAATCTCCTCCCCTGCAATACGAATCACCCCTTCCGAAGCGGTCTGAAATCCCGCTATCAGGCGCAGCAAGGTCGTCTTACCACATCCTGAAGGGCCCAAGATGGTTACAAACTCTCCCTTTTTGATGGATAAATTGATATTATCCAAGGCTGTTTTTTCACCAAAAAACTTTGATACACCCTTTACCTCTATAATAGGTTTAATTTCACTTTGCATCATTTCTTGAAAATTAGTTCGCAAAGTTACATATTAATTCATTTTACAAGGCATATCACCCTTATTTTTCTTCCTTATTTTTAATTAGTCCAATAGAAACAAGCCATTTTGAATATTTATTCATCATTCCTGCTTCAACCCGGAGAAATACATTTCCAATAGTTTTCTGGCTGCCGAGAAAGACGTGGCTCGTCCTTCCAGCACATCTTTTTCCTGCAAGGGAAGCAAGGAAGCAATTTCCGGATTCTGATAGAAGCTGTCGCGCAAATGCTCATTGATGGTTTCATACATCCAGTATTTGGCCTGCTCGTTCCGACGGTGTTCAAAATAACCGTTCTTGCGGACAAAGTCGATGTAGGCATACACCATATCCCAGATTTCCTTGACACCGATATTATAGAATCCGGAATACGTCAGCACCTGAGGAGTCCATCCGGATTCGGGAGCAGGGAAAAGATGGAGTGCATTACGGAAATGCGTAGCCGCCAACTGTGCCTTCTCTACATTATTTCCATCGGCCTTGTTGATAATGATACCATCGGCCATCTCCATGATACCGCGCTTGATGCCCTGCAACTCATCGCCCGTACCGGCCAGCTGAATCAGCAGAAAGAAGTCTACCATGGAATGCACGGCAGTTTCACTCTGGCCTACTCCCACAGTTTCGACAAAGATTTTATCAAATCCGGCAGCTTCACACAAGATGATGGTTTCACGGGTCTTACGGGCCACACCGCCCAATGAGCCCGCCGAAGGACTGGGACGGATAAAGGATTTAGGATGCACCGACAATTTTTCCATTCGGGTCTTGTCACCCAAGATACTTCCTTTGGAACGTTCACTGCTGGGGTCTATGGCTAACACGGCCAACTTTCCTCCTTTTTCTTCAAGTACATGCAGACCGAATACATCAATCGACGTACTCTTTCCGGCACCGGGCACTCCGCTGATACCGATACGGATAGAATTACCCGAATAAGGAAGGCATTTTTCAATGACCTCCTGTGCCAGTACCTGATGTTCCGGCTTGACACTTTCTACCAGCGTGACCGCCTGGCTCAGCATGGTCACATCGCCTTTCACAATACCTTCCACATACTCGGCAGCAGAATACTGACGACGTTTGGGTTTCTTTCTCAGATTCAGATAAGGATTAACAATGGAGGGTTGTTCCACTCCCTGGTTCACAGTTAACCCCTTATAAGCTTCGTTGTTTTCGGGGTGTTCCATAAAAGTTTTTATTTTTCGGACGATTTCAGCCGGGCTTTCACACGGATGGTAATCATCGGTTGGTTAGGATCATCGGTAATCATCAGGACACGGGGTGTACCTTTCACACGGTGAAGATTCTGTGCCAGAACAGTAATCTTCATCTTGGTCGATTCACCCGGTTTCAGCACTCTCTTTTTCAGTTTCACGGCCAAAGCCATGCTGAACACCTGCATATCCTGAATATTCAGGTCAGAGCGACCTGTATTTGAAATGACAATCGTCTGTGACTTCTTTTGGTTAGGTTTCAAATCCACAAATTCCAGTTCCTTAGCCGACAAGGTAATCTGAGGAGGATTGTTTTTCTGCTGTTCGGTCAGCTTGGAGAAGTCAGGAAGCAAAGCCACAGATACAGGTATTTCATTCTCACTGCCGACTTTATCACCCGGGAAGCGGGACAAATAGACAGAAGCACGTGTAATACCTAATTTCGGCAATTTCTCAGAATCCAGTGTCACCAGAATCTTTCCGGTCTTTCCACGTCCCAATTTTTCGGGTTCCGCTTTTGCTTCCAGATAAGGAGGAAGATGCATCAGCACAGGTGAGTAAGCCTTATTGGAAGTATTGGCCACTAACAATTCAATAACCGGACGGTCTCCCTTATTGACCGATTTAAAATCAAGTTCTTCCTGATTCAAACGAATGGCACCGATAGCATAAGGATGCGTAAAGGAATAGTTCTTGGCATCGGCTGTCACCTCTCCGTTAAAATCCAGGTAAATGGGCAGAGAAGCTGCATTGCAATACACACCCACGTCTTTATAGAAATGTCCGATGGCTTCTGCATCGAACACCACCGTAATCTTTCCTTTTCCTCCGGCAAGTACAGGTTCTTCTGTCCATTGTGCCTTGGCACATCCACAGGAAGTCGTCACATTGGAAATAACCAGTGGCTTGTCTCCTGTATTGGTAAACTGATAAGTCACGGTTGCCGGAGTGCGCCACAACACGTAGCCCAAGTCCTTAGTAGTCATATCAAAGGAAATTTTAGGTTGCGCCCACAAAGAGATACAAGCGGCAAAGCACAAAAAAAGAAGGGTATATATTCGTTTCATTGATTTTATTCTTTCTAAATTACGGAAACAAAGATAGGGAGAAAACGGAAACAAGCAAAATCAAGCTTGAAAATTTATTTTCTCCATAACCTTAGAAATTTGTAAAAACGTCCGAACCGGAATCCCGGCCCGGACGTGATTTTATTCGATATATAATGTATATCCTTCCGTATGACTGCCAAACTCAGGAGCGTATACTGACTGTATTTCCGATGTACCTGCCTGATATACTCCCGAACGGTCTACATGCACTTCATATTCAATGACGTAGGTTCCTTTCCGCAAGTGATCCATAAAGAAGGTCGTCGCTGCATCGCCACTTACCCGATACCGTCCCAGGCCATCGGACCATTCGTAGCCTGAGATTTGCCGCACTGGTTCCATACAAGCTGCACGCTCGTCTTTCAGACATACGAAATCCATATCCCGGTCGGCACGGAGAGTCAGGCGCACCGTCAGCTTATCGCCTACCTGCAACTTTTCTTTGGCAGACAAGGCCTTACCTTTATATATATACTCACGTGAAACTTGCAGACCCTTTCCTTCAAATGCCTTCACACGGTCCATATCTTCCAGATATTGTGCATACACGGCACCCCATCCGGCAGCTTTTCCCGTATGACTTACGGTCAGCGTCTTCACCTCTGCCTCCGCTCCACTTAACGTATGACTGATACAGCCCAGTCCGTCTTTCGGAGTTTCCAATGTGACATTGCCTGCCACCGCCTGCATCTGTCCGGACTCCGTCAATGCCATGCCATCTGACAGCAAGGCATACACCGCATCCGCTGTAGCCAATGGCGTATTCCAGCACTGCACCTGCTTTTGCTTCAGCAACCAGAGTTTCATTTCCTCCAGCATCTTTTCATCCTTCTCCACACACTGAATAGCTTCCATAGCAGCCACCTGCGTCGGAATGCGATAACCGTTCCATGCGTATCCGGCTTTCGGCGTATCAAAATAACGTCCCATTTCCGGTGTTACTACCGTATATTCCTTAATCGAACGTACCAGTATTTCTGCCTGCGTACGTTTTCCCTGTGCCTGCAGAATCCGGGCAATCAATGCCTTCTCATAAATGGAATAAGTAGCAGAACGGTTTTCCAGTTTGGAGATCATGTATTCCTTTGCTGCCTTGTTCACCTTTTCTCCTGCCACCGTATCCAGTGATGCAATATACAGATACCTCACCGCCAGCTCACTTGGCCATTGCGGGCTTTTGTTACGAGCCTCGTTTTTCTTCAGGTTCTCATATTCCTGACAGAAAGCATTTTCCAGGTAATTCAGACCTTTTAAGTACATGCCGGCCACTTGCGCATCCGCCATGATATGCATGGATTTCAGCCGGGCCAGCAGTTCCACCACTTGCGTAGTAACCAACCGACTTCCCTGCATGCCGTTAAACCAACTCCAGCTTCCATCCCCTTTTTGCAAGGCCTTCAATTTTTCCACGGTCTGCCCCATGCGGTAATTCATCGTATTCAGGTCGAACAACAATCCAATCCGTTGTTTCTGCTCCTGTTCATCTGCCGCCTGAGCCAGCCAAGGTGTTTCAGCCAGCAACAAGCTTTTCAGTTCCTGGTTTTTCTCCAGTTCACTCCACAACGTTTCTTTCTTTACTCCTTGCTTTTTCCAAGCTTCAAACACAGGCTGAATCTGCGGATTCAGTTCCACAATTTTCCGTGCCACCGCATTGGCGTAGTAAGCCGAAGCCCAGGAGAACGCATCGTCCTGCTGCGGATTTCCTACTACCGGAAGTGCCTGTACAGCATACCATATCGGAGTAGAAGTCAGTTCGATGGTCAGCTGCCGGTTCTGGGCCGTCTTGCTCTGTCCGTTAAACAAATCCTTCAGGCTCACTTCCTGAGACTCCCCGCCTTTCACCTGCAAGGACAAGGTTTCCGTCATCCATTGCTTGTCAGTCAGCACAGGAAGATAATGCTGTTCTCCATCACTAAACTCACCAGCCTCTGCCTTCATCCGACAAATCAAGACCTCGCCATCCATATTTACCGGCAAAGTAAAACGTACACTACCCGTTTCTCCTGCCTTCACCTGGAAATCCTGCACGGCCTGATACACCACACTTTCATCCATTGGATTCACCAATTCCAGACGTACCGCCCCTTTCACCTCTTCTGTTGACAGATTGATCAAAGAAGCTGCCAGTGAGGTCTCATCCCCTCTACGAAGGAAACGAGGCAAGTTAGGCTGAATCATAAACGGTTTTTCGGTCCGGGTTTCTGCCTGCAGGAGTCCGTAATCCATGTGGCGAGTATGTGCCAGCCCTCTGAACTTCCACTGCGTCAATGCATCTGGTACGGTAAATACCAATCGCACGGTTCCGGTTGAATCTGTACGCAAATCAGGATAGAAGAAAGCCGTTTCTGCAAAATTCTCGCGTAAAGTCATCGTCTGTTCCGTTTCCAAAGGAATCGTTTCAGACTGAAGTTCTACTTCTACCACTCCATCGTCCTGCGTGAATCCCGCCTGCGCATTCAAAGCCTCATCCGCCCTCATGGCATCTGGTGCTGCAGCCGCAGCCTTCATCATGATTCCTGCCCCGCGTACCATCAGACCGTTTCGAGAGAAGGTTCTATACTGACGCAAAGAAGGGACCCACAGCCGGCTATACAACTGCCAGTTGTCAGGAGTATATACAGAAGACAATGAATAAGTATAGAAAGGCGAATAAGCCATCGCGATGCTATTCACTGACTGAATAAACGGCATGACTGAAGGAGTATATCGGCTGAAGCCCAGCTGGAAATTCCACGGGTTATCCCACAAACGGTCGAGCGAAGCATCATACAAGGTAGCTAGCAGACGGGCATCCACCGGTTTGCCTGCCGCATCCAGAATCTGCATGGTCCAGGTTTCTTCTGTGCCCGGACGCAAACGGTCACGGAAGACCTCCCACTTCAATGTCAGTTTCTTCTCTGGTACCGGACGTTTCAAAGCGACTTGCTTGGAATACCAGATACCGTCTTTCATAAATCCAAAGCTGACGGTGATTCCATCGCCGTATTCCGGCCGCCACGTATAATCAAACGAACGGATTTCCTCGTTCAGCACAAACGAGTCAGACACCAGCATCCGGTTGCCACTGTACACATGATAGAACAAATGTACATTCTTTTCACTGCTACCCACATACAAGGTCACCGGCTGCGTTTCCTCCAACTGGGTACCGTCCTGATAGAACCATTCCACAGTCTTTACCGGAGGAACCCGGTCTTTTAACGAAAAGAGTACAAACTCCTGCTCTGCACGACAAGGACGCCCGTGCTCATCACTGGCGGTTACCTCCAGCAAGTATTTTCCGGAAGCCAACTTCTTCCATGCTTCCGGCAGGAAAGGCTGTCCGGATTTCACCGTATCCCCCCATACTGTTTGCAGCTTCTTTCCGGCCTCATCCAATTCATAAAGCGAGCAGACCACATCCAATGCCACAGGCTGTTGCTGCATATTCAAGGCCTGCACCTGCATCTTATCCAGTTTCTCACGAGCCACTTTTCCAGCCAATCCCTTTATCTGTAATCCAATGGCATGCTCACCCACTGGAAGCACCAGCACACCTTCCTGCGTTTCTCCGGCCGCATCCGTCACTTCCACCTTCACCTGATAACGATAGAATCCATCCCAGCCTAAGGAGACTTCCGTATCCGGACGTTCCAGACAAACCTTCACCGCAAACGTTCCGTCGGCTGAAGTCATCAGTTCACCTTCCACCAACTGTTGTTCTCCTGCCATGTTCCGCCAGAACCAGGCCTTTGAACGGGTCAAGGTATAACGTACCTTACCACCCTGCACCGGTGCACCGGAAAACTTTTTCGCCGTACCTTCCAGTTGCAAGGAATCCCCCATCGTGTAAGCTTCCTGCACTTCCTTCCAGGTGACTTCAAACGTCGGACGCTTGTATTCTTCCACTCGGATATAGCAGGAAGCCTTGTCCGATTCTATACGGAACATGCCGGCCAATGTTTCCGAAGGCAACTGGAATTCCGCTGAAAATGCACCAAAGTCATCCGTAGTCAGTTCTTTCCGGGCTATCTCCCGGTTATTGGCATCCCGCAAGGCCAGCCAGATGGCCGCATCTTTGCATACCTCTACACTATCACCTTCCTGCGTATAAGCCACTCCGGACACGTACACTGTCTGCCCCTTGCGGTACAGCGCACGGTCGGTAAACAAATCCATGCGGTCCACCTTCTTCTTGCTGTCATTGACCGTCGGCAACACCCTTCTGGACCAGTAAGCCACCTGCATAAACTCATCCTTGCCTGCACGTGCATGCATCCACAATGATTCTTTCATGTCCGGCACTACTACCTTGCCCTGCTTATCGGTCTTAAACGTCTTATATAAGGTATAATTGCCTGGCACAGGAATGGAATAGAACACCAATTCTGCCCCTGCGACCGGCTTTCCGGTCTTACAATCCACCACATGACACTCCGTCTGCCTTCCTTCCATCGGGAAAGAAACCACCTGCAATGCAGACAGATGCACTACATCGTATCCCGTTTTATCCTGATAGCCGTCGGGGATTGATTTCAATATATAAATCCCCGCCTCGGGCATCCGGCTGGTCAGCACAGAAACCGTATCCTTGTACGTAGGAGTATCCGGCAAGTCCAACCGCACTTTATCCACCAGTGTACCATACTTCTTTATCAGGTCCGCATGCTCCAGATTCTGTGCAAACACAGAAGAAGAAGCCTTTAGGTTCAGTCTATACCATTCCAGTGTCGCCCCTTTCAGATTCTTGCTGGTGACACGAAGTTCCGCTTCCGTCTGCGGATAAGGGTGAGTTACCTGCACCGAGAGCGACGGCATGCATACAATGCGCTGCTTATCTTTCAAATCAGCTGTAAATTCCGAAGAAGGATACCGTTTTATTCCTTCTTCTATCACCTTCATTTCGGACACGAAGTCTTGTTTCTGATGATAGAAATCGGCCCATGACACATACAACGCCGCACAGGCATCTACTCCTTCATAGGCTTTTGCCCACGCCTGCAACTGCTCCACCACCTGCTCGTCCGACAGCTGTTGCGGATACCTCCATCCATTACGCTGCCAGTACATCAATCGCTCCAGACGTGTCAATAATTCCGCGTCACGATTTCCTGCCGCCTCGTATTGTGTAATCAACTTTTCATACTTGTCGAACACGGCCAACTGTACGGCCTTGCTTCCTCCTCCATTCCATAGAAGCTGAAAGATGGACTGGCGTAACAGCAAATCGTACATATTGTCACCGAAATAGCGCTGGCTCCATTTGCCCTGTTCAGCCATCGGACGAAAATCGGTCGTAGCTACGCCCAGCAAGACCTCCTTATCCTTTACTGCCCGGTCAAACTCATACAATGCGCTGTCCACTTCCAGAGGAGCGGATTCCAACTTATAGTATCCTGACAGAAACGACAACACGGCTTTCTGCAAAGGATCGTTCTCCTCTGCAGCCCATGCATTCAGTCGACAAAGTTCACGCTGCAAACTGTCCGGTGTCAGCCCTACCTGACATTCCACCCGCGAAAGATACGCTTTCAGCATCTGCGGAGCATTCTTCTCCTTTCTTGCCTTTTCATAAATCTGGTTCACCTGTGAAATCAAGGTCTGCGGCAAATCCTTCTTCCGGGTTTCCTCTACCTCCTTCCAAAGACGGTCGTAACTCTGAGCTATCCCCGCCAAAGGGAACATAAAAGCCAACAATCCCGTGGCACATATCAAGAATAGTCTGTTCATCATTTCCAATTTTAAGTTTTACAAGGTTGTCTTTATAAAGATAAAACCAAAACCCTGATTTACTGCACAGATTTTCATTAAAAGAAGTAAAACCACAGAAAATCGAAACAAAAAACGGAGGCTGCCCCTTTCCCTTTTACGGGAATCGGACAGCCTCCGTATCTATTTATCCACTAACGGATATTACTTTTTCGGTGTATTTTCCAGTGTAGCCAGCAAGAAATCATAGAACTTCTTCACTGACGGCACATGACAGCGTTCTTCCGGTGTATGCGGGCACTGCAAAGTAGGACCAAATGAAATCATATCCAGTCCAGGTACAACCGCACCGATGATACCACATTCCAGTCCGGCATGAATCACTTTCACTTCCGGTGTTTCACCAAACTGTGCCTTATAAGATTCCTTCATGGCATGCAGAATCGGTGAATTTACATCCGGTTCCCATCCAGAGTAGCTGCCAGAACGTTCTACGTGCATACCTGCCATAGAGAAACAGCTTTCGATAGCCGTATTGCGATAATCCTTCATTGATTCGCGAGAGCTGCGTGTCAATACCTTAATGGCAGCCTTTCCATTGCCGATTTCTACGATAGCCAGGTTAGAAGAAGTTTCCACTGTATCCGGGATAGTCGGGATGAAACGTTCCACCCCATTCGGACATGCATAAATCGCATCCACCAGGTTGTCACGGATTTCTTCCGGCACCATCATCTTCGGCAAGTCCACACGCTCTGCCGTAAAGCTGATGTTATCTTCAATGGTTGCAAATTCATCACGCCATACCTGTTCGCATTCACCCACGAATGCCAGCACATCTTCTACCTCCGAAGCCGGTACGGTAATCACTACTTCACATTCACGCGGAATGGCGTTGCGCATGTTTCCACCTTCCCATGACACCAGACAAGCCTCATCGTAAGCAATCACCTGGTTCATGAAGCGAGCCATCAACTTGTTGGCATTGGCATGTCCCCAGCCAATCTGAATACCAGAGTGACCACCACGCAATCCCTTCAGTGTCACCTTCAGTGCCACGTCTTCCGGATCTGTTTCTTCTTCCTTGTATTCCAAAGTAGCCGTCAGGTCTTCTCCACCTGCACAGCCAATATAAAGTTCACCTTCTTCTTCTGAATCCAGGTTCAGCAGGATTTCTCCTTCCACCGTACCCTGTTTCAAGCCGAACGCCCCATACATACCGGTTTCTTCATCGGCAGTAATCAGCGCAGTCAGCGGACCGTGTTTCAAGGTCTTGTCTTCCATAATGGCCATGATGGCTGCCACACCCATACCGTTGTCTGAGCCCAATGTGGTACCTTTAGCCTTCACCCATTCGCCGTCTACATAAACCGGAATAGGATCTTTTTCAAAATCATGCTGTGTATGTTTGTCTTTCTGAGGAACCATATCCATGTGAGCCTGAAGGATGACAGACTTCCGGTCTTCCATACCTGGAGTGGCCGGTTTGCGATAGATTATGTTTCCAGCCTCATCCTGAAATGATTCCACACCTACCTGCTTGCCGAATTCCAGCAAGAAAGCCTGAATTTTTTCCAAATGTCCAGACGGACGAGGAATTTGCGTCAACGAATAGAAATGCTTCCACACATTCTGCGGAGCCAAAGAAAGAATTTCGTTCATATTATATTTTTTGATTTTATTCCGGAAAAGCAATTTCACTTCCCGGTCCGTTTCTTATTTACAAGTGGTAAGGCTACAAGCCCGTAAACACCTAGCAAAATTAATAAAAAGGTTTGAATACCATGCACCAGCAGGGCAAATATTCCGGCATCTTCCTTTCCTACCCCATACATCATCATCATGGTAATGACCGCAAAGTGCCACGGACCCGCTCCGTTAGGGGTAGGAACGGCCACGGCGATACTGCCCACCACAAACATCACCAGTCCAGGCATCCAGCCCAGTGAGGCAGAAAAGTCAAAGCAATAGAAACTCACATAGAATTGCAGGAAATAGCATGCCCAGATGCCCACGGTGTAAAAAGCGAACAGCCACGGATGTTTTACATGCCGAAGCGACAAACATCCGGCCCACACATCGTTCAATATGCCGCGCACCTTCGCAAATACCGTCAAATTGCGAATCAGGAAAAACGCCAGCACGCCCAAGGCGAACAGACAGATGAGGGTGATATAAAAGTTGGTGGAAGTAAACAAGCCTGTAAAGAAGCCCATGTTCGTACCGGTCTTTTCAAAGAATGCCGCAAACACACGCGACTGGAGCAACAGCGTCACTACGGTAATCAGCAGCACACAGATGGTATCAATAAGACGCTCCGTCACCACCGTACCCAGCGATTTGGAGAAAGAAACCCCGTCGTACTTCGACAGGATACCGCAGCGGGAAACCTCCCCCACACGCGGTACGACCAGATTAGCCGCGTACGACACAAAAACCGCATACACACTGTTCGACACCTTGGGATATTCACCTAACGGAGCTAACGTCAGATTCCAGCGCCAGCCACGGAACAGATGTCCCAACACACCAAACACCAGCGAAAAGGCCATCCAGCCATAATTCATGCCACCATCCAGCACGCTCCACACACGCCGGAAATCAAAATCGTGGTATGTCCAAAGCAGAATAGCCGCTCCGAGTACCAACGGAAGCGCTATCTGGAAGACCTTATTTAGTACTTTTTTTAAACCTGTTCGTTCCAAAATCAGTCTGTATATAAAGATTTATGTTTAACTTTGCAAGTCACAAAGATAATACGAACATTTAAAACCTGAGGTATGAAATTAGTTAAACCTAAAAAGTTTTTAGGACAACACTTCCTGAAAGACCTGCAAGTGGCACAAGACATAGCCGACACGGTAGACGCCTGCCCGGCCCTTCCCGTTCTCGAGGTAGGTCCCGGAATGGGAGTTCTCACCCAATACCTGCTGAAAAAAGACCGCCCGCTCAAGGTGGTGGAGCTGGATTTTGAATCGGTGGCTTACCTGCGTGAGAATTTTCCGCAATTAGGAGACCATATCATCGAGCAGGATTTCCTGAAAATGGACCTCCGGCAACTTTTCGACGGACAGCCTTTTGTGCTGACCGGCAACTATCCCTACAACATTTCCAGCCAGATATTCTTCAAGATGCTCGACTACAAGGACTTGATTCCCTGCTGCACGGGCATGATTCAGAAGGAAGTGGCCGAACGCATCGCGGCTCGTCCGGGCAACAAGACCTACGGCATTCTGAGCGTACTGATTCAAGCCTGGTACAGCGTGGAGTACCTGTTCACCGTACACGAACATGTGTTCAATCCTCCTCCCAAGGTGAAGAGCGCCGTCATCCGCATGACCCGCAACGAAACCAAGGAGTTAGGATGCAACGAGCAGTTGTTCAAGCAGATTGTCAAGACGACATTCAACCAGCGCCGCAAGACGCTCCGCAACTCCATATCTCCGATTCTGGAGAAAGGAAATCCGCTCAGTGCCGACCCTATCTTCAACAAACGGCCTGAACAGCTTTCCGTACAAGACTTCATCGACCTGACCAACCGGGTAGAAGAAGCCTTGAATTCCTCAGCCGCAAAGGCCGAGTGACCCTGCACACGAGACTTACAGACTACGATAACAACCCTCATCAGGAGTTTACAAGATGAATAGCGAAGATATTAAATTAGTCACCGAACTGATCGAGAAGAAAGATTCCGACCAGTTAAAAGAAGTCATCAAGGACCTGCATCCGGCCGACATCGCCGAACTGTGCAACGAGCTGGACGCAGAAGATGCCCGCTTCATCTACCTGCTGCTGGACAACGAAACGGCAGCCGACGTACTGATTGAAATGGACGAGGATGCCCGAAAGAAATTCCTCGAAATACTTCCCCCTGAAACCATCGCCAAGCGCTTTGTCGACTACATGGATTCGGACGATGCCGTAGACATCATCCGTGAAATGGACGAGGACAAGCAGGAAGAGGTGCTTTCACACATTGAAGACATCGAACAGGCAGGCGACATCGTCGACTTGCTGAAATACGACGAAGACACCGCCGGTGGTTTGATGGGTACGGAAATGGTGATTGTGAATGAGAACTGGAGTATGCCCGAATGCCTGCGCGAAATGCGACTGCAGGCAGAAGAAATGGACGAGATATATTATGTATATGTGGTAGACGACGACGAGCGTCTGCGCGGTGTATTCCCACTGAAAAAGATGATTACCAGTCCGTCGGTTTCCAAGGTAAAACACGTGATGAAAAAAGACCCGATTTCCGTCCATGTGGATACGCCCATTGAAGAGGTGGTGCAGACCATTGAAAAGTATGACCTGGTGGCCGTTCCCGTGGTCGACAGCATCGGCCGTCTGGTAGGGCGCATCACCGTAGACGACGTAATGGACGAGGTTCGTGAACAGGCCGAACGCGACTACCAGTTGGCATCCGGTTTGTCACAGGACGTAGAAACAGACGACAACGTGTTCCGCCAGACCACCGCGCGCCTTCCGTGGCTGCTCATCGGTATGCTGGGTGGAATCGGTAACTCCATGATTCTTGGCAACTTTGACTCTACCTTTGCCGCTCATCCGGAAATGGCGCTTTACATTCCCCTTATCGGTGGAACGGGAGGAAACGTAGGAACCCAGTCCTCCGCATTGGTCGTGCAAGGTCTGGCCAACAGTTCACTGAACGCCGAAAACACTTTCAAGCAGGTGCTGAAAGAATCCGTTGTAGCCCTTATCAACGCCACCATCATTTCCATGCTGGTGTACATCTACAACTTCATCCGCTTCGGAGCTACGGCTACGGTCAGTTATTCGGTATCCATCAGTCTGTTTGCGGTAGTCATGTTTGCCTCCATTTTCGGCACCCTGGTGCCCATGACACTGGAAAAACTGAAAATCGATCCGGCCATTGCCACCGGACCGTTTATCTCCATTACCAACGACATTATCGGTATGCTCATGTACATGGGAATTACCGTATTATTATCCTAAATTTTTGTTAAAGAAAAACGCAAGTGCGTTTGAGGTAAAACGCAAGTACATTTTACTTCAAACGCACTTGCGTTTTAATCAAAACGTCCTTGCGTTTTCTTTGAAACGCAAAGACGTTTTTTTCACCCCCTCTACAAGCCCTTCTGAGCCACATTCCTCGTCTTTCTATTTCTAAAAATGATTCTTACCTTATAGTTTTTTTTCTGAAAAAGTATGAAAATCAGATTTTTTTTCTTTAATTTGTAAGAACCTTTACTAATGGTAAAGAAAAAACTAGGATATTATACTCTTTAAAATCTATATACGATGGAAGTAAATGAAACCAACCGCCCATTAACCGAAACTCCGATGGAACAACCCATTGAAGCACCGGTTCCTACTGTTGAAGACACCGAAAAGGAAACATCCGCTCCCAAACAGACACTGGAAGAAGTGGTGCAACGCCTCAAGGAAATCAACGAGAAAAACGACCTGACCGACAAGCAGGAAATCGATTCACTTAAACAAACGTTCTACAAACTACAAAAAGCCAAATCAGAAGCGGCACGGAAAGCTTTCATCGACGAAGGGGGAAAGGCAGAAGACTTCACTCCGGAAACAGAACCGGCAGAAGAAGAGTTCAAAGCTGTCATGAACGCCATCAAGGAGAAGAGAAATGCCTTAGCGGCTGCACAGGAACAGGAAAAGGAAGAAAACCTGACCAAGAAACTGGGTATCCTGGAAAGAATGAAATTCCTGACCGAATCGCAGGAAGATACCAACAAGATATACGACGAATTTAAGAAATTGCAGCAGGAATGGAATGAAATAGGTCAGATTCCGGTAGCGAAAGTAAATGAACTGTGGAAGACTTACCAGCTTTACACCGAGAAATTCTATGACATGGTGAAGCTGAACAACGAATTCCGCGAATATGACTTCAAGAAAAACCTGGAACAGAAGACCCGTTTGTGCGAAGCTGCAGAAAAACTGGCTGAAGAGCCCGACGTAATTTCTGCTTTCCACCAGCTGCAGAAGCTTCATCAGGAATTCCGTGCCATCGGTCCTGTAGCCAAAGACCTGCGCGAAGAAATCTGGAGCCGTTTCAAGGCTGCCTCTACGGTTGTCAACAAACGCCACCAGCAGCATTTTGAAGAACTGAAAGAAAAAGAACAGAATAACCTGGACCAGAAGACGGTAATTTGCGAAATCGTGGAAGGTATGGAATATGACACCTTCACTACTTTTGCCGACTGGGAAGACAAGACCAATGAAATCCTTGCCCTCCAGGCCAAATGGAAAACCATCGGCTATGCTCCGCAAAAAATGAACGTCAAGATTTTCGAACGTTTCCGCGCTGCCTGCGATGAATTCTTCCGCCGGAAAGCAGCCTTCTTCAAATCAGTGAAGGAAACAATGGCAGCTAACCTGGAAAAGAAAAAAGCGTTCTGCGAAAAGGCTGAAGCCCTGAAAGAAAGTACCGACTGGAAAGAAACGGCTGAAATACTGACCAAGCTCCAAAAAGAATGGAAAACCATCGGGCCGGTTGCCAAAAAACATTCTGATGCCGTATGGAAACGTTTCATCGGTGCCTGCGATTATTTCTTTGAACGGAAAAACAAGGCGACTTCTTCACAACGCTCGGAAGAAGTGGAAAACCTGGCAAAGAAAGAAGATGTCATTAAACGTATGGCTGCCCTGGAAGCTACCGGAACTGCAGACGATGCAACTGCCGAACAAGTACGTGCCCTGATGAAAGAATGGAATGCCATCGGCTTCGTTCCTTTCAAGGAAAAAGACCGTCTGTATAAAGAATTCCATGCATTGGTAGACAAGCTGTTCGACCGCCTGCACCTGTCGGCTACCGAAAAACGTCTGAGCAGTGTACGCACTAACGGCAACAAGGAAGGAAATCTCTACCGCGACCGTGAACGCCTGGTTCGCACTTACGAAGGACTGAAAAACGACATCCAGACCTACGAAAACAACCTTGGCTTCCTGAATTCTTCTTCCAAGAAGGGAAATACACTGGTGGCTGACATCACACGCAAGATTGAGCGCCTGAAGAAAGACATGGAACTGGTGCTGAAGAAAATCAAGGACATTGATGAAAGCTTGAAAGAAAAAGAATAAAAACAGCTTACTCAAACTAATTTTATTACCACAAGAGGTATCCATTCACCCATGGATACCTCTTTTTTTATTTTTCTTTCAATTTTTCACAAGAATTTCACTCGATTGTAAAATCTTCACGCAACCAGGCCATGTTTGATATTTTTTTGAAAAATAACCGTATAAATATTTTATTATTCCAAGAAAATATCTTAAATTAAAGCCAAAATTCAAGAAACAAACTTTCTTGCACCTTGTTAACCCGAATAAAATATAAGCAAAATATAATTCTGAATGAATTAAAAACATAAAATAAACTATTCTTAATATGAAAATGAAATCACTATTAGGGATTGTACTTTCCCTAAGTATTCTGCAATCTTGCCAGAATGACGAAACAAACATCATCCAGAATGAAGTGAATAACAAAGGCATCACATTCTCTTCTATCATAGATGATGCACAAAATTCCAGAGCTTACGATACGTCGTGGGAAGCCAATGACGTAATTGGTGTATTTATGCTAGCCAATAGTGATAAAAATGTACTGGCTACAAACATTCCTTATGTAACTTCTAAAGGAGACGGCTATTTCGTAAGCCAAAATAGTCCCATATACTATCCGGATGGTGCGGTCGACTTCATTGCATATTATCCTTATAGTGAAGCAATTAGTTACCATACTAACTATCCCATTGATTTGAGTAACCAGACCAAACAAAACGCCATCGACTTGATGACTGCAGTAAACCTGACAGGCCGTGACCAAACTTCTACACAAGGTAACCTACAATTCAAGCATCTGTTGGCTAAATTGGTGCTGAATTTGAAATCTACTTCTGGAAGTTCCCTGAAAGGAATCAAAGCTTCTATCAGCGGACTGCAAGTAAAAGGAACAGCTAATCTTTCTGACGGTACCATTACTCCTTCCGGTGAAGCTACAACCTTTTCCTTATTTATAAATGAGGAAGCTACACAAGCAGAAGCCATTCTGTTGCCTCAAGACTTGAGCGGAAAACTGAAAATCAAACTGGAACTGAACGGACAGAGCAAAGAAATTGAGACTGAGATTGCTGGAAGCATTGAGAAAGGTAATAAATATATATATAATGTAAATGTAAATTACCAAGGGGGAGAGATTACGACCGACCCTCAAGCTAAATATACACGATGGACAGAAACTCCATTGATTACAGAGTCACAATTAGCCCAATCAAATATAAAGTATATTACCCACTACACAGGAGAGACTTATGAAGACAGTCGTCTCAAAAATATTCCGATTCGCAATTACAGCCTACTGTATGATACGGATTTAAAGATAGCATACTGGGTAGCCTATCCATTGTGCAGCTGGTACATAAACGGAAGCGGGAAACGTACCGATGCATGGGACTATGACCCCCAAGTGCCTGCATCACAACAAGCCAACTTGGCCAGTTCATATCCTGCCAAAAATTACGACCGAGGACATCAACTGCCAAGCGGTGACCGCTTACGGTCAAACGCCATAAATGCCCAAACATTTTACTACACTAACATGACTCCCCAAACAGGCAAGAAACTGAATCAGACTATCTGGATGGATTTAGAAGATGCTGTCAGAGGATGGAGCAGCGGCACAGATACATTATATGTCGTAACAGGAGCCATGCCTACTACCACTACAGACCAAACTATCCAATATACTACTGACATTGATAGTAAAAAAATAGCAATTCCCAAATATTACTTCAAAGCATTGGCACGAAAAGTAAACGGACAATTCCAAACCATAGCTTATAAACTTGACAATAGAGATTATGATGATAGAAACTATAATCAGGGAATTATGTCCGTTAAAGAACTGGAAGAAATGACCGGATTTACTTTCTTCCCAGACAGACCGGAAATTACAGAAAGCATTAAAAGCCAGAAGACAGCCTGGTAATAGAATAATCACATTCTCAAAAATAAATTAGTATGAAAATCTCGAATCTACTGTACATGGGGGCATTATCAACCCTAGCTCTAATGAGTTGTACAAACAATGACGACAACAGCGAATGGTACGGAAGTGAAGGCATCGTATTTACCACAGCTATTCAGTCAAGAGTTTCAGGTAACACTTGGAATGCAAACGACGAAGTAGGTATTTACATGATGAACGCAGGAAGTGGAATTGAGGCTGCAACCGCACAAAACAAAAAGTACATTGCACAGACCAACGGCACATTGACGGCTGCTCCTGGTAATGGCATTTATCTCCCTGAAAGCGGAAATGTAGACTTCATTGCATATTATCCTTATACCACAAGTGTAAGCGGCAATAAGCTTGCAGTGAATGTATCTGACCAAAGCAATCCGGCTGCTATCGACTTGATTTATTCAAACGGTACTAAAGGAGTAGCAGCAACTACTTCCACCACTATCAGGCTGGGATTTACACACCAACTGACTAAAGTCACCCTGAATGTAACCAAAGATGAAACAATTGAAACTCTTAACGGATTGGGGGTAAACATTAAAGGTATCAGTACAGAAGGTGAATTTAACTTGGCTGACGGAACACTGACTGCTACAGCAGGAACCAACAACAAAGATGTAGCGATGTACATAGATGCACAAGGTACAACAGCTACGGCTACAGCCATCATTCTCCCAACAGCTGCAAGCACCGACCAGACGTCACTCAACCTGACTTTTAATCTCAACGGTCAATCATTCACTCATACAATCAGTGACGCAAGTATTTTTGAAAAAGGAAAAAATGTAAGCTTTAACGCCAACCTGTCTATCAACAACGGGAAACCGGTAGTAACTATCGGAGCTGCTACCATCGAAGACTGGGATGAAAAACTAGGTGGAGATATTAATGTTGATTTCGATGGTGGAACTCAACCAGGTGGAGAAACTGTGGTATTGGATGAATCATTCGCAACTGGAATGGGACAATTCACAACCGAAAACATTACACTCCCTGAAGGAGGAAGTTATGTTTGGAAAGAAGGTAAATACCAAGAAACAACTTACATAAAGGCCGGGGCATTTATTAATGACGCTGCAAGAGAAGCAGATAGTCGTTTGGTTTCCCCCACTCTCGATTTAACTACAGCAACAACTGCTACTTTAACATTTGATCATGCTTATAACCATTATAAAAAAGCCGATAATCACGAAAGTGAGTTAACCTTAGAAGTTAAAGAGGAAAATGGAGATTGGACGCCTATCGTAATTCCAAATTTCAATGACGGAAGTACATGGACTTATGTTTCTAATACAATCGATTTATCAGCTTATGCTGGTAAGAAAATGCAATTCGCATTCCATTATAAGAGTACGACCACAAATGCTTTAGGATGGCAAATAACGAAAGTAAAAGTCGTTGCCAATGGAGAAGGAGGAGGCACTGTTGATCCGAAACCGGAAGAAGCAAGCATCATTTTCGAAGAAAAATTTGGTACTCCTATACAAGAAGAGAAGTATTGGCCTAGTGTCGATTCATATACAGGTTGGACAAGCACAGGATTAACTTTCTCAGACCCTTATATGACAGGAAGTTATAGCAATGCAAACGTAAGGACAACAGGTACTTTAGATGGACATGTATGGTTCTCTGCCGGAAAATTATCAGCACTAAAAATAGAAGGTTTTAATACTAGTAATTACACTGATTTAAAACTTACTTATCAAATTACAGGAAATAAAGCAGGAACAGCAGATCTTTTATTGGTAAAATGTGGAGAACAATTAATAGAGGTTCCTCAAACCAATTTTGAGCAAAATTCATATGTAGAGATTCAACTTTCCAATTTAACACCAGGATTCACATCTATTGAATTTAAATCTGAAGAAAATATCAATACTATTGGATTGAGACTTGATAATGTTAAACTTACAGGTATTCTCAATTAACAAAAGTTTCCCCCAAAAAAGAGAACATGAAAAAGCTCTATAAAACTTTTTCATGTTCTCTTTCACCCCCTATAAAATAACACTAAACTAATAATTATTTTTTATGAAACACAAATTACTGTTCTTCATGGCATTCTTCCTTCCTTGCCTTGTCTTTGCACAAGGAAATGTAAGCGTGAAAGGAAGTGTGATCGGAGCAGTAAGCAATGACCCTATTCCAGGTGTAATTGTGACGGTGACAGAACTGAATCGCCAAGTCACAACCGACGCGGACGGAAACTTCACCATCCGAAATATTCAGCCGGGAACTTACGTCATTCAGCTTAACTCCGTAATGATTACGCCCAAGAGTGTCTCCATTGAAGTAGAAAACTTAGGCGTAACTGAACTAAAACCTATCCGAGTAACTGAACTTAACGCAAACGAAGACGTGTCCATGATTGGCATCATCGATGCCGGCATGGTGGATGACGACGTAGAAACCTCCGGGCAGGACGTCAGCTCTACCGTGATTCTGTCAAATGATATTTTCCTGAATAAAGCTGCCTATCAGCTTTCACCCGCACGCTTCTCTCCACGTGGATACAACAGCACACAGGAGGTTAAATACATCAATGGCGTGGAATTCAACGACCAGAACAGAGGTGTATTCAATTATGCAGCGGTAGGCGCACTGAACGACATGACACGTAACGGTGATGTCACCAACTTCACAGCTCCTTCGTCCTTTACTTTTGGTGAGTTGGGAGGTACGGAAAACATCAATATGCGTGCCAGCAGCTATACACCTGGAGGAAAGTTAACCTTAAGCTATACCAACCGAAACTATTATCTCCGTGGCATGTTTACCTACTCTACCGGACTAAAGGACAACGGATGGGCATTCACTACCTCTATTGGCGGACGCTATTCGAATGAAGGTAACATCGACGGAACTTTCTACAAGAACGTTTCTTTCGCCTTCTCTGCTGAAAAGCAATGGAAAGGAGGAGAACATAGTCTGTCAATGGTAGCTTTCGTATCACCGGTACAACGCGGACAGCAAGGTAGTTCTTACCGCGAAGTGTATGAACTGACAGGAAACTACCTTTACAACCCAAACTGGGGATACCAGAACGGAGAGAAAAGAAATGCAAAGGTGGTTACAGCATTCGACCCGACTGCCATCATTTCGCACATCTGGAAAATCAACGATAATATGACGCTGACTACAGGTGTAGGAGCACATTATGCCCGCTACGGTAATACAGCCCTGAACTGGTACAATGCTCCTGACCCTCGCCCGGATTACTACCGCTACCTGCCTTCGTATTTTGAAGATGAAATGGTACAACTAAGATACAAAGAGTTGTGGCGTACTAACCAGACCAGCTTTACACAAATCAACTGGGATGACCTCTACCTGGCTAATGCCAACAACATTCGTAATGGTAACGGAGCAGCTGTTTACATGCTGGAAGAACGTCGCAGTGACTTGTTGGAAACTTCATTCAACTCTACTTTAAACGCACGCATGAGCCGTCATTTCGACATCACAGCCGGAGTCGGTGCACGCTACACTCAGTCACGGCAGTTCAAAACCGTAGCCGACCTGCTGGGAGCAGAATATGTGCTGGATATTGATAAGTTTGCAGAACAAGACTTCTCTGGTGATCCGGACAAAATTCAGAACGACTTGAACCGCCCGCAGAGAAAAGTATACGAAGAAGGAATTTTCGGTTACAACTATAACCTGAACATTTACTCACTGAATGCCTGGGTAGTGAATCAGTATCATTCACGTTATTGGGATTACTATTACGGAATGAAGCTGACTTACACCAGCTTCCAACGTGATGGTAAAATGCGTAACGGACGTTATCCGGACAGTTCTTTCGGCAAAGGTGCGCGCCATCAGTTCACAGACTTAATGGTAAAAGGAGGACTGACCTACAAGTTCAACGGACGTCACATGATTAACGCCAACATCAGTTATGGAAGTGAAGCTCCGTTGCCCAATGAAGCATACGTATCACCGCGTATCACAGACCGCACCATTGATGACATGAAGAGTGGACGGGTTCTCTCTGCCGACATCAACTACATCTTCTCTACTCCTCACCTGGCCGGACGTATCGGAGTGTTCCAGACTAATTTCTATGACCAGATGGAACGCAGCAGCTACTATGACGGCATTGAAGGAACATTCATCAACCATGTGTTGTATGGAGTAAACCGCATTCACAGAGGTATTGAGCTGGGAGCTACCTACAAACTGGATGACCATTGGAGCTTTGACCTGGCTGGAACCGTAGGTGAATATTATTACAGCAACAACCCTGACGGTATCAAGAACTCCGAAAACGGAAAGATTGTGGAAAGAGAACAAGTATACATGAAGGATGTTTACGTAGGTGGAGTTCCACAGATTGCCGGTACATTCGGAATCCGTTACTTCATCAAATACTGGTTCCTGGGAGCCAACCTGAACGGATTTGCACGCAACTACATCGAAGCTGCTCCCCTCCGCCGTCTGGCTTCAAGCTACACAGAAGTAACTCCGTATAACCAGTATTACGATGCCTTCAAGCAGTTGACCACACAAGAACGTTTCCCGGCAGCCTATACATTAGACTTGTCTATCGGAAAAATTTTCTACTTGCCTGGAAGACAATCTATCAACTTCAATCTTTCTCTGAACAATGTATTGAACAAGAAAGATATTTGTACCGGAGGATACGAACAGGGACGATTTGACCTTGACCATCCGGAACGCTTTGGAGGAAAATACTACTACATGCAGGGCATCAACTGCTTCCTGAATGTGAGCTACCGTTTTTAATCATTAACCTACATAAAACTCAGAATATATGAAACTTTTAAGAAATATCAGTCTGCCACTCATTGCCTCACTCGCTCTCTTTGCTTGTGAACGAGACTATGATGCTCCTCTCTTGACAGAACCTGAATACACAGGTCCGGCAGCCAATATCACGATTTCAGAATTGCGTACACAAAATGCAGCAGCTACTCAGGACGTTCCTATCATTATCACGCAAGACCAGGTACTCAAAGCCGTCATCACAGGTAACGATGAATCAGGAAACATCTTCAAGAAAATCTACTTGCAGGATGAAACGGGTGCCATTGAAATGGAAGTAGACCAAAGCAGTGTGTACAACTATTATCCGGTAGGTCAGACTGTATATGTAGACCTGAACGGATTGAGTATTTCTGTATACGGTGACGAACAACAGCTAGGACATCCAGAAGGATATTTATTCCGCACACCGTGGGAAGATTTCGAAAAACATGTCAGCAAAGACGGATGGGCTAATCCAGAAAATGCCAAGCCTGTTGTAATTGATGACATCAGTACCATCAACGCCGCTCCCGATAACTATAAATTCAAATTAGTGCAATTTACCGGAGTTACTTTCCAGAATGGTGGTAAAGGTATATTTGCTCCAGAAGATGGTTATGGTGAAGAAAACATTACCGACAGTCATGGAAATACTATCATGATTCGTACCAGCAATTATGCCAGCTTTGCAGGTAACAAGCTTCCGCAAGGAAAAGGTAATGTAACAGGTATCTTAGGAAGATTCAGAGGTACTTGGCAGCTTACTTTACGTACTGCTAATGACGTAAGCGACTTTACTGGAAGTAATGAAGAAGGTGGAAATGAAGGCGGAGAAACTCCGAGTGGTGAAACGGTTTTATTCCAAGAATCTTTTGGTACTCCTGAAAAGAGTGGAAATTACTGGCCTAAAATCGCCGAATACACAGGTTTTGATAATCCTGGATTCTTCGAAGATGAATCAGGAAAGGCTGATGTACGCATAGGCTCCGCTTATCCTGCTAACGTGTGGTTCCCAAAAGGATCTGACATTAATCTGAAAGTAAAAGGCATAAACGGGCAAGGTGCTACTAAAGCCACATTAAAATATCAGGTAGGATGCAATGTTTATAAGTCAGGAGAAACACAAGACCTAAATACACTGAAAATTAAATGCAACGGTACAGAACTCCCCTTATCGAGTAAAGTGGTCAGTGGAGAAAATCAAGAAGGTAACAAACCTTTTGAGTTTGAAATTAAAGACATAAATATTTCAAATAATACAACTTTAGAATTTTATACAACCGCAGCAGATAACACGTATGGGTTGCGATTATTCAGCGTCAAACTCTATGTTCCAGGAAGTGGAAGTGGCAGCATCGGTGGTGACGGAGGTACAACCATTGAACCCACTCCAAGCAATTAATGCACACATCAAACCATAAAAGTTATGAATAAACGATTGCTTATTTTCACTTTGTTCATTACTTGTGTATATACCACCAGTCTGTTTGCACAAGACAGACTGGGTGTTTATGCAGCCGCATTCTATAATTTAGAAAACCTTTGGGATACGGTGGACGACCCTAACAACGAAGGGGATGATGATTTCACTCCGGAAGGAAAGTACGAATGGACCCAGACCAAGTATGAACAAAAGTTACAGAATATTGCCAAGGTAATCTCTCAATTGGGAAGAGATTACTGTCCGGCAGGCCCTGCTATCATCGGTATCTCGGAAGTGGAAAACCGGAAAGTTTTGGAAGACCTGACAAAAACTGCTCCCATCAGTGGAACGGGATATGAAATCGTACATTTCGAATCGCCCGACCACAGAGGTATTGACGTAGCGGCCTTGTACAACCCGAAACTGTTCAAGCTGATTGATGCCAGAACCTATCCTTTCAACAAGCCGGATATGCCGCACTATAAAACCCGCGACATTCTGCTGGTTAGTGGTATACTGGCCGGGGAACCGTTTCACCTGATTGTAAATCACTGGCCTTCACGCTACGGTGGCTCCGCTTCTTCTCCGCTGAGAGAATTTGCTGCCAGCATCGTGAAACACATTGGCGATTCTATCCATGCACAGAACCCGGAAGCAAAAGTGCTCATTGTGGGTGACTTGAATGATGACCCGTTCAATAAGAGCTGTAGCGAGGTACTGGGCGCTAAAAAGAACATCAAGGAGGTAAAACCTGACGGATATTACAATGCTACCTGGAAATTGTATGATCAGGGTATCGGTTCTCTCTGCTACCAGAACCAATGGAATTTGTTCGACCAGCAGATTATATCAGGCAACCTGATTGGCAAAGACCGCAGCACATTGAAATTCTGGAAGAGCGAAGTATTCAACCGTCCATTCCTGCTTCAAAAGGAAGGGAAATACAAAGGGTATCCACTTCGTACATTCTCGGGTACTACATTCCAGAATGGATTCAGCGACCACTTGCCGACCCTCACCTATTTTGTCAAGGTAATGAAGTAAGAAAAAAACATATCTCTTATAAAGAAAACCGTTCCGTCCACACAATCGGAACGGTTTTCTTATTTCATTTAAAACCTCTTCAAATGCCCTTTAAACTACTACGTAGTAATTCCTCCGTTACCTCGTAGTAACAGACCGACTACTACGCAGTAATTCATTCATTACTACGTAGTAAAATTTCCTCCAAATCTTCCGGTACATAGACCTTGCCGCTAAATTGCGAAGCTGCTTCTGCCGTATAGCGCTCTTTACGGGTAGCCAGTGTCTTGTCTTCCGTGTGATACAGCAGCAGATTCTTCACTCCGAGCTGAGCTGCTAACCGTCCGGCATCCAAAGCTGTGCTATGATGCTTCTCGTAGGGCTTGAACCGTTCCCGGTCTTCATACAAGCAGAACGCCTCACACAACAGCCAGTCGGCTCCTTCCACATACATCTGGTTGCATACATTATAGGGTTCATCACCCAGGCAAACCAGCGATTGTCCGTCGGGAAGACAGGTACGGAAACCAAACTGTTTCTCCTTTGTAGAAGCGATGTCAAAGCATTCCACTTCCAGACCAATGGCCTGAAATTTTTCTCCGCTCTTCACCTCACACAACAGTATCTCTTCTCCTAAACGTGCCACAATCTTCTTGGGTAAAGTCATCCGGCAAATCCAGTCGAGCACTTGTACCACTTTGTCATGCCCATATATACGTAGTTCGCCCCGGTACTCTCCCTTCTGAATAGCCTGAGCCACCATGCGAATCATCCATATCACACCCAGTATATGGTCGGTGTGTGCATGCGTCACAAATATCTCATGAATGCCCGACAACGGGATATGCGCTTTCTGCAACTGCGACAAAATGCCATTGCCTCCTCCGGCATCCACTAAAAAGTATTTATCCTCCCGGCACAAGGCAAAACAGGTATTGTAGCAGGCTACGGTGGCCGCATTTCCCGTACCCAGCATAATAAGCTTCATCGAATTTTCCATACAATGTATCCTTTAAAACACAGGGCAAAGATACAAATTTTCTTCTTTTGTTTTTTTAACACATAAAGATTCTTACCACTATCCCCTTCTTTACTCAAAATAAGGCACTGAGATTTCAACATAAACATAAAATACAATAAGCCCCTTGCAGGAGACTTTTCCTATTCCTCACGTAAGACATTGAAAATTCGATTTTTCGGGTTGTTGTACTTTTACCAATAAGCCTGCATGGAAAATTACCTTTTATACATATTGTATGAACTACAAAAACATCACATCACGATATCGTATCAAATAAGATATTTACCCTATTGAACAATAAGGTTTTACAACCCACAAAAGCCCTATTGCATATATCAATAAAAAAAACGTCCTTTGCGGTGTAGACAGAAAAATGCTTATGGAATACACTGAACAATTAGCCAATAATCACATCTCAGTAGACTGCGTGGTCATCGGATTCGATGGAGAGAAACTAAAGGTGTTGCTCGTAAAAAGAATGGGGGAAGAAAGTGGAGAAGTTTTCCACGATATGAAACTCCCCGGAAGCCTTATCTATATGGATGAAGACTTGGATGATGCAGCCAAACGAGTGCTTCGTGATTTGACTGGGCTCAAGAACGTAGACCTGATGCAGTTCAAGGCGTTCGGTTCAAAGGACCGCACCAAGAATCCCAAAGATGTTCACTGGCTGGAAAGAGCCGAAAAGGCCAAAGTGGAACGAATCGTGACCATCGCCTACTTTGCCATGGTAAAAATAGATAAGACCCTCAACAAGAACCTGGATGAATACAAGGCAGAATGGGTGGCACTGGAAGAAGTGAAGGACCTGGCATTCGATCACAATCTGATTATTGCAGAAGCCATGAAGTTTATCCGGCAGCACATCGAATTCAACCCGTCGTGCATCTTCGAACTGCTTCCACGGAAATTTACCGCTCTGCAACTGCGAATGCTGTATGAGGTGATTTACGGCAAGGCATTGGATGTACGCAACTTCCATAAGAAGATTTCCATGATGGAATACATCGTGCCGACGGAAGAATACGAACAGGGAGTATCTCACCGGGCCGCAAGGTATTACCGGTTTGACCGGAAAATCTACAACAAGACAAGAAGATAATTTTAAAAGACTATATAACGATGTACGTATTAGGTTATGACATAGGAAGCTCGTCAGTAAAGGCGAGTCTGGTCAATGTAGAAAGCGGAAAATGTGCAGCATCTGCCTTTTTCCCGAAAACAGAAGCGCCTATCCTCGCTGTCAAACAGGGATGGGCTGAACAGGACCCGCAGAGCTGGTGGGATAATTTGAAACTGGCTACACAAGCCGTTCTCACTGCTTCTGGTGCAAAAGCAGAAGAAATCAAAGCTATCGGTATTTCTTATCAGATGCACGGTCTAGTCTGCGTAGACAAAAACCAGCAGGTGCTCCGCCCTTCTATTATATGGTGTGACTCCAGAGCTGTACCTTACGGTCAGAAAGCATTTCAGACATTGGGAGAAGCGCAGTGCTTGTCACACTTGCTGAACTCACCGGGCAACTTCACGGCTTCCAAACTGGCTTGGGTAAAGGAAAACGAGCCGGAGGTTTATGAACGCATCTATAAGGTGATGCTTCCGGGTGACTATATCGCCATGCGACTGACTGGAGAAATCTGTACCACTGTTTCTGGCTTGTCGGAAGGTATGTTCTGGGATTTCAAGGAAAACAAGGTAGCTGATTTCTTGCTGGATTATTACGGTATCGACGCATCCTTGCTGGCTGACATCCGTCCGACTTTCTCCGAACAGGGTAAAGTAACGGAAAAAGTAGCTGCCGAGTTAGGACTGAAAGCCGGTACTCCGGTAACTTACCGCGCCGGTGACCAACCGAACAACGCTCTTTCTCTGAATGTATTCAATCCGGGTGAAATTGCTTCTACAGCTGGCACTTCCGGAGTAGTATACGGAGTGAACGGTAGTGTTAACTACGACCCGAAGTCACGCGTCAACACATTTGCACACGTCAACCACACTGCTTCACAGACTCGTCTGGGCGTATTACTCTGTATCAACGGTACGGGTATCCTCAATTCGTGGATGAAACGCACATTGGCTTCCGACCTCAGCTATGCAGAAATGAACGAAGTTGCCGCTCAGGCTCCTATCGGTGCTGCCGGCATCAGCATCCTTCCGTTTGGTAACGGAGCTGAACGTATGTTGCAGAACCAGGAAACCGGATGTTCCGTTCAGGGTGTCAACTTCAACCTGCATAACCGCAGCCACTTGCTTCGTGCCGCTCAAGAAGGTATTGTATTCTCCTTCCGCTACGGTATCGACATCATGAAGGGTATGGGAATGGATGTACGGAAGATTCACGCCGGACATGCCAACATGTTCCTGAGTCCGCTGTTCCGCGACACGCTGGCCGGAGTCACAGGTGCTACCATCGAACTCTATGACACCGACGGTTCAGTAGGAGCTGCCAAGGGAGCCGGAATGGGTGCAGGCATCTACCGCGACAATGTGGAAGCTTTTGCTACTCTTGACAAACTAGCTGTCATTGAACCGAAGGCTGCCGACGAAGCGGCATACGCCGACGCATACGCACGTTGGAAAGAATGTCTCGAAAAATCAACAAACAATTAAATATAACAATTCATTAACTTATAAAACAAAGATATTATGGCAACAAAAGAGTACTTTCCGGGTATTGGAAAAATCAAATTTGAAGGTGTAGAAAGCAAAAACCCGATGGCTTTCCGTTATTATGATGCAGAAAAAGTCATCCTGGGCAAACCGATGAAAGAATGGTTGAAATTCGCTATGGCATGGTGGCACACATTGTGCGCTGAAGGTGGCGACCAGTTCGGTGGCGGAACAAAGAGCTTCCCATGGAAAGGAAATCCTGACAAAGTACAGGCTGCAAAAGATAAAGTAGATGCAGGTTTTGAATTCATGCAGAAAATCGGTATCGAATACTACTGCTTCCACGATGTAGACTTGTGCGACGAAGCTGCTACTATCGAAGAATACGAAGCTAACTTGAAAGAAGTGGTAGCTTACCTGAAACAGAAACAGGCTGAAACTGGTATCAAACTGTTGTGGGGTACTGCTAACGTATTCGGTCATGCACGTTATATGAACGGTGCAGCTACTAACCCTGACTTTGATGTAGTAGCTCGTGCTGCCGTACAGATTAAGAACGCCATCGATGCTACTATCGAACTGGGTGGTACAAACTACGTATTCTGGGGTGGCCGTGAAGGTTACATGTCACTGCTGAACACTGACCAGAAACGTGAAAAAGAACACTTGGCTCAGATGTTGAAACTGGCTCGTGACTATGCACGCAGCAAAGGTTTCCAGGGTACTTTCCTGATTGAACCGAAACCGATGGAACCAAGCAAGCACCAGTACGACGTAGATACTGAAACTGTTATCGGCTTCCTGAAAGCACACGGTCTGGACAAAGACTTCAAAGTAAATATCGAAGTAAACCACGCTACTCTGGCTGGTCACACATTTGAACACGAACTGGCAGTAGCTGTAGACAACAACATGCTGGGTTCTATCGATGCCAACCGTGGTGACTACCAGAACGGATGGGATACTGACCAGTTCCCTATCGACAACTATGAACTGATTCAGGCTATGATGCAGATTATCCGTGGTGGTGGTCTGGGCAATGGTGGTACAAACTTCGATGCGAAGACTCGTCGTAACTCTACTGACCTGGAAGACATCTTCATCGCTCACATCGCTGGTATGGATGCTATGGCACGTGCTTTGGAAAATGCAGCACGTCTGCTGGAAGAATCTCCTTACAAGAAAATGCTGGCTGACCGCTACGCTTCATTCGACAACGGAAAAGGTAAAGAATTTGAAGAAGGCAAGCTGACACTGGAAGATGTAGTAGCATACGCGAAGACTGTAGGTGAACCGAAACAGACCAGTGGAAAACAAGAACTGTATGAGGCTATTGTAAATATGTATTGCTAATACGCTGATTTATCAGTATCCGACCGGCATGCCCGTCGGCGAAAGTCTCTTTCCCGACCGGGTATGCCGGTTTTTATTTTCCATAAAAAACCTATTATCATGAATTACACAGAAAAAGGAAGCAGAAGTTATCTGTTTTCCATCGTACTGGTAGCCGTTTTAGGAGGATTGCTGTTCGGCTACGATACCGCTGTTATTTCAGGAGCGGAAAAGGGTCTTCAGGCTTTCTTCATGGGAGCAGACGATTTCATCTATACAGATACCTGGCACGGTATCACTTCTTCAAGCGCCCTTTTAGGCTGTATTATCGGTAGTGCTTTATCAGGCTTTTTTGCTTCCCGTTTCGGAAGAAAGCTTTCTTTGCTGATAGCCGGCATCATGTTCTTTTTATCTGCTTTAGGCTCATACTATCCGGAATTTTTGATATTTCCGTACGGGGAACCCTCCTATTCGCTTCTGTTAGCTTTTAATTTTTACCGCGTCATAGGCGGTGTAGGTGTGGGACTGGCTTCTGCCATCTGCCCGATGTATATCGCTGAAATCGCCCCGAGCAGTATCCGCGGTACCTTAGTTTCCTGGAACCAGTTTGCCATTATCTTCGGTCAGCTGGTAGTCTATTTTGTCAACTTCCTCATCTTGGGAGACCACCTGAATCCGGTAGTAGAAATAGTGGATGGTGTCAACCGCATCATGAATCCGGAAGCTGCTGCCTGGAGTATTGAAACCGGATGGCGACTGATGTTTGTCAGTGAAGCCGTTCCTGCCGGATTGTTTACCCTTTTAGTTTTGTTCGTTCCGGAAACTCCCCGCTACCTGGCCATGACCGGTCGTGACGAAAAAGCCCTGTTTGTATTAAGCCGTATCAACGGTCTGTCACAAGGAAAAGAGATTCTACAGGAAATCAAGGCTACTGCTCATGAAAAGACAGAAAAACTGTTCACTTACGGCTGGATGGTTATTTTTATCGGTATCATGCTGAGTGTATTCCAGCAGGCAGTAGGTATTAACGCCGTACTTTATTTTGCACCGCGTATTTTCGAAAGCATGGGCATGGGCAATCCGATGGTACAAACGGTATTCATGGGAATTGTCAACATCCTGTTCACTTTGTTAGCTGTCTTTACGGTAGAAAAGTGGGGACGCAAGCCTCTGCTCATTTACGGTTCTATTGGTATGGCCATCGGTGCACTCGGAGTAGCCCTCAGCAATGCAGTAACCGGTATCAGCCCTATGGTACCCGTCATCAGCGTCATGGTCTACAGTGCATCGTTCATGTTCAGCTGGGGTCCCATCTGCTGGGTACTCATCGCCGAGATATTCCCTAACACCATCCGTGGCGCAGCCGTAGCCATCGCAGTCGCTTTCCAGTGGATATTCAATTTCATCGTCTCATCTACCTTCCTGCCCATGTACAACATGAGTGCCGGAGATATGGGCGACAAGTTTGGCCACATGTTTGTGTACGGGCTCTATGGAGCTATCTGCATCATTGCAGCTATCTTTGTATGGAAATTAGTACCGGAAACAAAAGGTAAAACCCTAGAAGACATGACACGTTTGTGGAAAGAACGGAAGAAATAAAGGGGATAACTAAAAAAAGAGGCTTTCAGAAATTCTGAAAGCCTTTTTTATACTGATTCCCATTAGAATGGTCTACATAAAACAGGCACCTCATCAGGTACCATTCGTGCAAATATGAAAAAAGCGATTACCTTTTTCAAGATAATCGCTTTTTTCTGAGTGATCCGCCTGGGGCTCGAACCCAGGACCCCAACATTAAAAGTGTTGTGCTCTACCTGCTGAGCTAGCGAATCAATCCTTTGTTGCATCGGTTATTTCCCGATTGCGAGTGCAAAGGTAGATGTTTTTATAGTAACTACCAAATATTATTGGAATATTTTTTCAATAAATTTAAACATAACCTAATTATCAACTACTTAGACACATCTTCTTTTAACGCTTTCTGATAACAGCAACGGCACAAAGGTTCATATTCTTCCTTTTCACCCAGCAACACTCTCTTATCATTAAGCACGGTACGATGCGAAACATAGGCCAAGTTGCCACACTTCACACAAATGGCATGCACCTTAGTTACTTCGTCTGCAATGGCACACAATGCAGGAATCGGCCCAAACGGAACTCCTTTAAAATCCATATCAAGCCCTGCGATAATAACCCGCACGCCGCGATTGGCCAGTTCGTTACACACTTCGGGTAATCCATCATCAAAAAACTGAGCCTCATCAATACCTACCACATCTATCTCCGAAGTAAACAAAAGGATACTGGCGGAAGAGTCAATCGGAGTAGATTTGATACTGTTATTATCGTGTGACACTACTTCTTCCTCTGAATAACGGGTATCGATAGACGGCTTGAATATCTCTACACGCTGATGCGCAAAAGTAGCCCTGCGCAAACGCCGTATCAACTCTTCCGTTTTACCGGAAAACATAGAACCACATATCACTTCAATCCTTCCTCTCCGGCAAGTCTCTTCCCGGTGATCTTCTGAATATACTACCATATTTATTTCATTACATAAAAACAATTGCAAAATTACAACGACGAATCGAAATCCACGAAAAATCGACGTATTTTTATTAATAGGGACGAAAACAGCATGTAAAGAGAAAACTTCTGTTAAATGTTTGACAAATCGAACACGTAAATACGAAAACTTTTTACCTTTGCTTTTATAACATGAAGTACAAAGTATGGGAAAACTATATGTCGTACCTACTCCGGTAGGTAATATGGAAGACATGACTTTTCGAGCTATCCGCATATTGAAAGAAGCGGATTTGATATTAGCTGAAGATACACGTACATCGGGTATCCTCTTGAAACATTATGAAATCAAGAATGCAATGCAGTCACACCACAAGTTCAATGAACATCAGACGGTGGAAAGCATTGTCAACCGCATAAAAGGAGGTCAGACGGTAGCCTTAATCTCAGATGCCGGCACTCCCGGAATTTCCGACCCCGGTTTTCTTGTGGTAAGAGAATGTGTAAGAAACGGCATCGAAGTACAATGCCTGCCTGGAGCTACGGCCTTTGTACCGGCACTGGTCTCATCAGGACTTCCGGATGAGCGTTTCTGTTTTGAAGGTTTCCTCCCTCAGAAAAAAGGTCGCATGACACGACTGAATGCCCTGAAAGAAGAAACCCGTACCATGATTTTCTACGAATCTCCTTACCGTCTGCTAAAAACGCTGACCCAGTTTGCGGAAATTTTTGGAGCAGACCGCCCGGTTTCCGTATGTCGGGAAATTTCCAAGATACATGAAGAAAGCGTCAGAGGAACCCTTCAGGAAGTTATTGCACACTTCACAGAAACTGAACCCAGAGGAGAAATTGTTATTATATTAGGAGGCAAAGAAAACTAAATTATAATTCTAAATTCAAAAACTATGAGAAAGGTTGTTTTATCTGCTTTATGTGCTGCCGCTCTGCTGACAGCATGTAATAACTCAGGCCAGAACAAAAGCACTTTACAAGCTCAGAACGATTCACTGATGCTTGAACTCTCTAACCGCGACACAGAACTGGACGAAATCATGGGAGCCTTCAATGAAATTCAAGAAGGATTCCGCGAAATCAACGAAGCTGAAAACCGTGTAGACTTGAAAGAAGGCACATTAGAAAGCCAGTCGGCTGCCGATAAGATAAAAGAAGACATCCGCTTTATCAGTGAAAAGCTGAAATCAAACCGCGAACAGATTGCCAAATTGGAAGAGCAACTGAAAAACAGCAAATACCAGTCTGCACAGCTGAAAAAAGCTGTAAAGAACCTCACCGCTGAACTGGCTGCCAAACAGCAGCAGATTGAAACCCTGCAAGCTGAATTGGCTGCAAAGAACATCCGTATTGCAGAGTTGGACGAAGCTGTTATGGACTTGAATAAGAACGTAGACGAGCTGAGCGCAGAAAATGAAGCAAAAACCAAGACTGTAGAAGCTCAGGATAAAGCCCTCAACACTGCCTGGTATGTATTCGGCACTAAATCTGAGTTGAAAGACCAGAAGATTTTGAAGAAGGGTGACGTACTGAAAGACAATGATTTCAACAAAGATTACTTTACACAGATTGATATTCGTAAAGAAAAAGAAATCAAGCTGTACTCCAAACGAGCAGAATTGCTGACTACCCACCCACAGAATTCATACGAACTTGTTAAAGATGACAAAGGTCAGCTGACTCTGAAAATCAATAATCCGAACGAGTTCTGGAGCGTATCACGTTACCTGGTTATCCAAGTAAGATAATAATCTTCGGTCTTATATATGAGAATCCCCTTATCCCTTAACTCAAAATGGGATAAGGGGATTTTTTAGATACAACTCCTCCTCTTTTTACCTTATTTGTTTAAAGACTCACATAGTTTACGGTTTATCTCACGAACCCTTTTTTCATCCAGTTTAATTACTTTGCGGTCGTATGTCATCAGACCATTGACTTCCACTTCTACATCCGTGGTCTGCGTATATACTGCCGCAGAAAAGCCACGAGGTATTAAATCATAAAGTTTTTCCGCATATTTCACGTATTCATCTGTCACCTCCTTTGAAGAATTGAACTGAATATATCCCCAGTTACGGTCTGGTTCCCAGATATGCCCCTGTACTACCCAGCCAATACCTCCATACTCACCTAAGACTGTCGCTCTCTGTGCATCATACAAGTACAATTCAGGAGCAGGATAGTTATGCAAATCCAGCATATCCCCACAAGTGTAATGGTTACCTCCACTAGCTGGATTGACCAGACGGGTCGGGTCGTATTGTTTGGTCCATTCCACTATTTCCGGAGTTTTGAACTGTCCCCAAGCTTCATTAAATGGAATCCATGTGCCAATGCAAGGATAAGAGTACAATGCATCCATGATTTCCTTCCACTCCTTCCGGTAACAAGCTTCCGATTCTGCACTTCGCTTCATTTCTGTACCCTCAAAATATTTCCGGTTCTGCCATTCCGGGTTACGGTCACCGCTGGGCATATCCTGCCATACAATAATACCTAGCTTGTCACAATAGGTATACCAGCGTGCAGGCTCTACTTTAATATGTTTGCGAATCATATTAAATCCAAAATCTTTTGTCTTCTGTATATCATACAATAAGGCTTCATCCGTAGGAGCCGTATATAATCCATCCGGCCACCAGCCCTGATCCAGAGGACCAAACTGGAACAACGGCTTATTATTCAACTCCAGACGTACAATACCGTTGGCATCACGTTTGGAAGAATATTTTCGCATAGCTGCATAACTGGACACTTCATCCACCAGTTTTCCGTTCTGTTTTAAAGAAACCTTCAACGTATAAAGGAAAGGAGATTCAGGTGACCATAATTTTGTATTCTCCGGCATTGCCACCTGTACACATTCTCCATTAATACTTTTTCCTTGCGCTATGAGCTGCTGACCATCAAAAACTTTTACCTCTACCAAATCTTTTGAAGTAGCATCTTTTACCAAGGCTTTCAAAGAAAGCAAGGAATTATCAATATCGGGAGTAATGCGCAGATCCTGGATATAAGATTCACTGACAGGTTCCAGCCAGACAGTCTGCCATATACCTGTCACCGGAGTATACCATATACCTTCAGGACGCGATACCTGTTTTCCTCTTGGCTGGTACCCCTTATCTGTCGGGTCCCACACCTTTACCAGCAGAGTATTGTTTTTCCCTTGCAAAGCTTCCGTTATATCAAAAGAGAAAGGCGTAAATCCTCCGGTATGGCTGCCTACCTTTACATCATTTACCCATACATCAGTTTTCCAGTCGATTGCTCCGAAATGCAGAAGTACTTTTTTCCCTTTCCAGGACGAAGGAACTTCAAATGAACGACGATAGACCAACTCTTTCTCTGCACCTACTGTTTTAGCAACTCCCGACAAAGAAGATTCTACAGCAAAAGGTACCAGAATTTTCCCATCAAAAACAGAAGGGGCATGTTTTCCTTTTTCTATAATTGCATAATCCCAAAGGCCATTCAGATTCTTCCACTCTGTTCTTTCCATAATAGGCCGTGGATATTCAGGTAATACATTATCCGGATTTACCTGTTCAGACCATTGTGTGCTAATCCGTCCCTCAACCGGCTTCCATTGTGCATGCAGCTGCACTGCTAAAGCTCCCCATAAGGCAAGCGCCATCCATAGTTTTTTCATTGATATTAAGTTTTAAGATACCATATACAAAAATAAGACAAAACGGCTACTCTGTATAAAACAATTCCGTCAAAAAACAGAATGAAACCATCAACAAAAATAGAAAATCGCTTTTATATTCAACAATATCACTACCTTTACAATGAAATACAATTTATATATTATGAAAACATCTACATGGACACAGCTTGCATTCTGCTTACTTTCATCTGTTTTTTATGCATGCAACTCATCACACGTCTATTACCTGGATGCGACTTCAGGAAGTGACCAAAACAACGGAACCTCACCTCGTTCTGCCTGGCAAAGTATAGAAGCTTTGAAACAAATCTCCCTACAGCCCGGTGATAAAATTCTATTCAAAAAAGGGGAAACATTTCCCGGAATATTGGAAGTCACAGGCAAAGGTACCTACACTCACCCCATCATCATCGATGCATACGGTGAGGGCAATCAAAAACCATGTATTGCAGGGAATGACACCTCCATGTATGCTGTACGTATTTTCAATTCCGATTACTTAACAATTCAAAATCTTGAAATCAGTAATACAGGTGAAGCACGAAAAGCCGGACGTACTGGACTAAAAGTAGAATGTACAGATTATGGTATCTCTCATAACATCAGAATAAACAACCTTACCATACGTGATGTCAATGGTTCTCTTGTTAAAGAAGAGGGAGGAGGAAGCGGTATTCTGATTGTAAACGGAGGAGACAGTATTCGCTCACGCTTTGACAGCCTGACCATAGAAAATTGTCACATTTTAAGATGTGAACGTAATGCCATGATTTGGAGTGGTTATTACGACCGTAAAAACTGGTATCCCAATAAACATACCATTGTACGAAATAATGTGATTGAAAAAGTTCCCGGCGACGGCATTGTCCCCATAGGTTGTGACAGCACACTGATTGAGTATAATCTCATGTGCGATTCACCCGACATTCTTCCAATGACAGAGGCAGCAGCAGGCATCTGGCCTTGGAGTTGTGACAATACCATCATACAGTATAACGAAGTATGGGGACATAAAGCGCCCTGGGACGCGCAAGGATTCGATTCCGACTACAATTGCCAGAATACCCTTATACAATACAATTACAGTCACGACAATTACGGAGGAATGGTACTTATATGCAATAGTGGAAATGCCGGAGATTATAGCTGCGGAAACATCGGAAGCATTGTTCGATACAATATCAGTATAGGAGACGGTATACGCCCGAAAGAAACACGTCAAGGTATGTTTTCTCCCAGTATCCACATAGCTGGTCCCGTAAAACAAACATTAGTCGAACGTAATATTATCCACGCCAACCCTAAACCGTCTGATGCAGTAGACCGTACGATGATCACTTCCGACTCTTGGGATGGATATGCAGACAGTACTTATTTCCGTCAAAATATCTATTACGCAGCAGAGCCCAGCTATTTTGATTTTACATCTTCTACCCGAAATGCTTTTGAAGAAAACGTCTATATCGGCCAGTTTAAAAATCAACCGGAAAGTCAGATAAACAAGAAAGCTGAAAACATCTATACAGAAAAAGTGTTGAAAGAATCGGCGGACGGCTACAAAGGGCTACATTGCCTGATGGATTCCATCAAAATAAAAGAACATACGCTTCATTACATAAAGCCAGAAGCCATCAAGACATTTTTCCAAAGTATCTTCTAACAAAAGAAATTCCTATACAAGAAATCCCCTCACTCTTTTCTGCAATCATACAGGGAGTGAGGGGATTTTAATTATGTAGCATCAAATCTGTTGGCAATTAACGGCCAAAACGCTCTTTCAGTTTCGCAAGCATGTCTTGAGTCATGGCATCCAAATCATATTCCGGTTTCCAGCCCCATTCTTCACGGGCACATGTATCATCCAATGAGTTTGGCCATGATTCTGCAATAGCCTGACGCAATGGGTCTACCTGATACTGCATTTCAAACTCCGGAAGATATTTACGGATATTCTGGTAAATTGTATTCGGTTCAAAACTCATTGAAGCAATGTTGAATGAATTACGATGAACCAACTTAGACGGATCTGCTTCCATAATTTCTACCGCTGCACGCAAAGCATCCGGCATATACATCATATCCATATAAGTTCCCTCAGCAATCGGGCAGACAAATTTTTCACCTTTAGCTGCAGAGTAATAAATATCTACGGCATAGTCTGTAGTACCACCACCCGGAGGAGTTACATACGAAATCAATCCCGGGAAACGTACGGAACGAGTATCCACACCAAAACGAGTGAAATAATAGTCACTCAATAATTCACCTGAAACTTTTGTCACACCATACATGGTCTTAGGACGCTGAACGGTGTCCTGAGGAGTTTTGTCTTTAGGAGTACCAGGACCAAATGAGCCGATAGAGCTCGGAGTAAATACTGCACACTGCTTTTCACGAGCGACTTCAAGCGTATTGAACAATCCTCCAAGTCCGATTTTCCAGGCAAGCTGAGGCTTGTTTTCTGCAACGGCAGAAAGCAATGCAGCCAAATTGTAGATTGTATCTACTTGATACTTACTTACCGCATCGGCAATTTGTTGCGGGTTCGTAATATCCACAATAGCCGAAGGACCTGATTCTTTCAATTCTCCTTTAGGCTCAGCACCAGGAATATAACCAGCCACTACATTACCAGAATAATTCTTTCTCAAAAGCATTGTGAGTTCTGAACCTATCTGTCCAGTTGCCCCAATTATTAAAATGTTTTTCATTTACAAGCTAGATTTTTAAATTGCGGAGCAAATATACAAAAGTTCTTATAAATGAAATAAAAATAAGCGTGTTCTTTTTTCCTAAATAAAAAAATTGCATCTTTGCATAAGCAAAACCTTAATATCAATATATGTATACAAACTTTAGAGATTTCCTGAAAAAGGAACTTGCCGACATAGAAGCAGCCGGCTTATATAAGAAAGAACGTGTAATAACCACTCCACAGCGTGCAGACATCAAGGTCAACGCAGGAGAGGAAGTTTTGAATTTCTGTGCCAACAACTATTTAGGCTTGTCGGACAACACACGCCTGATTGAAGCGGCCAAGAAAGCCATGGATACCCATGGTTACGGTATGTCATCCGTGCGCTTTATTTGTGGAACACAAGATCTTCACAAACAACTGGAAGCAGCCATCTCAGACTATTTCCATACAGAAGATACCATCCTGTATGCTGCATGCTTTGACGCAAACGGTGGTTTGTTCGAACCTCTTTTCACAGAAGAAGATGCCATTATTTCAGATGCCTTGAACCATGCATCCATCATTGATGGTGTACGTTTGTGTAAAGCGAAACGTTACCGCTATGCAAATGCTGATATGGCAGATTTGGAACGCTGTCTTCAGGAAGCACAGGCACAGCGCCACCGCATTATTGCCACCGATGGAGTATTCTCTATGGATGGAAATGTGGCTCCAATGGACAAAATCTGTGAACTGGCAGAAAAATACAATGCCCTCGTAATGGTAGACGAATCACACTCTGCTGGAGTGGTAGGCCCTACAGGACATGGAGTAGCTGAACAATTCGGTGTATACGACAAGATTGACATCTTTACAGGTACATTAGGAAAAGCTTTTGGCGGAGCTATGGGTGGATTCACCACTGGTAAGAAAGAAATTATCGACATGTTGCGTCAGCGCTCTCGTCCTTACTTGTTCTCTAACTCTGTAGCACCAGCTATCGTAGGAGCAAGCTTGGAAATGTTCCGCATGCTCAAAGAAAGCAATGCCTTGCATGACAAACTGATGAGCAATGTCAACTATTTCCGTGACAAGATGATTGCTGCCGGATTTGACATCAAACCTACACAAAGTGCTATCTGCGCTGTCATGTTGTATGATGCCAAACTGTCACAGGATTTTGCAGCCCGCATGCAGGAAGAAGGCATTTATGTAACCGGATTCTACTATCCAGTAGTACCGAAAGGCCAGGCACGTATCCGCGTACAGCTTTCTGCCGGTCATGAACAATCTCACCTGGACAAAGCAATTCAAGCTTTCATAAAAGTAGGAAAAGAACTGAACGTCATCAAGTAATCCGTTACGATAAACAAGACTCAAAAGGCTGCCTTTCCGTCAACTCAAGGAAAGACAGCCTTTCTTATTTTGCATTTTACAAGTCAGCGGCAGAACTAATTCCGGCTGCAAGCGTACATTCCTTGCAACACCTCAAAGAATTCTCTGTTTCACAGTGCAGGATTTGTATCCCACACTGTGAAATATATATCCCACACTGTGGTTTTTGTATTTCACAGTGTGAAACAGAAAATTGTTCCTTACGTTTTACAGAAATCCATACTGATACTGACTTTTTACTCCGGCAGTCCACAGACTATTATACAGCCATAGAAAGTCTACATTATTTTTCCGTCTGTTCTTCTGGCCAGTTTACCAAATACAACAACTCTGTAGCACGGGTAAATGCAGTATACAACCAGCGGAAATAATCGGGTGAGAGCATTTCTTCCGCTATGTAGCCTTGATCAAGAAAGACTCTTTTCCACTGCCCACCCTGCGCTTTATGACATGTAACAGCATACGCGTATTTTACCTGCAACGCATTGTAATAAGGGTCTTCCTTCATTTTTTTCATTCGTTCCCGCTTGGTCGGCAAATCAGCATAATCTTCTAACACAGCATAGAACAGACGGTCATTTTCTTCTTTCGACAATGAAGGCAGTTCCGAATGAAGGGTATCCAATAAAATCTTTACTTCCAGTTCAATCCCGTCATAATCAGAAAAAGCAAGCACTACATCTGCAAAGCGAAAACCATACATTTCCCGAATACGCCGTACCCTACGTACCACTGCCACATCTCCATTTGCAATGAAATCAAGTTCCTTGCAGTCTGCTCCCCAGAAGTAATTATTCTTGGCCACCATCAGCATATCTCCCGTGTTCAGTTCATCTTCCCTGTACAGTACCGTATTTCTTATACCTTTATTATATAGAGAAGCACGTTTATTGGAACGACAGATAACAATCGTTTCATCCAACCCCACATGACCATAACATTCGTCTATGGCTTCAATCAGTTCACTCCCAGGAAGGATACGTATATCAGGATAGTTCTTACAACAGATTTTAGGATATTCAAAGAAATCCTCGTTTGCAATCCTTTCACGTAAGGCAGTCGCATTCGACAAGATACCGGAACCTTCGGTTTGTCGTACCACTTTTGTAAGCACACACTCTGTCACCTCCAGTCCATAGCCCTGCAATGCCGCTACAGACAGTGCCGGACTCTCCTCCTCTCCTATCGGCGGAAGCTGTGCTGTATCTCCAATCAACATCAACCGGCATCCCAATCCATTATATACATATTGAACAAGATCATCCAATAAACGTCCGCTACCAAAATGACCGCCTGAAAGCCCTTCATTCGCAATCATGGAAGCCTCATCCACAATGAACAGCGTATTTCGGTGCAAATTCTGATTAGCCACAAAATTATCTGTCTCATTCGAAAAGACTTTCTGGCGATATATCTTCTTATGAATCGTATAAGCCGGATGTTCCGCATATCCGGAAAAGACTTTGGCTGCCCTTCCTGTAGGAGCCAACAGAATCACTTTCCGTTGCAATGAATCAAGCGTACGAACCAATGCAGATGTCAATGTAGTCTTACCCGTGCCGGCATAACCTTTCATCAGAAACACACTGTCAGCAGAAGGCGAAAACAGGAATTCGGCAAAACTTTTCACCGCATTTTCCTGCTCTTCTGTTGGTTTATAAGGAAAATTTCGCTTAATTTGTTGCGATAAATCATTATTTAACATAATGCCAGTATAAAAAGTTTACGTAAGATTGACGTGGTTCAACTAATTTACTTATTTTTGCGCTACGAATATAAACTAAAAAAACAATATTATCATGAAAACAGTTCTTAATCTTGTGTTAGCCGCCTGCGTTATCTGCTTGGTATATATATGCTATGGCAGTATTATGGGCCCTATCAACTTTGACAATGCGAAAAAAACCAGAGAAAAAGCAATTATCGCTCGCCTGATTGACATCCGTAAGGCTCAGCAGGAATATCGTACCGTTCATAACGGTGCTTATACAGCAAACTTCGACAGTTTGATTACTTTCGTAAAGACTGCTAAACTTCCTTTCATCATGAAAGTGGGTTCATTGACAGATGATCAGTTGAACAACGGTATGACAGAAAAGAAGGCTATGGACTTGATTAACAAGGCTAAGAAAACTGGAAACTGGAGCGAAGTTGAAAAAGAAGGCTTACAGAACTTCCGTCGTGATACAATGTGGGTAGCTGTAATGGATACTATCTTTGCAAAAGGATTTAATCCGGACTCTTTGGCATACGTTCCTTACGGAAACGGAGCTAAATTTGAAATGGCTATCCGTCAGGATACTACAAAATCTGGTGCTCCTCTGAACTTGTTCCAGGCACAGGTTGCATACGATGTATACTTGGGTGACTTGAACAGCCAGGAATTGATCAACTTGAAAGACATGCAGTCAAAATTGGGTAAATATTGCGGTTTGAGAGTTGGTGACATCGAACAGCCGAACAACAATGCAGGAAACTGGGAATAATCCTATGGCCCAACCTATTGATTTTAATAAATCAGAACAGTATATATTATCCATCCGTCTGAGTACGGATGGATTTTCTTTTTCTATCTATCACCCTCAGCAATCGGAGAAAGTATATTTCAGTTCCTCGCCAGTCAATACACAGCGCTCAATGGCTGCCAATGTAAAAGCCTATTTGACAGAAACAGAAGAACTGAAGCATCGTTTCAAGCAGGTTAATATCCTTATTCATACTTCACGTTACACTACACTCCCATTGGAATTGTATGAAGACGAACAGACCGACCTTCTGTTCTATCAGAACCTGCCCCCACAAAATAACGAAGTAGTACTTTGTAATATTTTAGGAAAGAGCAACCTCGTCATTCTTTTTGGACTGGACAAGCTCACCCATCTGTTTCTGACAGAGCATTTCCCCAATGCCCGTTTGTTTGCATCCGTAAGTCCAATTACTGAGTACCTCGCACATAAGGTCAAACCGAGTGACTGCCGTAAATTATTTGCCATCTTCCATCCCGAAAGTGTAGAAGTGATAGCTTTCGAAAAAGAAAAACTACTGCTACTGAACACTTACCCCATTTCCGGCCTGAATGATTCATGCTATTATCTGTTGAACATCTGGCAGCAGGCTGGCTACAATCAAGAAGATGACCAGTTATACATTTGTGGGAATAATCGGGTTCCACAATGGGAAGAATTGCCATTGCGACTAAAAAAATACATACGAAAACTATTCATCATTAATCCTCAGATGGAATTTAACGACTCAGCAATGAGCCGCATCAAAGAAATTTCATTTGACATGCTATCTTTAATCTCATGCGAGTAATAAGCGGAATATACAAACGGAGACGTTTCGACGTCCCCCACACATTCAAGGCACGTCCTACGACTGACTTTGCCAAAGAAAATCTGTTCAATGTGCTCAACAACTACATTGACTTTGAAGATGGAATAACAGCACTCGATTTGTTTGCCGGAACGGGCAGTATCAGTATAGAACTTGTGTCACGAGGATGCGATCAGGTTATTTCTGTAGAGAAAGACCCGCAGCACCATGCCTTCATCAGCAAAGTCATGCGCGAGGTCAAAACGGACAAGTGCATCCCTTTAAGAGCCGATGTATTCAAATACATCGAGAAATGCGGCCTTCAGTTCGATTTTATCTTTGCTGACCCTCCGTATGCCCTGAAAGAATTGGCAAGCATACCCGACCTGATATTTCAGTACAACCTGCTCAAGCCGGAAGGTATTTTCGTTCTGGAACATGGAAAAGATCTCAACTTTGAGAGTCATCCCTGCTTTTTCGAGCACCGTCACTACGGAAGTGTCAACTTTTCCTTTTTCAGAGTAAAGGAGCAAGAAGACGCACAACCGATTCAGTAATCTTATTTTTCCAAGAACGTTTTGCCCAAATCCTGGCTGACAACAGAAAACAATCCTTCTGATCGGCCAGGAATATTTCTTTTAAAGTCATAGCCGTTTCCTTATCATAAAAAAAGGCATTGGCCTCGAAGTTATGCTCAAAACTTCGAAAGTCCATATTCGTAGAGCCCACCGTTGACAATTCGTCATCACACACCATCAACTTAGAATGCAGAAATCCCTTTTTGTAGAGATAAATTTTCACCCCTGCCTTCATCATCTCCGCGAGATAAGATAGCGAACCTTTATGAATAAGCCAGGTATCCCCTCTTTTAGGAAGCATAAGCCGCACATCAGCCCCAGCCAATGCTGCTGTCTGCAAAGCAGTCATCACTTCCTCGTTCGGCAAGAAATAAGGAGTCTGCACATAAAAATATCTCCGGGCAGAACAGATAGCCATCATCAGTCCTTGCATAATATCCCTCCACTCACCTACCGGATCGGAAGTCACAATTTGCCCCAGCACACCTCCCTTCACCGAAATCGGAGGGAAATATTCTGCTGAAGTGAGCAAGGTGCGATCAATGGCATACCAGTCAGTAAGAAAAGCCGTCTGCAATCCGTACACTACCTTTCCTTCCAGTCTGACGTGTGTATCTCTCCAATTTCCTTTTCCTAATCCCTTCACATAACGTTCTGCCAGATTCATCCCACCTATGAACCCCACACAACCATCTATCACCACAATCTTCCGATGATTGCGATAATTCACTTTACTGGTAAATCTAGGGAAACGGACTTTCAGGAACGAAAGGACTTCTATGCCTTCACAAAGCATTTGTTCATAAAAATCATGAGGCACTTTCCAACAACCCACATCGTCATACAGTACCCGTATCTTCACTCCGTCACGAGCCCGGTCAATCAAGGCATCTCTAACCAACCGACCAACCGCATCATCCTCAAAAATATAAAACTCCAGATGGATGTGATGACGAGCTCTGTAAATATCTTTCAATAACTCCGATAACATGGAAACGGCATCCGTATAAACTGTAACTCTGTTTCCGGAGAAAGGCAGTGCATTATTTACCCGTGAAAAAAAATCCATCAAACGCTGCTTGCCATGTTCTGCCATTACTGACGGCTGTTCCTGATAGGCCGCCATAGGGCGCTTGCTCAAGCGAGCATACCCTTTCCGGCTGATAAGATGTTCCTTACGCGTACTACGCCCGAAAAACAAGTACAGAATCCATCCGGCTACAGGAAGAAAAAAGAGAACCAGAATCCATGCCATAGTCTTTACCGGACTACGATTGTCAAGAATCACGACAAAAATAGTTGTCAGTATTACCGCAAAATAAAGAAAGTAAATTACGGCTACAAAGATGCTATTCCAGACTGCTATGTCCATCTTACAACTTGGTTTTCAACAAAATTACGAGTAATTTGGAAAAAGGCAAAAAAAATACCGCAAAAGTGGAATTGACTTTTGCGGTATATATGTTCAACCTTAGAATCTGCGAGGTCCATGTCCCGGGCCAGGACCAAATCCAGGTCCTCTTCCCGGACCACCCATTCTCGGACCGGCACCTTTTCCACCAAACAGATTCAGACGGTAAATAAAGTGAACCATGCAATAACTGTAAATCGCATTGTATTCCGTATCACTTCGCATAGCCGCACTGATTACACGGCTGATATTGCTCTGATTACGCAGAATATCATAGAACTGAATGCTGACTGTAGCTGCATTTCCTTTCAGGAAGTCTTGCGAGAGCTGGGCATTCCAGATTAACTCATCACGGTTCATGCTTGCATCCGCATATCCACGACGTGAGTTCTGAGAGATGTCTGTCGCAATTGACATATTCCAGGGCAAACGTACATTGGTACTTGCTCCGTACGAGAACTGGTAGGTATCCATATTATTCTCTTCCTTAAAACTATTGCGCGAATGCGTATAAGCCAATGAACCGTTCAGAGAGAATTCCCACCAGTCATTACGGTAAGTACCTCTCAAACGCTCGCTCAAAGACAACTGACGTGTTTTGTTCTTATCTGACACATTCTCAGCCTGTGCATCGCTCATATAACTTACAATGTTATTATAACGGGCCATCGTAAAGGTATTGATGGTATATTTCTTATTACGCAAAGCCGTATTAGAACCCAAGATACCAAACAAGTTCCAGTTGCCATTGATATTCTCCGGCATGGTTACTGTTCCACCGGTTTGCGGGTCGTATGTACTACGATTACTAATGCTGTTCAATACATTCTCAAAACGGAAATGCGTCATGATACCCCGCTGTTTCTCTGTATCAAATGTATTGTAAAAAGCCATGAACGAGTTGGTAAATGCCGGTTTCAACCCCGGATTTCCCCGACGAATATTCAACGGGTCGGTCGTATCCTCAATAGGCAGCAAATCCGTCATGCTTGGCTGAGAGCTTCTTCCGCGGTAGTTGATTCTCAACTGGCTTGTTTTCGAGAATTTATAACGGAAATCAAATGTCGGAGTAAAGTTGAATACATTTCGTACGGCCACCGTATCCAACTGGTCTTTCTTATAAGACAATTTCGATTTCTGCGGCTGGAAAGAAACACCTGCATTCAAACTCATTTTTTCACGAATCCAACGCAAAGAAACATCTGCCTGATGGTTGTAATATGTGTACTGTGCACTCTTGCTGTTCTTTTCATCCAGCACTCCCACATTATCTCCTCCATAACCTTGCGCTATCTCCCAGTCATTCGGCATTGTGTAAGTGGAATTGTCACTCTTTGAACGCTTGTACTGGAAATAATAACTGAATTGCAAGAAGCCACCCTTAAATATCGGTTCGCTATAAGTAAAGCGTGCACCATAATTATAGTTCAAAGTAGGCGTAGAGATATAGCGGTTCAAAATTTCCAGCCGTTCCTCCTCTGTCTTCTGGTAATAGTCCGTTTCAGACACCGAGAACTGTTCACTCGAACTGTTCGTGTAATTATAGGAGCCACGGAAAGTAATATTACGTCCCGGTTTTCCCAAACGACGGTTAACCATGGCCGAACCTCCCACATTAAAGTTATCTCCTTTCTGCAAACTGTTACGCGCAATTGTATTGACAATATTCTCTTCTGGAATCAAAGATGAAAGATTGTCGGCAGCACTCAAAATTTCGTCGGTTGTATGCTCCGGATCCTGGCTGAATGTAAAAGAATTTGTCGCACTCCTGTTATCATTCTTTCCGTATGTCAAACGCGGACGAAAAATCACCGTTGTCATAGTATCCGGTTTCCACTCAATACGAAAATCTGCCGTAAGCGAAGTAGTCTTATTGCGATTGGCATTTTGGGCATTCTTGAAAGAGCTGGTAGCCGAAGAAACGAATGTTTCCGAAGCCTGCTTACTGATAATGTCCGCATCCTTGTAGTTATAATTCACACTACCTCCTGTTTCCAGTTTCTCACTCTGTGTACTAAAGTTGAAACCACCCATCTTGATGCTGGTCAGACCGTTCTGTCCTCCCCAACGAAAGCCACCGCCTCCTCCTGGATAGCCGTTATCATTCACATTATTCATTGAACCAATCACCGTAAACTGATTCTCTCCAATGAATCGGTTCAACATTACTTTTCCACTGTAACGGTCTTCCGTACCAGCTGCGACGTCCGCATTTCCAAACCATCCCTTATTCATACCCGGCTTCACACTCAGGTCAAGCACGGTTTCTTCTTCGCCGTCATCAATACCTGTCACACGGGCCAAGTCCGATTGTTTATCATACGCACGCACCTTATCAATAATATTTACCGGAAGATTTTTCATGGCAATATTCGGGTCATCGGCAAAGAATTCTTTTCCATCAATCATGATTTTCTTGATTTCCTTCCCGTTTATCGTAATTTTTCCGTTTTCATCCACTTCAGCCCCCGGAAGCTTCTTCACCAGTTCCTCCAAAGCCGAACCTTCAGGCACACGATAGGCAGAACTGTTGTACACCAACGTATCGGCCACTGCCGTCACCTCCGGAGCCTCAGCCACCACTACAGCTTCTGCCAGCATAATGGCATCCGAAGCCAGCTCCACCTTGCCCACATTCAAACGCGGATTGTTACGCGTCAGCGCAACCTGCTTGAAAAAAGGAGTATATCCAATATATGAAACCTTCAGCAGATACTTTCCCGGACGCACAGATAGTGAGAAATGTCCATCCAGATTTGTCACATTTCCCACTACCATTGAACTATCCTTTACGGAAAGGAGCTGTACTGTAGCCTGAATGACAGGCGATTTATCCCCCTCATCAAGAACCGTTCCCGTCACGGTTCCACGGCTGCCGCTGCTTTGTGCAAAAGCAGAAATGGTTACCCCCACCATCAGCAGCAATCCCAATAAAACTTTTTTCATTGCCTTTATCTCTTCCTTGTTGATTAATTGTACCTTTGACAATTATCAACAAAAAAGGTTTACCCCTACTCTTTATTTTTTAACTTATTTTTGTCTGAAGTTTTTTTCAATCTTTGCCTTCTGCATCAAAAACTCTTTACAGAACACACAAATAACCATGTACACAATACCTACTGAATTATCCGCTTCCTGCAAATTTCCTCCATAAGCTGCATTCAGCAACACTCCTACATAATAAATTCCCCACAAATAGAGTGAAATCACCATTGCTTTCCGCCGAATGGCAAAAGCTTCCCCATTTTCATCCTTCATTTTAGCCAGAAAAACCATGAACAATGAAATCCAGATGACCAGTTTCATTCCCAGTTTCACATACAGCAGATTACCGTCATTCACTTGTCCGAACATATACATCAATAACGGAACAAATACTGACAATAACAGCAACACATACCCCAACAGACGGCACGAAGCCGGAAAAATTCCTTTCATAACTTGATTATTTTTTATTCGCACAAAAATACTTAATTGTAAGCCAACATCCGACTTCTTCTAACTTTTTTTCTAAATTTGCGACCAAAACAAATACACTTATGAGTAAACAAGAAGTCATTATTTGCCAAAATTTCAATACGGAACTCAGCCAGAAGTTATCTGCACATTCATACGACAAGATTTTTATCCTGACCGACGAACATACTTTTCGTCTTTGCCTCCCTCTGCTGCAAGACATCGCCTTGCTGAAGGATGCAGAACAAATTGTCATTGGTCCGGAAGATGTGCATAAAAACTTGGAGACACTGGCCTATGTATGGAACCAGCTCAGCAACCGGGGAGCCACCCGCCACTCGCTGCTCATAAACTTAGGAGGAGGTATGGTGACCGACTTGGGAGGATTTGCCGCAGCCACCTTCAAACGAGGTATCGCTTGTATCAACATCCCCACCACCCTGCTTTCCATGATTGATGCCGCAGTAGGTGGAAAAACCGGTATCAACTTCAACGGACTCAAGAATGAAATCGGTTCCTTCTATCCTGCCGACCAGGTAATGATTGACAGCCAGTTTCTGAAAACCCTTGATATGCCAAACCTGCTGTCCGGTTACGGAGAAATGCTGAAGCACGGTCTAATCAGTCAGCCGTCACACTGGAGCGAACTGCTGACATTTGACTTTGCTCACATAGACTACGCACTGCTGCAGAAACTTATCGGCCAGTCCGTGCAAGTCAAAGAAGACATTGTAGAAAAAGACCCCTATGAGCAAAGCATCCGGAAAGCGTTGAATTTCGGACATACCATCGGACATGCCTTTGAAAGTTTCGCCCTAAAGACTAACCATCCGGTGCTTCATGGATATGCTGTAGCCTGGGGTATGGTCTGCGAACTTTATCTGTCACACATCCGCTGCGATTTCCCGAAAGAAGCGTTGCGCACCACCATTCAGTTCATCAAGGAAAACTATGGCAGCCTTTATTTCACCTGCGATGACTATGAATGTCTGTACAACTTCATGAAGCATGACAAAAAGAATGCCTCATGTGGCGTCATCAATTTCACTCTTTTAGGAGGAATCGGTGACATTCGTATCAACCAGACCGCTTCACAAGAGGAAATCTACGAACTGCTTGATTTCTACCGCGAAACCATGGGATAAGTTTTGTCGTGTTCAAACAGCGTTTAAACGTAATCTAAAAATACTAAGAAATTATTGCGGAAAATATTTGGTTATTCCGAATAAAGCAGTACCTTTGCATCCGCAATTCGGGGTGTAGCTCAGCCCGGTTAGAGTACGCGTCTGGGGGGCGTGTGGTCGCTGGTTCGAATCCAGTCACCCCGACTGGTTATAAGGTAACTACTTAACAAACAAGTAGTTACCTTATTTGCTTTTAAACCCCCGGGACAAAATCGGGACAGAAGCACAATGTATTTACAGCTATTATTCACTGTTTAGCGGGAATTATCAACTTAATTCTCGTTAAAAAAAAATGTCTACACTCGAAAAAATCAAGAGCTACACGCCGCCAACACTCCATTGTGGCCGTGAAACCTACATCAGTTTTAATGCGTACGATCCGGCTGAAGGTCGGATGAAGCGCAAGAGAATTAAACTTAATGCCATAGAGCCGAAACAGCGGAAAAAGTACGCAAACGACTTAATCAAGAGACTCACAGAAAAACTCATCATGGGATGGAACCCATGGATAGAGAAAGAAAACGGCACAGCGTATATGTTGTTCAGGGAATGTTGTGAGAAATACCGGCAATACATTGATAAGCTGCTGAAGGATGGTACATACCGCTATGAGACTCACAAATCGCTCGCATCTTATCTGAAGAACATGATGGACTGGAACGATAAGAGACTTATCCCCATTACCTACATATATCAGTTCGACAAGGATTTTTGCGTTCAATTCCTGGATGAAATTTATATCAATCGTGATAATACCGCATTTACTCATGATAATTACCTCGGGTTCCTCAGACAGTTTGGTCATTGGTGTTGCCAAAAGAACTTTTTAAAGACTGTGCCTACGGAAGGATTATCCGTATTAGGACGTGGGGCAAAGAAGAAAAAAAGGAAGACTATCGAGCCACACCATCTGAACATGATACATGATTATCTCGAGCAGAAGAACAAACACTTCTTACTTGCCAGCTACATTCTATATTACTGTTTCATCCGACCGGCCGAAATGGCCCGTCTTAAAATCGGAAATATCAATCTGGCCAAACAGACAATTTATATAGAGGATACCATTTCAAAGAATAAGAAAGACGGAACAATCACCTTACCAGTTAAGGTTATACACCTCATGCTTGACCTTGATATTTTTTCGTCACCATCCAACTACTATCTATTTTCTGACGGATTTATTCCAGGAAATAAAAAAGTCTCAGAAAAAATATTCCGCGATTATTGGGCTAGGTATGTCAGGAAGGATTTGAATTTGCCAGATACTTATAAATTCTACAGTCTGAAGGACACCGGAATCACCGATATGTTACGGCATCAGGATGTACTAAGTGTGCGTGATCAGGCACGGCATAGCAGCATTCTCATGACAGACACATACACCCCACACGACATCCAAAAAGCTAACGAAATTATCAAAAGTTATGAGGGAGATTTTTAATATAATTTTGATGATGTTACGCACTCGAGACATCATTAAAACTAAACAAAAATGGAAAAGAAAATAAACATTGACTCTCTTAATATCACAGATATAATCAAAAGAATACAGTACAATGAAGAGGAAATATTAGACATTATAGAAGGTCTCTCTGAAGCAGCCAGCGCTCTTTGTTACTATGAAGAAAAGTCACAAAGTATTAAAGCTGTAGTTGATTCGCAGAAGATTTTATGTGAATTATTGCGCATAGAATTGTAGCAAGTAGAAAACGGGTAGAAACAGACAACTTGTAGCCTTGTTTCTACCTATTTTCTACCACGACTTTAACTTATAGCATAATACCTTGATCTTATGGAATTGCGCAAGTTCCGGCAGAACTTAGGATTGACGGGCTTACCA